>Ga0299913_10004729_pt1 | contig 11483 bp, 11 predicted proteins | sample RVTome_9_FD_201360 | JGI IMG/M metagenome (GOLD analysis project Ga0299913, IMG submission 201360) | Soil microbial communities from uranium-contaminated site in the Upper Colorado River Basin, Wyoming, United States - RVT155D38 (version 2) ... | reverse complement strand
TGCGTAGCGGGGCTATGGCCCCGCTTGCCACCCCGAGTTGGAGCTACTTGCGGAAGGGGAGCTTGCGGCGCTTGCCGTCGCGGCCGGGTCGTTGCGATTCGAGGCGCTCGCGGATGATGGCGCGCCGCTCCTGCAGATCGCGGTAGGTGAGCGTCTCGACAGACGAGTCCAGCCCGAAGCTCGCCTTCACGCCGGTCATGTCGAGCTGCCAGTCGTCGGGGTCGAGCCCGAGCTCCGCGGCGATGTGCTCTCCGTGCGTCGTCGCGAAGTGCATGGAGATGTCCGCGATCTCGCCGAAGATGTCGAGGTCAGGTGCCAGGGTGGCGATGGCCCCGTCGAGGAACATCATGTTCTTCACGAAGAGCATCAGCTCTTTCGGCATGCGGGCGCCGATGCCGAGGAGCGCCTTCATCGTGCGCTGGATCTCGGCCATGAGCTCGTCGCCGGTCATCGTCGTGGGATCGACCGGAGGCCGGTCGAGCCCGAGATCCACGATCACCGCGTCGATGTCGGTGTCGGCCGGGAGCGCGCCGAGATCGCGCAGCGACTGCATCTGGCCCTTGATGTCGTTCATCGAGCCGGCGATCAACAGACGAAGCAACGCCAGCCGCTTTGTTTCGGACAGCCGGCCGGTGATCCCGAAGTCCATCAGCGCGGTGCGACCGTCCGGCTGCACGAAGAGGTTCCCGCCGTGTAGGTCGCCGTGGAAGATCCCGTGGATGAGCGCGCCCTCCATACCGCCGATCATCCCCGTGCGCACGACCTCGTGGGTGTCGACGCCGGCGTCCTTCATGCCGACGACGTCCTCGAAGGCGAAGCCCGTGAGCCGCTCCATCACGAGCACGCGCCTCGTGACGAGCGTGGGATGGGGCCGTGGGACCACATAGCCGCGCTGATCCAACAGCGCGAATGCGTGCGCGACATCGAGCATGTTCTCGGCTTCAAGCCGGAAGTCGAGCTCTTCGACGATGGTCTCAGCGAACAGCTCGACGAGCGCAGGCGGGTTGGCGAGTGCCGCGATCGGGATGCGGCCGACCAGATGAGGCGCGACCCACGACATCACTCGCAGGTCTCGGTTGACGAGCCGGTTGACCTGCGGCCGCTGCACCTTCACGACGACTTCCTCGCCCGAGCTGAGCGTGGCGGCGTGGACCTGCGCGATCGATGCAGCCGCCAGAGGTTCGCGGTCGAACGAGCGGAACACTGACTCGAGCGGTTGGAGGAGGTCCTCTTCGATGACCCGCCGCACCACCTCGAACGTCTCCGGAGGCACCTGATCGCGGCACTTGCGGAACTCGAAGACGAGGGGCTCGGGGAAGATGCCCTCGCCCGACGAGATGATCTGGCCCAACTTGATGTACGTCGGCCCGAGGCGTTCGGCCGCGACGCGCAGCCGGCGAGAGATGTTGGCGACGGACGTTTCCTTGCCGCGCTCGCGCACCCCCCAGACGGCGAGCGGCAGGCCGAGCGCCCGCAGCGTCGTGAGCATGCGCCCGACCGGCGGCACCCGGCGATAGCGGGTGAGCTCGGGCACCGACGCGTGCACCGCCCTCCGCACCCGGTCGAGACCCTTCTTCCACGACAGCTGTTCCGGGTCGATGACCCACGGCCCGTGGTCCGTGAAGGAGCCGAAGTCGACGTCGGTGGAGGTGGCGGTCACGACCGATCCAGTCTCGTCGTGAGGGCTACGCTCCCGCCACTTCACGACGCCGTGGTGAACGGCGTGCTTGAACATCGTGACAGCAAAGGGGGATCGTCGTGATCGAACGGTGGATCGTCGACACGGAGCCGAGCGAGCGGTATCCGATCTTCACCCGCGGGAACGTCGGCGAGGTCTTCCCGGATCCCGTCGCACCGTTGACCGCAACGTGGGGCATCGCCGACTGCGCGGAACCGGGGTGGCGCGACGCGTTCGAGCGGTTCGGCGCGTTCGACCGCGACGAGTTCGATCCCGACAACAACGAGATCATCGGCATCTTCGGGGGCTACTGCTTCCTCAACGTGTCGATCTCGCGCATCCTCGGTGTCCGTACGCCCGGACTCACGGCCCAGAGCATCGACTTCCAGCTGTGGGGAGAGATGCCGGGCGTGCCGCCCTACGCGCCGCAACCCACCGACGAGAGCCCGAGTCACACGGAGCGGATCCAGGCGACACTCGGCTGGGTGCTGACCACGGACGCCCATCCCGTGCTCATCGAGGAGCAGCGCCAACTCGACAAGCTGCGTGACAACCGCCCCGACCTCACGACGCTGAGCGACACCGAGCTCCTCACCCGCGCCCGGCAGATGCTCGACGAGCACCTGCGCCGGCTGTTCGCACAACACCTGTTCACGTCGTACTGCGCGACGGTGCCCGTCGGCATCATCCAAGCCGTGTGCGAAGCCGTCGGCCGGCCCGCCGACATGTTCAGGCTGCTCGCCGGCTTCGGCGGGGTGGAGTCGGCCGCACCGTCCTACGCCATGTGGGAGCTGTCTCGCCTCGCCGATGACTCCGACGACTACAAGGAGGGCTTCGCCCGCTTCCTGCACGAGTACGGGTGCCGCGGGCCGAACGAGTGGGAGCTGCGGTCGCCGACATGGGGAACGGATCCGGCGCTGGCGACGGTCGCGATCGAACAGATGCGCCGCACGCCGGACTCCGAGGCGCCGCATCTGCACCGGGAAGCGCTGGCCGTCGAGCGCGACAGGGTCGCGGGAGAGATCGCCGCGATGGTCGAGGGCGACCCCGAGACGCACGGCCAGTTCCTCGCGGCGATGCGCGCCGCGGCCATCTTCCTTCCGGGACGCGAACGGTCGAAGACCAACGCGATCAAGATCACGCACGAGAGCCGGGTGTGCCTCACCGAGCTCGGACGGAGAATGGTGGAGCGCGGTTCGTTCGACGCGCCGAACGACTTCGGCATGCTGCGTCAGCAGGAGCTCGACGACTGGTTGACCGCTCCCGACTCCTTCACGTCCGAGCTGCGACAGCGGGTGCGCGACTACAACGACCTGTACACCGTCGAGCCACCGTTCGTGTTCGAAGGCGTTGCGCCGCCGATCTCCAGCTGGGCCAAGCGCTCGGGCCGGCCGGTGGCAGTCGCAAGCGACGGCGACATCCTGCAGGGTCTTCCGGGCTGCCCGGGGGTCTCGCGCGGTCGCGCCCGCGTGGTGCTCGACTCGCACGACCCCACCGCCCTCGAGCCGGGCGACGTGCTCATCGCCCCGCTCACAGATCCGTCGTGGACTCCGCTGTTCGTTCCGGCGGCAGGCGTGATCGTCGACGTCGGCGCGCCCTTGAGCCACGCCATCATCGTCAGCCGCGAGCTCGGCATCCCGTGCGTGGTGTCGGTCACGGACGCGACGCGTCGTATCCCCGACGGCGCGACGGTCGAGGTCAACGGGGACGCCGGAACGGTCACCGTCATCTCGACGTGAACGGTCCGCTCGAGGGAATCCGAATCGTCGAGCTCGGCGTCTGGGTCGCCGGGCCGGCCGCCGGCGGCATCGCCGCGGACTGGGGCGCGGACGTCATCAAGGTGGAGGCGCCGTCAGGCGACCCGATGCGTCGCATGCTGGCGGTCACCGGCGGCGGGGGAGCGGACCTGCCCAGCCCGCCGTTCGACCTCGACAATCGCGGCAAGCGATCCGTGGTGCTCGAGCTCGACACTGAGGAGGGCCAAATCGCGATGCACAAGCTGCTCGCGAGCGCGGATGTCTTCTTGACGAACCTTCGCCCCGACGCCGTCGACCGTCTCGGCGTCGGAGCGGAGGCGGTGCGCGCCGCCCATCCGCATCTCATCTACGCGAGCGTCACCGGCTACGGCCGCGAAGGCCCGGACACGTGGCGCGCGGGATACGACGTCGGCGCCTTCTGGGCGCGCTCGGGGCTCGCCGCGCTCGCGGTGCCGCCCGACGCGCCACAGCAAGGTTTCCGCGGCGGGGTGGGCGATCACATCACGGCCATCACGACGCTTTCGGGGATCCTGGGCGCGCTGCTGCAACGCCAGCGCACCGGTGAGGGCGCGCTCGTCGAGACGTCGTTGCTCCGCACCGGCATCTACTGCCTCGGCTGGGATCTCGGGATCCGCCTGCGCTTCGGGAAGCTTCCGGACTCCACGCCGCGCACGCTCCAGAGCAATCCGATGATCAACGTGTACCGCGCGTCGGACGGGAGCTGGTTCTGGTTGCTCGGAGTGGAGGCCGACCGGCTGTGGCCGAAGCTGCTCGCCGCGATCCATCGCAAGGAGTGGGGCGACGACGACCGCTTCCGCACGGCCCGCGACCGCCGGCACAACTGCGAAGCTCTGATCGTTCTGCTCGACGAGCTGTTCGCGACCAAGACGCGGGACGAGTGGACGGCCCTGTTCGACGAGCACGACGTGTGGTGGGCGCCGGTGAACACCGCCGACGACGTGATCGCCGACCCGCAGGCGCTCGCCGCGGGCGCGTTCGTCGACGTTCCCGCGGCCGCGGGATCGGAAGCGCATCGGGCGGTCGCGTCACCGGTGCGGTTCGGAACTGGCGCGGTCGACACGCCGCGCGGCGTCCCCGCACTCGGCGAGCACACCGAAGAGGTCCTCCGCGAGCTCCTCTGATCGGGCCGTCTTCCAGGAAAAGCCCTTAGAAGCGCGGTGGGCGCTTTTCGCGCCAGGCGCGGACGCCCTCCGCGAAGTCGGGCTCGGTGGCCATGCGCTCGAGCAGCCGTTCGGACTCGGCGACCGCGCTCCCGACGTCGCCGTGCAGGTCCGCATAGAGCTGGCGCTTGCTCTCCCGTAGAGACGCCGGGCTGATCTCCGTCGCGAGCATCCGTGCGTACGCGAGCGTCGTGGGCAGGAGCTCCTCGACGGGCAGCGTGCGGTTGACCAGTCCGATGCGCTGCGCCTCCTCGGCCAGCACGACGCGCGAGGAGAACAGCAGGTCGGCCGCGTGACCGATGCCGACGAGGCGCGGGAGCACCCACGACAACCCGTACTCCGCGGGGAGCCCGAGCCGGCCGTTCGACGTCGTGAGCTTGGCGCCGAAGGCGGCGTAGCGGATGTCGCAGTAGCACGCGAGCACCAGGCCGACGCCCGCGGCTGGTCCGTTGATGGCGGCGATCACCGGCTTCGGGATCCCGAAGTGAAACGCGAACGCGTGATCGAACTCTGGGCGCACGCCGTAGCCCGGCGTCGCCAGCGTGGCCGCGTCGACGCCGGCGTCGTAGGCGCCGCGCTCGGCGTGACCGTCGAGGGCGGCGGTGTCGGCTCCCGCGCAGAAGGCCCGTCCGGCGCCGGTGACGACGATCACGCGCACGCTGTCGTCGCGCTCGGCCTCGGCGAGCACCCACCGGTACTCGGTGTGCATGCGGCCCGTCCACGCGTTGAGCCGGTCGGGACGGTGCAGCGTCACGAGGGCGACGCCACCGTCGATCTCGTACCGGACGACCTTCAGGTCGCTGCGGTCCACTAGTTGATGATCGCGTTGATCGCCGCTTCGGCGAGCTCCGGCCGGCAGATGAGGAGATCCGGCAACCACGGGTCGGGCTGGTTGTAGACGAGGGGCCGGCCGTTGATGCGCGAGGCGTGGAGCCCGGCGGCGGCGGCCACGGCTGCGGGGGCGCAGTTGTCCCACTCGTACTGGCCACCGGCATGGGCGTAGACGTCGGCCTCGCCGAGCACGACCGCCATGGCCTTCGCGCCGGCCGAACCCATCGCCACGAGCTCGCCGCCGAGGGCCTCGGCGACCCGTATCGCCACGGCCGGTGGCCGGGTGCGACTCACGATGATGCGTGGCGGCCCGTCGAACGCGGGCGGCGGTGGCGGCGCCGGATCGGTGCTGAGGGTGACGCCGAGGGCCGGCAGCGCGACCGCACCGGCGATCGGCTGGCCGTTCCCATCGACGAGAGCGACGTGCACGGCCCAGTCGCTGCGTCCCGCCTCGCCGAACTCGCGCGTGCCATCGAGGGGATCGACGATCCACACCCGATCCGCGCCGAGCCGGGTGCGATCCTCCATTCCTTCCTCGGACAGCACCTTGTCGTCGGGTCGCAGCTCGTGTAGCGCCTCGACGATGAACTGGTGCGCAGACCAGTCACCTTCGTCCCGCAACGACCACCAATCGTGGGCCGTTCCGCCCACGCCTGCCCGCAATTTGACGAGAACCTCGCCGGCTCGGGTCGCCACGTCGGTGGCAACCTCGTGGTCGGACGGGCTGGTAAGCATGAGGGCGGACGCTACCTTGCGGCAATACTGACCCGTCTGGTCAACTTTTCAACCCATGCCCTACGAGCTGTCACATCTCCGCGCCCTCGAGGCTGAATCGATCCACATCATGCGCGAGGTGGCCGCCGAGTTCGAGCGGCCCGTCCTCCTCTTCTCCGGCGGCAAGGACTCGATCGTCATGCTGCGGCTGGCGGAGAAAGCGTTCTGGCCGGCGCGGCTGCCGTTCCCGGTCATGCACGTCGACACCGGCCACAACTTCGACGAGGTGCTCGCCTTCCGCGACGCCCGCGTGGCCGAGCTCGGCGCTCGCCTCGTGGTCGCGTCCGTGCAGGAGTCCATCGACGAGGGACGAGTCGTCGAGGAAACCGGCGCGTTTGCGAGCCGGAACCGGTTGCAGACAGTCACGCTCCTCGACGCCATCGAGAAGAACCGGTTCGACGCCGTCTTCGGCGGGGCCCGCCGTGACGAGGAGAAGGCCCGGGCCAAGGAGCGCGTGTTCAGCTTCCGCGACGAGTTCGGCCAATGGGACCCGAAGAACCAGCGGCCCGAGCTGTGGAGCCTCTACAACGGCCGGCACCGCAAGGGCGAGCACATCCGCGTGTTCCCGATCAGCAACTGGACCGAGCTCGACATCTGGCAGTACATCGCCGACGAGGGCATTGCCATCCCGGACATCTATTACGCCCACAGGCGAGAGGTGTTCCGGCGCGACGGCATGCTGCTCGCGGTCACCCCGTACGTGACGATGGTGAACGGCGAAGAGCCGTTCGAGGCCACCGTGCGCTTTCGCACTGTCGGCGACGCATCGTGCACGGGTGCGGTCGAGTCGTCGGCGGCCACGGTGCACGAAGTCATCCTCGAGGTCGCGGCGACGCGCATCACCGAGCGCGGCGCCACCCGGGCCGACGATCGCATCAGCGAAGCCGGCATGGAAGACCGCAAGCGCGAGGGTTACTTCTAGTGGAGATGCTCCGCCTCGCTACCGCGGGCTCCGTCGACGACGGGAAGTCGACGTTGATCGGCCGGCTGCTGTACGACTCGAAGGCGATCTTCGAGGATCAGCTCGAAGCCGTGGAGCGCACCTCGCGTGAGCGTGGCGACGAGTACACGAACCTCGCGTTGCTCACCGATGGCCTCCGAGCCGAGCGCGAGCAGGGCATCACCATCGACGTCGCCTACCGCTACTTCGCGACCCCGAAGCGCAAGTTCATCATCGCCGACACGCCTGGCCACGTTCAGTACACCCGCAACATGGTGACCGGCGCGTCGACCGCCGACCTCGCGCTGATCCTGATCGACGCCCGCAAGGGTGTGCTCGAGCAGAGCCGCCGGCACGCGTTCCTGTCGAGCCTGCTCGGCATCCCGCACCTCGTCCTGTGCGTCAACAAGATGGACCTCGTCGACCACGACGAAGAGGTCTTCGAGAGCATCAAGACCGACTTCCGCGACTTCGCCATGAAGCTCGACGTCCACGACCTCACGTTCGTGCCGATCTCGGCGTTGCACGGTGACAACGTCGTGAATCGCTCGGCCAACATGCCGTGGTACGAGGGGTCGTCGTTGCTGCACCAACTCGAAGAGGTGCACATCGCGTCCGACCGGAACCTCATCGACGCCCGCTTCCCGGTGCAGTACGTGATCCGGCCGCAGTCCGCGGAGCACCACGACTACCGCGGGTACTCGGGCACGATGGCCGGCGGTGTCCTCAAGCCCGGTGACGAAGTGATCGTCTTGCCGTCGGGGTTCCTTTCGAAGGTGCGATCGATCGACACGTTCGAGGGCCCGGTGGAGGAGGCGTTCTCACCGATGTCGGTCACCGTCACGCTGGAGGACGACATCGACGTGTCGCGCGGCGACATGATCTGCCGCCCGCACAACCAGCCCCAGGTCGGCCAGGACCTCGACGCCACGATCTGCTGGCTGACCGAGCAGGCGACGCTGCAGGCCGGCAACCGCTACACGATGAAGCACACGACCCGGTCGGTGAAGGCGGTCGTGAAGTCGCTGCAATACCTGCTCGACGTCAACACGCTGCACCGCGACGAAACCGCTACTGAGCTGCGGCTCAACGAGATCGGTCGCATCGCCGTGCGCACCCAGCTGCCGCTCTTCTTCGACGAGTACCGCCGGAACCGAACGACGGGCAGCTTCATCCTGATCGATGAAGCCACGCACAACACCGTCGCCGGCGGGATGCTGCTCGGCCCCACTCAGTGACCAATATCACCTGGCACGCCGGTGTCGGGCGCGACCGGCGGCTGTCGCGTGGCGCAACGGTGTGGTTCACCGGCTTGTCGGGGTCCGGCAAGTCGACGGTCGCGGCGATCTGTGAGCAACGGCTGCTCGAGGCCGGACGACCGGCCTACCTGCTCGACGGCGACAACCTGCGCCACGGCCTCAACGGCGACCTCGGGTTCTCGGCCGAGGATCGCAGCGAGAACATCCGTCGCGTCGGTGAAGTGGCACGGCTGTTCGCGGACGCGGGCGTCGTCGCGCTGGTGCCGGTGATCAGCCCCTACCGCGCCGATCGCGAGCACGCGCGCTCCGCCCACCGCGACGTTGCGCTCCCGTTCTTCGAGGTGTTCGTCGACACGCCGATCGACGTGTGCGAGTCGCGCGACCCGAAGGGGCTCTACGCCAAGGCGCGTGCCGGTGAGATCAAAGGGTTCACGGGCATCGACGACCCGTACGAGGCGCCGGTGAAGCCCGAACTGCGGCTCACCCCCGACGACGGAACTGCGGAAGAACAAGCGAGCCGTGTGCTCGCGCTGCTGTCGGACTGACTACGCAGCCGTGGTGACGCGCTTGGGCACGTCGGCAGCGGGAAGGCCGTAGGGCTGCTTGGCTGCCTCGTAGCACTCGAGGTGGTAGTGCTCGACGCGGTTCCAGACGCCCTTTTCGTAGACGTTGCAGATGACCTGCTGAGCCTTGGCCTTGGCCTTGAACTTCACCTGCTGATCGCAGGTGGTGCACACGGCGCTACTGCCGGCCTCGATCGTGCGCACGACCGCCCGGCTCCGGAACGTAGGGGTCTTCGCCATACAAATTGATCGGCCACGAAGGGCAGGACGTGAGTTTTCGGAAGCAGATGGGTCAAAAGGCCTACGGACGTGCGGTTCAGGCGCGGCGGGACATGCGCCGGACGGCGCGGATCAGCGCGCGGACGTCGTCCTCGTCGGCCCCGCCGGCGACGAGCGACGCGACGCGCCGCTCGAGGTCATCGGCCGCGAACTCGTCCACGGGCTGCGGGCGGCCGAAGGCCTCTGGCCCGGCGACGGCCGACACGAGCATGAGGCAGATCACCGCGACGGCGGCGACGGTACCCAGGGCGATGGCGATGCCGTTGTGGCTCGTGATCGACGCGACGATCATCCCGGCGATCGCCAGCGCGCAGACCACGAGCACGATCCGTCGGATCCAGCGGGGGCTGATCAACGGCGCGAACGTACCGCCGGTACTCTCAACCGCCGACCATGGCCGACGATCCCCCCCCGAGTCGCCTGTCCGACGTCCCCGACCAGGCGAGCGACCCGGTGGTGTGGGACCCGGTGAAGCGCACGTTCGTTCCCCGGTCCGAGGCGAGCGAAGCGTCCCCCGAAGCGAAGCCCGAACCTCAGGCTGAGCCGAGCGCCGAACCGAAGGCCGAGCCGGGTCGAGACCCTCGTCGCTTCTACGTCGGTTCTGCGGACGTGGGCAAGGCACCTCCTGGGCCGGCACCGCAGGGGAGGGCGCCCGGCGTCGCGCCGTCGCCGGTCCCTCCGACTCCGGCACCGGCGCCGCCGCGTCCGGCCACGCCGGCGCCGCGTCCGATGCCCGGAACGCCCGCGCCCACGCCGAAGCCGGCGCGCAAGCGGTCGTGGCCGAACCGGCCGAAGCTCAAGTGGATCCTGGCGTTCTGTGGCCTGTTCCCGATCCTGCTGCTGATCGCTGGCTTGATCTACGCCGACATCAAGTTTCGCCAGATCGACCGCATCCCTGTCGGCAGCCTCCTCGACGGCGGCGGCAGCGGCGAGAACATCCTCATCGTCGGATCGGACACGCGCGCCAACGCGGACCCGACGGCGCCGAACGCCGCCGCAGTCCTCGGCGACGAGACTGATCGGCCACCACCCGGGCAGCGTTCCGACACGATCATGGTGCTGCGCCTCGAGGGCAGCGGGTCGAAGATGCTGTCGATCCCGCGAGACCTCATCGTCGAGATCGCGGAAACAGGGCGCCGAGACCGGATCAACGCCGCGTACAACGTGGATCTCGACGGCGGCCCGGCGCGCCTCATCAAGACCGTGCAGCAGAGCCTGGGCATCCCCCTCCATCGCTACATGGAGGTCGACTTCGTCACGTTCGCCGGGCTCGTCGACGCCGTCGGTGGTATCACGATCGACTTCCCCTATCCCGCGTTCGACACGAACACCGGGCTCGACATCCAACAGTCGGGGCCGGTCGGGCTCAACGGCGAGCAGTCGCTCGCCTACGTGCGGTCGCGTCATTACACGGAGATCAAGGAAGACGGGAAACCCCACGAGGACCCGACGGCCGACCTCGGCCGGATCGCGCGCCAACAGCTGTTCCTGCGCACGGTCATGGCCAAGGTGGCCGGGTCGCACAACCCGTTCACGTTGCTCCGGGTCGGCGGGCAGGTGGCCAGCGGTATCCGGGTGGACGATGCTCTTGGGTTGTGGGACGCGATGCGCCTCGCCTGGGATCTCAAGGGCATCCAGCCGGAGCCGGTGCCACTGCCGGTCGGCGTGAACAGCGACGGCGCCACCCTGCATCTTCTCGACCCCGACGCCGAGGCGGTCCTCGCCCTTTTCCGTTGATGCCGCCCTTGCCGTGACCCATGGCATGGTGACGCCGGTGCGTCCGTTTCGTACGGTTGTGCGATGCGCATTGAGGGGTGCGAGCTCGACTGGAGGTCGGGCAACCGGTGGGGCACGCTCTCCGTCGTCGCCGCGCACTTCTCCGGCGCCGTCTTCACGTTCGCCTACCTGAGTTTCATCGCGCCGTCGGAACCGCCGGCAGCGGGGCACGCGAGCGTGACGCATGACGGGATCATGTTCGCGGTGTTCGCGGCCATCGCGTTCCCGGCGACCGGCAAGGCCTGCGACTGGCTGTCACGGCGCGCGCTGACATGGATGATCGAGGAGCGATCGCCGACCGAGGAGGAGCGGGTCCGCACGCTGACGCTCACTCGTCACATCGCCGCGGTGACGGCCGTGCCGTGGTTTGCCGCCGCACTGGTCTTCGGTGTGGGCAGCGCGTTGATGGGCCACTCCTTCCGACACGTGCTGAAGATCTCGTTCA
>Ga0299913_10004728_pt1 | contig 11484 bp, 9 predicted proteins | sample RVTome_9_FD_201360 | JGI IMG/M metagenome (GOLD analysis project Ga0299913, IMG submission 201360) | Soil microbial communities from uranium-contaminated site in the Upper Colorado River Basin, Wyoming, United States - RVT155D38 (version 2) ... | reverse complement strand
ATCGTGTCATGACATGTATCCCGTGGTGAACCTGGAAGACTTCAATGTAGCGCCGGAAGCTTAAAAAGAGATGAAGGCGCCCTCACCTTAAAAGTCCACCCGGACCACCAGGCCCGGGGCCCCGTTGGCACGTGAGTGGAACTCGAGCGTGGCGCCGTGTACTTCTGCAATCTTCTGGCAGATCGCGAGGCCCAGTCCGAAGCCTTCGCTCTTGCTGTCCAGACGCATAAAGCCCCTGGACATCTGACGGCGCGTGTCCTCGGAAATGCCCGAGCCGGTATCACTGACCGTCAGTCTGGGATGCTCGCCGCCGGGTTCCGAAGTAGAGCAGCGTTCAAGTCGCACGTCTGCAATCGTGGAGGCGGAGCAGTGGTTGAGCACGTTGTTCAGCAGGTTCTGCAAGAGAATGTCGAGCAATGTGGCGTCGCCGTCGATCGTAGCCGGCGCCAGATCGCTTCGCAAAACCATGCCTTTGTCCGTAAATTTGGCGCTGAAGCGATCGATGATTCGCTGATACAACGACGAGATATCGACAGGTTCGAAATGCTGCCGCCACTGGCCCTGCTCGAGGCGCGCCAGCGTCAGGAGCTGTTCGACCAGACGTGACAGGCGGTCAACTTCCTCCTTTATGGCCCGCGTGTCCGGATCCGGACCCGCGAGTTCGAGCTTCAGCGTGGTGAGCGGCGTCCGCAGCTCATGCGCAACATCGCTCGCGAACTGCCGTTCGCGTTTCAGTACCGCATCGACGCCGCTCATCATCCGGTTGAGCGCGTCCCTGAGTACGCGAATCTCCTGTGCCGGTGTCGTGAGCGCAAGGGGCGTCAGCGAATCGGCACTGCGGCTTTCGAGCTGGCGGACGAGCCTGGTCAATGGCCAGGTGAAAAAACCGATCAGCACCGCGAGTAACAGAAGGTTGACGGCGCCACCGATCAATGCAGGAGTGATTATGTCCTCGAGAATCTCCTTGCGTACTTCCAGAAACAGGTCATCACGGCGCAGAATCTGCACCACGATATCATCTTCCTCAGTCTGGTAGCCGTGCCAGTTGTAACCATCGAAGCTCAAGCGTATCGATCCGTCGTCCGTCGACTCGAGCGGCAGATCGTGCGGCAGGTTGCTGATCCGGCGGCCGCTTCTGGTGTCGTACACGCTTACCCAGCGCGTATCTTCATCGTCGTCCGGTTCGAATGTGTCGCGAAGGAGCTCACGCAGATCGTCGGTATCCAGGAAACGGGAGCGCCCGGCTGCCAGAAGTTCCGCGAGGAACTCGCTCTGTATTTCCAGGTCGTCGTCGAGAATGTCCCGGAATTCCTCGTCGGCAACCCAGTACGTCGCAGCCACCCCACCGATTGCCGTCACAACGATCGTGAGCGCAAGCAGCAGGGCGACGTGCGCGAGCCTGAAGCTCATTCGTTCGTCAGCCTGTAACCGAAACCGCGCACCGTTTCGATCCGGTGTTTGCCGAGTGTCTTGCGCAAGCCATAGATATGCACCTCGAGAGTGTTGGAGTCGACACCGTCTCCAAGTCCGTAAAGCTGCTGCATCAGGCGTTCCCTGCTTACCGGCTTGTCGCCGGCCTGCATGAGCACGGAGAGAATCTGATGTTCCTTCGGCGGCAGGCTGACCGGTTCATCGTCCAGATAAAACTGCCGGGCTTCCGCAGAGTAGCTCAGGTTCCCGGCCGTAAGTTGCGGTTGCGCACGCCCGGACTTGCGGCGCAAAAGAACACGGATTCGTGCCAGCAACTCCTCGGGTTCGAAAGGCTTTACGAGGTAGTCGTCGGCGCCGGTATCGAGACCTTTGACCCTGTCGTCCAGGCCGTCCCGCGCGGTAACGATCAGCACCGGCGTATTGGAATCGCCCGCGCGCAAGGAATTGAGCCACTCGACACCGTCACCATCCGGTAACCCAAGGTCGAGCAGAATCGCGTCGTAATCGGCCGTCGCAAAGTGACTCTTCGCGGATTCAAGGTTGCGCACCCAGTGCACCCGATAGTGCTGGTTCAGCAAGCGGGACAGCGCATTGCCGAGATTGAGATCGTCTTCGACCAGCAGCAGAAACATCGCGAGCCTACCTATTGTTGTTTCCAGTATGAGGATGCGGGCTTAAGCCAAGCTTAAGGTGGGTGCCGGGCTTGCTGTATTTGCTATTTGGAAAGGCCGCACCCAGTCGCAGATGGATTCCGCCAAATAGCAAATACAGCAAGCCCGGCACCCACCTTCATCTGGCTTTAAGTTTCCATCGGCACACTCTGGTCGTCGAACAATAACGGAGCCAGTCCATGAAGCAAACAATAACAGCCGTATCGGTATCCCTGCTGCTCGGCGTCGCGCTGCAGCCGGTATTTGCGAAATCTGCAGCGGCCGCAGTCGCCACGATCGACGAGCGCTACATCACGGCTCTCGAGCCGCAGGCGAATATCGACTCGGTGGCCGTGGCCCCGGGCGAACCGGCCCTCCTTTTCGCGACGGCCAAGGCAACCGACGTCGTCAAGGTGTTCGATGCATCGAGCGGCGTCGAGCTTGAAGAGCTTGGCGGCAGCGGCGAATCGCAGGAACAATACCTGCGGCCCAATGGCGTCGCGGTTGCCGACGACCTTCTGGTCATCGTTGAGCGCGACAACCGCCGAGTCAACATTCGATCGATTCCGGATTACCGCGTGCTGGGGACATTCGGCGACGACGAGCTCAGGAATCCGTACGGGGTGTGGGTTCAGTCGCTGGGCGACGGTGAATACCGTGCCTATATCACCGACGCCTATGAGATGCCGGATGAAAGCATTCCGCCCGGCGAGGAGCTGGATGAGCGCGTCAAGGTCTATCGGTTTTCCGTCGAGCGCACTAAAGCTGGCGAACCGCCGGCTCTGAACAGCCGGTTCGAAAAATCGTTCGGCGAGACAACCAGCCCCGGAGCGCTGCGCGTGGTCGAATCCATCTTCGGCGATCCGGCGCACGACCGCTTGCTGATTGCCGAAGAGGACGAGGATCCGGTCACGGGCCTGGTGATCAAGGTTTACGATCTCGACGGGAGCTTTACCGGGGAACAGATCGGCAAGGGTGTTTTCGAGGCCCAGGCGGAGGGTATTGCCCTGTACGCGTGTGAGGATGGTTCCGGCTACTGGCTCTCCACGGACCAGGCGGATGATCGCACCGTCTACCACGTTTTCGATCGGCAGTCCCTGAAGCATGCCGGTGCCTTCATGGGCAAAACCACGGCCAACACCGACGGCGTATGGCTGGCAACAGATGGCGTCCCCGGCTTCGACAGCGGCGCGTTCTTCGCCGTGCACGACGACCAGGCAGTGTCCGCATTCGACTGGCGGGATATCGTTGCGGCACTCGATCTCGAGAGCTGCTCCATATAACGGGACGGCGCTCGATTCCCGACTTCGCGTTGTTATACTTGGCCCCACAAATTTGCCGCGCCGGGCCTCCGTGGGGAGGAGCCGGCAGCGACAAGCTGCCTTGGCAGAACCAGAACGAATCTGCCGAACCCCTGAGGAACAACCCGAATGAAAAGATTCGCTGCCCTGCTTCTCTCCATCGCTTCGGCTGCCGTCCCCGGCTCGATGGCCGTCGCTCAGGAAAACGTACACCTTAACCGCACCATCGAGACGCTTGCCGACGGCAAACCGGCATTCGGGATCTTCAGCGGCGACTTTTCCCTCGCCAATGCACGCGCGCTGGCCACCTCCGATCTCGACTTTGTTTTTATCGATATGGAGCACACGCCGTATGACGTCGAAACCTTGCAGACGTTCCTGCTGGGAATGACGAACAAGGAGCGCGTCCTCGAAAAGGGCAATCTGCAGATGGACGTAACGCCGCTTGTGAGGATCCCGATGAACGGCAGGGAGAACCTGCAGTGGCTGGTCAAGCAGGTTCTGGATGTCGGCGCGTTCGGCATCGTGTTTCCTTACGTGGAAACGCGTGAGGAAACCGAGAATGCCATCAGCTCGATGCGCTACCCGCAACGCCGGGGCGACGCGGCAATGGAGCCCGCGGGAACGCGCGGCGCATCGCCCGGTATCGCGCGGTGGTTCTGGGGAGCATCCGACTATTTCGATCGTGCCGACGTCTGGCCGCTCGACGAGCGTGGCGATCTGCTGGCGGTGATCCAGATAGAATCCAGAAAAGCCGTCGAGAATATCGAGGAGATCGCCGCGGTTCCCGGTGTGGGTGCCATTTTCATCGGGCCGAGCGACCTCTCCATTTCCTATGGCGTTCCCGGGCAGCGCGACCACGCGGAAGTGGCGGCCGGCATGAAGAAAGTCCTCGAAGTCTGCAAGCGCCGCAACATACCCTGCGGCCTGACGACGGGCGCCGATAGCGTTGAACAGTATCTCGAGGAAGGCTACTCCTTCGTCACTGTCGGCTACTGGAATGACGCCGGCATTTCCGGAGACGTGGCCGACGCTCTGGAAGTTGCGCGCGAGGCCTCTGGCCGCAGCACCGAATAAACCTGACGCGATGCGAACCGGCCGCGGTTGCGTTCCCGGCCCACTCGCGTGCGCAAACGTGGAGAACTTCAATGCTTCGACGATTCGCCGTCACGCTGCTGATTCTTTTTGCCTGCAACACCGCATTGCCTGCCGGCGATCCCGACCTGGAATTGATCATGTCGGATCCCGACTGGATCGGCAATTCGCCGACCGGGTACTACTGGTCGGACTCGGGTGACGACGTCTATTACGATCAGAAAAGAGTCGGCGAGAACTTCAGCGATCGCTACGTTGTCCCCGCCGGCGGGGGCGAGTCCATGCGGGTATCGCCAGCCGATGAATCAGCAAGCTCCAACGCTTCGCGTGTCTACAACGTGGCACGCACGATGGTTGCATGGGTACACCACGGAGACATCATGGTGAAAACCCTGGCGAGCGGCGAAACCCGCCAGATTACCCGCACGACGGCTGAAGAACTGTCCCCCGTGTTCATGTCTGACGGGACGTCGGTTGCGTTCGTCCGCGACAAGGTCCATTTCGCGCATGACACATCGACCGGAACGACCTCCGAGGTCGCCGATATACGCTTCGAAAAGCACCCCGATGAACAGTCTTTCGACACGTTGCGCGAACAACAGATGCGCAATCTGGAAACTCTCCGCAACAACAAACGCCGCCAGGAAGCGCTGGAAGAAAACGACGAGAATCGCCAGCACGAGGATCCTGCCGGCGGTCCGTTGCCGATTTACCTTGGCGACAGCTATACAGAAACGGAGCGGTCACTGTCCCCCTCCGGTCGCTATCTTCTGCTGACCGTCACAGACCATGAAGCCGAAGAGGGCCGGCACGGCATCATGCCGAACTACGTTACCGAAGACGGTTACACGAGCATCGCGGAGACACGCACACGCGTCGGCAGGAACAATCCTGCCGCCGAAGCACTGTTGCTGATCGATCTGACCCAGGGGACTTTCGAAACCGTCGATTTCGCCCCCTTGCCGGGCATCGAGGAAGATCCGCTCGAGGATTTGCGCGATAGCGCCATCGAGTGGCATGTCGAGCGCGGCGCCGACAGGGAAGAGGTCGAGAAGGCGGTCGAGGCGCCGGAGTCGCGGCCGCTTACCGTCGAGCAGATCGTCTGGAACGGCGCGGGAAGCCTCGCAGCCGTGCAGCTTCGTTCCGTCGACAATAAGGATCGGTGGCTGGCAACGATCGACCCTCGTGAACCGATCATTACGCCGCAACACCGGCTGACGGATGAGGCCTGGATCAACTGGGCCTACAACGAATTCGGCTGGATGCCCGACGGACGGACGCTGTGGTACCTATCCGAGGAGTCCGGCTTTTCGCATCTCTACACGAAGCGTGTCGGCTCCCGGAGAACGCGGCAACTGACACGCGGAAACTTCGAAGTCCTGGCACCCGAGGTCGATCACCAGGGCAGGCACATCTACGTCGTCGCGAATCGTACGCACCCGGGCAATTACGAGGTCTACAGGGTCCCTGGCGCCGGTGGCGACCTCGAACAGCTGACTGCCCTCGGCGGGGTTGTCGAGTTCCGCCTCTCTCCCTCCGCCGACCGACTGCTGCTCCACCGCTCATGGATCGACAGCCATGCCGACCTTTACGTGCAGCCCGCCGCTGCCGGAACCGAACCCTTGAGGCTTACCCGGACGGTCAGCGAGCAGTTTGCGAGTATCGACTGGGTCGTTCCCGAGATCGTCGAAGTCCCGTCGTCGCACGTGGACAGGCCCGTCTACACCAAGCTGTATCTGCCGCGCGACTATCGCAAGGGAAACGCCTATCCGGCCGTCATGTTCGTGCACGGCGCCGGTTACACGCAGAACGCGCACATGGGCTGGCCTTATTACTTTCGCGAATTCATGTTCCACACAATCCTCGCCAACGAAGGCTATATCGTGATCGACATGGATTACCGCGCCTCGCAAGGCTACGGCCGCGACTGGCGCACTGCGATCTACCGCAACATGGGACGTCCCGAACTGGAAGACTTCAAGGACGGTATCGACTGGCTGGTGGAAAACTACGGCGTCGACCGACAGCGTGTCGGCATCTACGGAGGTTCGTACGGCGGCTTCATGACTTTCATGGCGCTTTTCCTCGAGCCCGATCTGTTTGCCGCCGGAGCCGCACTGCGTCCCGTCGCCGACTGGATGCACTACAACCACACCTATACGTCCAACATCCTGAACACGCCGGTGATAGATCCGGAAGCCTATCAGCGAAGTTCACCGATCAATTACGTGCAGAACCTCACGAAACCGCTCCTGATCGCGAGCGGCATGCAGGACGACAACGTGTTCTTCCAGGATTCCGTGCTCGTTTTGCAGCGGTTGATCGAGCTGAAGAAAGAGAACTTCGAATTCGCGGTGTATCCGCTGGATCCGCACGGGTTCGTGCACCCGAGCTCATGGCTGGATGAGTACCGTCGGATTTACAAGTTGATGAACGAGCACCTGAAGTAGGAGCCCGCCACTGCGGCCGACCACGCTGGACGGAACTGCGTCGCGTCCGTCTGGTGCGACTTCCAGAACTGTGGGGATCGTGACGATAACCGAAGGAAGCGGGTGGCAATGGGACTGGTAGGACTCGACCTGCGACTTCGCCAATCGTTGCGGTTGTCGCCCGCAATGGCGGGCTCCTACAAGCGCTTCTACCGCTCGCGCTTGAGTTTCAGGTCGGCCCAGAGCGGGAGGTGGTCCGAGGCATGGGGGGCATCGCGGTGAACGCCTGCGGCGATGAGGTCGAGGCTCTGTTCGAACCAGATCCGGTCGAGAGGGAGCAGTGGCCAGCGAGACGGGAAGGTTGCGGGGCGACCGACCGAGCGGAACAGCTTTCCGAACATGCGCTCGGCAGTGCCTCTTCCGGTCGGCTCGTTAAAGTCGCCGAGGATGACAGTCGGAAGATCGTCTGCTTCCGCCAGCGCGGCGATTCTGCCTGCCTGCTCCCGGCGCTCGCCGTGATTCAGCCCCAGGTGCGCGGCAAGCACGCTTAGGGGCCCTATGTCGGTTTGTATGCGGGCTTCGATGAGGGAGCGCGGCTCCCGCCTGCGGAAACTCAAGTCATGCTGCGTCCACGTCGCGATTTCCCAGCGGCTGAGTAACATGTGCCCGTAGTCGCCATCGGGGGTGCGCACCGTGCGAACCGCCGCTCGATGGTTGCCGAGGGTATTGCCGAGCAGGTCGAAGCCGTCCCGCAGGTCGCGACGGCTGTCGACCTCCTGCAGGGCTGCAATATCGGGATCCAGCGCGTGGATGATCGCCTTGACGCGCTCCGGGTCGAAGCGACGGTCGGTGCCGATGCAGCTGTGGACGTTCCAGGTGAGAACTCGAATCCGGCCCTGCTCCACTACCGCCCCCGGTTGCGCAGCAGGGTGACCAGCTGTTGCAGCGCGAATGCGAGGCCGAGCCACAGCACGATAACCAGGACGACAAGCACGACGTTGACGGGCTCCGGGTCGCGCCAGACCTCGCGCATGCGGTCTCCGAGCATGGTCAGTACGAAGGTGCCGGGTAACAACCCGATAAAGGTGCCGGCGAGAAATGTCCGGGACGGCACGCCGGCAGCTCCCATGGCCATGTTCACGACGGTATAGGGTGCGACGGGGACCATGCGCAATGCGGCGACAGCGACGATGCCCCGATTCTTCAGAGCGCGTGACACCGCGCGGAACGCACGGCCGGACAGGTGCTGCACGGAACTGCCGCCGAACCACCTGCCCGCGGCATGACCGATCCATCCGCTCACCATGGATCCGAGCATCGCGGTGAACCACCCGGACCACGGCCCAAGCAGCAGTCCGGTGACGGCGATCAGCACGGTGACGGGGGCCAGAATCAATCCGCCGACCACGAATCCGGCGAGAATTGCGGGATAAATCCACCATTCCCCGCGTACGTCGTAAAGCATCTGGACTATTGCTTCCGGGTCCGCGAACTCCGCGAGCGGCGTATGGCTCCACGCGAGCAAGAACAGCAGGAGCGCCGCGGAAACCGAGGTAAGCTTAAGAACACGGCTGATCGCGAACCGCTCAGCGCTGGCCGCTCCGAACATGTCGCCGACGAACTCGGCCGGTTGCAGCGGCGCTTCGGGATCGGCAACCAGGTTCAGAGTCCTGGCCAGCGCCTGGTTCTGTTCCTGCACTTTCAGCGGCGCGAGTCCCCTCTCGTCACTCCAGCGAGTGCTCGTCAGCTTGACCAGCGAACCTGCCTGGGCGAGTCGCGCCGCTACCTGTTCGATGCCGAGTCCGAGATGCTCGCCCAGCAGTCGATGCAATACCGAGCGAATTCCCTTTCGATGCTCCTCCGCAACAGCCCGGACGATAAGGTCGCACTCCGTATCGACGCCCATGGAACGGTTGTTGAGGTTGGACGATCCCACGCGCAGCCAGGTGTCGTCCACGATCATCAATTTCGCATGCACCAGCACGGCGCAGTTCTTGTCGGGCCCGGCCCAGGGATAGAGAAACCTGACGCGCTCACCGAGATTCCCGTGCGTCAGTTTCTGCATCAGGCGTTGTTGCCCGGCGCCCATGGTTCTTTTTTCAAGCCAGCCTTCCGGAGCTCGAGGAGTCACCACCAGCAGTTCGAGTTCGGGGACCTCGTGCAGCCGGCAAAGCAGCGCGTCCGTGACCACCTCGGACGTCAAATACTGATTCTCGATGTAGATGTATCGTTCCGCTGCGCGAATCGTCGCCAGGTAGAGTTCGAGCACTTCCGGAACCCCGGGGCTTTCCTCCGTCGCCGGCAATGTCCGTGCGATGCCGACTTCGACAGCCTCGCAGTCCGGAACGACATGCTCCGGCCAGTACGCGGTCCCTTCGACCGCGGCATCGACGGGCAGGAGTTCCTCGCCGGTTGCTTGCCGCCAACGGCGGGCGCTGACTTCGGCAAGACGTCGCGCGGCCTCGCCATCGACGAGCATCTGTACGTCGTGAAACGGCGGGTACGGTTTACCGTCAGGATCGAGCCGCACGGGATGATCGGGGCGGTGTTCCGCGGTATCCCAGCGGCGGGTCGTCAGGTCCAGACCGCCGCAGAAAGCCAGGCGTCCGTCTACAACGACGAGTTTCTGGTGATGGCAGGCGCCGAGCGGCAGGCAGCTGTCCAGTTCGACTTTCACCTGCGGCGGCGTTCGCCATTTGAGGTTCAGCGAGGGCAGCGGTTCCCGGTCGAGCGCATACAGCAAGGTGTAGTCCCACAACAGGAGACGCACGTCGAGATCCGGACGTTTCCTCACCAGGGCCTCGACGAACGGCAGGAGGGTGGCCGGCGCGCCGTCGTCCGCGATTCCGGAGCGACCCACCAGCGGGGTCCGGCTGTCAATGTCCCACCCCAGCACGACGATCGACTTCCTGGCGACCGCCATGGCGCTGCGCAGGGCCGCGAAGTAATCCGCGGCGTCGACCAGTACCGCCACGCGGTCGGCGCGCGCGATTTTCCACACCGTCCGCCCTGCTTCCAGCACTGCCGCGGAAGGGTCACGCTGTTCCCTTGTTAACGGACGGGCTTCAGCCATCTGGCCTCCCTGTGGCACTCCGATGCGCAGCGATCCGGTTCGCACTGGTGCAGATGTCTGCACCGTTCCCCTGCGAGTGTATCGGCCCGGTCACCATTGCGGCCAGCGACGTAAGGCAACGCAGCGCGGCCGTCGCCGCGCTGGCAAGAGACTTGCATGGAAGAAAGGCAGCAGTTCGGCACGAGTACGTGCCCTCCCCAGTTACTTCCCAGACGCACCAGGAGCACCCATGAGACAGACATACGTAAGGAACCGGTTCGACACGGCGATTCACAACGTCGAGTCGGCACTGCAGGAGCTGACCGACCGGCTGGATTCGCTGCCGGGCACAGGAAGGCCCGGGAGCACGCTCCGCCACGCCGGACGAACTCTCAGGCGAACGGCGAGTTCGCTTGCCGACCACGTGCCTTTCGAACGCGCCTCCGAAATGGCCGCAGGCACCGGTCGGGTCGTTCGGCAGAACCCGGTGAAGACTCTGCTTACCGCCGCGATCGCGGGCTATTGCATCTGGTCGCTGGTCCAGTATTCGACCAGCCGCACGGCGGCGGGCCGGGGTTCCGGTTCCAGCGACGCTGAAAGGAATCGCAGGCTGCAGGAGGATATTTCCCGCGGAGCCGGCAAGCCGGACGAGGAAAGTCACCCCCGGCATTAGAGCGTCGCGCGGGCGCCTGGAACATATTGCCTGTCTTTGCAGAATCTACATGGACGCGCGGCAATACTGTCTCTGTTCAACGACGCCTGCACGTACCGGCCCCAGGCCTGATGAAAGCCGCACATAAGGCATTGTTCGACAACGGCCTGCGGCCGATCCGGCAAGCCTGACCAATGCGCATCCGGTGGCGAGGCAGGCAAAACCCGCGGGTGGCATGCCCCTTGCACTAACCATGCTGAGCGGCCGAAGCGGTCGCTGTCGCGAAAAGTTTATTCACTGAAGGAGACACAGCATGAAGAAGATCGTAGCAATCGTAGGCGGCCTGGCCCTGGCAAGCGGCATCGCTTTCGCGGGTGAAGGCGAAAAGAAAGAGTTCAACGACCTCGACAAGAACCAGGACGGTGTGATCACCCAGTCCGAGGCAGCTGCGGATCAGCACCTGGTATCGAAGTTCACGACCGCTGACACGAATCAGGATGGATACCTGACTCCGTCAGAGTTCGACGCACTCGAGTCTGAAATGGAAGAAGCCGAGTAAAGTTCGGCAATTTCGGCTCGCGGCCGGATAAAGCTCCGGCTGCCGTTTAGCGACAGGAAAAGGGCCCCAGGGACGGGGCCCTTTTCTGTTGGGAGGTCCGAATAATCATTTATAAACAATGACTTACATGAAAGCAATGGCACGGCTCTTGCATTCTCCATTGTCAGGTCACTTGCGGAGTAAACATCATGATCACTGAGCGATATTGCAGGAAATCAGGGTTGACGCTGGGAGTGGTGGCAGCGTTGCTTCTTTCGGTCGGATGCGCCGATCAGCGTGAGCGCGGCTTCGACAAGTCCGACGCTGGACAGATTA
>Ga0299913_10004727_pt1 | contig 11486 bp, 11 predicted proteins | sample RVTome_9_FD_201360 | JGI IMG/M metagenome (GOLD analysis project Ga0299913, IMG submission 201360) | Soil microbial communities from uranium-contaminated site in the Upper Colorado River Basin, Wyoming, United States - RVT155D38 (version 2) ... | reverse complement strand
AGCCTTTGACAGCGCTGCGGTCGGGGATTCCGGTGGAGTTGGATCGAATTATTCACAAGGCGCTCGCCAAGAACCCTGCGGGACGCTACCAGCACGTCAACGACCTGTTGGTCGATCTCCGCGCCATTACTGTGCAGCGTGATTCGGGACGGTTTGCCGCGTCGTACGCATCACAAAAACCCAGGACAAGATTGCTGCCTTTGACTGCGGTATCCGCCGCTTTGCTCGCGACCGCCGGGCTCACCTGGTGGCTGACGCGATTCGGGGAGCATGCCCCGGTTGCCAGTCCCCAGTTCAAGCTGACCCAACTCACCTCGGACACCGGCCTGACTTTCGAGCCATCTATCTCCACGGACGGCACGCTGGTGGCCTATGCCTCCGACCGGGCCGGCGACGGCGGGCTCGACATCTGGGTGCAGCAGGCGAGCGGCGGCGGCGCCGTTCGCCTCACCGACCACGAGGCGGACGACCGTTCTCCCAGCTTCTCTCCCGATGGCGGCCGAATTGCCTTCCGTTCCGAACGCGACGGCGGTGGGATTTACGTCATGCCGACCTTGGGGGGCGACGCCAGGCTGATTGCGGAGCGCGGTCTGCATCCACGATTCTCCCCGGATGGCAAGCTCGTCGCCTACTACACGGGAGAGCCTTCGACGGCTAGCCTATTCGTCGTGCCCGCCGAGGGCGGGGCCGCGACTCGATTGGCCGCTGACTTCGAGGAAGCGCACCAACCGATGTGGCTTCCCGACGGAAAACACCTCTTGTTCACCGGGCGCGACCCGCCGCACGGGGCGGAGTGGTTTGTCGCTTCGGTCACGGAAGGACCGATCGTCAACACCGGCGTTGTCGCTGGTCTGGCGGAAGTTGGTCTTACTCCAGGAGGACTGAACTTCCGGCTTACGCCGGAAGCTTGGCACGCGGAAGCGAATGCGGTGGTTTTCTCCGCCCGCTCGGGCGGCAGCACGAATCTGTGGCGGATTCCCATTTCACCCGAGACCTGGAAGGTGGCAGGGTCGCCGCAACGGCTGACCTTTGGGACCGGTACCGAGGGTCAGGCTTCCATGGCGTCGGGCGGCCGAGTCGCTTTCTCCGGCCTGCTCCGAAACCAGGATGTCTGGGCTTTGCCGATCGATCCGAACGAAGCGGCGGCCCGCGGTGAGCTCGAGCGATTGACCACGAGCCCAGCCTCGGATATAGGCCCGTCTGTGTCGTCCGATGGCCGAAAACTCGTTTTTCGCTCGAACCGTTCGGGGGATTGGAGTATTTGGTTCAAAGATCTGGATACGGACAAGGAGACGGCTCTGACTACCGCCAACCCGACCCATGGCCTATTCCCTGTGATCAGCCCCGACGGATCGAAAGTGGTTTACACGCTGAGGCAGGGCCGGGAAGCATCGATGTTTGTTGTCGCTATTAACCAGCACACGCCTCAAACGCTGTGCGAAGGGTGTGGGGGAGCGGCGCGAAGCTGGTCGTCCGATGGAAGTATGATTCTCCACCAGCGCGAATATGAACGAACCATTCATTTGCGGGATGTCACCACGGGCGAGCAAACCGAGATCCTGCGTGGTTCCCAACGAGCTCCCGTTTCGGCCCGCTTTTCCTTTGATGATCGCTGGATCACATTCATGCAGACTTCGCGGGCGGATCGTTCCAAAGTGCTCGTGGCAGCGTTTCGGGGCAAATCGCCCATCCCGGAGCAGGATTGGATTGCCGTGACCAGCGGCGAGTTTCACGACAACAAACCCCGCTGGTCTCCGGACGGAAGCTTGATCTACTTCACGTCTACGCGCGACGGGTTCGGGTGCATCTGGGCGATCCGGCTCGATCCGGCGACGAAACGGCCCGTGGGCGAGCCGTTCGAGGTGCGTCACTTCCACCGCACACGTCTGTCGATGTCATTGTTCCCCTTGGCCGGATATGAGCTCTCGGTGGCGCGGGACAAGCTTGTGTTCGAGCTGACGGAAATCACCGGGAACATCTGGGTCCTTGAGCCGACACGACGCGAGGAATAACTTCACAACATTTGAGCTCCTTAGCAGGATGTCGAAGTGCGCAGGATCAGTTGTGGCATCCGCCTTGGCATCGATCGTCTGTCTGGATGGCATGGTTCCACGCCCACCCGAGTCTTCGAGCGGATGGGATTGCGGCCGTAACGTGGTTCGGCTGTCCGCTCCACGGAAACTGGGGCCGAGTTGACCCCCACTAACGGCGTTAACGTTGCCGACCTGCCACTTGGCCGCATCGTGGGGCTTCTCGTCCACGGCCGGCACGACAGCGTTCGCGGGCGGGTCCAAATACAGCCCCACAACATCGGCCGCTTTGCAGCTGAACTCCGGACCGGTCGAGACGCACTCGGAGGAATGTACAATTGAAAGAAGCGCTCTTACGCCCGGCGACCGAACGGGACTTTGAAACGCTACGCGTCTTGATGCGCGAGTTCTATGAGTACGAGCAGCGGGCGTTCACTCCCGAGAAGGTGCAAGCGCTGTTGGACTTGCTGCGAGACTCTTCCTTCGGTAGAGTGGCGCTCCTTTGCGACGGCGACGCGCCCGCCGGTTACGTTGTCGTCACTTACGGCTACAGTATCGAGTTCCACGGGCGCGACCTGTTGATCGATGATCTCTATATACGTGAAGAGTATCGCGGGCGCGGCTGGGGAAAGTGGATGCTGGGCGAGATCGAGAAGATGGCGCAGGCGGAGGGCCTGAAGGCAGTCCATCTGGAGGTAGCGCGTCGCAATGCGAGCGCGCGCCGTTTCTACGACCGGGCCGGATTCGAGCCCCATGACGGGGATTTCCTTTCAAAGCGGCTAGGCGGATCTCCATGAGCGCCCGGCGAACCCGACGGCTCTGCGCGCATGTAGGGGTCCCATCCCATCCCATCCCATTCCATCCCATCCCGTCCCGTCTCCACGGTTGTGTGCGCTTGTAGGGACCGGTCTCCGCGCCGGCCCGTGCCCGTCATCTGCAGACTGTCGTGAACGTTTAAAAGGGACAGTTTCCGCAGCCGGCAAACGCCGACCTTCGCCAGTAGCAGGGCGGAAACTGTCCCCGTGGGGGGGCGACTGTCGCGAACGTTTGCGGCCGGGAATCCTCTGCCCGCCCCGCGGGCCGACGGGCGCAGAGGCCCACCCCTACAGTTTTCCTTGGAAATCCAGGACGGGTTGACAAGTGGGTGCATCGGCAGCAGCGCCGACAAATGGCCGGCGGCAGTTGACGCCCTTTGGTGGGCCGGATAAACTGAAGACAACACTACGGTTTTTAAATCCCACCGAAACTGTGTCCCCATCGTCTAGCCCGGCCTAGGACATCGCCCTTTCACGGCGGTAACGCGGGTTCAAATCCCGCTGGGGACGCCACTTTTACTCAGGAAAAACGCAGTTTTCACCCTTATCTGCAACCATCCGCAACCATCACGAAGGCCGGACCTTTTCTGCGGCTGCCGGCGTGCCGAGAATGGTTTGCTCCATCGCCTTGTTCCAGGTGACAGCGGCGGCGGCCTCATCCGCCTGGAAGGCGTGCGAATAGATCGCTGCCGTGATCGCCGTGTTCGAATGGCCCAGCCGCCTGCTGACTGTCGGCAACGGGACACCTTGGCTCAAAAGCTGGCTGCCGTGCGTGTGCCTGAGAGAGTGCAGGGAGATCCCTTTGAGGCCGCACTTCTCCGCCAGCAGGCAGACGGCCGGGCTGACCGTGTTCGGTTTCAGATAATCGCCCCACGGGGCCGCGAACACGAGGTCTTTGTCAGCGTGGTAGTCGGTGCCGAACTGCGCCCGGAGTTCGTCCTGCTGCTCGCGGTGCGCTCTGAGTGCATCCACAGCTACACTGGGCAGCGGGACGTAGCGCGCCTTGCCGCTTTTGGTCGTCTTGACACGAACTCCGGCTCTGGTTTGCTCTAGGGACTTTGAGACGGTCAGCACTGCATTGTGGAGGTCGCAGTCTGACCATTGGAGGGCGAGCAGTTCCCCACGCCTGAGGCCGGACGCCACGGCCAACACGACGAGGGCGTACAACCATTCGGCCTTGACGCGCGCCGCGTCCAAGAGAAACGACAACTGGCCTTTCTCGACAACGCGGGCCTCGTGGCGCTCTGCTTTCGGCAGGATACAGGCGCTTGCCGGATTCACTTTTAGGAGCTTCCATCGGATCGCGGTTTGCAGCGCGACATGGATCAGGCCCGCGACGTGGCGAACACTCTTGACGGACAGCGGGCGGCCTTTCTGCCCGCCACTTTCGCGGAGACGGCCATAGAGGCGTTCAAGCGCGAGCGGCGTGATGGAGCGCAACTGCACCTTGCCCAGTGTCGGCATGGCGTAGGCCGCGAGCTGCCGATAGCGTTCTGCCGTCTTGAGCGTGCAGTTCTGCGCCGCGTGTTGCTTGAACCATTCCTCGATAAACTCGCTGAACGTCTTGGGCGTGGGCTTCGCGGCGGTACCGTCCTCGATCTCCACCAAGGCCCGCTTGAGCGCATCATCGGCGTCGCCCTTCTTGGCGAAACCGGATTCAAATTTCCTCAGGCGCTTGCCGGTTACCTCATCCTTGCCCATGTCGATCGAATAACCCCAGGTGATCCCGTGAGCCATTTTTCGTTTGAATGTGCAGCCTTTCATTTTTTCACCCATCCTTTAACGGTTTGAATGTCGGAGTTCAGTTGCTTGGCGATCTCTTTCAGGGGAGTTCCCTTTGCCCGGAGGTCGCGGGCCTGCTGTTTCTTGTTGCGGTAGAACTTCATCCGGCAGGGCGGCTTGCAGAACTTCGCATCGCCGCGCGTGTCCCTGCCTGGCTCGAACCAGCGACCGCACTGCTCACACTGGCGGAAGTGCTTGTTGTGGGCCACGGCGGCGGCAAATTGATACCAGAGCGCGCCGAGCAGGCTCTCGGGCACGAGATAGAGGCGGGCTTCGTCCTGGCCCGCAAGATAGGGGCGAGCCTCATCTTGGCCCGCGAGAACGGCGCGCAGCGCGTGTTTCTTCAGTTCCGTATTGATTGCGGTATGAAGAAACCGCCATGCGGGCGCGATCAAGTGGCCCGGCTTGAAGGCGGCTAGCGTCTCTGGGTTCATTCTCCGATCCGCAATGAGTTGTGGACCCAGGGGGCCAACATACTGCACGCCGTCTGCATTCCAGCGAATCGCTTTCGCCAGCGCCTCATCACGGCCTGGCCCATCGTCGCGCAAGGTGTTCCAGAGTTCCAGCAAGACGCGCATTCGAAACACTTCAGCGGCCCATCGAGACAGCGGCTCTGCCTTGATTAAGCCCAGGCCCTGCATTGTTCCGGGCACTTCCACCTGGGTCTTCCCCCGCATAGTGAGGATTCCTCTACCTAGTGGGCCGAACGCGTTCGCGAAGCTGATGATGGCCTTTTCGTCGCTTGCAGTGTGCGTTATAAAGCCGGGCGGCTTTTCGGTGGTCGTGACAGGCAGCCTTGCGAACTTGAGAAACAGCGCCGTTTGTTCATAGAGCGGATGCGCGATCACGAGGCCGGTCCGGCCCGGATCATCGCGGGCGATGAGGCGGCGCTCGCCCTTCTCGCTGATGACCGAGAACCCGGCTTCCGGGACATGCCACGGAAACTGGATTGGATTGGGTGACGGTTTTTTTATGTGGATACGGATATTCTACACTTAGCATGTTGACGATGTCAAGACGTAGTGGCACGATACAGACATGAAGATACGAAACAGACCGCTCGCTCTCAGCGTGGATGAGGTCCTACGGCGTAAGATGCTGCCCTTGTCGCGGGCGGGGGCCTTTGCCGCAATTCATCGGGGAGAGATCCCCCATGTCAGGGTGGGCCGCCGTATTCTCATCCCGACGCAGGCGCTTGAACGATGGCTGGATGAGACCGCGCGGCGCTCGGTCGCAGCCGCGCAATAAAGCGGCCCAAAACTTGATCAGGGGGAAACTCATGTCCACCGTTCAAAACATCGAAGTCGAAGCCACGGGCTTCAAACCGTTTCGCAAAAACACCCTTCGGGGTTTCGTCGATCTCGCCTTGCCCGCCGTGGGCCTCGTGCTGCTGGGCTGCACACTCCAAGAAAAGAATGGCTCGCGCTGGATCGGCCTGCCCGCGAGGCCGTATCAAATGACAAGGGCGAAACCTGCTGGTCGCAGATCATCGACCACCTAGACAAAGCGGCCCGGCAGGCGTTCCAGCGCGCCGCCCTGGGGGCCGTTGAAGCGTTGGAGAAAGTCGGCGCGGAGGCCAATGTCAATGGCTTCTGATACCTCTGCTCTTGACGCCGTGAGGCCCGCGAAGGAAGCCGAAACCGTCACCTGCCCCGGGTGTCACCGCGAATGTACTCGCCCCGGCGGGCCAATTCATACCTACGGTTGCGCCCCGTGCAAGCGAATCTATCCACAGGTTCTATTGAAAGCAGCCTGTGACCCGTTCGACTACGCCCTGAAGCTGCGGACGGGCGAAGTGATCCGCTTCTACGAAGCCCACATCCATGGCGATCACGTCACGCTTTCCGGACAAACAAACAACTACGAGGCACCGGTCGAAGGCTTGCAGTTCGCCTGCCCCCGTGGCGTGGACGTGCGGATAGCGGACATCGTGTGGTGCGCCGATGCGCCGGAGGGATCTTAATCGCCATGCCGTCCACGGTGAACGTCGGCGCACCACTCACCCCGCGCGACCTAGACACCCTGGCCGCGTCCTGGATTGACCCGGCAACGGCGGAGGCAGCACGCTTGCGGCGCGTGGACAATGCGGAGGGGGCCGGGATTGTTGGCAGAAACGGCCACGGCGATTACGCGGGTATTGCAATTCCGAATTTCCTTCCCGGCGGCGACAGTCCGCGCGAGTGGCGGCTCCGTCTCGACCATCCACCGCTGGAACAGTCCGCCGATGGAACGACCAAAGAGACTCAGAAGTATCTCGGACCCCCTGGTAGCCGCAACCAAGCCTACTTCCCTCCCGGCGTGACACCCGAGCAATTGGCGGACACAACCATTCCCATCGTGATCTGCGAGGGAGAAAAGAAGTGTCTTGCCTTGTGGCGGCTCGCATGGCACGCCTTACCAGACAGCGCCGAGCAACCGCGCTTTATTCCCCTGGGACTTCCGGGCGTTTGGAATTTTCGCGGCGTGATCGGCAAAGCTCCCGGCCCGAAGGGCGACCGCCGCGACGTGAAGGGCATCATCTCCGACTTTGACAGAATCACCTGGAAACATCGGCGGGTTTTCATTTTATTCGACGCGAATGTTTCAACAAACGAGAGCGTTCGTCTCGCCCGCGAAGTGCTTGCCAAGACACTCGGCAGGCGCGGGGCGGAAGTGCGTCTCATCGATCTCCCCGAACGGCCCGGCGTGAACGGTGTTGACGATCTCCTGGCCATAGAAGGCCCGGATGAGGTGCTCAAGCTGTTCTCGCAGGCGGCCGACCCGGCGCGGGGCCTTATCGTCAATCGCGAAGGCGACCCGAAACCAATTCTGGCGAATGCCATCACGCTCTTGAGAACTGATCCGGCCTGGAATGGCGTTCTCGCCTTCAATGAGTTCTCCAACGGCGTCACGGCGATCAGGCAGCCGCCCTGGGAAGGCTTCCGCCTTCGCTCCGAATGGACCGACCACGAGGACCGGCTGACCACCGACTGGTTCCAGCGAAACAGTGTTTTTGTCGGCGTCGAAATCGCGGGGCAAGCCGTCCAGACCGTTGCTAAGGATCGGACGTTCCATCCGGTCCGCGAATATCTCGACTCCCTGAAGTGGGACGCGCAGCCACGGGCAGCAATCTGGCTGTCGGTGTACCTGGGAGTGGAAGAATCGGCCTACTCGAAAGCCGTCGGTGAACGCTACCTCATCCAAGCCGTGGCGCGGATACTCAAGCCCGGCTGCAAGGCCGATTGCTGCATCATCCTCGAAGGCCCTCAGGGAACCAAGAAATCCTCTGCCTTGCGGGCGTTGGCTGAGCCGTGGTTCACGGACGAAATCGCGGACCTTGGCAGCAAAGACGCGGCCATGCAGACGCGGGATATCTGGCTGATTGAAATTGCGGAGCTCGACTCCATGTCGCGCGCCGAAGTGGGCCGCATCAAGGCGTTCATGAGCCGCGCCGTCGACCGATTCCGGCCTCCGTATGGCAAGCGTCTCATCGACTCGCCACGGCAGTGTGTTTTCGCCGGCAGCGTCAACCTTGATGCTTATCTCCGGGACGAAACGGGAGCACGGCGGTTCTGGCCAGTCAAGTGTGGACGCATCGAAGTCGACGCCATTGTCCGCGACCGGAATCAACTGTGGGCCGAAGCCGTCCACTTGTTCAGGCAGGGAAGATCATGGTGGCTCGACTCCGCGGAGTTGACCGAAGCCGCCGAACAAGAGCAGGCCGACCGCTACGAAGGCGACCCGTGGGACGAAGTGATCAGGCCGTGGCTGGAAAACCCGAAGCCCGGCTATGACGGCGACGGCCATGAGGTAGGTCCGTTCACGGCCACAGGCCAGGACATCTCCATCAGCGACGTGCTCTATCACGCCATCGGCAAGAGAAAAGAGCACTGGACCCAGCCGGACAAAAACCGAGTAGGCCGCTGCCTGCGAGCAGCCGGGTGGGAGAGCTACCGCGAGCGAGACTCCCCGGCCAAGGCGACAAGCAGAGAGCGCGGCGCTGGCGACCCAAGCATCCGGAGGCAAAATGATCCGGTCCACGTCTACTGGCGGTCCATGTCGCGTCCGCGTCTCGGTCCCAGTCTTAACCCGCTTGATATCTACGTGGTCCACGTGGTCCACGTTAATTCGCGCACACACACATAGGTGCGTGTTACGAAGGTGGGGGCCAGCGCATACGCGTAGAACCTCATTGGTAAATATAGAAAACCCTGTGGACCAACGTGGACCATGGACCAACGTGGACCGCGACCACCTACCTAGGCAGCCTAGGTATCGCTGCGGAACAACCTTTTCGGCCTGCCCAGAGGCCCCTGGTTGCGCGTTGGTTGCGGGCCATTATTCGGCATTTTGTTTTCAAGAGGTTAGAACCCGCTAACGGGTAGGGTACCCGTTCGGATGGAGTAGCGAATAGCGATGAGCGAGACAGCGCAAAAACGAGCAGGCGGCGCGCCCGTGGGCAACAGAAACAGCCGAACCCACGGGCTGCACTCCATGAGAACCGCCATGAAAGAGCTAGGTTCGCGGGCCATTGATCGCAGAACCGCCACGGGCAAGGCGCTTGCGGCCTGGCAGGGGGAGATTATCCAGGATCTTGGTGGTCCCGATGCCCTAAGCACCCAGCAGCTTGCTGTTCTCGACTTGGCCGTCAAGACCAAACTGCTGGTCGATAGTGTGGATGCCTGGCTGCTGTCTCAGCGATCCATCATCAACGTCCGCAAGCGCGCCCTGATTCCGGCGATTGGTCAGCGGATTCAGCTTGCCGATTCACTGAGCCGCTACCTGGGGCAGCTTGGCCTTGAGCGCAAGCAACCGCCCGCGCCGAACCTTCAAGACTACCTGCGCCAGAAAGCGCTTGAAAAGTCAGAGAACGAACAGACCACCGAGAACCCGTCCAATCACGCGGCGGCTTCACAGGCAAGCGCAGGCGCGCGGGAACCGCTATCAGAACCGCAGCCGCGAGACGGCGTGAACGGGCGGTTCCTAGAGAAGGCAGACGACGGCGAAACCACGGAGGCCGGGTGCGATGAGCGCGACGAAACCAGCCGAGCAAAGTATTAGCCCCGCTGATACTGTGCCCGCGCTAACAGTAGCTGAATGGAATGTGATCCGCTTCGAAGCGACGCCCGCCGCTTTGCCGCTCGTGGTTCGAGCGGGCGCTGCCGCCGGCGCTTGGGAGTTGCCGCGGGACCGGAGCGAGTGCCCCTGCTGCGGGATGCCAAAGGGGGAAGCATGACCGCCGCTACCATCGCGCCGGTTGCCTCGTGCGACCTGAACGAGAGCGAGCGCTTCGACCGGCGGGCGATTCACGCGCTGTGCGGGCGCGGCGCGGAGGCGACGGCATGAGAACCCTTGGGGCAATCTTGGGCGCGCTGGCAGGCTTCGCGCTGGTGATTCTGTACGGGCACTTGCGGGAAACGTTGCTATGAGCAAGCCGAGCATGACCGCGATGGAGCGCTACGACGCCATGAACCGCGAAGCGGCTCACGTGATCCTGGCGGACCCGAACTCGATTCCGCTGCAAGTCACCTGGGCACGCGCGTTCCTGCGCCGTGTTGACGACGAACGGCAGCAACCGGAGAGCCAGCAGCGCGGCTTGGCCTTCGATGAGGTAAGCCGGTGACGATCACTGAGTTTTGCCAAGCACCTGAATTGTTGAATCTCAGCCTGTCTGATGCGCAGCGGACGACCTTAAAGGCTTTCTATGGCGAGCCGTTGACCGAAAGCGAAGCTGCGATCTTTGAGCGAATTGCGGCGCGGCCCTACGAGCAGAAACCCTATAGCGAGTTGACGGCGATATGCGGCGCGCGTTCGGGGAAAGATTCCCGCTTCGCCTTGGGCATCGGCTTGTATGAAGCCTTCGCCCGCGATCATTCCTACTTGCAGCCGGGCGAGAAGGGGTACGTGCTCATCATCGCCCAAGATCAAAGAGGCGGACGCGTGGCGCTGTCTTACATCAAGGCGGCTATCAAGGGTTCACCGATGCTTCGCCAGCAAGTGAAAGACCCGGAATCCCTGGACAACCGCACGCTCGAAGTCGAGTTGACGAACAATATCACCATCGCCGTCTACCCTTGCAGCTATCGCGCGCCGCGTGGAATCACCGTGATCTGTGGCGTTGCCGATGAGCTGGCCTTTTGGCGCGATGAGGAAAGCGCGAATCCCGACACGGAAATCATCCGCACGATGCGGCGCGGCATGGCGAACGTTCCGAATGCCCGGCTCGTGAAGATCAGCACACCGTATGCGAAGGCAGGCGTGCTGTATGACGACTTCACCCGCCGTCACGAACTCGAAGGCGTGCTGGTGGTCAACGGGCCGACCTGGCTTTTCAATCCTTCGATCAGCACGGCGTTTCTGGAGCGCGAGAAACAGAAAGACCCCGATGCCTACGAGCGGGAATACGGCGCGGAGTTCTCCGAGGACATCAGCACATTCATTGCGCGAGACGCTGTGCAGGCTTGCATCGTTCCGGGCCGAACAGCGCTACCGCCAGTGGCGGGCGTGCGGTACGTGGCCTTTGTCGATCCATCCGGCGGCTCGAAGGATTCCATGACGCTCGCGATTGCCCACAAAGAAAAGACACGCTCGGTGCTTGACCTGCTAGCCGAGCGACGCCCGCCATTCTCGCCGGAGGCCGTTGTGAGCGAGTTCGCGGAGACGTTGCGGCTCTACCGCATCTCGACAGTCACGGGCGACCGCTACGCGGGTGAGTGGCCGCGCGAGCGCTTCCGGGCGCACGGCATCGCGTACAACGTGGCCGAAAAGAATCGCTCGGAGTTGTACCTGGCCATGCTGCCGGCAATCAATTCGCAGTCCGTAGAACTCTTGGACTCGAAGCGGCTCACGTCGCAGCTCGCGGCCTTGGAGCGGCGCACGA
>Ga0299913_10004725_pt1 | contig 11487 bp, 13 predicted proteins | sample RVTome_9_FD_201360 | JGI IMG/M metagenome (GOLD analysis project Ga0299913, IMG submission 201360) | Soil microbial communities from uranium-contaminated site in the Upper Colorado River Basin, Wyoming, United States - RVT155D38 (version 2) ... | reverse complement strand
GATCGCGAGTGCCGCGAACAATGCCACCGAGAGGACGAGGATCAAGCGCGCGGAGGGATCGGTCCTAAGGGACCGGAGGGCGACCGCCGTGCCGTAGACCGCGAACGGAAGCGCGACTCCCCACGTGACGACGATCGCATATAGAGGCAGGTCGATGGGATCGATGTGTGTCGTGTTCACGAAGCCGTCGAGCCGCGCGTAGTTGACCGCCACCGGCACGAGCCACAGTGCATAGAAACCAAGGGCCGGAATGAAGAGTGCAACGGCCACGCGCCACCGCGGCACTCCCCACGCGACTACCGCGACGCACCCGGCCAGCAGCATCGACGCGATGAACGTCTCACCGCCGGTCAGTCCAACGAGTCCGAGGCACCCTCCCGCGATCGCGAAAGCGCCCGCGCTGCGTTGCCGAACGGCCGCCGACAACAGCAGAACGAATGTTGCCATCAGCGCGAAGGCCAGGTCGCGCGGGAACGGTGGGGCGAGGTTGTGGAACGCGAGATTGTAAGAACGGGTGAACAGCAGATCACCCGCGTAGCTCAGGGCCGCGGCGCCTTCTTCGTGACGCGGGTTGATGATGACGTCGGCACCTCGGGAGAGGACGAATCCGAACCCGCCTGCAAGCGCGCCGAATAGTGCTCCAGCGGCACCGCCAATCCATCTCTGGGTCAAGGATCGTCCGAGGGCGAACCACGCGAGCAGCGCGCCTCCGCTGATGAGGATCTGCATCGCCCCGAGCGCGTAGTAGGGGTTCCTCCCGGGCGTCAGGTACGTGGCGAGCCCGCCGAGCGCGTGGAACAACCATGGGTAGTAATTGGGGATGTCGCCTGTGATCGCCGCGCCCGGCGTGGTCTCGCCGTTCATGAGCTGGCGGATCCATCCGTTGTGCAGCTGAGTGTCGGCGGTCGACGTCAGGGGCAGCATCCGGAAGGCCGGCGTCCCCCAGATGACTGCTGTGATCGCGATCGCGGCGCCGAGCCACAGCCACACGCGAACGCCCTTTCGCCGCGACAGTTGGAGGACGACAAGGACGAGTGCGACCGCGGTGGTCGGGATCCGCACGAGCAATGGGTTGCTGAACACCCCACCGCCGGTGGCCATGTGGGCGAGCATCAGGACCAGCGAGAAAGCGCACGCTCCCGCTAACGACGCTCCCAACCGGGTCGTGACGTCATAACGCGCCGCCGGCAGTACGGCATCGGCGACTAGGTATCCGAAGACGAGCAAGCCTCCGCCCGCCACGAGCCCGGAGACCCCCGCGGCCAGCTCAGAGGTGGGCGGGCCGAACATCGCACTAATTTACGGGGGTGGACGAAGGCTGGTACCTGATGAGCCCGGGCGATCTCGAGATCGAGCTGAAGCGGTGGCGGGACCCCAGCACCGATGTGCCCGCAAGCAACGCCGAGCGCCTGGCGACCCCCGCGGCCCTCGCCTACCGAGCTACAGGCAATCTTCCCGACGCACTGGGGCGCAGCTTGCGGCTCGTGATCCACGTGCCAAACGACGCCGGTCCCGGCTACGTGGAGAGGCAGAGGGCTCGCTTCGAGCCGGATTTCCACGAGGCTCCGACCTGGAAGCGAGCGGGCTCCAAACCGATCAACGTGGTGCCGTTGCGGGAGGGGAGGGCGAGCGAGCCGCGCGCCGCGTGGTGGGACGACCCCGATATAGCGGCGCTCGAGCGCGAATGGTCGGCCACCGGATCGGTCGCCGGAATGACCGTTCCCGCCGACTATCGCGGGTTCGTATACAAGACGGTCCTCGCTTTGCGTGCGGCGGGAAAAGAAGTCTCTCCGCGCAGTGTGTCCGATTCTGTGTCTCGATGGTTGTCTCCGACCGACGCTGAAGCATTGCGAGCCGCCCTCGAGGGGGACTAATGGAGCGACGCGCGGGGTAAGCACGTCTCTGAAGAGCAACTAGAAAAGGGAGGCGTCAATGTCGACGATCGAACAGTCGGTCGAAGTCAAAGTGCCGGTGCGTACGGCCTACAACCAGTGGACGCAGTTCGAGGAGTTCCCGAAGTTCATGGAAGGCGTCGAGCAGGTGAAGCAGCTCGACGACGTTTCGCTCCATTGGAAGGCCGAGATAGCGGGTCAGGTGCGCGAATGGGATGCGAAGATCTCGGAACAGACACCCGATCAGCGCATCTCGTGGCGCAACGTCGACGGCGCGACGAACGCAGGTGTAGTTACGTTCCACCGGATCGATGACAACACCACGAAGGTCATGCTCCAGATGGAGTTCGATCCCGAAGGGATCGTCGAGAAAGCAGGAGATGCTCTCGGAATCGTGAAGTCTCGTACCAAGGGCGACCTCGAGAGGTTCAAGGAGTTCATCGAGAGCCGCGGCCAGGAGACCGGTGCGTGGCGTGGAGAAGTGGAGCAGAACCAGATCACTTAGTGCGGCATTGCACTAGGCGTACGAAAGGCAGAAGCCGGGCCCTCGGGCCCGGCTTCTTCGCGCGATGAGGAATCATTGCGCCCGATGTCACCGAGACGTGTTGCCGAGATCGCGCTCATATCAGTGTGCGCGGTATGGGGTCTGACGTTTCCCCTCGTCCAGGACGCGATCGAGAAGATCCCGGTGATGACCTTCCTCGGGTATCGGTTCACCGCCGCAGCTCTTCTCGCCGCGGTTCTCTTCCGGCGTAGCTTCCGCAGGCTCAGCTGGGATGGGTGGAAGGCAGGAGCCCTCATGGGCGTGTTCCTGACCGGTGGGTACGTCTTGCAGACGTTCGGTCTCGAACGTACGACGGCGAGCAACGCGGGATTCATCACGGGGTTGTTCGTTGTGCTCACGCCGTTGCTCGGTGCCATCTTCCTCGGCCACGAGATCGGCCCCCGTGGGTGGGTCGCCGCCGGGCTTTCCGCCGTGGGCGTCTACCTCCTATCGGGGGCCGGAGATCTGCACGCTGCCGGTGACCTCCTGGTGCTGCTGTGCGCCATCTCGTTCTCTTTCCACATCCTCGTCACCGATCCCGCGGTGCGCTCCCATGACGTCAGCGCTCTGCTGGTCGTGCAACTGGGTTTCTGCGGAGTGCTCTGCCTCGCGGTTGCGGGGGCCGGCGGCGACCTCGTTGCTCCCGCCGACGCGTCGGTTTGGATCGCGCTCGCGGTCACGGCGGTGTTCGCGAGCGTGCTGGGCTTCTACGTCCAGGCTTACGCCCAGACCCACGCGTCGCCTGCCCGCACCGCCCTGATCCTGGCGACGGAACCGGCTTTCGCGGGGGGATTCTCCTACTGGCTGAACGGCGAGGTGCTGTCCGCGTGGGGCTGGGTGGGGGCCGGATTGATCATGACGGCGATCGTGATGGTGGAGGTGATCCCAACCCTGCGCCCCGTGCGGCCGCTGCCCGAGGGCTAGTTGTGCGCGTGAGGGTCGTGGACGTGGGTCTCGAAGCTGTTGCGGAGCATGGCCATCTCGCCGCGTAGTTCGGCCATCTCCCCTCGGAGCGCGGCCATCTCCCCGCGGAGCATGGCCATCTCGCCTTGCAGTTCGCCCATCTCCCCGCGTAGCTCGGCTACCTGCATCACTACGCCGTCGATGCGCGCGGATAGATGGTCGAACTTCGAGTCGATCTTGGAGCCCAGGTAATACATGTTGCCGAACGTGCTGGCAGCGAGCAGGGCCAGCAGCGTCCAGGCGAGCTGTTCCACGGTCATCTCCTCCAGTGTGCCAGGGAGCCAAGCGAACAGCCAGGGGAGCGCCATGTCTGTGGCGCGGGCCACTCCGGCTGGCTATCGAACGTATGTTCGCTATAATCCCCCAGATGGAGACCGGCAAGCTCTTCGAGCTCCGCCGCCGCACCTTCGACACGCCGCACTTCCGCGGCATCGAATTCATCGAGACCGAAGCGAAATCGATCATCAACAAAGTCCCCGGCAACTACCTCCCATTCAAGTGGACGATCAACCCCTACAGGGGATGCACGCATGCCTGCAAATTTTGTTTTGCTCGGTCGACGCATACGTACATGGACATGGACGCCGGCAAGGACTTCGAAACGAAGATCGTCGTCAAGGTGAATGCCGGGCAGCTTCTTCGCAAGGAGTTGCGGGCGAAGCGGTGGATGGGTGAGGGAATCGCTATGGGGACGGCCACCGATCCCTATCAGCGAGCCGAAGGCAAGTACAAGCTCATGCAACAGATCATCGGGACGTTGACCGAGTACAGGAACCCCTTCTCGATATTGACCAAAGGAACGTTGATCCTGCGCGACCTCGCTCTGCTGCAGGACGCTGCTGCCGTCACGGAAGTCTCGACCGCGTTCTCGATCGGAACGCTCGACGACGACGTGTGGCGGAGAAGCGAGCCCGGCACGCCGCATCCCCGCAAGCGCATCGACGCCGTCCGCAAGCTCAATGAGGCAGGGATCCCGTGCGGGGTGTTGGTGGCCCCGGTGCTCCCCGGCATCAGCGACGGCAAGGACCAGCTCCGCGCGGTCGTCGCCGCGGCGGTGGAGGCGGGGGCAACCCACGTCGTGCCGATCCTTCTGCACCTGCGGCCGATCGTCCGAGAGGTGTACATGGAATGGCTGCAGAACGAATACCCGGAGCTGGTCACCGACTACGAGGCGATGTATCCACGCGCCTACGCGTCGAAGGACAAACAGGCCGCGCTCAGCAAAACCGTGACGGACATCCTCGCGACGGTCCCCCGGAAGAAGCCGTCGGCCCCCCGTCCGCGACTGCGCGACACCCATCGGCCGCGCCTCGAGCAGGCCCGCCTCGGAGCGGAGCAGCTGAAACTCGTCTAAGAGGTTGTGTGGAGAACCGTCGCTATGCGACGGTTTGGCCCATCACTTCGAAGTCTGGGGGGATGACGTCGCTATAGCGACCGGACATCCCGTTACTTCGGCAAAAGAGGGTTAGCGGAGTGGGCCTCGCAGGCGGGCGATGCGCTCTTCGGTCGGTGGGTGGGTCGAGAACAGCGCGGCGAAGTTGACCTTGCGTCCGCTCAATGGGTTGACGATGTAGGCGGTCGCCTGAGCCGGGTTCACGTCCATCGGGATCTTCTTGGCGGCCATCTGCATCTTCTCGAGCGCGCGGGCCAGCGGCTCGCCGGTCCCGATCATGTGCGCACCGGTCCGATCCGCCTCGAACTCGCGCGACCTGGATAGCGCCATCTGCAGCATCGCGGCCGCGATCGGAGCGAGGATCGCCATAGCAAGGAGGCCGAACACATTGCCGCCCCTGTCCCGGTCGCTTCCCCCACCGAACATCGCACCCCACATCGCCATCCGAGCGATGAACGTGATGGACATGGCGACGGCGGCGGCTACCGAACCGATCAGGATGTCGCGGTTTCCGACGTGCGCGAGCTCGTGCGCGAGGACGCCGCGCAGCTCGTCCTCGTCGAGCAGCTCCATGATCCCGCTCGTCACCGCGACCACGGCTTTCTCGGGACTTCTTCCCGTCGCGAACGCGTTGGGCTGAGCGGCCGGAGTCATGAAGAGACGGGGCATCGGCATATGCGCGGCCGTGGTGATGTCGCGCATGATGCGGTAGAGCTGCGGAGCCTCTTGCTCCGTCACCGGCTTGGCGCGCGACGCCGCGATCGCGATCTTGTCGGAGAACCAGTAGGAACCGCCCACCATGAGGAATCCGATCGCCAGGCCGATGATGGCACCGCCGCGGCCGAAGAAGCTCCCGATGAGGACGATCAAGCCGCCGAGGGCGGCCAGCAGCACGTAGGTCTTGAAGGTGTTCTTGTTCATGGGGTCATTATGGAACCTCGTGGCAGATAACCAGGATCGGAGAGCCGATCGTGCCGCCGCGGCCTTGGATGCTTCGGCCCCGAGCGCATCTGGGACGGGCCGCGGCCGGGCATGACCTTTTCTATCTTCGGATCTCGTGGCCGGTCGGAATAGCGCCTCCGGCGGCCCGGTTCGCACCGACATGGACGCCCGAACGTCGCATACCGACGCGCCCTCGTGGCAGATATGGGCGGGACTTTGGGCCGTGTATCTCGTGTGGGGGTCCACTTACTTGGGGATCCGGGTAACGGTCGAGACGCTTCCTCCGCTGCTCGCCATGGGCCTTCGATTCATCGCCGCCGGCCTCATCCTTTATTCGGTGCTTCTGGTCAGAAGGGGCCGCGCCGGCGTGCGGGTGACCCGGCCCCAACTGCTTGCCTGCACGATCGTGGGTGTGTTCCTCTTCCTCGGCGCGAACGGGATGGTCGCCATAGCAGAGACCGAGGTGCCTTCCGGGCTCGCGGCTCTCATCATCTCGTCGGTGCCTTTGTGGGTGATCCTCTTCCGCACCCTCGGCGGCGACCGGGTGGCGCGCGGCACCTTGGTTGGCGTGGCTGCCGGTTTCGCGGGTGTGGCCGTTCTCATAGGGCCGGGCAGCAGACCCGAAGGCGTCGGTCTTTGGGGTGTGGCCCTTCTCGTCCTCGCGTCGGCTTCGTGGGCGGCAGGGTCGTACATGTCCACGAAGGTCGAGATGCCGCGCGACCTTCTTCTATCGGCGACCTATCAGATGATCGGCGGAGGCATCTCGCTCATCCTGGGAGGACTCATCAAGGGTGAGGCCTCGGGCTTCGACGCGTCGTTGTGGTCGGGCGCCTCGCTGATCGCGTTCGCATACTTGATCTTCGTCGGGTCACTCGTCGGGTTCACCGCTTATGCGTGGTTACTGCAGAACGCGCCGATATCGAAGGTCTCCACCTACGCGTACGTCAATCCTGTAGTGGCGATCTTCCTCGGCTGGATCATCCTCGACGAGGCCGTTACGTCCACGACCCTTATCGGAGCAGCCGTCATCGTTGCTTCGGTTGCTTTCATCGTTCGAAAGGAGTCACAACCGTCTGCGGAGGTCGATCGCGTCCCGGCCCCCGCGGGAGCCGGTACCTCGTAACCTGAGGCCATGCGATTCATAGCGATGCTTGCATCGCTTCTCCTGTTCGCCGGTTGTAGCGATGGGCGAGTGTCCGGCCCCGGGATCGCAGAGCCCGCCTCTGCGACGCCGGAGGTCGAGACCAGTGTCGAAGCCGATGAGCTGGTCACCGACGGCGCGATCCCGTGGCGACCCGGCCCCCTCGCGATCGACCTCGTCACGACGACGCGCGTATTGAAAGCGAATATCGACTCGTGGCAAACGGATGGCGAGGGCCGTCGTCAGGCACTCTTCTCCGCGATGCGCCAACAGCGCATCTACCAACGGCTCACGGCGCGACCGAAGCTCTTCAGGCGGGTCGAGAGGCGGTTGCCGTCGGGGCTCGCTCGCTTCGCGCGGGAGACGGTGGGCGCGTCCACGCGGCTGAGGTCGTTGGTGACGCCCCTCGAAGAGCTGCCGGACTGGAAGACTTACAAGCCCGCTCCCGCGGGGGAGCTCCACCGCTACTACAGAGCGGGTCAACGCAGGTTCGATATCCCGTGGCAGATCCTCGCGTCCTTGAACTTCGTCGAGAGCAGGTTCGGGCGCATCCTCGGCCCCAGCTCCGCGGGGGCCGAGGGCCCGATGCAGTTCCTTCCCTCGACGTGGGAGGCATACGGGAACGGCGGAGACATCAACGATCCCCACGACGCGATCCTGGGGGCCGCGCGCTACTTAAGTGCGTCCGGCGCGCCCGAGCGTATGCGTGCCGCGCTGTATGCCTACAACCGCAGTTACGACTACGTGCACGCAATCAGGACCTACGCGCGCCAGATCGGTCGTGACGCTCGTAACTACCGCTCCTATTACCTGTGGCAGGTCTACGTCCTCACTGTCGACGGCAACATCCAGCTGACCGGCCCGGGGGGAGCCCGGCCCGCAGGCGGGTAGGCATCCATCCTCGGGGGAGTAGCCGAGCTGATCAGTCGATCCGATTCCCGCGCCTGCTCGCCCACCACACGAGCGCGGCCAGCAACAAGACCCCTGCCACCGCGGTGTTGCGCTGGGGCCGGTTCAACTCCGGCGCTCTGATCTGAGGCAACCGGCTCCGCAAGCTCACGGGGTTCTTGAACGTCTCGACGATCCACTCGCGTTCGCTCGCCAGTTGGCGCAGGGCGCGGTCGGGGTTCACGACCACCGGATGACCGACGGACTCGAGCATTGGCAGGTCGGTCATCGAATCCGTGTACGCGAAGGAAGCGGAGAGGTCCAGGTCCAACTCCTCGGCGAGCGCCTTTATCGCTTCCGCCTTATAGGGCCCGTACGCATAGAACGTCAGCTCACCCGTGTAGTGGCCGTCGACGACCTCGGGTCTGGAGGCGATGTAGCGATCTACCCGCAGCATCCGTGCGAGGGGTTCGACGATCTCCTCTGGTGACGAGGAGATGATGCAGATGAGCCGGCTCGCGGACCGATGGTCGTGGATCAGCTCGAGTGCCTCCGCGTAGATCAGGGGAGAGATGACCTCTTCTAAGACCTCGCTCACGACTTGCTTGACCTTCGCTTGTTCCCACCCGGCAGTGAGCTTCGCGGCCTCCGCGCGCATCCGGTCCATCTTTTCCTCGTCCGCACCCATCAACAGGAAGACGAGCTGCGCGTAGAGCGACTTCAGGAAGAAGCTGCGCCCGATCAGCCCCTCCTTGTAGAACGAGCGTCCGAGCGCAAGGGGGCTCGAGCGGGCGATGATCGTCTTGTCGAGATCGAAGAAGGCCGCCTCCATCATTCGATCATGCCTTCCCGATGTGACGCGTGCCACCACGCCCTCTCATCCGTCGTGCGAGCGTCGCCGGGATGCCCGATCCACTGCTCGACCTCGTCTACGAACATCCGGAGCTCGCCGATCTCGATGCCGCCGCACGCCTCGATGCTCTCGAGGAGCTGCTGCTTCCGCTCGAGGGTGATCGGGCGCGAACGGTAGCCGAGCGGCTCGCACGATCCATCGACGGCTTCGGCCCCCTCACCGACCTTTTGGCCGACGACGACGTCAGCGACGTGCTGGTCAACGGGTGCGACGAGGTGTGGATCGAGCGTCGCGGGCGCCTCGAGCGCACCGGCATCTCTCTGGACGCCGGCGAGCTGGGCGCACTGGTCGAACGCCTCGTCGGGCGCGGCGGGGGCCGGGTCGATGCCCTTCACCCGATAGCCAGCGTGCGGCTCGATAACGGCGCCAGGATGCATGTCGTCGTCCCACCCATCGCACCGGTACCGGTCGTATCGATCCGCCGTTTCCCCGCGTCGATGCCGACACTCGAGGATCTCGTAGGGGCCGGCACGATCGCGCACCGCCATGCCGACGCGCTCGCCGAGCACGTGGTCGAAGGATCCTCGATCGTCGTCAGTGGTGCCACGGGCGTCGGTAAGACCACGATGCTCGGCGCTCTCTTGTCGCTCATCGGAAACGAACGCGTGATCACGATCGAAGAGACGCGCGAGCTTCATCCTGCGCTCGCTCATGGGGTTCACCTGTCGACCCGCGTTGCGAATGTGGAAAGCGCCGGGGCAGTATCACTCTCGGAACTCGTTAGAGCGGCTCTGCGCATGCGTCCCGACCGCATCGTGATCGGCGAGGTGAGAGGTATCGAAGCGGCCGACGCGTTGTGGGCGATGTCCACCGGGCACACGGGGTCGATGCTGACCGTGCACGCCCGGGGACCGGGCCACGTGCCACTCGTTCTGGGGACCCTGGCGGCTGGGTCGTCGATCGCCTCGGTCCCCGAACTCGCCGCCCGCTTCGCCGACGTGGTCGATGTGTTCGTGCACCTGGAACGAGTCGGCGATCGTCGCGTCGTTACGGCCCTGAAGTTGCCGTGACGTTCTCCGATGCTTTGCGTGCACTGGCCGACCTCATCTCCGGCGGGCTGTCGTTGCCAGTCGCGCTCGCGCGCTGGTACGAGTCGGTCGATGGTGAGCTCCACGGTCGACTTCGCGAGGTCGGTGCGCGCATCCGTCTCGGAGCTGGCCTGGAGGAGGGCCTCGCTCCCCTACGTCACGAGCCCGACGCTCATCGGATGGCGGTGCTCGCGTGCCTAGGGGCTGAGACGGGAGCATCGATCGAAAAGATGATGCGGGATCTAGCCGATGCGATCGAGCGTCGCGACCTTCGGCGCCGCGAGGCTCGAGCCGCGGCTGCTGCGGCACGCGCCTCGAGTCGCACGCTGGTTGCCATGGCGTTACTCGTGCTGCCCATCCTCGTCGCATCCGGTGTTCCGGTCGCGGATGGGTTGGGGGTCGGACTCGTCGCATCCGGGGCCGCCATCGCGCTCGCCGGCGCTCGGTGGGTCGAGGCCGTCACTCCCGCACCCCCGCGTGACGACGACGCGATCCTGACGGCCGAGCTAACCGCCACCCTTCTGCGATCGGGATCAGACGTGAACCGCGCGCTGGACGCGCTCGCCGGAGTGCGCGGTGACGGGCTGCTCGCGCGTGCCCGGTCGTGGGTCCGGCTGGGACGCACGTGGCCGGTGGCGCTGACGCAGCTGGAAGAGGATGGCTTCGTCGCCCTCGGTCACGTCCTGGACCGTTGCAACCGGGCGGGGATACCGGCCGCCGGAGAGCTCGAGCGGTTCGCAGCATCTCGCCGGGCCCGGCGACAGATCGAGTTCGAGAGGGCGGCGCGGGCGGCGCCCGTGCGGATGGTGGTCCCCGTCGTGGTGTGCGGGCTGCCGGCTTTCTGTTTCATGGTGGTGGCACCGTTGTTGAGGTCGATCTCTACGGTGTGAGCCGTGGCAGGCTCGCGTCCATGAAGAAGCTCGCCGTTGCGATCCTCATCGTTCTCGCGACAGCCTGTTCGGGAGACGGCGGGCAGGAACCAGAAGAGCAACCGGACTCCGCGCTCCGCAGGGGCACGGCGATCGTCGAGACCGACGATGGAGCGGTCCTCCTGAGGGTCGAGATCGCCGATACCCCAGAATCGCGCGAGAAGGGACTGATGGGGCGCGAGAACCTGGACGATGACGAAGGGATGGTGTTCCTTTTCTTCGAGGAGACCAGCGGCGGATTCTGGATGAAGAACACGTTGATCCCGCTGTCGATCGCATTCTTCGGACAGGACGGGCGCATCCTCGAGATCCTCGACATGGAGCCGTGTGAGGAAGACCCTTGTCCGATCTACGACCCAGGCCTCACGTATCGCGGTGCCGTCGAGATGGATCGGGGAGCGTTCGATCGTCTCGGCATCGAAGTCGGAGATGAGATACGCGTTAGCCCTTGACGTGACGCGTGCCACAGCGCGCGTGAGCGATCCAGCGTTGCATGTCCTCCAGTCGCCGGTAGCGGGCCGGCAATCGAACAGGAGGCATCCATGCAACGACTGCGCGCGATCTTCTATGGGCAACTAGGTCAGACGACGACCGAATACGCGCTCGTGTTACTCATCGCGGGCCTCGTGGTGGGGGTCTTCGGCGGTGTCGTCAAGTCGGGCGCGATGAGAGAAGTGTTCGAGCGACTCGTGGCGAGCGTCGGCGATCACGTTCAGAACTGATGTCGCGGGCGCCCGAACGGGGGCAAGCCACGGTCGAGCTCGCTCTTTGTCTTCCCTTGGTTCTGCTTCTCGTCGGCTCCGCGATAGAGATCACGGCACTTTCAGTCGACAACATCCGCGTGTGGCACGCCA
>Ga0299913_10004724_pt1 | contig 11489 bp, 10 predicted proteins | sample RVTome_9_FD_201360 | JGI IMG/M metagenome (GOLD analysis project Ga0299913, IMG submission 201360) | Soil microbial communities from uranium-contaminated site in the Upper Colorado River Basin, Wyoming, United States - RVT155D38 (version 2) ... | reverse complement strand
GCACAGGTCCGGACTCGACCGGGTGGCAGCGATCGCTGCCCCTCGCCGACGCGGTCGAGTTCGACGGTGACAGCACCCGGATAACCGGCGTCCTGGATCTGCAGTCGCTCAGGAGACTGGTGTCGCGTATCCAAAGCCTGACGGGTGTCCAGCAATCCACCTACACGCTGGCGCTCCAGCCCCAGGTCGACGTGTCCGGTCGGTTCGGGAGTGAGACGCTCAGGGAGTCATTTACCCCAGCCCTAACCTTCCAGTTCGATGATCTGAAACTGACCGTCGTGCAGCCTTCGGCCGCAGCCCCCGGCGTGGAATCCGCCGATCCTCTCCGCCCCGTACAAGAGGGAACGGTTGAGATCGCGGGCTCTACCGAGAACACGATCGGGTTCGGTCCCGTGCAGCTTCCGGTGGGGACTGCCCGTTGGATCCCTCTCTTGGGAGCGGTGATGGCCGCCGTGGCCCTCGGGCTGGGTCGGTTTCACCGGCAAGGGGCCGACGAACCGACCACGATCCGGCGGCTGTACGGATCCTGGATAGTGGACGTTGCCTCCATCAGCGCGTCCGCCGAGCGCAAGGCAGTGGAGATGAGAACCATCCACGATCTCGCCGCGCTGGCTGATCGCTACGACCGAGCCATCCTGCACGACGAACAGGATGGCATCCACTCCTACATCGTCGAGGAAGAGGGCATCGCGTACTGGTACCAAGCGTTCCCCGAGAAGGTCCGGGTCGCTCGCCCCGACAACATCGCGGTCATCGGTAGGGGGCGCTCTCACCATGTGACTCCCGCCAACTCCACATTGATCCCCGGAGAACGATCGCGGTAAGCATGCGCCGTCTCCCTCTCTTGGTTGCAGGGTCGGCCGTCGGCGTCCTGATCGTAGCCACCGTCGTCACTGCCGTTACCGCGACGAACACCGTTCCGCCGACCCGCGCGGGAGAAGATCGTCGGGCTATAGAGCTCGGTTCCCTGGCTCCATCCGAGTGCGAGTCGATCGTGTTGGGGAACAAGGTCACCGGATCCGGAGTGCTGGCAGGAAGTGCGGGCAACGATTGGATCATCGGCTCCGACGGGATCGACACGATCGAGGCCCTCGGAGGAGACGATTGCATCCAGGGGCGTGGTGGCAACGACATCATCGACGGAGGTCCGGGCAGCGACGTCTGTCTCGGTGGCGGCGGCAACGACACGTTCGTCGCCTGCGAAACCGAGATCCAGTGACGCCCCACCGCCGGGCTGGCGCGTTTAGGGTGGCTGCCTCAAGCTGATCGAGCTAAAGGAGCTCCCGAAATGCCTGAAGCAGTCATCGTTGCCGCCGCTCGCACTCCGATCGGACGGGCCAAGAAAGGATCGCTGGCCGACGTTCGCCCCGACGACCTGCTGGCGTTCGCGATCAAGAGCGTCATGGAGAAGGCCCCCGAGGTGGACGCCGGTGAGATCGTCGACGTGATGGTGGGGTGTGGCTTCCCGGAAGCCAAGCAGGGGATGAACCTGGGGCGCCGCGGTGCTCTTCTCGCCGGGCTGCCCGACCACGTGCCCGGGACGACGGTGAACCGCTTCTGCGCGTCGAGCTTGCAGACGATCCGGATGGCCTTCCACGCGATCAAGGCAGGCGAGGGAGACGTCTTTGTCGCGGCCGGCGTCGAATCGATCTCGCAGGTGGACGGATACCCCAAGGACATGGACGAGTTGCATCCGAAGCTGTTCGGCGACGACGCTGAGATCGCTAACGTCTACATCCCCATGGGGATGACGGCCGAGAACGTGGCCGAGAAGTACGACGTATCGCGCGAAGACATGGACAAGTTCGCGCAGCGGTCGCAGGAGCGCGCCGTGCGTTCGCAGCAAGACGGCTTCTTCGCCCGCGAGATCAGCCCCTACACGAAGGACGATGGGACGGTTGTGGACACGGACGACGGTCCTCGTCCGAGCTCGACGCTCGAGAAGCTTTCCAGCCTCCCGCCGGCCTTCAAGCCGGACGGCGGCAGGGTGACCGCGGGGAACTCCTGTCCCTTGAACGACGGAGCGGCGGCGGTTCTCGTCATGAGCGACGAACGTGCCAAGCAGCTCGGCGTGAAGCCCGTGGCTCGGATCATCGCGTCTTCGGTCTCCGGCGTGGCCCCGGAGATCATGGGCGTCGGTCCGATCGAGGCCGTTCGCAAGGTCCTCAAGCAGGCAGGAATGTCGATCGACGACATCGACTACATGGAATTGAACGAGGCGTTCGCGGCCCAGGTGATCCCCGTCTGTCGGGAGGTCGGTATCGATCCCTTCGGTGACAAGCTCAACGTCCACGGCGGAGCGATCGCGCTCGGCCACCCCTACGGGATGACCGGCGCACGCATCATGTGCACGCTGCTCAACGACCTGCATTCCGACGACAACGCGACCATCGGACTGGAGACGATGTGCGTCGGCGGCGGCCAGGGCATGGCGATGATCATCGAAAAGCTCTAAGAGGAGTCGCTCGGGACGTTCTGACGTCGAAAAAGCACGCTGGAGCGTGCCTGAGTTAACCCAGAACGGTTAGGCGGCTTGGGTTAGGTCTCGGACCAGCGAGACCAGCTTCTGGATGTCGTTCTTGACCAGGAAGGTGTCGCCCCAGTCGGGCTGATCCGTGAGCACGGCCGAGAAAGCCACGATCTTGCAGTCGGGGCAGTTCCTCTTGATGAATTCGGCGGCCTTCGACCCATCCCAGCGCGGCATGAAGAAATCGAGGACGACGACGTCGGGATGAAGGTCCGCCGCCAACATGGCTCCCTCGAAACCGTCCGAGGCCACTCCGCCGATCCGGAATCCCTCGTTGACCGTGAACATCGTGCACAGGAGCTCACGCATCAAAGGATCATCGTCCACGAGGAGAACCACCGGTCGCTGCGCCATATGAGTACTTTCGACGGCTCCGAGTCCCGCCACAATAGTCATTTCGGCCTATATGGCGCTTACTGCGCGACCCGTCGGATCTGCCACCTTCCCACTGATCCGGCTGCTGGCCGTTCTCGGCAACTTGATGGCGATGCTCGTGCCGGTCGATCCACTTCGTATCTCGCCGCGGCCCCCATGGCTCTCGACCAACGTCCGCACGATGTGCAGACCCAGTCCGGTCCCGCTCTGGATGTTCTCGTCGATCCGATATAGGGGCTCCAGAACCAGGTTCAGCTGTTTGGGATCGATGCCGTCACCCTCATCGCTGACCGCGATGGTCACCGAGCTTCGATAAGCATCGACGGAGACACGCACCATCCCGCTTGTATAGCGAAGGGCGTTGTCAACGAGATTAGAGAGCACCTGATCGATCACGAACGGGTCGATCTCGGCTTCGATCGGCCGCTCCGGCAGTGCGACCCTGATCCGATCCGCCTCCGTCGCCATGAAGGGAGCCACCCCTCGCTGAACCGATGACCTCACGTCGTGGAGAACGGGTTCGATGACGACGCCCTGCAGTTCGACACGAGCCGCCTCGAGGATCCTCTCGACCAGGCGCGCCAGACGGTTGCCCTGCTTCTCGATCTCGAGCACGAACTCGCGCTTCTGATCCTCCTGCAGACGCATCCAGTGATTGCTGAGAGTCTTCGAGTACCCGATGATCGAGGTAAGCGGCGTGCGCAGCTCGTGCGAGATCGTGGTGAGGAACCTCGACTTCACCAGATTCGAGGCTTCCAGATAAGCCGCCGACGCGGAGTCCTTGTTGACCTGCGCCGCCTTCTGGATCAGGCGCGCCGCCCGCGCGCTGAACCGTTCAAGCGAGGAGATCGTCCCCCGGTCGAGATCCGGAGCGGTCCTCGGACGCACAAGGGTCAACAACCCCACCAGATTCTCGTCGTGCGCGAGAGGAAGCTCGAGGCTGGGGTGGGTGCTCTTCTTGTTCTTGCGATGGGGGTGGGTCGTCACGGTCTGCGCGACCGCCACATCGGTCCCCTTGTGCTCGAAGAAGTCGATGGTGCCGCTCTCGGCACCCGACGCGTCGACCGCACAAGCGAGGATGATGCTGAGGACGTCGTCCATGGGCAACGGCGCCGCCGAACGTCCATCGTCGTCCAACAGACCGCTGACCACCCTCATCCGGTTCTCGATCGCCGTGTCCAAGACGCGCGAACGAACGGAGTCGGCGGCAGCCCTCTTGAGCCGCACCTGCTCCTGCCACACCAACGCGATGAACCCTGCGGTGAGGGCCATCACGCCGAAGCGAACGGAGGCCGGCGTCTCGCGCAGGGGCCGGAAGGGGCCTTCGGCGAAGAAGCTCAGCGCCACGGATAGCAAGGTGAAGCCGCCCAACAGGCCGACGGCGTAGCCGAGCAGACGGCCATTACCTCGGTCGAGATCGCCCTGCGCTACGGGCCGCATGAGACTCCTTAACTGACTACCCCCGCTAGTCCTCCTGGACTAGTCACTCCATGTATCGGACGCGCCACGCTGCGTCTTTAAACGGGTCGAATCCGACATTCAGGCAGGGATGCACGAAGCGGTGGTCGAACCCTGAGCCAAAGACATCTTTCGCACGCGGAGGGGCCCTCGCTCATGGTCTTGCATCGACGCTCGCTGTTCCTGATCGCGCTGGCCGCCGTTTTCGCCATGGCCCTGACGGCGCTGCCGCAGGTGACCTCTGCAGACGCGGGCTCGGGCGAATCCGGAGGCCGGGCCGTGGCTCACAAGGGAGGCGGTGCCAAGATCAACAGCGCGGCCGCTAGAAGGAACGCCCCCTCGGCAAAGATGGAGCGGATCGTGGTGGACGGCCTGCCCATCAACGCGGTGGAGCCCACTTTGGGCCTCACGAAAGACGGTCACATCTTCTACACGGCCTTCCAAGGCAACACCCGGATCGAGGTTGCTCATTCCGCCAACGGCGGGAAGAGCTGGGACCTGCGCTCGCCACAGATCGCCGGTCGGAACGTCCACCTTCTCTCGGTGGACCCCTACATCTACGTCGACCGGTACACCGACCGCATCTTCAACATAGACCTGACGGCGGCGTGTTCGTACATGTCGTTCAGCGACGACAAGGGAAAGAGCTGGATAACCAACCCGCTGGCTTGCGGCCGACCGGTGAACGATCACCAGACCCTGTTCTCGGGCCCCCCTGTAGTCACCCCCATGTCGGTCTATCCGAACATCGTCTATTACTGCTGGAACGACGTAGGCAGCTCGTCATGCAGCAAGTCGATCGACGGCGGAGTGACCTTCCACCCCACCGGCTCGCCGGCCTACCCGGGCGTCGATCCCGATGCCGGAGGCCAGGGCGACGGTTTCTGCGGAGGACTGCACGCGCACGGTTACGTCGGTGGCGACGGCACCGTGTACCTCCCCAAAGGTCACTGCGATCAGCCGTGGCTGGCCATCAGCAAGGACGAGGGCAGGACCTGGACACGCGTACAGGTGGCCAAGAACGGAACCTCGACCCACGAGGCAGGCGTGGCCGCGGATGCCAAAGGCAACATCTATTACGCCTGGACGGCTCGGGACCGGCTCCCCTACCTCGCGGTCTCCAAGAACGGGGGCAAGACCTGGAGCAAGCCGATCATGATCGGGCCACCGGGTCTGAAAGAAGCGAACCTGCCCGGACTCGACGTCGGTGCTCCCGGAAAGGTAGCCGTCGTCTACATGGGTTCGGAGAACTCGCCGTTCCGGCCGGGCAAGGACGATAACGGCGGAGAGTGCACGGCGGTCGGAGCCTGTCCCTCGAGTGACGAGTACAAGAAGACGACCTGGAACGGCTACATGACGATCTCCGCGAACGCGCTAGACAAGAACCCTCTCTTCTACAGCGCGACGGTGAACAACAAGAAGGACCCGCTGATCCGAGACACCTGTGGCCCCGGCAGATGCCGTGCCGTCTATGACTTCATCGACATCGTGATCGCGAAAGACGGCACGACCTGGGGTGCGTTCGTCGACGGATGCATCGCGATCTGCGCGCAGGCAGGCTCGTCCAACATCGGCTCCGAGGGGATAGTGGGGCACCTCGTAGGAGGGCCGAAGCTCAGGTAACACTCGACCGGCGCGGCCCCCTAGGCTCTGCCGGTCATGAAACTCTCCATAACCCGCTGGGTCCGCCTGATCGCCGGTCTGGGACTGTTCGCCCTTGGGACCGTGATGTTCCTGCGGGCCGCACTCGGCCTCTCACCCTGGGACGTGCTGTCCGACGGAGTCAGAGGCACGACACCTCTGACCTTCGGCCGGGCGGTGATCCTCATAGGGTTTGTGCTGGTGCTGATCAGCCTCATCGCCGGCATCAAACCGGGCCCGGGCACGATCGCGAACATGATCCTCATCGGAGTTTTCGCCGACCTCATGCTGGCGACCGGGATCGGCTCCTCGCTGGACGAGGCCGCGCCGGGATGGCGGATCGCGACGATGCTGACGGGGATCGCTATGACCGGCCTCGGCTCGGCCCTGTACATCGGCGCCGAGCTCGGGGCCGGGCCGCGCGACAGCCTGATGATCGCGGTCGCGACCAGAGGCCGGGTGCGGATCGGTGTCGCCCGAGCAATCGTCGAGGGGACGGCTCTCCTGGTGGGCGTGATCCTTGGAGGCAGCGTCGGCGTGGGAACCCTGGTGTTCGCGCTCGGGATCGGACCGGCCGTCGACCTCGCGTTCCAGATCTTCAAGATGGACCCAACCGGACGGCCCAAGGACCGCCTGGAAACGGCCTAGCCGAGGAAAGCCGCTATCTCCGACGCGATCTGTTCGCCCTTGTCTTCCTGCAGGAAGTGGGATGCACCGACGATCGGCGCGAAGCGCGCCCCGGGGATCCGCTCGGCCAGCTTCTCGCCGGCGCTCTGCGGAAAGATCGGATCGGAATCGGAGAACGCGACCAGGGCAGGTTTCTCCCACCGCTTCAACGCCTCTGCCACGCGGCCCATCTCCACCGCGCCGGGATCGCCCTCCTTCAACGGCACCAGCAACGGGAACGCGGCGGCGCCGGCTTTCGAGGTCGCATCGGGGAAAGGAGCCTCGTAGGCCGAGATCACTTCGTCGGACAGCTCGGTCGTGGTGGCTCCCTGAAGGATGAAGCCGACGGGCAGGTCGGGGTTGCGCTCCGCGAAGTCACGCCACTGGAGGAACCCTTTGCTCGGCCATCTCGGTCCGGGGCGAAAGATGCCGGTATTGAGGATCACCAGTCGGGCGAAGCGATCGGGTTCCTCGGTTGCCACGCGGAGCCCGATGGGCCCTCCCCAGTCCTGCACTACAACGGTGACGTTGTGGAGGTCGAGCTCCTCCACCAAAGCTCGGATCGAAGCCACGTGGCGGTCGTACGAGTACCAACCGATCTCCGTCACCTTGTCGGAACGACCGAAGCCGATCAGGTCGGGCACGAGCACGCGGCCCCTGTCGGCGAGTGGGCCCACCATCTTCCGGTAGAGGTACGCCCAGGTCGGTTCGCCGTGCAGGAGGAGGATCGGATCGCCGGCTCCCTCATCCAGATAGTGGAGACGAAGGCCGGCGAGGTCGCCCTGAAGCTCCAGGTAACGAGGCGCGAAGTCGTAGCCGGGCAGGTTCTCGAAGCGCTCGTCCGGCGTCCTGAAGACGTCCACGCCCGGCACGATAGCCGGACGTGGCCGCGCGAACGGGCAGGACACGACGCCTCGTACGGCGAAGTGCTGCCAACAAGGGGGTGGCGATGCGGACACGAGCGATAACGGCCGGAGCTATAGCGCTGCTTCTGGCCGCCCTGGCGCCTGCGGCCCGGGGAGGCACCGCCGCCCAGCTGCCCAACCTGGTCGCCCTGGCCCCCTTCGACGTAGTGATAGCGCCGGCCGATGCGGGCGACGGTGATGCCATCAGGTTCGCCACCGGGGCCGCCAACCGCGGAGACCACGCTCTCGAGCTGTCCGGACAGCCATCGGGTCCCACAGAGGCCGGCGCACAGCAATGCATCGCCTGGGTGCAACCGCGCGTCTGCTCCGAGCGCCAAGAGGTCGGGAAGTTCACCTGGCACCCCGAGCACGGCCACTACCACTTCGAAGACTTCGCCCAGTACGAGTTGCGAAACGTGCGCCGTAATGGAAAGCCCGACCTGCGCAAGAAAGGGCTGATCGCGACCAGCGGCAAGATCTCTTACTGCATCATCGATTACGAAGAGGATGCATCCGACCGTCCGCTCCTCTACTCGCAGCCCTATCCGCTCTATTACTCATGTGTGGCGGGCATCGGCATCCAGGGCATCTCTCCCGGATGGAAAGACATCTACGTGAAGGAGACGACGGGCCAACAGATCCTGCTGGAGGATGTGCCCGACGGCACTTACGCGCTGATCGTCAAGATCGACCCCGCCGACCGATTGCTGGAGACCGACGAGAAAGACAACAGCGGGCTCGTCCACCTGCGCTTGTTGGACGGCGGCAAGACCCTCGAGGTCCTCTGCGCGCAGGAGCCATCAACGGCCTGTGTCCCGGTAGCCGAGCCGGAGTAGATCTAGGCGAAGAAGGGTGGGGTCCGTTCGGGGTCGATCCCGTACCGGCCGATCGCCTCGGTGACGACCTCTGGTTTCAGATCACCGAACTCCGCAAGAGCGGCCAGCGCGGCGACCACGATGTTCTCCGCATCCACCTCGAAGTGGCGCCTGAGCGCCTCGCGGGTGTCGGAGCGTCCGAACCCATCCGTTCCCAACGGGACGAAGGGCCCCGGCACCCAGCGCGCGACCTGGTCGGGAACCGCCTTCATCGAATCGCTGGCCGCGATGATGGGACCCTCCGCATTCTCCAAGACCCGCGACACGTAGGGCTGGCGCCGGGCTTCCTCGGGATGGAGCCGGTTCCACCGTTCCGATTCGAGCGCGTCGAGCCGGAGCTGCTGGTACGAGGGTGCGCTCCAGACGTCGGCCGCAACGTCATATTCCGCCAACATCTCCTGGGCCTTCAGGACTTGCTGGAGGATGTTGCCCGATCCCAGCAGCTGGACGCGATGTTTACGTTCGTCGGCTTCCTTGAACCGATAGAGGCCGCGCAGGATGCCGTCTTCGACGCCCTCGGGCATCGCCGGCTGCGCGTACGACTCGTTGTAGAGGGTCAGGTAATAGAAGATGTCCTCGTCCTCGAGATACATCCTTCGCATGCCGTCCTTGACGATGGCCGCGACCTCGTAAGCAAAGGCCGGGTCGTAGGAACGGCAGGCCGGGTTCGTCGTCGCCATCAGCAACGTGTGACCGTCCTGGTGTTGAAGGCCCTCGCCGTTCAGAGCGGTCCTGCCGTAGGTCGCCCCCAACAGGAACCCACGGCCGCGCTGGTCGCCGAAGGACCAGATCAGATCCGCGATCCTCTGGAATCCGAACATCGAATAGAAGATGAAGAACGGGATCATCGCTTCGCCGTGCGTCGAATACGAGGTGCCCGCGGCGGTGAACGAACCCATCGAGCCGGCCTCCGTGATCCCCTCCTCGAGGATCTGGCCCTCCTGCGACTCGCGGTAAGCGAGCAGGTGCGCCGAATCGACCGGGTCGTACAGCTGTCCGTTGGCCGCGTAGATCTTGAAATCGGGGAACAGAGACTCCATCCCGAAGGTGCGGGCCTCGTCCGGGATGATCGGGACCACCCGGTTGCCGATCTTCTTGTCCCTCAGCAGCTTGCGCAGCAGGCGAACGAACGCCATGGTCGTGGCGACGTTCTGCTTCGTTCCCTTCGTAAACTCGTCGTACAGGTCCGGCTTGGGGAGTTTCAATGCCTGATGCTTCGACCGCCGTTCGGGCAGGAAGCCACCCAGAGCATGTCGCCTGGCGATCATGTACTGGATCTCCGTCGAGTCCTTGCCCGGGTGGTAATAGGGGGCGCATCCTTCGGAGATGTCCTTGTCCTCGATCGGGATCTCCAGCCGGTCGCGGAACACGCGCAACTCTTCCTCGGCAAGCTTCTTCATCTGGTGAGTCACGTTGCGGGCCTCGAACGACTGGCCCAGCGCCCATCCCTTCACCGTCTTGGCGAGGATCACGACCGGCTTCTCCTTCAGGTCGATCGCGGTGCGGTAGGCGGCGTAGAGCTTGCGGTAATCGTGGCCCCCGCGCCGAAGCTTGCGCAGATCGTCATCCGAGAGATGGGCGACCATCTCCTGCAAGCGGGGGTCCGGGCCGAAGAAATGCTCGCGGATATAGGCGCCGGACTCCACGACGTACTTCTGAAACTCGCCGTCCAAGGTCGAGTTCATCTTGTGAACGAGACTGCCGTCGGTGTCGCGGGCGAGAAGCTCGTCCCACTCTCGGCCCCACACGACCTTGATCACGTGCCAACCGGCGCCGCGGAAGATCGACTCGAGCTCCTGGATGATCTTGCCGTTGCCTCGGACCGGCCCGTCCAGCCGCTGCAGGTTGCAGTTGACGACGAAGGTCAGGTTGTCGAGGCGCTCGCGGGAGCCGAGCGAGAGGGCTGCCATCGACTCCGGCTCGTCCATCTCGCCGTCGCCGAGGAACGCCCACACCCGCTGTTGGGAGGTGTCCTTGATCCCGCGATGGTGCAGGTACCGGTTGAAGCGGGCTTGATAGACGGCGTTCAACGGTGACAGCCCCATCGACACCGTGGGGAACTCCCAGAAGTTCGGCATCAGTCGGGGGTGCGGGTACGAGGACAGGCCCCCGCCGCCCGTCTCCTGCCGGAAGTTCTCCATCTGGTTCTCGGTAAGGCGGCCCTCGAGGAAGGCCCGAGCGTAGATACCCGGCGCGCCGTGCCCTTGGATGAAGACCTGGTCTCCCCCGCCGACCGCGTCGCGACCCCGGAAGAAGTGGTTGAACCCGACCTCGTACATGGCGGCCGAGGAGGCGTAGGTGGAGATGTGGCCGCCGATCCCGTCGTGAGCCTTGTTCGCCCGGGTCACCATGACGGCTGCGTTCCACCGCACGATCTGGCGTAGCCGCTTCTCGATGTCCTCGTTACCGGGGAAGTACGGCTCCTCTTCCGGAGCGATCGTGTTGATGTAGTCGGTGGACACCATCGAGGGCAGCCCGATCTGACGCGACCGGGCGTGAAGAAGGATCTTGTTCAGCAGGAAGCGGGCCCGGGCAGGAGAGTGTTCGATGATCTGGTCGAGCGACTCGATCCAGTCCTGAGTCTCTTCCGGGTCTATGTCGGGCAGCTGATCCTTGAACGCGTCGTACACCGGGCCTCCTCATGCTCGATGTCGTCTGACCCAGGCTACGGCCTCCGCACCTAAAGCGGAACCGCCCCGCGGCGACGCAGGCGCTAGCCCCCGAGTACGCCTCCGGAATCCAGATCGTCCCGGCGTGCCAGCTCGACCATGTCGACGACGCCTATCAGGGCGCCCTCGGACAGGACGGGCAGCATCCTGATGTGGTGATGGGCCATGCGTCGTTGAACCTCCACGACGTCGGCGGCGGCCTCGACGAAGACCGGAGTCCCCCGTTTGAGATGCTCCTCGGTCACGTCCATCAGATTGACGCCCTCGTCGGTCAACAGCTGGGCCAACCAGGTCATGGTGCTGGAGTTACCGTCGTCGCCCCAGGGCCCGGGCGTCACCACCTCGCTCGTCTTGCGCAAGATTCAGCCGTCTC
>Ga0299913_10004723_pt1 | contig 11489 bp, 6 predicted proteins | sample RVTome_9_FD_201360 | JGI IMG/M metagenome (GOLD analysis project Ga0299913, IMG submission 201360) | Soil microbial communities from uranium-contaminated site in the Upper Colorado River Basin, Wyoming, United States - RVT155D38 (version 2) ... | reverse complement strand
TCCGGCCGCCGGCGCCGCCGGTGGCCTCGGCCATCGCGGCTAGGGCGATGGTGGCGGATCGGTCGTAGAACTCGGCGGCCCACACCGACTCGAACCCCGCGGCGTCGGCGGCCCGGGCCGCCTCGCGGAGGTCGTCGAGGGTCGAGCCGAGGGCAACCAGTGAGACGGCCATTGGCGCATACTTCCACGCTGTGTCCCGCCGCCTCCTCGCCACCGCCGTCGTCGCCGCGGCAGTGGCGGCCGGGATCGGCGGTTACCTCCTCGTCGGGGACGAGGACGCCGGCGACGACCGCCCCGCCGCGATTCTCCGGACGCCGACCTCCTACCGGATCGTCTTCCGGGTCGAGGACTTCGCCGGGGGCGACACCGTCACGATCGAGGAGCTGTTGGTCCGCCGGCCGTTCGAGGCGCGCGTCGAGACGCGCGCCGGTGGCCGCCTGATCGCCCTCGATGTGCACGCCTTCGGCCGCCACGCCATCCAGGGCGAGGGCGAGGGGCGGGCGGTGGTCGTGGCTGCCGAGCCGTCACCGCCCGGGCCCGACCTCCAGCCCGCACCGGCCCTGGCCGACGCCCTCGAACGCGAGCTGATCGAGCGACGCGCGCAGCGGACCGTCGCGGGGAGGGCCTGCCAGGTGTACCGCGCCGGGGCCCCGGTGGCGGGCGGCGTCATCACCCCCGTCGACGCCGACAGCGACGAATGGGCCGACTTCTGCGTCGACGAAGCGGGGCTCGTCGTCGCCGAGGACTGGGTCCTCGACGGCGACCTCGTGCGCCGCCGCACGGCATCGACGGTCGACGAGCGACCTGACATCTCGGCCGATGCGTTCGTGATCGACGGCGAGGTGCTGCCGGTCGACGCCGGCGGCGGTGCAGTCCAGCTGGTGACCGACGACAGCCGGCCGCCGGACGCCGACTTCTGGGAGCTGCGTGACGCGCCGGCCGGCTTCGATCACCACGGCCGATACGTCGTGAGCCCGCCCTCGGGGGGATCGCTCGTCTCGCCCGAGCCCGGACCCAGCCAGGCGGGCGTGACTGACGTCTGGGTCCGTCCGGCCGGCCTGCTCGTGGTCGAGAACGGCGGCACGGTGAGCGGCGAGGCGGCCTTCGGTGACCACCCGGTCGGCCGCGACGTCGACCTCGACGACCTCGGGACCGGTGAAGTGGTCGTCGACCTGCGGTCGTCGCAGGTGCACGTGAACCTCGGCGGTGGCCGCTACGTCCGGGTCTACGGCACGCTGCCGCCCGGCGAGCTGGTCGACATCGCCCGCCGGCTCGAACGCCGCGACGGCGGGACGATCACCACCCGCTGAGCGCCGACAGGGCCTACCCGCGGCAGGAACGGCACCGCTCGGCGGGGGCGTGGCGGTGGCCGTCCGCGTCGTGGTCGAAGTTGGCGCCGCGGTCGGAGGTGAAAACCGCCCCGTTGCGGTCGAACACCTTCGGCTCGCTCCTCGGCCACTGGCCCAGCCGGTATCGCTTGCCGCCGGCCACCTTGAGCAGGACCCCGACGCCCTCCTTGCCGGTCTCGTCCTTGCCCCTGCCGGTGGCGTCCCAGAACACCTCGGTGAAGTCGCTGTAGGCGGTGTAGCTCTGCGGACTGAAGTCATAGAGGGGAGCCGATGGCACGCCGCCCTCGGGGCCGAAGTCGAACAGGGCCTGGGCGAAGGTCTGGGCGGTCAGGTTCGCGCCGGCGCCGTGGATCCCGGCGAACAAGATGGCGAAGGGCGCCTCCCGGACGTTGATCTGGGTTCCCTCGTCGCCCGGTTGGGCGTCGGGCCGCATGTGGTGGAACTCGCGCGCGCCGGTGGACGTCATGATGTTCTCCCAGAACACGTACAGCGGGCTGATCCCAAAGGCGTGGGTCCACTGGGCGGGGTCATAGGTCCTGCCGAAGAAGGTGGTATCGGTCAGGAGACTCCCGACCAGAAGCCACTCGGGGAACCACTGCTGCTGGGTGGCCGCCTTGGTGAAGAAGATCGGCATCAGCGGGTCGCAGAAGCAGGCCACGTTCGACACGCCGGCCGCCTTCAGCTGCGACACGATGTTGGTCGACAGCTCCTGGCCCCGCGCCGTGTCGAGCGTGTAGGACACCTTTCGGGCCAGCTTCACGCCGTACTTGGCCAGCTCCCGCTCGTAGTGCCCCACCGCCTGCTTCACCCGGGGATCGATGCGGCTCCCGGTCCCCTCGAGGTAGATGAGGCCGAACTTGCGATCGGTGGTGCGCATGGTCGGCGGCAGCTCACCGGCCCACTTCGCCGGGCGACCGGCGAGGCGCTTGCCGATGTACTCGGCGGTGTGCTCAAAGAACTCCTCGGCGTCGGGCAGCGTCCCGAAGACATGGGGCGCGGTCTGCTGGTAGTAGCCGCGGGGTTCGCTGGCGGTGCACATGCAGATGATCTCCCGCGCCGCCAGCTCGGTCGCGGCGACCTCGGGCGCGCCCATGACCGCGAAGGGCTTGATCTGGGTGGCGATGTGGACGGCGTCAGCCTTCAAGGCGGCGTCGTCGTCGGTGTCGGCCTTGGACTCGAAGAAGGTCAGCTCGACGGCACGGCCGTAGGTCTCGTGGTGGGTGTTGAAGTAGCGGGCGAGGGTGGCGGCCACGTCCTTGCTCTGGGGCCGGGGGTCGTCGGCGCCGATGGCCTGCAGGGTCGCCTGCGTCGCCGCGCTGGTGTTCGGGAAGTAGTAGACGACCTTGATGGTGTCGGCGGTGACCCCCTGGGAGGTGGCGCCGCCGTTGTCGCCCGCGAACACGGGGACGCATCGAGGGGAGTAGTGCGAGAAGGCGGGCATGGCCCCGTCCTCGCGGCAGGTGGTGTTGGCCGGCGGGGGAGGCGGCGCGGCCTCCGCGCCCGGAGCGCCCTGGCCTCCGTTCCCGCCGGTCGTCGCTCCGCCCTCCCCGCCCGACGGCGATACGCCACCGGGACCACCGTCAGTGGGCGCGTCCAGCGCGCCGGGCTCGGCTGTGGAACCGCCATCGGTCGGCCCAGCGGCGCCGGTGTCGGCACCCGTGTCGAACGCCCCGCTCGACCCGACGTCACCGGTGGCAGAGACGTCCCCACCCTCGTCGGCGTTGCCGGGCATGAGCACGACCAGCAGCGCGATGACGACGGCCACGGACAGCGCAGGCCCGTACCGCTCGAAGATCTCGCGGAGCGTCATGTTCACGATCGGATCCCTCCGGTTCGCCTCGTGCGAGTTCGACGACCGCCGGCGGAGTTCCTGCACGCAGGGTGAGAGAAGTGGTGCCGGGGGAGGAAGGGAGGCTCCGGGCGGCGAATGTTCTCGCACGGCGTCTGCGAAGAACCGGGGAGACGCGTGACGACGATCGCCAGCGAACGGACCCTCCGCGGCCTGGGCCGCCGCTTCGACGCCTTCCTGACCGACCCCGACGCCCGCTTCGGCATGATGGTCATGGCCGGGACGGGAGCGTTCCTGATCTTCGTGGGCTACCTGTATCCGGCCCCGCCCGCCATCCTTTTCCTGGGCGCGGTGCTCGGCTCGCTGTCGGCGCTCACCGCCATGGGGATCGTGCTGATCTACCGGGCCAACCGGATCATCAACTTCGCCCAGGGGGATCTTGGGGCGTTGGCCGGCGTACTGGCGGTGTCGTTGATCGGCGGCCCGCGGTGGGGCTTCTACTCGTCGGTCCTCGTCGGGTTGGCCGCCGCGCTGGCCATGGGCGCGTTTGTAGAGGTGGCGTTCGTGCGCCGCTTCGCCCGCGCGCCGCGGCTGATCCTGACCGTGGCGACCATCGGCATCGCCCAGCTGCTCGCCGCCGGCCAGCTCGGCGTGCCCACCCTCTTCGGGTTCGACCTGGCCCCCCAGGACTTCCCGACCCCGCTCGACTTCACCTTCGAGTGGGACCCGGTGATCTTCCGCGGCAACCACCTGCTGGCCGTGATCGTCGTGCCGATCGCCGCCTTCGCCCTCGGCGCCTTCTTCCGGTACACCCGCACGGGGATGGCGGTGCGAGCCTCTGCCGAGTCGTCCGACCGGGCGCTCTTGCTCGGCATCCCGGTGAAGCGGATCGGGACGCTGGTGTGGGTCCTGGCCGCGGGGCTCTCGGCGCTGGCGGCCATCCTCCGGGCGCCGATCGTCGGGATCTCGATTGGGTCGGTGCTCGGGCCGGGCCTGCTCCTGCGGGCACTGGCCGCCGCCGTCATCGGCCGCATGGAGAACCTGTGGGTGACCTTCGCGGCAGCGGTCGGGCTCGGCATGGTCGAGCAGGCGGTGGTGTGGCACACCGGCCGGACGCTCATCGCCGACGCCGTGCTGTTCTTCGTGATCATGGGCGCGCTGCTGCTCCAGCGTCGCGGCGTCGTCTCCCGGGCCGTGGAGCGGGGAGCTTCGAGCTGGCAGGCGGTCACCGAGGTCCGGCCGATCCCGCCCGAGCTCCTCGGCACGCCCGAGGTGCGCTACGGGGCCCTCGCCGTGCGCGGCATCGTCGTCGCGTTCCTGCTCCTCATCCCCCTCGCCCTCGAGCCCGCCCGCGTCAACCTCTTGTCCTTCGGCGTCGTCCTCGCCATCCTGGCCATCTCCCTGCTCATCCTCACCGGCTGGGCGGGCCAGATCAGCCTCGGGCAGTGGACCTTCGCGGGCTTCGGCGGCGCCATCGCCGGCACGCTGGTGCAGTCCGGCTGGAACTTCTTCCCGGCTCTGCTGGCGGCCGGGCTGGCCGGCGCGCTGGTGTCGATCGTGATCGGCCTCCCGGCGCTGCGGATCAGAGGCCCGTTCCTCGCGGTCGCGACCTTCGCGTTCGCGCTGGCCGGGTCGTCGTTCTTCCTGAACCAGGAGTTCAGCGCGTTCGAGTGGTATCTCCCGGACCCGTTCGAGCGGATCCTGCGGCCGACGCTGTTCGGCAAGTTCGACCTGGAGTCGGAGTACACGTTCTATTACGTGGCGCTGGCCTTCCTCGCCTTCGTGCTCGTGTCGGTGCGGTCGCTGCGCCGGAGCCGGACCGGCCGGGTGCTCGTGGCGGCGAGGGAGAACGAACGCGCCGCCCAGGCCTTCGGCGTGAACCTCATGCGGGCCCGGCTCACCGGCTTCGCGCTGTCGGGGTTCTTCGCCGCGCTCGCCGGGGGTCTCTTCCTGTTCCACCAGCACGACATGCTCGAGAGCCCGCTCCAGCCGGCCGAGAGCATCGCCCTGTTCAGCATCGTCGTGTTCGGCGGCCTCGGATCGGTGGCCGGCGTGGTTCTCGGCGTGGCCTGGTTCCAGGTCCTCAACTACTTCGTCGGCACGCCCGAGTTCCGCTACCTCACCACCGGCTTCGGGCTGCTGCTCGTTCTGCTGATCTTCCCCGGCGGTCTGGGCCAGGTGATCTACGGCATTCGAGACCGGCTCCTGCGGGCGATCGCCCGGCACCGGGGAATCGTCGTGCCCAGCCTGCTGGCCGATGTCCGCACCGACCACGGCGTGGCGACCGAGGCCGAGCCAGAGGAGCCGCTGGAGATCGAGCTCGAGCTGGAGGAGAGCCGCCGATGAGGACCAGCGTGCGGGCGTGGATGGACACCTGGCGGCCGAGCGCCGTCACCGGCGGCGCCGCCACCTTCCCGCTGCTGGTCCTGTTCGCTCTCAACGGGGTCGACGAGCTCGACCGGGCCGTGTTCTCGGTGCTCATCCCCGAGATCCGGGACCACTTCGGCTTGAGCAACGCCGGGATCCTGTCGATCGTCTCCCTCAGCACGTTCGTGACGTTCATGGGCGTCTTTGTCTTCGGCTACATCGGCGACAGGGTCTCCCGGCGCCGGCTGGCGCTCGGGGGCGCCTGCCTGTGGGGTGTGTTCACGCTGTTGACCGGCCTCGCCACCGGGGTGGGGATGCTGGTCCTCGCCCGCTGCCTCGCCTCCACCGGAAGGGCGGTGAACGACCCCACCCACAACTCACTGCTGGCCGACTACTACCCGCCCGAGACGAGGGTGCGGGTCTATGGCTTCCACCGAGTGGCCAACTCGGTGGGGCAGGTCGTCGGGCCGCTGCTGGGCGGTGGTCTGGCGGTGCTGTTCGGGTGGAGGGCGCCGTTCCTGCTGTTCTGGATCCCGACCTTTCTCGTGATCCTGGTGGCGCTGCCGCGGCTGCGCGACCCCAAGCGGGGCGAGCACGAGCGGCGGGCGGCGGGGGCGTCGGAGGAACTGGCCCTGACCGAGGAGGCGGCGCCGTCGCTGCGGGAGGCGTTCAAGGCGTGCGCCCAGATCCGCACCATGCGGCGGGTGTGGACCGCGCTGCCGTTCCTCGCCATCGCCTTCGTCGGCATGAGCTCGGTGTTCAGCATCGCCTACGAGGATCTGTTCGGCCTCGATGAGTTCCAACGGGGGTTCGTCGCCGCCCTGTCCGAGCCCTTCGAGCTCGTCGGCATCGCCATCATCATCCCGTTCGCGGCCCGGGTGTCGGCCCGGGGCGCCCGCATGCTGTTCCGCCTCCTCCTGGTCGTCGGTGCCATCGGCGCGGCCGGCATCACGGGGTTCGCGCTGGCGCCCGCGGTCGGATTCGCGGTGGTCATGAACATCGCGGTGGTGGCCACGCTCATCCCGGTCATCCCCGTCGTGTACGCGCTGCTGTCGATGGTCCTGCCACCTAGGGCGCGGGCCTTCGGGTTCTCGATCGGGGGGCTGTTCCTGCTCCCCGGCCTGGCCGTGCTGCCGCTGGTCGGGTGGGTTGCCGACACGGCGGGCGTGCGAGTCGGAATGCTGGTGTTGGTGCCCGTCGCCATCCTCGGCGCGCTGATCATCTCCTCGGCCGGCCGCTTCGTGGAGGAGGACATCGAGCGGGTGCGGGCCGCCTCGCTGGCGCAGGCGGAGAGCGCCCTGACCCTCCGGTCGGGCGAGGGCGCCCTCCTGATCTGCAGGGACGTCGACGTCTCCTACGGCCAGACCCAGGTCCTGTTCGGGATCGACTTCCACGTCGACCAGGGCGAGATCGTGGCCCTCCTCGGAACGAACGGCGCGGGGAAGTCCACGCTCCTGAACGCCATCGCCGGACTGGTCGAGCCCCATGGTGGCGCGATCGTCTTCGAAGGCCGCGACATCACCACCAAGCCGCCCAACATCACGGCCGCCGAGGGCATCGTGATGGTGCCCGGCGGCAAGGGTGTCTTCCCGACGCTCACCGTGGCCGAGAACCTCGAGCTCGCCGGCTGGCTGTTCAACAAGGACAAGGAGCACCTTCGCCGGGCGACTGAGCAGGTGCTGGAGTACTTCCCCCGCCTGCGCGAGCGCTGGGACCAGAAGGCGGGCAACCTGTCCGGCGGCGAGCAGCAGATGCTCACCCTCGGTCAGGCCTTCATCGCCAAGCCCAAGCTGCTGATGATCGACGAGCTCAGCCTCGGGCTCGCGCCCGTCATCATCGAGCAGCTGCTCGAGATCGTGCGGGAGATCCACCGCCGGGGCACGACGGTCATCCTGGTGGAGCAGTCGGTGAACGTGGCGATCACGGTCGCCGACCGGGCCGTGTTCATGGAGAAGGGCGAGGTCCGCTTTGACGGCCCGACGGCCGAGCTGCTCGAGCGCCCCGACATCCTCCGCGCCGTGTTTCTCCAAGGGGCGGCCACCGTCGCCGACCAGGCGCCGGCGTTGGCCCGGGTCCAGGAGCGCAAGCACTTCGTGGACGTGTGCCGCGAGTGCGGGGCCGAGCACCCGCCCGTGCTCGAGGTGGCGGGCTTGAGCGTGGCGTTCGGCGGCATCCGAGCGGTGGACGATGTCTCGTTCACGGTGCGGGAAGGGCAGATCCTCGGGCTCATCGGCCCCAACGGCGCCGGCAAGACGACGGTCTTCGACCTCGTGTCCGGCTTCCTCACGCCGTTGTCGGGGCGGATCCACCTGGCCGGCGACGACATCACCGATCTCCCACCCGACGTCCGCGCCGACAGGGGCCTGGGGCGGTCGTTCCAGGACGCCCGCCTGTTCCCGGCCATGACCGTGGTCGAGAACCTGTCGGTCGCGCTCGAACGGCACATCACTACTCGGGACCCGGTGGCGGCCGCGCTGGCGTCGCCCGCCACGCGAACCGCCGAGAAGGCAGTGCGCAAGCGAGCCGACGAGCTCATCGAGCTCATGCACTTGGGCGCGTTCGCCAACAAGTTCGTGTCCGAGCTGTCGACCGGCAGCCGCCGGGTGGTCGACCTGGCCTGTTCGCTGGCGCACGAGCCGCGGGTGTTGCTCCTGGACGAGCCGTCTTCCGGCATTGCCCAGCGGGAGACCGAGGCCCTCGGACCGCTGCTGCTCGAGATCCGCGAGCGAACCGGTGCCGCGCTGCTCGTGATCGAGCACGACATGCCGCTGATCACCTCGGTCTCCGACGAGATGCTGGCGCTCGACCTGGGGCGTGTGATCGCCTCGGGCCATTCCGACGAGGTCGTGGCCGACCCCCGTGTGATCGAGTCGTATCTCGGCACCGCCGAGGAGGTCATCAGCCGCTCCGGCGACACCAAGTCGGCCGCGCCCAAGCGGCGGCGGACCCCGCTGGTGGCCCCGGGACGGAACGGGCGCCGCCGGTGAGGCACTCCTACCGCCAGCTTGCGGTGCTCGCGGTCGCCATCGCCACCGCTTCCACCGCAGGTCGGGCCGGGGCGCAGGAGGCGGCGACGCCGGCGTCGATCACCGCGGTGGGGTGGTGGTCCCGGTCGCCCGCCCAGCAGGCACCGGCGGGCGGCTTCGCCGTCGCCAACGGGCCCGACGGACCGGTGACGGTGGCCGCCGTCATGGTCGACACCGGTGAGGCGGGCGTGCTGTCGGCCACTTTGGAGGCGGTCGAGACCGGCGGGGTTGGGGGCGACGCGGCGGCCGTGCAGGTGTGTCCCGCCGCAGATGGCTGGATCGCCGAACCGGGCGCGACATTGAACGACGCCCCCGAGGCCGACTGCGAGGCCGCCAGCGTGCCCTTCGAGCGCGACGCCGAGGCCGAGGTGTGGACCGCCGACCTGTTGCCGCTGCTGTCGGGCAAGAGCGGCGTCGTGTCGCTGGCGGTCGTCCCCGGGGAGGCACCCGAGGGCGCCCTTCCCGCGCTCGCCTTCGACGTCCGCTTCGCCAAGCCGAGCCTGGACGCGCTGGCCGGCGCGGTGCCGGCCGGGGAGCAGGAAGGGGAGGAGGAGGCGTCGCTCGCGACGAACCCAGTCGAGTTCGCGTCGGCGCCCCCGCCCGAGAGCGCGGCCCAGCCGTCGGCACCGGTGAGCGACGCGGTCGACCTTCCCGCGCTCGCCACCCCAGAGCCGCCGGTGCCGCCGGCGGGGGAATCAGACGTGGTCGAGGAGACGCCCGCGGATGAGCAGGCCGGCGTCTTCCAGCCGGTCGGCACCGGCGCGGACGGAGAGGGCAGGCGCTGGGGTCAGGCCCTCTCGTTCGCGCTGGTGTCGGCTGCCGCCGGGTGTGTCGCCGGGTTCGGCCGGCGCTTCCTTCGCGCCCGCGCCGCCTGAACCACTACTCGAAGACAACCACCGAGCGGGCCACCTCGCCGGCCTTCATGGCCTCGAACCCCTCGTTGATCTCGTCGAGACCGATGCGGGCCGACACCAGCTCGTCGAGCTTCAGTCGTCCCTGGAGGTACAGATCCACGTAGCGGGGCATGTCGACCCTGAACCGGTTCGATCCCATGTTGGAACCCTGCAGCTTCTTCTCGTAGAGCAGCTCGAAGCCGGGCACCTCGACGCTCTGACCGATGGGGATCATCCCGATCACCGTGGCCGTCCCGCCCCGCCCGAGCATGGCGAAGGCCTGCTCGGCCGTCTGCTTCAGCCCGATGGCCTCGAAGGCGTGATGGGCGCCGCCGCCGGTCAGCTCCAGCACCTGGGCGACCGCGTCGCCGGCCGAGGCGTCGACCAGGTCGGTGGCGCCGAACTGCTCGGCCAGCTTCAGCTTCAGCTCGATCCGGTCGACCGCGATGATCCGGCCTGCTCCCGCGATGCGGGCCCCCTGGATGCAGTTGAGGCCGATGCCGCCGGCTCCGATCACCACGACCGTCTCGCCGGGCCGGACCTTGGCGGTGTTGAACACCGCCCCGAGGCCCGTGGTCACGCCGCAGCCGATGAGGGCGGCCCGGTCGAGGGGCATGTCCTTGGTGATCTTGACCACCGCGTGCTCGTGCACCAGGAGCTGCTCGGAGAACGAGGCCAGATCGGCGAACTGGAAGACCGGGGCGCCGGCGGCGGTCAGACGGGGCGGGTCGTCGGGGAGCCGCTGGACCGCGACGCGGTTCCCGCACAGCGACAGGTGCCCGGTCAGGCAGTGCTCGCAGTTGCCGCAGTAGATCGACAGGCAGGTGATGACGTGGTCGCCGGGCTCGACATAGGTGACCTGGTCGCCGACCGCCTCGACCACGCCGGCCGACTCGTGCCCGAGCGCCAGCGGCACCGGCGACGGGTACTTGCCCTCCATGAAGTGGAGGTCGCTGTGGCACAGACCGGCGGCCGCGGTGCGGATGAGCACCTCACGCGGCCCCGGCTTGTCGATCTGCAGGTCCTCGATGACCAGCTCGCCCGGCACCTCTCGCAGCACCGCTCCCCGCATGACGATCCCCCTGGCTCGGCGTCGTTTGCGGGGAAACTAGATCAGCCGGGGAGGAACCGCCCGAGGTCGTGCTCGCGGAGCCAGGGCCGCCCGTGGGCGACGCCCGCTCCCACCAGGGCGGCCAGCGGCACGAGGAAGACCAGGCGCCCCCAGGGCTGGCCGCCGCCGCCGTCGGACGCCACCGGCCCGCTGGCGAAGGACTCCACCGCGCCGACCGGTTCTTCCTCGCTCGACGCCTCGCCTTCCTCGCCGACGTCGGTGTCAACGGCCACGTCGGTGTCGGGTGTCTCAGCCGGCGCCTCTCCCGGAGGCGGCGTCGAGGAGTCAAAGGCGGGGTCGCTCGACTCGGGGGGAGCGGCCGGCTCGGTCGGGGCGCCGCTGTCGCCCGGTGCGGTGGACCCGTCGCCGTCGAGGTCGCCGACGTCGGAGGGGTCGGACGACTCCGGCACCGGTGTGCCCAGCCCCCCGGCCGTCGCCTCGCCCCCGGCCGCCTGGACGGTGGCCTTCGAGAAGTCGACCTGGTAGCCCGGCCCGATCGGGAGCCCGCTCGGTCCCGCGGTGTCGGGCACCACGACCAGCGATGTCTCCGCGCTGCCGAGGAGGATGCCGATGTCGGCCGTCCACGTGGCGCCGTCCGCGCTCCGTGTCAGCTCGGCCGACTGCCCGCAGTTCGCCTTGGGTGCCTCGGCGTATGGGCCCGGATTCGCCTTCGCCCACTTCGACGACGTCGGGCACACCCTGAGAACGGCGGCGTCCTGCCCCACTCCGCCCGACTCCTCCAAGGTGAGGGTGGCGGTGGTGACCTCGCCGCCGCTGACGACGATGCGCAGGGCGGCCACGCTCTGCTCGCTGCCCAGTGCCGCGGCCGCCTCGAAGCCGTTGCCGTCCTTGGCGGTGGCGCCCGGACGCTGCGACCACCACCCGGTCTCGGTCACCTGCGCCGTCACCGCCGCGCCCGCCGGCGCGGCAGGAATCATCATGGCGGCGCCGACG
>Ga0299913_10004722_pt1 | contig 11491 bp, 8 predicted proteins | sample RVTome_9_FD_201360 | JGI IMG/M metagenome (GOLD analysis project Ga0299913, IMG submission 201360) | Soil microbial communities from uranium-contaminated site in the Upper Colorado River Basin, Wyoming, United States - RVT155D38 (version 2) ... | reverse complement strand
ATGGTCGATCCACTCGAGCTGCTGCCCGACCAGCGCATCGCGCACATCGTGGCCGCCGATTCGGCCGACGCCATCCTCGTCGCACCGGCCACCGCACGCTGGCTGGCCGCGATGGCCGCCGGCCTGGCCGACGACGTCATCACCGCCACGTGCCTGGCGTCGGCCGCGCCCGTCGTCGTCGCGCCGGCGATGGACGGTGAGATGTATGGCCATCCCGCCACCCGCGCCAACGTCGAGCGGCTGCGCTCGTACGGCTACACAATCGTCGAGCCGGAGAGCGGGCCGCTGGCCTCTGGCGCGTTGGGCCGCGGCCGGCTGGCCGAGCCCGCCACGATCCTGGCCGCCGTCCGGGCCGCCGTCGCCGGCCGGCCGATCCGCCAGCCGGATCCCGCGCTGCGCCCGCCCGCGGCCGCGACCCAGCACGCGCCGGACCTCGACGGCTGGCACGTGGTGGTGACCGCCGGCGGCACGGCCGAGCCGATCGATCCGGTTCGCTTCATCGGCAACCGCTCGAGCGGCAAGATGGGTGTGGCCGTAGCAGAAGCCGCGTTGGCGCGCGGCGCGAGGGTGACGCTGATCCATGGCCAGACCTCGGTCCCGCTGCCCGATGCGGCACAGCTGGTCGCGGCGCTAACGGCGGCGGAGATGGAGCGCGCCGTCATGGCGGCGCTCGACGGCGCCGACGCGCTGGTCATGGCCGCCGCCGTCGCAGATTTCCGGCCGCGCCAGGCGGCGGGATCCAAGATCGGCCGCCAGGACGGGCTGACCCTCGAGCTCGAGCCGACCGAGGACATCCTCGCCGCGGCGGCCGCCCGCGCGCGGAGCCTCCCTCGGCGCCCGGTCCTGGTGGGCTTCGCGGCCGAGACCGGCTCGCTCGAGCGCGCCGCCGACAAGGCGGCGCGCAAGGGAGTCGACCTGCTGGTGGCAAACGACGTCGCCGCCGAGGGATCGGGCTTTGGCAGTGACACGAATGCCGTCACGATCATCGTGCCCGGTGGGCCGAGCGAGATGTGGCCGCTGCTCCCCAAGCGCGAGGTCGCCGAGCGACTGCTTGACCGGGTGATCGCCGTGCGCTCGCCGGAAGGTGCATCATTCGCAGCGAGATGAGATCAGCAAGATGAGTGCCTCGAATTCGCAAAGTCGGCTGACCGTGACCGACATCACCAAGATGTACGCCGACGGCGAGCGAATCGCGATGCTCACGGCCTACGACTTCCCGACTGCCCGGCTGCTCGATGAGGCGGGCATCCCGTTCATCCTCGTCGGCGACTCGGTGGGCACGGTCATGCTCGGCTACGACAGCGAGATCCGGGTGACGATGGCCGACATGCTCCACCACACCGCCGCCGTCGTACGGGGGGCAGGTCGGGCGCTGATCGTCGGCGACATGCCGTTCCTGTCGTACTCAAGCCCGGCCGAGGCGGTCGAGAACGCCGGCCGCTTCCTGCGCGAGGCCGGCGCCCAGGCGGTGAAGGTAGAGGGCGGCGTGCGCAGCGCGCGGATCATCGAGGCGCTGGTCAAGGCGGGCATCCCGGTCATGGGCCACATCGGCTGGACGCCGCAGGCCAGGCACCAGCTGGGCGGCAAGGTCCGCGTCCAGGGCAAGACGACCGACCGCGCACGCCACATGCTGGCCGACGCGCTGGCCGTCCAGGAGGCAGGTGGCTTCTCGATCGTCCTCGAGCTCGTTCCCGAGCAGCTCGCGACGGCCATAACCCAGCGCCTCCGCATCCCGACGATCGGCATCGGCGCCGGTGTGGGGTGCAGCGGCCAGGTCCAGGTGCTGACCGACCTGCTTGGCATGTCCGACTGGCACCCCAAGCATGCGCGCCCGTTCGCCGACCTGCGCGCGACGATCATCGAGGCGGCGAGATCGTACGCGGCCCAGGTGGCGGACGGCACCTTCCCGGGGGTCGAGCAGACGGTTCGGATGGATGATTCGACGCTCGACGAAGTGCTCGGCCGGGGCGTGCTCGACCGGCCGATCGAGGCCGGGGAGCTCGTCGACGTGCCATTGGATCGCGACCTCTGAACATCGTCCGCGATCGGGCGTCGCTGGCGGCCGCCCGGGCGGCGCTTCCCGAACCTGTCGGTCTCGTCCCAACGATGGGCTGGCTCCACGACGGCCACCGGTCACTGATGCGCCGGTCGCGCGCCGAGAACGCCACCTCGCTGGTCACGATCTTCGTCAACCCACGCCAGTTCAACGAGGCGGCCGACTACACGAAGTACCCACGCGACGAATCACGCGATCTCGCGATCTGCGAGCAGGAAGGCGTCGACATCGTCTTCGCTCCGCCGGTCGCTGAGGTCTATCCGCTCGGCTTCGACACGCGGGTCGTCGTCGGCGCCGTAGCCCAGCCGCTCGAGGGCGCGGCTCGGCCGCGCCACTTCGAGGGAGTCGCGACCGTCGTGGCGATCCTGTTCGCGCTGATCGACGCCGACCGCGCGTATTTCGGGCAGAAGGATGCCCAACAGTTGATGGTCATTCGACGGATGGCCCTCGATCTGGCCCTTCGGACTGAGGTCGTCGGCTGTCCAACGGTCCGCGAGTCTGACGGGCTGGCCATTTCGTCCCGCAACGTCCACCTCTCGCCGGCCGAGCGGGCGGCCGCGCCGGTTCTCCACCTCGCTCTCCTCTCGGCCCGCGCCAGATGGGAGGCCGGCGAACGCTCGGCGGATGCCCTGCGCGACGCGATGCGCCAGACGCTCAATGCCGAGCCACTGGCCGAGGTCGAGTACGTGTCCGTCGCTGACGGCACGACGCTCGAGGAGCTCGAGCGCGTGGGCGGCCCGGCGCTACTCTCGTTGGCCGTCCGCATCGGCTCTACCCGTCTGATCGACAACGAGCAGCTCGGGCCGGCCTGACGTCCCTTTGAGCCGGAAATGGATGAACCCGTTCGCGATGCTCACCGAATGCCTGCCGCTCGGCGACCCAGCCGCCGCAGGCCTGCCCGCACCGACTTGACCAGTCCATCGGTCGGCCGGACCGACGGCGGCCGCGGCAGGACGGCCCGAAAGCCGGGCGCGGCAAACCGGTCGAGGACGCGATCCACGTCGAGGTGCCCGCTGACGAGCTGCTTGATGAGCTCGATCTTCTCGCGATCGGCGGCGTGGGTCTTGACCAGCAGGTCGTGGACCAGCGAGGCGGCCTCGTAGGTGTCCTGCTCGACGAGGTAGGCGAACATCCCTTCCTGCTGCAGGGCGTCGAGGTCACGCTTCCGCGGCCGGTAGCCGCCGGTCAGGACCAGGCCGGCAAGCTCGCCCTGCCCCGTGTCCGTGCCGGGCCGGCCGAACGCCGGCCGGCGGCGGATGCCCAGGAAGCCGCGCGGCTCCTGTCCGCCCCTTGCCGCCCGGTTGGCGTCCAGCACGGCATGGATCACATCGGTCCGGTCGCTGGGGATGATCAGCAGGCTGCCCGGGCCGATCCGCTCCAGCACGTGGCGCGGCTGCATGGCCCCGATCGCCACGTGCTCGACCACCCGGTCGAGCTCCGAGCCGCTGCTCAGCAACTCCCCGCCCATCTGGTCGACAAGCATTGACAGCGTCGGGTTCGACAGCAGCGGCCGGTAGGGCAGCATGCCGAGGAGCTCGATGCCGTGCTTGTCCAGGCCCTCGCGCAGCACGTCGGGCAATGACGGGTGTGCGTCGGCGTCGACCTTGTTGACGATCGCCCCGACGACATCCACGCCGTGGCGCCGGAAGAGGGCGTGGTTGAGCACGATCTCGTCGATCGGCCGGCCGACCCCTGCCTCGGCGACGATCGCCACCGGCGCCCCGAGCATGCTCGCCACGCGCGCATTGGACAGCCCGATCACCGAGCCCACGCCGGCGTGCCCGGTGCCCTCGACCAGCACGGCCTCGCGGCCGCTGCCGACCATCGCGTGTGCGTCGCGGATGCGCGCCGGCAGGTCGTCGGTCACCTCGCCGCGGATGTAGGCCTTGGTAAAGCCGCGCGGGATGTGCACCGGGCTCATCTGTGAGAGCGCGTCGGGCAGCGCAAGGGCGCTGCGCATCAGGATTGCGTCCTCGTCGGCCGGCTGGCCATTCACGATGTCGTAGCGCTGGCCGACGGGCTTGATGAAACCGGTCTCGACGCCGCGATCGATGAGCGCCGCCAGGAGCCCCAGCGCGACGGTCGTCTTGCCGCGGTTCATGCCCGTCGCGGCGAGGTACAGGTGCCGCATCGAGGGAGGCTAACCGCTACGAGCGTTCGCGGGTGATCTGCTTGCGCTCGATGACGGCGATCGAATCCTTGATGCGCGACAGCGTCTCGGCGTCGACCGTGTCCGCGTCGGAATGCGGCCCCAGCCGGTCGAGCACGTCGGCAATGAGGCCGTAGAAGACGCTCGCGTCGGCCAGGAAGAACTGCGGCTCGTTGTTGTAGCGGACGAGCGTCAGCCGGCCCTGCAGCACCCGCCGGTCGTCGACGTGGGCCACCTGGGTCGAGAAGTTGTGGCCCTGGATGCCGTCAGGGTTGTTGAGGAAGTTCAGCGCGTTGTCGATCGCCAGGCCGAAGCGCGCTCGCCAGGCAACGAGCCGCTCGTGGACCTCCGGTGCGATGCGCACCTCGGCGACCTGGTCGAAAACCTCCGGCGTGACCGTTAGCAGGCCGACCAGCGTCGTGCCGGCGCGCGCGCCGAGCATCACCTGCAGCGAGCGCTCGAGGGTGAACACCTCCGAATCGAAGCGCGGGCTGGTGATGACGTCGGTCAGCAGGTCCTCGACGTTGTCGAGCATGCCCGCCTCGGCGACGGACGTGGCGAGATGGAGGATCTCCTCCTTGAAGAGGAACTGTTCCTCGTGGTCGAGCACCACCGCTACGGGTAGAGGCCGCGGATCGACGTTGCCGATGCGACCCGGTCGACCGCCAGCAGGTAGGCCGCCGTGCGCATGTTGACCTGCTCCTTGTCGGCCATTGCCAGCGTCTCCGCAAAGGCGCCGGTCATGATCTCGTGGAGCTTGGAGTTGACCGTCATCTCGCTCCAGTGGTCGCGGTTGAGGTCCTGCACCCACTCGAAGTAACTGACCGTCACGCCGCCCGCGTTGCACAGGATGTCGGGGATGATGAAGACCCCGCGGCGGTGGAGGATCTCGTCCGCCTCGGGCGTCGTGGGCCCGTTGGCCGCCTCGGCAACGATCTTGGCATTGATGCGCTCGGCGTTTTGGGCCGTGATCTGGTTCTCCAGCGCCGCCGGGATCAGGATGTCGCACTCGATCTCGAGGATCTCGGTGTTCGAGATCTCGCGCGCGCCGGGGAAGCCGACGACGGTGCCGTGCTCCGCCTTCCAGGAGACGACCCGTCCGATGTCGAGGCCGTCCGGGTTGTGAATGCCGCCCGACGAGTCGGACACTGCGAGGATCTTCGATCCCTGTTCGGCCATCAGCTGAGCGGCGATCGAGCCTGCGTTGCCGAAGCCCTGGACGACGACCGTCGCGTCATCGAGGTGGATGTGCATGTGCCGCGCCGCCTCGACGATGGTGTACACCGCGCCGCGGGCAGTGGCCTCGTTGCGACCCTCCGAGCCGCCCAGGCTGATCGGCTTGCCGGTCACCACCCCGGGCACTGTGTAGCCGACGTGCATCGAGTAGGTGTCCATGATCCAGGCCATGGTCTGGGCGTTGGTGTTGACATCCGGTGCCGGGATGTCCCGCTCGGGCCCGATCAGCACCTCGATCTCGGTCGCGAAGCGGCGGGTCAGGTTCTCGACCTCGCGCATGCTCAGCTTCTTGGGATCGACCACCACGCCGCCCTTGCCGCCGCCGTACGGGATGCCCACCACGGCGCACTTCCAGGTCATCCACATGGCCAGCGCCTTGACTTCGTCCAGGCTCACGTCCTGGTGATAGCGCAGGCCGCCCTTGGCCGGGCCCCGGCCGACGTTGTGCTGGACCCGGTAGCCGGTGAACACCTGCACGCTGCCGTCGTCCATCTTCACCGGGAAGTGGACCGTCAGTTCGCGCCTCGGCTCGCGCAGGACTCGCCGCAGGCCGGGATCGAGGTTGAGCTTGTCAGCCGCCAGGTCGAACTGCTGCTGCGCCACGTGCCACGGGTTGATGGCCGGCGCGACCCGCTCCGTCGTCATTGAGGTTGGTCTCCTTGCGCTCTCGAAGCCGCCGAAGTCTACACCCGGTCCCCACGTCGGCCGATGGCCCGGAAGTCACTAACCGGCGGGCCACCTAGCCCGCCAACTCGTCCGATTCACGCTCAGGCGGGGGCAGGATGACCGCCCCGTACGCGCCCGGGCCGACGTGCGGACCGACCGACGAGCCGATGAGATGGATCGACATCTGGTCCCGCGCGTAGCCGGTCGCGGCGGCCAGCTCCGCGGCGAATGCCTCGACATCAGGGCTCTGGCCGTGAAGCACGGCCACCTTCTCCGGCTTGACCTCGGCCAGCAACTCAAGGAGCCTGGCGCGCGCCTTGCCCCGCGTCCGCGGCCGGTCGGCGGTCTCGACCACGCCGTCCTCGAGGGTGATGATCGGCTTGACCGACAGCACGCCGCCGATCGCCGCCCGCGCCGGGCTGATCCTGCCGCCGCGCTTCAGGTACTCGAGCGTCTCGAGCACGACGTACAGTCGCAGCCCGGCGCGGCGACGCTCGATCTGGTCGGCGATCTCGTCCGCCGATTGCCCGGCGGCGGCCAGTTGCGCCGCCAGCAGCGCCAGCAGACCGGTGCCCATGCTGGCCGACGCGCTGTCGATGATCCGGATCGGCCGGCCGGGCAGCATTTCGCGCGCCACCTTCGCGCTCTGGATGGTGGCCGACAGCTTCTCGCCCACGCCGACGTAGACGATCTCCGCGGCGCCGTCGTCGAACAGCTGCGTGAATGTCTGCTGGAACGTGCCCGGCGCCGCCGCGGCGGTCCTGGGAAACGGCGCCCCGGGCGCCGTCAGCTCGGTCCAGAACTGGGTCGGCGACATGTCCACGCCGGCACGGAACTCGCGCGCACCGAACGTGACGAGCAGCGGCACGACCGTGACGCCCGCGGCCTGTGCCTGGGCCGCGTCGAGGTCGCTGGCCGAGTCGGTGACGACCGCGACACGAGGCACCCTGCTTGCCGTCGGTCTCAGGCGCGCTCGAAGGCCATCGCGACCGAGCCGCCGCCGCCAAGGCAAAGCGTCGCCAACCCATATCGGCCCTCGCGGCGGCGAAGCTCGTGGAGCAGCGTGGCGACCACCCGCGCGCCGCTGGCACCGATGGGATGGCCGAGAGCGATCGCGCCGCCGTTGACATTGACCTTTGCCCAGTCGAAGCCGAGCTCGCGCCCGTCGGCCAGGACCTGCGCCGCGAAGGCCTCGTTGATCTCGATCAGGTCGAAGGCCTCGATCGGCATCTCGATCCGGGCCAGCAACTTCTGGACGCCCTTGACCGGCGCCAGGAAGAGCCACTTCGGCTCGACTTCCGCCTGGCTGTAGCCGACGATCCGGGCCAGCGGCCTGAGGCCCAGGCGCTCGACGGCACGTTCACTGGCCACGACCGTCGCCGCCGCGCCGTCGGTGATGCCCGGCGCGTTGCCGGCAGTGACCGTTCCGTCTGGCAAGCCGACCGGCGAGTCCGGCTCGGGGTCGGGCAGCGCGAAGACCGGCTTCAGGCGGGCCAGCGCCTCGAGGGTTGAATCACGGCGCGGCCCTTCATCCGTGTGGAAGGTCGAATCCTCCCTGCCCTTGCGGACGGGCACGGGCACGATCTCGTCGCTGAAGCGGCCGGCGTCGATGGCCGCGATCGCCCGCTGGTGGCTCTCCAGCGCGAAGCGATCCTGGTCCTCGCGACTGACCTGCGCCTTCATCGCCACGCGCTCGGCGTGGGTGCCCATATGGCACGACTCGGTGGAGCACCAAAGGCCGTCGTGGACCGTGGCGTCGATCATCTCGGCGTTGCCCAGGCGGTAGCCGAAGCGGGCCTTGGGGATCAGGTACGGGCCCTGGTTCATGTTCTCCATGCCGCCGGCGACGACGATCTCGGCGTCGCCGGCGCGGATCTGCGCCGCTCCGAGCATGATCGCCTTGAGCCCCGAGCCGCAGACGCGGTTGATGGTCGTGGCGCTGGTCGTGTCGGCCAGGCCGGCCTTGAGTGCCGCCTGGCGCGCCGGCGCCTGGCCCACCCCCGCCTGCAGCACCTGGCCCATGAGCACCTCGTCGATCCCGTCGGTCGCCACGCCGGCGCGCTCGACCGCGGCGCGGATCGCGATGCCGCCGAGGGTCGTGGCCGGCGTGTCTGCCAGGCTGCCACCGAACTTGCCGATCGGCGTCCGGGCCGCCGAGACGAGGTAGACCTGGCCGCTGGGGCCACCGTTCGTTACGTTGCCGTTGCTCATGCAGCCAATCTTACGCGGTGACAGCTGGGCGGCTCGCGGCTGCACTCAGACTCCGTCACAGTTGAGCGCCTGATGAACGTCTCGCGCCGATCCGACGATGGCTGGCTGAACGTGGTCCATGGCCTGGGCCTGCTGGCCACGCTGGCCGGACTGTTCATGCTGAGCGGCACAGCGATCGGCGCCGATCCGGCCGGGGCACTGGCGGCGATCGGCACGCAGCTGCCGACTACGCTGCGCGCGGCGCTCCTGATCGGCGGCGCGGCGGCACTGAATCTCGCGGCCGGCGCTGTGCTGGCCCGGGCGGTTGCGGGCGCTCCGTTCACGAACCTTGCGCAGGCCGCGCTGGCCGGCCTGGCCGGCGGGGTAATCGTCGATGGGCTGTTGATGCTCACGCTGGGCAGCTTCGGGCTCTTCACGTGGCCGGCGCTGCTCGTAGCCCACCTGCCGATCCTGGCCGCCGCACCCTTGCTGCGCCCGTTCATCCAGCGCCATCCCCGCTGGCGTGCATTGGGCCCGCGGCGACCCCGCCTCCCCATTGCCTGGCTGCTGATCCTCCTGGTCTGGTCGGGACCGATCGCGCTTCAGCTGGCGTCACCGGTCGTGCCGTTCCTCGACGTGCTGCCCAACCACGTGGCACCGGTCGAGCACCTCCGAGCGTTCGGCGGGCTCGAGTCGCTCGCAACCTCGCCCACCCCGATTTACGGGCCGTCGCGCATCTTCCTGGGCTACCAAGGGACGCTCGGCGTGCTGGCCACGCTGACCGGCATTTCAGCCCCGCTCGCGGTCGCCGCGTTCTGCCTGCCGCTCACGCTGCTGGTGGGCGCCGCTGCCTGGGGCCTGGCACGCGCAATCGGCGGCGGCGGAGCGGGCATGTGGGCACTGTTCTTCGTCCCACTCAGCGTGACCTTCCTTCGCCTTGCCGACGCCCGCGCCGGCGTGCTGGCATTCCCGCTCGCTGCGCTCGCCCTGTGGCTGGTGATCGAGCCGCTCGGGGTCACGCCGCGCCGGCGGGCGGTGGTGCTCGCCGCGGTACTCGGCGCGACGATCCTGGTGCACCCGCTCATCGGGCTGCTGGCGACCGGCGCAGTCGGCCTCGTGAGCATCGTCGCCGTCGTCCGTCGATCGGCTGATGGCGTGCCCGGCCTGGCGGCTGCCGTTTCTGCCCCGCTGATTGCGCTTCCGCAGTGGGCGGCGATGTCCGGTCTCGACCTGCCGCCCTGGGCAGGCCTGCTCGCGATTCCGGTGGGCCTGGCTGCGCTGGTGGTCACTGAGACGCTATCCGAAAGGGTTGCTGCGGGCCCGCGCGAGGGCCTGGCAGTCGGCCGGTGGACGATCGGCTACTCCATCGCAGCGCTCATCGCCGGCGGAGTGGCGCTCATCGGTCTGCTACTGGTAATTGACCCAGCCGCGCTGGGCCGCGTCGGCGGCGGTCCCGTGTCGATGCTCGCCCAGTACCCCGTGCTGCTGGTTGGCGCAGCGTTGGCCGTGCTGGTCGCCGGACGGCGGCCGGCGATGGGGATGCTCGACGCGGCGCTGTTCGGCGTGATTCTCGCGGCCGCGGCGACCGGCCTGGCGCCCACCGGTTCGACCTTGGGTGACGCCATTCGATTCGAGGTGCCAAAGACGCTGACCTACTTCGCGCCGACCATCTTGGCCATCGGCAGCGCGGCAGGGCTGGCTGCGCTGTCGCGGCGGCGATCCTGGCCGGTCGTTGCTCGCGCCGCGCTGGCCTGCCTGCTGCTGCTCGGCGCGGCCCTGCCGCTGCGGACTGAGACTGTCGAGGCGCTCAGCCTGGGCGAGCATCGGCTGTCGGAGACACTCTCGATCTCGCTGCGCAATGCCCAGCACGGGTACTGGCAGGGCTTCCCCGACACGCGCCGCCTCGTTGACGAGGACCAGCAGGCAGTTATCGATGCACTGCGCACCGAGATCGACGCCGGCCGGATCACGGGCGCCACCCCCGTACTGCACGTCGCAAGGAGCTTCCAGCCGTGGGTCGCGATACCGCTCGCCGTGTTCACCGGCGTGATGGAGACGACGGCCACCCTCGATCCCGAACGCAGCATCCACACCGAGGGCGGCCGGCTGCTCGACGTGGCCGACCTGCCCACGCTGCTGGACGACGACTACCGCTATGTCGTGCTCGAGCCGGCCGGACTGGAGCCGGGCCTGGGCGCGACCATCGAGGCGGCGGGATACCGGCCGATCTTCACCAATAACGCAGCCGTGCTGTTCGAGCGACTGACTACACTCGGCGCGTGATCACCTGCGCTCGCTGCGGGGAGCAGAACGCCGACAGCGCACGATTCTGTTCTGGGTGCGGGACCGGACTTGCCGTCTCGGTACCGGCCTCTGAAGTGCGCAAGACGGTGACGGTCATGTTCGTCGATGTCGTCGGCTCGACCGGGCTGGGCGAGCGCGTGGACCCGGAATCGATGCGCCGAGTGATGACCCGATACTTCGAGGAGATCCGCGGCGTCGTCGAGCGTCACGGTGGCGTGGTCGAGAAGTTCATCGGGGATGCGGTGATGGCCGTGTTCGGCGTGCCGACCGTCCACGAAGACGATGCGCTGCGGGCTCTCCGCGCCGCGCTGGAGATGCGCCGCCGGATGGTCGAGCTCGGGGCGGAGCTGGAACTGGAGCGCGGGATCGCCGTTGCGTGGCGGACCGGCATCAACACCGGCGAGGTCGTCGCCGGCGACGCCGGGACGGGACAGCGGTTCGTGACCGGCGACGCCGTCAACGTCGCTGCTCGACTCGAGCAGGCTGCCCGGCCGGCAGAAATCCTGATTGGTGCTGCGACGCGGCGGTTGGTGCGCGACGCGGCAACAGTCGAGCGCGTGGCGCCAGTCACCGCCAAGGGCAAGTCCGAGCCGGTCGAGGCGTATCGATTGCTCGACGTGATGGTCGATGCGGCAACGCAGCCACGCCGGCTCGAGGGTCCGATGATCGGTCGCCAGCGCCCACGGCGGCTGCTCGACCAGGCCTATGAGCAGGTCGTGGAGGAGCGTGTCTGCCACCTCGTCACGGTGCTCGGCTCGGCCGGGGTGGGGAAGTCCCGCCTGATGAATGAATTCCTCGACGGCGTCGGCGACGCGGCGCTCGTGCTGCGTGGCCGGTGCCTGTCCTACGGCGACGGGATCACCTATTGGCCCATCGGCGAGGTCGTGCGA
>Ga0299913_10004721_pt1 | contig 11492 bp, 12 predicted proteins | sample RVTome_9_FD_201360 | JGI IMG/M metagenome (GOLD analysis project Ga0299913, IMG submission 201360) | Soil microbial communities from uranium-contaminated site in the Upper Colorado River Basin, Wyoming, United States - RVT155D38 (version 2) ... | reverse complement strand
CGGTGAGCGGGCGGCTCAGGAACGAGTCGGCGTCCAGGCCACGCTCGGCCAGGGCGCCGGCCATCACCGAGTCCATCGGGTACTCGCGGAACCCGTGCGTCCCCGCGCTGGAGAACTCGACCGGCGCGTCCGGGCCGGCCAGGTGCCGGGCGGTGATCTCCATGAACGGCGAGCGGCAGATGTTCGCCGTACACACGAAGAGGACGCTGAGCGGCAGCTCACCGTTGGTCGAGCGCCGAGTGGTCGGGATCGGCTCCGCCTCGATGAGCTCGGTGGTGAGGTCGAGGTAGCCGGCGTCCCGGACCCCGACGATGACGTCGTCGAGGGCGTCCTCGATGCTGCGGCCGGTGGTGTCGACCCTGACGTCGGCGTCGGTGGGCTCCTCGTACGGCGAGGAGATGCCCGTGAACTCGGGGATCTCGCCGCGCCGGGCCTTGGCGTAGAGGCCCTTGCGGTCCCTCCGCTCGCACTCCTCGAGGGGGGTCGCCACGTGCACGAGGAAGAACGCGCCGCCGGCCGCGTCGACCATCGCGCGGACCTGCTGGCGGGTCTCGTCGAACGGGGCGATCGGGCTGCACACGGCGATCCCGCCGTGCCGGGAGATCTCGGCCGCCACCCAGCCGATCCGGCGGATGTTGGTCTCGCGGTCCTCCTTGGAGAAGGTCAGCCCGGCGGAGAGGTTCCGGCGGACGACGTCGCCGTCCAGGCTGGTCACCGTCCGGCTGCCCTGCTCCAGCACCCGGTCCATCAGGGCCCGGGCCAGGGTGGACTTGCCGCTGCCCGACAGCCCGGTGAAGAACAGCACCAGCCCCTGCTCGTCGGGTCGCCGCTCGTAGAAGTCGACCACGTGCGCGATCGCCGGCGGGAGCACGCCGTCGGTGGCCAGCCCGACCACCCCGTCGTCGTCCGCGTAGTTCGCGACCACCTGCAGGCCCAGTGCGTGGTCGGCCTCGGGGTCACCGTGCGCGGCCAGCGGTACGGCGACCACGGCGGCGTCGGCCAGCATCGCGGCGGCGGTGAGCGTCGCGCGGAGCAGGCCGACTGCGGGCAGCGCCGGGGTGCCCTCGCCGACCAGGGCCAGCAGGGCCACCGGGCCGAGGTCCTCGAGCTCGGCGAGCTGGCTCTCGGTGAGCGCGTCGGTCACCGGGACGAACGTGCGCCCGGCGTACCGCTCCCGGACCTCGGCAGGCGACAGGTACAGCCGCCGGAACGGGCCGTACTGGGCGTGCGTCAGCGACTCGACCTCCCAGCCGTCCTCGGTGTCGGTGCGCACCAGGGCCAGCGGGAGCCCTTCCGGGTCGACCAGCTCGACGGCGCCGGCGTCGATCAGCTCAGGGGGCAGCTGCAGGGTGACCTGGCTGCCGGGCTCGTTGAAACGGGTCACCGGCGCGAGGCTGCCGATCGTGAGCAGTTCGAGGTCGTCGAGCTCGCGCGGCGTCGGGTGATGCTGCGGCGCAGCTGGACTCGGCACGGCCTCATCCTGCCAAACGGGGGAAGTGTCCCGAGTTCGGAGTCGTTATGTGGTTGGCGTGTTCAGGGTGTGTGCATCGCAAGGCGGCGGAGCGCTGGCATGCTGGGCGCGCGTCGAGCGACGCCAACGCAGCGAGGTGCGTGCCATGGGCGCGCGAAGCGCGCAATGACTCCGGACTCGGGACACTAGATAGCCTCCGACGCATGCCAGCACCAGAGATCGTGGCCGAGATCGTCCGCTCCGGCTTCGTCGAGGGGCACCACTACGGCTCGGTCGTGGCCCTGGCCGCTGACGGTCGAACCGACTGGTCGGTCGGCGCGGTCGACCTGCCGATGCTGCCCCGGTCGTGCAACAAGCCGATCCAGGCGGTCGCGATGGTGCGGCTCGGCCTCGACCTGCCCGCCGAGCTGCTCGCGCTGGTGTGCGCGTCGCACTCCGGCGAGCCGTTCCACATCGAGGGAGTACGCCGGATCCTCGCCGTCGCCGGGATCGAGGAGCGGGTGCTGCAGACCCCGCCCGACCACCCCCTCGACGACGAGGCCCGGGTGGCGATGATCCGGGCCGGGGTGGACAAGAGCCCGATCGCGATGAACTGCTCGGGCAAGCACGCCGGGATGCTGGTCACCTGCGCGGTCAACGGCTGGGACCCGGCGACGTACCGCGAGCCCGACCACCCGCTGCAGATGGCGATCGCAGAGACCTACGCCGAGCTGACCGGCGAGCCGGTGACCGCGGTGGCGGTGGATGGCTGCGGGGCGCCGCTGCTCTCGGCGTCGCTGACCGGGCTGGCCCGGGCGTTCGCCCGGCTCGCGACCGCGCCGGACGGGCCCGAGGCGCAGGTCGCCGGCGCGATCCGGCGGCACCCCGAGTGGGTGTCCGGCACCCAGCGCGACGAGCGTGCCCTGCTGGCGGCCGTGCCGGGCGCGATCGGGAAGGCCGGCGCGGAGTCCTGCTATGCGGTCGCGCTGCCGGACGGCCGGGCCTTCGCGCTGAAGACCGACGACGGCGCACCCCGGGTGCGCCCGGTGCTGATGGCGGCCGCACTGCGCCGCAGCGGGGTGGACGCCGAGCCCGGGGTCGACGCGGAGGCGGTGTGGCGGACCGGTGTCGTCGAGCTGCTCGGCGGGGGAGTTCCGGTGGGCGAGATCCGCGCGACCTTCTGAGTCGGTGGTTTCGAGACAGGCGCTGAGCGCCTTCCTCAACCACCGGCATCCGGTGGTTGAGGAGGTTGCGAAGCAACCGTCTCGAAACCACCCCAACAGGCGGCCATCCACAAGAAGACGACGTCCCGATTGCCACGGCCCCAGGGGCACCGGAGCCTTGGCGGATGGCCTGGGTCTACATCCTTGAATGCGCCGACGCTACCTAGTACGTCGGCAGTACGACCGACCTCGAGCGGAGGGTCAGTCAGCACCAGCGGGGTGAGGGTGCGGCCTACACCCAGTGGCGACGTCCGGTCAGGCTCATCTGGGCCGCTCAGTTCGACCGGATCGTTGAAGCGTTCGCCTTCGAGAAGCGGGTCCAGGGCTGGTCGCGGAGGAAGCGGGAGGCGCTGATGGAGGGACGCTTCGAGGCGCTGCCAGGTCTGGCGAGCCGGAGCTGGTCGGCCCGGCGTGCGCGAGGTGATGTCTGAGTGAGGTGGTTTCGAGACAGGCGCTGCGCGCCTTCCTCAACCACCGGGTGGGCGGGGGTGGCTTCGGCGAAGCGACCGGGGTCGGTGGTTGAGGAGGTTGCGAAGCAACCGTCTCGAAACCACACCAACGGACGGCCATCCACAAGGAGCCAGCATCCGAGTATGCCCGGGCTCCCGGGACACCGGAGCCTTGCCGGGTGGGCGCGGGTGGTTTCGAGACAGGCGCTGCGCGCCTTCCTCAACCACCGGACGGACCCCTCCTCCGACGCCGTGAGGCCGTTGTGAACCACATCACGCTTGCTCAGTTTGCATTTTGCTAGCAAAAGTTAGCAAGATGGAGACGTGGCCAAGGGCAAGGTAGGCAAGACCGTCGAGACTCTCGGCGACTACCTGAAGGAGCAGCGGGTCGCGGCACGCCTTTCTCTCAGGCAGCTCGCCGAACAGGCCGGCGTGTCCAACCCCTACCTGAGCCAGATCGAACGTGGTCTGCGCAGGCCCTCGGCCGAAGTGCTGCAGCAGATCGCGAAGGCGCTGCGGATCTCGGCGGAGCAGCTCTACATCCGTGCCGGGATCCTCAGCCCCGAGGACGGGGTGGGCGGTGCCTCTGCTCTCACGGTGGAGCTCGCTGTCCTCGCCGACCCCGGGCTCACCGAGCGGCAGAAGCAGTCCCTCCTCGATGTCTACTCGTCGTTCCTCGCGCTGAACGCAGCGCAGCGGCCGGCGGACCCTGGGAACGACGAGAACACCGAGAGCCCCTGACCCCAGGGACACACCCACCCACCCGAATGATCCGAAATACAAGGAGAGTTGACATGGCCAAGGCCAAGTTCGACATCAAGACCCTGGAGCTCCCGGCCGCGGCGGCCAAGCCGTTGTACGCCGGCGTCGGCGCCACGGACCTCGCCGTCGAGTACGTGAAGGAGTACGTCGCCGACGTACAGAAGAAGTTCACCGAGGTGCAGAAGGACGTCCAGTCCCGCGTCGCCGAGGTGCAGAAGGACGTGCAGACCCGGTTCGCCGGCGTGCAGAAGAACGTCAAGGGCTTCGAGTTCGAGCCGAAGGCGCTGCGCGAGCAGACCGTGACTGTCGTGAACTCGCGCGTCACCGAGCTGCGCACGGACGCCAAGGTCCAGGCCGAGAAGGTCCAGACCCTCGTCAACGACAACGTGGCGACCGTGACCGACACCTACGGTGACCTGGCCACGCGCGGCGAGCAGCTCGTGGCCCGGCTCCGCAAGCAGGAGGCCGCGGCCCCCGCGAAGCCGGCCGCCAAGAAGCCGGCCCCGAAGAAGTCGACCGCCAAGAAGTCGACCGCCAAGAAGACGACCGCCAAGAAGACCGCGGCAAAGGCCTGAGCCAGCACGACCCTGCGGAGCGGTTCACGCCGTTCCAGGACGAGGCCCCCGGAGGTGTGAGCTCCGGGGGCTTTGTCTTCCTCTCGGTTAGGCTTGACTCACCATGAACATCTTCGCCGTCGAGAGCTACCTCACCCTCCTGGTGATCTTCGTGTTGCTCGCGGTCTCGATCTTCGCCTTCGTCAACTCGCTGCTCTACTCCGCGGAGTCCTACGTCGCCGCGGGCAAGATGACCAAGCCGGCGTGGAACATCATCCTGGGCCTCGGCGTGGTGCTCCAGCTGGTCCCGGTCGGCCTGTTCCTGATCCAGATCGCGATGATCATCGCGGCGCTGGTCTACCTCGCCGACGTGCGTCCTGCGCTCGCCGGGCTGCGGCGGCGCTAGCTTGCACTCTGGTCGTCCGAGTTCCGTGAAACCGCGCGTCTCTCCGTCCGCTCGCGGCTAGCCTCTCGGCCATGTCTGCCGAGTCCGCTGAACGCCCCTGGGGGTCCTGGCACGTCCTCGACGAGGGGGACGGGTTCAAGGTCAAGCGCATCGTCGTCGCGCCCCACCAGCGGCTCAGCTACCAGACCCACGCCCACCGCGCGGAGCACTGGGTGGTCGTCACGGGCAAGGCCAGCTGCGTGATCGACGGCGCCGAGGTGCTGGTGGGCCCGGGTGAGTCGGTCGACGTGGCGCTGGGGCAGGCGCACCGGATCTGCAACGCGGAGGACGAGGTGCTGGTCATCGTCGAGGTGCAGCTCGGCAGCTACACGGGTGAGGACGACATCGTCCGCCTCGAGGACGACTACGACCGCTGCGGCTGACTGAGGTAGTCGGACAGCGCCTCCCACGCCGGCCGCGGGGTGAATCCCGTGGCCTCGAGCTTGGCCAGGCTCATCACGCTGGAGCGCGGCCGCGGAGCGAGGTCCTGGCCGGCGGCGTACTCCTCGGTCGAGACCGCCGTGACGTCGGCGGGGTCGCGCCCGCAGAGCTCGAAGACCCGTCGGGCGACGTCGGCCCAGGTCGTGGGCGGCCCGGAGCCCGTGCAGTGGTAGGCGCCGTATGCGGCACCGGTCTCCAGCAGGTGGCGGGTGGCCCGCGCGAGCTCGTCGGCGAACGTGAGTCGCCCCACCTGGTCGTCGACGACGCGGGGCGAGACGCCCTCGGCGGCGAGCCGCTGCATGGTCCGGACGAAGTTGCCGCCGTCGCCGACGAGCCACGACGTCCGGATCAGATAGTGCCGCTTGGCCGTGCCGACAGCCAGGTCGCCTGCCGCCTTGCTCTGCGCATAGACGCCCAGCGGTGAGAGCGGCTCGTCCTCGGTGTGGTCGGGGCGGGTGCCGTCGAAGACGTACTCGGTGGAGAAGTGCACGAGGGTCTGCCGGTGCCGGTCCGCGATCCGGGCCAGGGTCGCGGGGGCGACCGCGTTCGCCGCCCACGCCGCCCGTCGGCCCTCGTCGGCCTCCGCCGCGTCGACGGCGGTGTACGCCGCCGCGTTGAGCACCAGGTCGAAGTCGCGCCACGGCCACTTGTCGACCGCGGCCGGGTCCGTGAGGTCCAGCTCGTCGACGTCGACGGCCACCGCATCCGGGAACTCCGCCACCAGCGCCCGGCCGAGCTGGCCGCGGCAGCCGATGACCAGGGTCTTGCGCGGCTCGAGGCGGACCACGTCCGCCAGGGACGGGTTGTTGAGGTCCTTCTCGGAGACGACGGCCTCGGCGAGCGGGACCGGCCAGGGGATGGCCACCGTAGGGTCATCGAGCCGGAGAGCGGGATAGACCAGAGACGTGTCGAAGTGGCCGTTGATCAGGTAGGTGTAGGCGACGTCGTCGTCGAGCGTCTGGTAGCTGTTGCCGACCCCGCGTGGGATGAAGACCGCCGTCGAGGAGTCGATCTCGAGGTAGTGGCTGCGTCCGTAGCCCGGTCCGTCACGGAAGTCGACCCAGGCGCCGAAGACGCGGCCGGTGACGACCGAGACCAGCTTGTCCCACGGCTCGATGTGGACGCCGCGCGTGGTGCCGCGCCGGGCGTTGAAGGCGAGGTTGTGCTGCACCGGCTCGAAGTCGGGGAGCCCGACGGCCAGCATCTTCTCCCGCTGCCAGTTCTCCCGGAACCAGCCGCGCGCGTCCGCATGCACGTCGAGGCGGACCACCAGCAGTCCCGGGATGGGGGTGGTTTCTACGTGCACTACTGACCCTTCGCGGCGTACGCCGCCTCGGTGGCGTCCTTGTGCGGGCGCCACCAGTCCTCGTGCTTCCGATACCACTCGATCGTGCGCGCCAGTCCGGCCTCGAAGTCGGGGTAGATCGGCCGCCAGCCGAGTTCCTCGCGGATCTTGGTCGCGTCGATGGCGTACCGCAGGTCGTGGCCGGCGCGGTCGGTGACCAGCTCGTAGTCGTCGGCCGGGCGACCGAGGTGCTCGAGGATCAGCCGGACCACGTCGAGGTTGTTGCGCTCGCCGTCGGCGCCGATGAGGTAGGTCTCGCCGATCCGGCCCTGCCGCAGGATCAGCCACACTGCCGCGCTGTGGTCCTCGGCGTGGATCCAGTCCCGCACGTTGGCGCCGGTGCCGTAGACCCGCGGCCGCCGCCCGTCGATCACGTTGGTGATCTGGCGCGGGATGAACTTCTCGATGTGCTGCCAGGGTCCGTAGTTGTTGGAGCAGTTGCTGATCGTCGCGCGCACCCCGAAGCTCCGCACCCAGGCCCGGACCAGGTGGTCGGAGCCCGCCTTGGCGGCCGAGTAGGGGCTGCTCGGGTTGTACGCCGTGGCCTCGGTGAACCTCGTCGGGTCGTCGAGCTCGAGATCGCCGTACACCTCGTCGGTGGAGATGTGGTGCAGCCGTACGTCGTGGCGGCGGCACGCCTCGAGGATCTGGAAGGTGCCGACCAGGTTGGTCTGGATGAACGGGCCCGGCTCGGTCAGCGAGTTGTCGTTGTGCGACTCGGCGGCGAAGTGCACGACCGCGTCGTGGGCGGCGACCAGGTCGTCGACGAGGGCCCCGTCGGCCACATCGCCGACCACGAGGGAGACCCGGTCGCCCGGGAGACCCGCGAGGGACTCCTTGGAGGCGGCGTACGTGAGCTTGTCGAGCACCGTGACGGTCGCGTCGGTGTTCCTCGTCAGGTGGTGGACGAAGTTGGAGCCGATGAAGCCGGCGCCACCGGTGACCAGGATCCGCTGCACATGCGGCAGTCTAGGTCTCGATACGGGCTCGCTGGCGCTCGCCCTACTCGACCACCGATGACGCCCCACGTGGCGAAGGAGGCTTACATGCGCGGCATCATCCTGGCAGGTGGCACAGGCACCCGGCTGCACCCGATCACCCACGCGGTCAGCAAGCAGCTGGTGCCCGTCTACGACAAGCCGATGATCCACTACCCGTTGTCGACGCTGATGCTCGCCGGCATCCGGGAGATCCTGGTGATCACCACTCCGCACGAGGCGGAGCAGTTCGTCCGGCTGCTGGGCGACGGCTCGCAGTACGGGATCTCGATCACCTACGCGGTGCAGCCGGCCCCCGAGGGGCTGGCCCAGGCGTTCCTGATCGGCGAGGAGCACATCGGCGACCAGACGGTGGCGCTGATCCTCGGCGACAACATCTTCTACGGCGCGGGGCTGGGCATGCACCTGCGCCGCTTCCACGAGCTCGACGGGGCCGCGGTCTTCGGCTACCGGGTGGCCGACCCGACGGCGTACGGCGTTGTCGAGTTCGACGAGGAGGGCCGGGCGGTGTCGCTGGAGGAGAAGCCGGAGCATCCGCGCAGCAACTACGCCGTTCCCGGGCTCTACTTCTATGGGAACGACGTGGTGGAGAAGGCCCGGCAGCTGAAGCCGTCCGCGCGGGGGGAGCTGGAGATCACCGACCTCAACCGGCTCTACCTCGAGCAGGGCCGGCTCCTGGTCCAGGTGCTGCCCCGGGGCTCCGCGTGGCTCGACACCGGCACCTTCGAGGCCATGAACGACGCCGCCAACTTCGTCCGCGCGATCGAGGCCCGGCAGGGCACCAAGGTCGGCGCTCCCGAGGAGGTCGCCTGGCGGATGGGCTTCATCGACGACGACCAGCTCCGGCGGCTGGGGGAGACGCTCGGCAAGAGCGGCTACGGCCACTACCTGCTCGACCTTCTCGACGAGCTCGAGGAGAACGTCGGCAACCCGCTTATTCAATCGGGCGGTTGACAAGGGCCGCGGTTCCGTTCTACCGTCATTCTCAACCAAGAGGTTGAGGAGATGAGGCGACGTGGCGGACCAGCTGTCCCGGGTGTTCCAGGCCCTCGCCGACCCGACGCGACGCGACATGGTCGCCAGGCTGGCGTCCACTGACGCGACGGTCGGCGAGCTCGCCGCGCCGTACGACGTCAGCCTCCAGGCCGTCTCCAAGCACCTGAAGGTCCTGGAGGAGGCAGGCCTGGTGAGCCGGAGCCGCGATGCGCAGCGCCGCCCCGTGCACCTCGAGGCGGAGGTGTTCGACCTGATGACGAAGTGGATCGAGCGGTACCAGCGGGAGGCGGAGGAGCGGTTCCAGCGCCTCGATGCGCTGCTGGCGCGCATGGACGACGACGAGAACGACCGACCCGACGAAGAAGGAGCAGTGTCATGAGCGCACTCACGAGCAACCAGACCGAGATCATCGTGCCCGAGGGGCTGCCGATCATCGAGATCAAGCGGGAGTTCGACGCCCCGGTCGACCGGCTGTTCCGGGCCTGGGTCGACCAGGACCTGTTCGCCCAGTGGATCGGCCCGCGGGGCATCGGCACCCGCATCGACAGCTGGGACTGCAGCACCGGTGGTCGCTACCGCTACACCAACACCGAGGGTGACGAGGAGTACGCGTTCTACGGGTCCTTCCACGAGGTGCGGGAGAACGAGCGGATCGTGCAGACGTTCACCTACGAGGGCTTCCCGGACGGGGTGGCGCTGGAGATCATGACGTTCGAGTCGCTGCCCGACGGCCGCTCGCGGGTGCACTCCGTCTCGGTCGGCGAGTCCGTCGAGGGCCGCGACGCGATGGTGGCCTCCGGCATGGAGACCGGCGTCGTCGAGGGCTACCAGAAGCTCGACGAGCTGCTGGCTCGATGAATTCCGCGGAAGAGCACCGCCGGCGGGCCGGTGACTTCACCGACCGCGTGATGGGTACGACGGACTGGGACGCGCCGGCGCCGGTCGACGGCTGGCTCGCCCGCGACGTGGTCCGGCACCTGGTCGAATGGTTCCCGGCGTTCCTGGAGGCGGGCGCCGGGGTGCGGCTCGAGCGCGGGCCGTCGGTCGATGAGGACCCGGTGGAGGCCTGGCGGGTGCATGCGGACGCCGTACAGCGGCTGCTGGACGATCCCGCGACACAGGGCAAGGTGTTGGAGAACCAGCACATCGGCGAGGTGCCGCTGGACCAGGCCATCGACCGCTTCTACACGTCCGACGTGTTCATGCACACCTGGGACCTGGCCCGGGCCACCGGCCAGGACGAGACGCTGGATCCCGAGAAGTGCGCGGAGCTGCTGGCCGGGATGGAGCCGATGGAGGACGTGATCAGGGCGAGCGGGCAGTACGGCGCGCGGGTCGAGGTGCCCGACGACGCCGACGTACAGACCCGGCTGCTCGGTTTCATCGGGAGGGAACCCCGCCCGTAGGCTGCGGCGCATGAAGGTTCTGGTCACCGGCGGCGCCGGCTACATCGGCTCGATCACCGCGAAGGCGCTCGAGGAGGCCGGGCACACCCCGGTGATCCTGGACTCGCTGCTGAGCGGCCCGAAGGTCTTCGTGCGGGACCGGATCTTCTACGAGGGCGACATCTGCGATCGAGCGCTGCTCCAGCGGATCGCCGAGGAGCACCCCGACATCGCCGCCACCATTCACATGGCCGCGCGGATCGTGGTGCCGGAGTCGGTCGACCTGCCCTACGAGTACTACCGCGACAACGTGACCAAGTCCCTGGAGCTCTTCGACGAGCTGGCCCGTCTCGGCCTGCCGCGGGTGCTGTTCTCCAGCTCCGCGAGCATCTATGCCACCAAGGCCGGTTTCGAGGTCACCGAGGACGACCCGGTCGAGGCGCCGTCGCCGTACGCCCGGACCAAGCAGGTGATGGAGATGGCCCTGGAGGACATCTCGCAGGCCACCGACCTGCGGGCGATCATCCTGCGCTACTTCAACCCGGTCGGCTCCGACCCCGACCTCGAGTCCGGGATCTACGTCCGCGAGCCGACCCATGTGCTGGGTCAGCTGGTGATGGCCGCCCGGGGGCAGAAGGAGTCCTTCACGATCACCGGCACCGACCACCCGACCCGCGACGGCACCGGCATCCGCGACTACATCCACGTGTGGGACCTGGCCCGCGCGCACGTCCGCGCGGTCGAGCGGTTCGACGACGTCCTGGCCGAGGTCGACGCTCCGAGCACGGTCATCAACGTCGGCACCGGGGAGGGCGTCACCGTGCGCGAGCTGGTGGCGTCGTTCGAGAGGGTCTTCGGCCGGTCGGTCCCGATCACCGAGGCGCCGCCCCGGCCCGGCGACGCCGTGGGGGCCTTCGCCAACGTGGACCGGTCCGGCCGCCTGCTCGACTGGCGCGCCGAGCTCTCCATCGACGACGCCATCGCTTCGGCGCTCGCGTGGAGCGAGAAGCGCCGGGAGATCCTGGGCTACGAGTGATCCGTCGTACGTCGGGAGCGTTGCTCGCGGCCGCCCTGCTGGTTGCCGGCGGATTTGTCGGTGGCCCGGGCGCGGCCGAGCCGACGCCACGGGCCGAGGGCGCGGGTCCGCTCGCCGGCAAGGTCGTCGTGATCGACCCGGGGCACCAGCTCGGCAACTCGCGGTTCCCTCGCAAGATCAATCGGCTGGTCCCGGCCGGCGGGTTCAGGAAGCCGTGCAACTCGACCGGGACCTCGACCAACGGCGGGTACCCGGAGGCCACGTTCAACTGGCGGGTGGCCCGGCAGCTGAAGCGTCGGCTCGAGAACCGGGGAGCCCGGGTGATCCTGACCCGCGGCACCAACAGCCGCGACGAGTGGGGTCCGTGCGTGGACCGGCGCGGTCGCGCCGGCAACCGGACCGGCGCCG
>Ga0299913_10004720_pt1 | contig 11492 bp, 9 predicted proteins | sample RVTome_9_FD_201360 | JGI IMG/M metagenome (GOLD analysis project Ga0299913, IMG submission 201360) | Soil microbial communities from uranium-contaminated site in the Upper Colorado River Basin, Wyoming, United States - RVT155D38 (version 2) ... | reverse complement strand
GGGCGGGACCCGCTGCCCGGTCCGCACCCTTCCCGCGAACTAGAACTTGTTCTAGGTTGGGGGCATGAGCGCTCCCCTCCGCGTCGTCGCCTGGTCCACCGGAACCGTCGGTCGCCACGCGATCGCCGGCATCGACCGCCACCCCGACCTCGAGCTCGTGGGCGTCTGGGTCTCGAACCCCGCCAAGGACGGCCGCGACGCCGGCGACCTCGCCGGCCTCGGACACGAGCTCGGGGTGCGGGCCAGCGCCGACCGGGACGCCGTACTGGCGCTCGCGCCGGACGCGATCGTGCACACCGCCATGACCGACGACCGGATGGTCGAGGCGATCGACGACCTCGCGTCGTTCCTGGGCGCGGGCATCGACGTGGTGTCCAGCGGCCCGGTGATCCTGCAGTACCCGTACGGCGTGCTGTGGGACGACGCCCTGCAGCAAGTGGAGAAGGCCTGCGCCGAGGGCGGGGCGAGCCTGCACGTCAACGGCATCGACCCGGGGTTCGCGAACGACGTGCTGCCGCTGGTGCTCAGCAGCCTGAGCCAGCGCATCGACTGCCTCCGGGTCAGCGAGATCGCCGACTACTCGACGTACTACCAGCCCGTGGTGATGGGCGAGCTGTTCGGCTTCGGGCGCCCGCTGGGGGAGACCCCGATGCTCTGGCAACCCGGGGTGCTGTCGATGGCCTGGGGCAGTGTGGTCCGGCAGCTCGCGGCAGGGCTCGGCGTCACGCTCGACGAGCCGCTGCTCGAGCACGTCGACCGCCGGCCGGCGCCCGCGGACGTGAGCACGGCCTCGGTGGAGATCGCCGAGGGCACGATGGGCGCGGTCCGGTTCGAGGTGGTCGGGACCGTCGGTGGCGTGCCCCGGGTGGTGCTCGAGCACGTCACGCGCACCCACGTCGGCCAGGTCCCCGAGTGGCCGCAACCGCCGGACGGGGGTGGGTGCTACCGCGTCGAGATCACCGGGGAACCCGCGATGCGGCTCGACCTCACCCACCACAGCGAGCACGGCGACCACAACGACTCGGGGATGATCACCACTGCGATGCGGCTGGTGAACTCGGTCCCTGCCGTGGTGGCGGCCGAGCCGGGCATCGTCACCGCGCTCGACCTGATGTCGGTGACCGGGCGCGGGCTGGTCTCGACGGGCTCGACCAACGGAGCGACATGAGCATCCTGGAGCGCTTCACCCTCACCGACCACGTCGCCGTCGTCACCGGCGCCGGCCGTGGCATCGGTGCGGCCACCGCCGTCGCACTCGCCGAGGCGGGGGCCGACGTGCTCGTTTCGGCCCGCACCACCGACCAGCTCGAGACGGTCGCCGAGCGGGTCCGGGACGCGGGACGGCGCGCGGTCGTCGTACCAGCCGACCTGGCCGACCTGGCCGCGGTCGCGGGCCTCGCTCAGACGGCGTACGACGCCTTCGGGCGGCTCGACGTGGTCGTGAACAACGTGGGCGGCACGATCCCCAACGCGTTCCTGGACACCGACACCGACTACCTCGAGGAGTCGTTCCGGTTCAACGTCGGCACCGCCCATGCGCTCACCCGCGCCGCGGTCCCGCTGATGCTGACCGACGCCGACGACCTGCATCGCCAGAAGGCGGTGGTGACGATCAGCTCGATGATGGGACGGGCCGCCGCGCGCGGGTACCTCGCCTACGGCACCGCGAAAGCGGCGCTGGCCCACTGGAGCCGATTGGCCGCGTCGGACCTCGCGCCGCGGATCCGGGTGAACGGGATCGCGGTGGGGTCGGTGATGACCAGCGCGCTGGAGTTCGTGGCCGGGGATGCCGGGATGCGGCAACAGCTCGAGGACGGCACCGAGCTGAAGCGGATCGGGGAGCCCGAGGACATCGCGGCCGCCGTCGTCTACCTCTCGTCGCGGGCCGGGCAGTACCTCACGGGGAAGGTGCTCGAGGTGGACGGGGGGCTGCAGAAGCCCAACCTGGACCTCGGGTTGCCCCCGCTATGGTCGGCCCCATGACCGTTGCAGAAGCCAAGCGCTGGACCGAGCCGGGCGCCTACCCGGTGGCGCCCGGCGTCCACCGGATCCCGTTGCCGTTGCCGATGGACGGCCTGCGGGCGGTGAACGTCTACGCCATCGAGACCGACGAGGGGCTCACGCTCATCGACGGCGGCTGGGCGATCGAGGAGTCGCGCTCGCTGCTGGAGCGGTCCCTGGCCGACATCGACCGCAAGGTCGCCGACATCACCCGGTTCCTCGTCACCCACGTGCACCGCGACCACTACACCCAGGCGGTGACGGTACGCCGGGAGTTCGGTTCGCACGTCAGCCTCGGGCTGGGCGACAAGCCCACGCTGGACCTGATCCACGCCGACGACGTGGAGGAGGACCCCTATCTCGAGATGCTCCGCCAGGCCGGGGCTCCGGACGTCGCCGACGAGTGGGCGACGTTCACCAAGGACTCGACGCCGGACCGGTCGATCTGGGGCTACCCGGACACCTGGCTGGACGGCGACCACACGATCCCGGTCGGGGCGCGCACCCTGGACGCCGTGAGCACACCGGGTCACACGCAGGGCCACTTCGTGTTCGCCGACCGGCCGGCCGGGCTGCTGTTCGCCGGCGACCACGTCCTTCCGACGATCACGCCGTCGATCGGGTTCGAGCCGGTGCTGGCCACGCTCCCGCTCGGCGACTTCCTCACCTCGCTCGCCAAGGTCCGGGCACTGCCTGACCTGCAGCTGCTGCCCGCGCACGGACCGGTCACCTCCTCCAGCCACGCCCGGGTCGACGAGCTGGTCGCCCACCACGACGAGCGGCTGGACCTGTGCCGGGAGGCGGTCTCGCGGGAGCCCGCCACGGCGTACGACGTCGCGCGCCAGCTGCCCTGGACCCGCCACGAGCGGCGGATGGACGACCTCGACGTGTTCAACGCCGCGCTGGCCACGCTGGAGACCCGGGCGCACCTGGAGCTGCTGGCCGCCCGGGGTGAGCTCTCCCGGTCGGAGCACGCTGAGGGCGTGGTCTACGGGCCCTCCTGATCCGACTGCCGACCGACTGTCGGACGGCGGCTCGATCGCTCGTCGTCAGGTCGCTAGTGTGTGGCCGGAATCACATCCCGGGAGGCCTGATGAGCAACATCATCCCTGAACAAGGACAGTACGACTACGAGCCTGAGGACCGCGAGCCGCCGCGGTCTGCGACGAGGACGTGGAGCTTCCGGGCCCTCGGCCTGGGGCTGGCCCTGGGCGTCTACCTGGCGCTGCAGGGCGCCGAGATGTCCGGCGACGCCCGGGTCGTGGCCGCGGTCGGCACGTTGATGGCGGTGTGGTGGATGACCGAGGCGGTACCGCTGTCGGCGACCGCGCTGCTGCCGATCGTGCTGTTCCCGCCGCTCACCGCGGTTGCGGTGGCCGACGCCACGGCGCCGTACGCCAACCCCATCGTGTTCCTGTTCCTCGGAGGCTTCCTGATCGCCATCGCGATGCAGAAGTGGAACCTGCACCGCCGGATCGCGTTGCTCACGCTGCGCCGGGTCGGCACCCACCCGCGCCAGATCGTGCTGGGGATGATGATCGCCACCGCGTTCCTGTCGATGTGGGTCTCCAACACAGCGACCACCTTGATGATGCTGCCGATCGCCATCAGCGTGCTGACCCTGGTCGTGGAGAACAGTCACCTCGGAGCGGCCGACGACGGTGCCGGGATCGAAGCGGATCTCGCCGCAGGGCGCGCGGTGAGCGACGTCGTCGATGATCGTGAGGTGCGGGTGTTCGGCGTCGCACTGATGCTGTCGATCGCCTGGGCGGCTTCGATCGGTGGACTGGGCACCCTCCTGGGCAGCCCGCCCAACGCGATCGTCGCGGGCTACATCAGCAGCGAGCTCGGCCGCGAGGTGGGCTTCGTGGACTGGATGATGCTCGGACTGCCGATCGTGGTGGTCTTCATCGCCCTGGCCTGGTTGATCATCACCCGCCTGACGTTCCCGTTCCATCTCGATGAGGTGCCCGGTGGTGACGAGCTGATCGAACGAGAGATCGCCGAGCTCGGCCCGATGAGCCGCGGCGAGAAGGTGGTCCGAGCGGTGTTCGCGAGCGCAGCCTTCCTGTGGGTCGTGCCGGGCCTGCTCAGCAACATCGAGGCCATTGCCGAGCGGGCGAGCTGGCTGGGCTCGTTCGACGACACCGTGATCGCGCTGTGCGCGGGCATCGCGCTCTTCATCATTCCCGGGGACGACCGCGGCCGGATGACCCTGGAGTGGAACGACGCCGAGGAGGGCCTGCCCTGGGGCGTGCTGCTGCTCTTCGGTGGCGGCCTGAGCCTGGCCGCCGCGGTCGCCGGCACCGGCCTCGACGAGTGGTTCGGCCAGCAGGTGACCGGGCTCGGCGCGCTCCCGATCGTGCTGCTGCTCGCCGCGGTGGTGACGATCGTGCTGCTGCTCACCGAGGTCACCAGCAACACGGCCACCGCGGCGACCTTCATCCCTGTCCTGGGCGGCGTCGCCGTCGGGATCGGTGTCGACCCGACGACGCTGCTGATTCCGGCCGCGCTCGCTGCGACCTGTGCCTTCATGCTGCCGGTCGGCACTCCACCCAATGCGATCGTTTTCGGAACGGGTACGGTCAAGATCAGCGAGATGGCCCGGGGCGGTGTGGTGCTCAACGTGGTCGGCGTCCTGCTGATCACGCTGTTCACGGTGATCGTCGGGCCGCTCGCCCTCGACCTCGTGATCTGAGCCGCCCGGGCAGCGGCGTAGCCTCTGCCCGTGAGGATCCGCACCGACTCGGAGGCGCGTCACACGGTGGCGCTGATGGCCAGCGCCTCGGCGTTGACCACGCTGGGCGCGCTCCCGCCGTTCCTGCTCGGAGCGCAGGCGGTGCGGATCCGTGCTGACCTGGACATCGGGGTAGCACTGTTCGGCGCCGCGGTGAGCGCGTTCTTCGCCTCAGCGGCGTTGTGGTCCATGCTCGGCGGCGGACTGGTGGACCGGCTCGGTCGGCGGCGCGGGATGGCGCTGGCCGGCCTGCTGGTCGCCGCCGGCGGTGGCACGATCGCCGGGCTGGTCACCGGACCCCGGTCGCTGGTCGGTGCGATGGTGCTGCTCGGCGCCGGCAACGCCGCCTGTCAGGTCACCGCGAACCTGTCGATGGCACGGGCACTCCCGGCACACCGACGCGGCCTGGGCTTCGGCATCAAGCAGTCCGCGATCCCGCTGGCGATCATGGTCGGCGGGCTGGCGGTGCCGTTGACGGCGCGGGTGGGGTGGCGAGTCACGTTCGTCAGCACCGCCCTGCTCGGCGTGGTGGTGCTGGTGCTCCCGCTGCTCCGCCGGCCCGGGCGGGTGCCGGCCGCCACTCCTGACCCGGGCGTCGAGGAGGACCGGCCGCCACTGCGGCCCCTCCTGCTGGTCGGCCTGGGGATCACCCTGGCCAGTGCCGCGGCCAACTCGCTCGGCGCGTTCGTGGCGTCCTGGGGATTCGAGGTCGGGCTGAGCCCGTCTGAGGCCGGACTGCTCATGGCGGCCGGCTCGGGTGCCTCCATCGTCGTACGGGTCGCCTCGGGCCACCGCGCGGATCGGCGCGCCGGGGGCAACCTCCCGGTGGTGGCCTGGCAGATGTACGCCGGCGCGACCTGCCTGGCCATGCTTGCCGTGCCGCACGCCGGCACGGTCGTCCCGTTCGGCCTGCTGGCGTTCGCCGTCGGCTGGGCCTGGCCGGGCCTGCTGCTGTTCGCCGTCGCCCGGATCGGCCGGGACCGACCGGCCACTGCGTCGGGGGTGGTGCAGGCCGGTGCCTTCACCGGCGGCGCGATCGGGCCGGCGGGGTTCGGGGTGCTGGTCGGCAGCGCCGGCTACTCCGCGGCCTGGTTGGCGGCGGCCGCGCTGATGCTCGGCGGCGGCACCCTCGTGCTGTGGGCACGCCGGATGTTCGTCGCAGATCTTGCCGCGCGGCCGCCCCGCGTCCCGCTCGCCCCGGGGGCGACCCGAGCCGACCGACGAGGCCGGTTGTAGGCTGGCCGGCACAAGACAGGGGAGCCCTCCCGCGCGGGAGAGCTGAGAGTGCGACCCGGACGATCCGCGTCCGGCACCCGCAGACCCTCAGGACCTGATCCGGTTAGCACCGGCGAAGGGAGTCGAGATGCACCGCGGTGCCACGGCAATGTCCACGCTCGTCTGCGGGCTGGCGCTGACCGCCTGCACGCTGACGGCCGAGAACGGTGACGACGACGCCGAGGGCGGGGAGACGCCGTCGGCCACCCCGGGCTCGACGGTCGTGCTCGTCACCCACGAGTCCTTCGCGCTGCCCGACCGGCTGGTCCGCCGGTTCGAGCGGGAGTCCGGCCTCGACCTCGAGGTCCGCTCCGCCGGTGACGCCGGCTCGCTGACCAACCGGCTCGTGCTCACCGCCCAGAACCCGATCGGCGACGTGGTGTTCGGCGTCGACAACACCTTCGCCTCCCGCGCGCTGGACGAGGGCGTCTTCGCCGAGCACGCCGCCGAGCTGCCGCCGGGGGGCGAGGAGCTCACGCTCGCCGGCGCCGAGGACCTGCTCGCCCCGATCGACCAGGGCTCGGTCTGCGTGAACATCGACACCACCTGGTTCGCGGCGCAGGACCTGGCCCCGCCCCAGACGCTGGAGGACCTCACGGACCCGGCGTACGAAGACCTCATGGTCGCCCCGGGCGCCCCGACGAGCTCGCCGGGGATGGCGTTCCTGCTCAGCACGATCGCGGAGTACGGCGACGACTGGCCGGACTACTGGACCCGCCTCATGGACAACGGCCTGAAGCTCACGAGCGGCTGGACCGACGCCTACTCCGTGGACTTCACCGCCGGTGGTGGGGGAGGGAAGCGCCCGATCGTCGTCTCCTACGACACCTCGCCCGCGTTCACCGTCGACGAGGAGTCCGGCACGAGCAGCACCGCTGCGTTGCTCGACACCTGCTTCCGCCAGGTGGAGTACGCCGGCGTGCTGGCGAACTCCGACAACCCGGCCGGGGCTGCCCAGGTCGTCGACTTCCTGCTGAGCGAGCCGGTTCAGGAGGCGCTGCCCACGAGCATGTACGTCTTCCCGGTGGACGCCGACGCCGAGCTGCCGGAGGAGTGGGTCCGGTTCGCCCAGCAGCCGCAGGACCCCTACGAGGTGGATCCCGCGGAGATCGCCGAGCACCGCGCCGACTGGCTGACCGAGTGGACCGACATCACCACCCGTTGACCCGGGGATCTGGGCGGGTTCGTGGCGCCCGCCTGCTGACCCTGGCCGGTCTGGCGGCCGGCCCGCTGCTGGTCGTGGGCGTGTTCTTCCTGCTGCCCGTGAGCGGCATGATCGCCCAGGGCTTCGTCGCAGACGGCAGGTTCGACCCCGGCGGCGTCCTCCAGGTGCTCGGACGGCCCCGGGTGCACCGCGTCGTGTGGTTCACGCTGTGGTCGGCCACGCTCGGCACCACGCTCACCGTGATGCTTGGCATCCCGGTCGCCTACGTGTTGCACCGGCTGGCCTTTCCCGGCCGGACCGTGCTGCGCGCGGCGCTGATCGTCCCGTTCGTGCTACCCACGGTCGTGGTCGGCGTGGCGTTCCGGCAGCTGCTCGGGGAGGGCGGACCGCTGGGGCGCCTCGGCCTGGACGGCAGCCCGGTCGCGATCATCGCGGCCCTGGTGTTCTTCAACCTCGCCGTGGTGGTGCGGACCGTGGGCGTGGCGTGGGAGAACCTCGACCCGCGCCCGGGGGAGGCGGCGGCCGCACTCGGTGCCGCTCCGTGGCAGGTGTTCGCCACCGTGACCCTGCCCGCCCTGCGTGGCGCGATCGTCTCGGCCGCGACCGTGGTGTTCCTCTTCTGTTCCACCGCCTTCGGCGTCGTGCTGATCCTCGGCGGTCTGCGCTATGCCACGGTCGAGACCGAGATCTACCTGCTCACCAACGACCTGCTCGACCTGCGCGCCGCCGCCGCCCTCTCGCTGCTCCAGCTGCTGGTGGTGACCCTCCTGCTCGCCCTGGCCCATCGCGCGCGCAGCCGCCGCAGCGCCCCGACCCAGCGGCGTACCCCCCACCCCCGGCGGCCCGGAGCCGGCGACCTGCCGGCGCTCGGTGCCACCGCGGTCGCGCTCGCCCTCGTGGTGCTCCCGATCGCCACCCTGGTGGGCCGGTCGCTGCGGGTCGACGGGGAGTGGGGCCTGGCCCACTACCGGGCGCTGGGCGGCACGGGGACCGACCGGGCCCTGGTGGTGCCGGTGACCGAGGCGCTGGCCAACTCGCTGCGCACCGCCGTGGACGCCACCTGGATGGCACTCACCCTGGGACTGCTGGTGGCGTTCGTCGTGACCCGCCGCTCGCACGGTCCGGTGGAACGGCGCGTGCGCGCGGGGCTCGACGCCCTGTTCATGCTGCCGCTCGGGGTGTCGGCGGTGACCCTGGGCTTCGGCTTCCTGATCACCCTCGACCGCCCCCCGCTGGACCTGCGCGACTCGCCGCTCCTGGTGCCGATCGCCCAGGCCCTGGTGGCGCTGCCGCTGGTGGTGCGCACGATCGTCCCGGTCCTCGCCGGCATCGACGATCGGCAGCGACAGGCGGCCGCGTCCCTCGGCGCCTCCCCGTTCCGCACGGTGCTCACCGTCGACCTGGCCGTGCTCTGGCGCCCCCTGCTCGCCGCCACCGGATTCGCCTTCGCGGTCTCGCTGGGGGAGTTCGGCGCCACCTCGTTCCTGTCCCGCGCCGAGCATCCCACGCTCCCGGTGGTGATCTTCCGGCTGCTGGGCCACCCGGGCGGCGCGAACTTCGGGATGGCGCTGGCCGCGTCCGTGGTGCTGGCCGCCACCACCGCACTGGTGATGCTCGCGGTCGAGCGGCTCCGGGTCCCCGGCGTGGGAGGGTTCTGAGATGGCGGAGGGGCTCGCGCTGCGGTCGGTGGTGGTGAGGTACGGCGACCTCGCGGCCGTCGACGACGTGACGCTGGACCTGCCGTCCGGGGAGGTGCTGGCGGTGCTCGGGCCCTCCGGATGTGGCAAGTCCACCCTCCTGCGTGCGGTCGCGGGCCTGGAGCCCCACGACGGGCGGGTCTCCTACGACGGGTCGGACCTGGACGGGGTCCCCACTCACCGGCGGGGGTTCGCCCTGCTGTTCCAGGACGGCCAGCTGTTCGCCCATCAGAGCGTCGCCGGCAACGTCGGCTACCCGCTCCGGATCCGGCGGCGGCAACGAGCCGAGGTCCGCAACCGGGTCGAGGAGCTGCTCGACCTCGTCGGGCTGGCCGGGTACGCCGACCGCATGCCCTCGACCCTGTCCGGCGGCGAGCGCCAGCGGGTGGCGCTGGCCCGGGCGCTTGCGGTCTCGCCCCGGCTGCTGCTGCTCGACGAGCCCCTGTCCGCCCTCGATGCCTCGCTGCGCACCCGGCTGGCCGTCGACCTGCGTGAGATCCTCACCACCGCCGGCACCACGGCGCTGTTCGTCACCCACGACCATGAGGAGGCCTTCGCCGTGGCCGACCGGATGGCGCTCATGCGGAGCGGCCGGGTGGTCCAGCACGGAACCCCGGCCGAGGTCTGGGCCGGCCCGGTCGACGCGGAGGCGGCCCGCTTCCTGGGCTACGCCTGCGTGCTCACGAGTGCTGCCGCGGACGCCGTACTCGCCGCTGCGGGGCTGCCGCAGCGGGGCGAGGTGGCGGTGCGGCGCAGCGCCCTGGTGGTCGCCGCCGAGGGACCGTTGCGTGGCCGGGTGATCTCCGCGCGGGTCACGCCCGAGGCGCTCCGGCTGGTGGTGGACGTCGATGGCCTGGGGGAGCTCGCGGCCGTCGACCGGGGAGCCGGCCCCGGACCCGGGCCGGGCGAGAGCGTGGCGCTCCGGGTCGATCCGGCCCGCCTGGCCGTGCTCCCGCTGAGGGGCGGGCATGCCTGACTCCCTAGACTGACAGGCGTGTATCGCCGGGCCTACGTACTCCTCCTGGGAGTCGCATCACTCATGGCCGGCCTTGCCCTGCTCACGGCGTTCAGCCTCGACAAGCAGCTGGTGGACCCCGAGGGCTTCCTGGGCCCGGCGTACACCCGGGTCCCGCTGCTGATCCTCGGGGCGCTGCTTCTCGACATGCTGCCGAGGGCGGTGTGGAAGTCCCGCGGGAAGCCGCGCCTGATGTGGCCGGTGGTGCGGGAACGCTGGCGGAGCCACTGGAACCGCGAGCGGCTCATCCTGGTGGTGCTGGGGCTGGTCTGCTTCTACATCACCTACGTGAGCTACCGGAACCTCAAGTCGTTCCTCCCCGAGGCGATGGGCCTGAAGAAGTACGACCGGGAGCTGCACCTGCTCGACCAGGCGCTCTTCTTCGGCCACGAGCCGGCGGTGGTGCTGCACAACCTGCTCGGCAGCGGCGTGACCGCGCACTTCCTCTCCACGATCTACCTCTGGTTCCTCCCGCTCGTCCCGCTCGGCCTGACCGCCTGGCTGATCTGGTCGCGCAACATCAGCTTCGGGTACTGGATGGCCACCTCCCAGACCCTCGCCTGGAGCCTGGGTACGGCGTCGTACTACGCCCTGCCCACGCTGGGCCCCGGCTTCGAGTACTCCTGGCTCTACAGCGACCTCGACGACACGGGTACGACGGAGCTCATGGAGGCCCTCTACAACGGCCGGGAGGCGGTCAACTGGTGGCCCGGCTTCGAGGGATCGGTCCAGTCCGTGGCCGGGTTCGCCAGCCTGCACTGCGCGATCACGCTGCTCTTCGCGCTGATGGCGCACTACACCATCCGGGTCTGGTGGGTGCGGTGGATCTTCTGGTTCAACTTCGGCGTGACGATCGTGGCCACCCTCTACTTCGGATGGCACTACGTGGCCGACGACGTCGCGGGGGTCGCGATCGCGCTGCTGAGCTTCTACCTCGGCGGGATCGCCTCCGGGCAGAAGTTCGACCGGCACGGCCTGTCGAGCCACCCGACCACGACCACGTCGAAGGTGCCGGTGGACGACGACTGAGGCCGAACCACAGAATTACAAACCTGTAGTGCGTCAAGCCGACACGCCGTAAAGACAGAGAAATTCTGTGAAAAGTGTTTCCTTTGTGACGCGTGAGCACTAGCGTGCTTCGCGAGCCTCGTGCGATGGGGAAGTCGCCCGGGGCCCGACCACGCAAAGGGGACCTGTCGTGCGATCCACCAGGCCCGGGCGGAGCCGCCTGGGCGCCCTGCTCGCGCTCACCGTGCTGATCGCGCCGGCTGCGCCGGCCGCGATGGCCGATCCCGACGCCCCGGCGCCCAGTCGTTCGGAGGTCGAGAAGGCCGAGCGGCGCGCCGAGAACAAGGAGCGCGACGTGGCCGCCGTACAGGCCGATCTCGCGCTGGCCAACGAGCGCGTCCGGCAGGCCGGCATCGCCGCCGCCCAGGCGGCGGAGGCGTGGAACGGAGCGACCTGGGAGCTGCGCGGCGCCCGGCGCGAGGTCCGGGTCGCCGAGCAGGACGCGACCCGGGCCCAGAAGGCGCTGGGCGAGCACGCGACGGCGTACGCCCAGGTGCTGGCGACCAGCTACGAGCTGTCGCCGGAGGTGACCGC
>Ga0299913_10004719_pt1 | contig 11492 bp, 9 predicted proteins | sample RVTome_9_FD_201360 | JGI IMG/M metagenome (GOLD analysis project Ga0299913, IMG submission 201360) | Soil microbial communities from uranium-contaminated site in the Upper Colorado River Basin, Wyoming, United States - RVT155D38 (version 2) ... | reverse complement strand
GCTACTGTCGCGGAAGACACCACTGCGCAGGCCGCCGTCGCGCACGACACCACCACTCAGAGCCACACCGTCCGCAAGGGCGATACGCTCTGGGACCTGGCCCGCCAGTACCGCGGCGATCCCTTTCTCTGGCCCGACATCTACCGGCTGAACACCGCCGTGGTCGAGGATCCGCACTGGATCTATCCGGGTGAGGTCCTCCGCCTCTCCACCACCGAGGCGGTGGCGTCGGTCCCGGCGGAAGATACACCGGCGCCGCCTCCCGCTCCGGTGAGCGACGAGGTGGCCGAGTCGCCCACGGCCGGCACCGAGGCCGAGGAGTCCACGCCGGCCAGCCTGGCGTCGCTCACCGAGTCGGGCGCGGATACCGCGCAGGGCGAGCCCCTCTTCGGGCCCCGGCGCGGTGAGATGATGCAGGCCACGCTGCGAACCTACAACGAGCAGTCGTACCGGGCGCGCCGGCGCAGCGAGTTCTACTCGTCGGGCTTTCTCACCGAGCAGCAGAAGCTTCCCTACGGCAAGGTGCACGGGACGGTCACGCCGCCGCAGATCCAGGCGTCGAGCTGGAACGCCAACGCCATGCCCTACGCCACCGTCTCGATCTCCGCTCCGAGGGGCGGCAGCTACCAGGTGGGCGACAGCCTCCTGGCGGTCGTGGTCGGCCGTGAGGTCCGGGGCTTCGGGAACGTGGTGATCCCCAGCGGCATCCTCCAGGTGGTGGACACGGCCAGCGGCCGGTATCTGGCCAGCGTCGTGGCGGTCTACGGCCCCATTCGGCGCGGCCAGCAGGTGCTGCCGCTGGAGCAGTTCGGGGAGCCCGGCACCGTCAAGGCCACCCCGGTGAGCGACGGCGTCCGCGCCAGGCTCCTCGGCGGCAACGGCCGGCAGGACATCAAGGTGCCCCAGATGGTCGTGTTCCTCGACAAGGGCCGGAGCCACGGCGTCGCCGCCGGCGACCTGTTCGAGATCCGCCGCCGGCCCGAGCGCCTCGACGACGGCAACGTCCGGGTCGACGAGGTCATGGCCACCCTCCAGGTGGTGCACGTGCGCGACCGCTCGGCCACGGCGCGACTGCTGAACGTCGTCTCGCCCGACATCCCGCCGGGCACCGAAGCGAGGCAGGTGGCGAAGCTGCCGTAACATCGGGACGCCGGCCTCGATGTCCAGCGGGGCGGGGGCTTCGGCCTTCCGCCCCGCTGCACGTGGCTGCCCCGCCGTATGCTTCCTTGTCAGCGCGGGCGCCTTCGCGGCTCGTGCCACAACCCCCAGCGCCCTACCGTCCGGCGCCCACACCTCCCTACATTGCTGGCTGTTCCGCGTCCTCCGCCGGCTTTCACCTCTCTGGAGAGCACATGACGAGACGTAGCGAATGAGCGGCCGAGTTCTGGTCACCGGCGGCGCGGGGTTCATCGGCTCCCACATCGCGGAGGCCTACCTGTCCGCCGGCTGGGAGGTCGTCGTGCTCGACGATCTCTCCCGCGGCCACCAGCGCAACGTCCCGTCCGGCGCCCGCCTCGTCCGCGCCGACATCCGCTCCCCCGAGGCCCGCAAGCTGCTGGCGGAGGGTGGCTTCACCGTGCTCAACCACCACGCCGCCCAGATCGACGTGCGGGTGTCGGTGGACGAGCCGGCGCTCGACGCCTCGATCAACGTCGTCGGCCTGGTGAACCTGCTCGACGGGGCCGGGGCCGGGGGCGTGAAGCGGGTGATCTTCGCCAGCAGCGGCGGCGTGGTGTACGGCGATCCCGAGGTCGTGCCGACCCCCGAGACCGCGCCCAAGGGGCCGATCTCGCCCTATGGCGTGAGCAAGCTGTCGGGTGAGTACTATCTGCGGGCACTGGCCGCGCTGCGCGGCTTCGACGCGGTCTCGATGCGGTACGCGAACGTGTTCGGGCCCCGCCAGGATCCCAAGTCCGAGGCCGGAGTGGTCTCGATCTTCGTCTCCCGGCTGCTGGAGAAGCGCCCGCTCACGGTGTTCGGCAGCGGGCTGCAGACCCGCGACTACGTCTTCGTCCGCGACGTCGCACGGGCCAACGTGCTGGCCAGCACCGCCGCGGTGCCCGCGGGCGCGAGCATCGACGACACCGCCATCAACATCGCCACCGGGAAGCAGACCACCGTGCTCGAGCTGGCCGAGATGGTGGGCAAGGTGATGGATCAGAAGCCGGTCGTGGAGCTCGCGCCGGCCCGCCCGGGTGAGCTGTTCCGCAGCTCGCTCGACATCGGCAAGGCGGGCCGGGTGCTGGGATGGAAGCCCGAGTTCGGTTTCGACGACGGTCTCCCCCAGCTGGTGGAATGGTTCCGAAAGGAGGGGCGGTGATCCTGCAGACCGGGGGCGCGATCCCCCGCACCCCGATCGAGCTGGTGCTCACCGCCAGTCTCGAGACGAAGATCGTGCTGGTCATCACGATGATCTTCTCCCTGGTCTCCTGGTTCATCATCATCCTCAAGTGGTGGCAGTTCCGCCGGCTCAACCGGCAGGCGGACCGCTTCTTCGCCGAGATGGAGCGCGCCACCCGGCTGCAGGACGCCTATCACGGCATCATGAAGCAGCCCCCCTCACCCTACAACCGGCTCTTCCGCGAGGCGATCACCTTCTACTCCGAGCTGCGCCCGGGCGCGCTGCGGGAGGAGCGGGGCGCCGATCGCAGCTCCCTCTCCATGACCCAGCTCGAGGCGCTGAAGATGGTGCTGGGGAAGGAGGTCGCGGCCGAGCGGGACCTGCTGGGCCACTACATCCCCTGGCTCGCCACCATCGGGTCGGTGAGCCCGCTGCTCGGCCTGCTCGGCACTACCATCGGCATCATCAACGCGTTCACGGGCATCGCCACCAAGGGGTCCGGCAACCTCGCGGCGGTCGCGCCGGGCGTGGCGGAGGCGCTGGTGGCCACCTTCGCGGGCCTCGCGGCCGCGATCCCGGCGGTGATCGCGTACAACCTCTACGTGAACCGGGTGCGGCTCTTCGCCGGCGAGCTCGAGGGCTTCGCCAACGAGCTGATCGGCACCATGGCACGGGAAGGACTGGTCTAGATGGCGAGCCTCGGCGGGGGACTGGGGAGCCAGCGCGGCGAGATGAACCTCAACGCCGATGTGAACGTCACGTCCCTGGTGGACGTGATGCTGGTGCTCCTCATCGTCTTCATGATCACGGCACCGATGATGCAGGGCGGGGTGGACGTCGAGCTTCCCAGGGCGGAGGCCAGGCCGCTCTCCCCCAAGGAAGGGATGGTCGTGTCCGTCAACCGGGACGGCCGCATCTTCGTGGACCAGACCGCCGTGTCGTATCGTGACTTCAGGGTGACCTTCCGCTCGCTGGTGGCGACCCGCAAGCCGAGCGGTGTGTATCTCCAGGCGGACGCCCGGGTGCCCTACGGACAGGTCGTGCGGGTACTGGCGGTGATCCGGGGCGCGGGAGTGCAGAACGTCGGCCTGGTGGCCCAGGAGGAAGAGCCGTCGTGAACCTGCGGGCGCCCAACCGCCCGGATCCGCGCAGCAAGCTGGCGGGGGGCATCGGGACCGTCGTGGTGCACGGGGCGGCGGCCCTGTTCCTGGTGAGCCAGGTGCGGACCACGACGGCCACGCCCCCGGTGTACGCGGTGAACCTGGTGGCGGCACCGGCGCCGACGGAGCGGAAGCGGATCGCGCGGGAGGCGGTGCCCACGCCGCCGCAGGAGAGGCCGGCGCCGGTCAAGCCGAAACCGACACCGCCACCCAAGACGCCGCCGAAGCCCGAGCCCAAGCCGCCCGCGCCGAGCGAGCCGGACCGGGAGCCCCCGCCGCCCACCGCGGCGCCGGTCACCCCGGCCGAGGGGGAGACGCCGAGCACCGGCACCGACGCGGTGACGATCAAGACGCCGGGGCTGGAGTTCCCGTTTCCCGAGTACCTGCGGAACATCGTGAACCAGATCTACCAGCGCTGGGACCGCGAGGGCGCGCGGCAGAACAGCTTCGCCGAGATCAGCTTCCTCATCCGCCGGGACGGTTCGGTGCACGACATCCGCTTCGTGACCCGGTCCGGGAGCTTCGCCTTCGACCTGAGCGCCCAGGGCGCCATCGAGGCCGCCGGCAACGCCTTCGCGTTCGGGCCGCTGCCCGACGGCTGGGAGGCCGACGTGCTCCCGGTGAGCTTCTACTTCAAGCCTGCGATGCAATGAGACGACTCCTCACCTTCCTGCTCCTCTCCTCCGCCGCCGGTCCGCTGGCGGCGCAGGACACCACCCAGTTCCGCGAGGGCGTGCGCCTCGGCCTGGAGTACTCCGGCACGCGGCCCGGCCTCGTGGTGCTGCCCGGGGCCGGGCTGGACTCGGTCCGGGCGATCGTCCGGCGCGACCTCGACTACACCGACCGCTTCGAGATCGTGGGAGGCGACTTCGGCACGGGGTCGGAGGCCCCCGGCGACCCGGGCGGCGCCGTGAGCTACGGGATCTACAAGACCATGGGGGCCCAGCTCGGCGTCGAGCTGGCGTCGGCGCCGGGCGGGGTGGCGGTCCGGCTCCACGACATCAACCTCCAGAAGGTCCGGAACCAGCAGAGCTTCGCCCTGCCGGCGGAGACCGACCCGGGCTTCCGGCTGGAGGTGCACCGGGTCGCCGACGAGATCGCGCGGTGGGCGAGCGGCACGCCCGGCCTCGCGGCCACCCGCTTCCTCTTCGTGAGCAACGGCCGGGTGTACCGGATCGACAGCGACGGCGAGGCCGCGGTGCCGCTCACGCCGGAGGGCGTGACCTCGCTCTCGCCGGTCTGGTCGCCCGACGGCGGGCGCATCGCCTACACCCGGCTCGAGGGCGGACGCGGCGGGGTGATCGTGCAGTCGCTCGCCGGCGGCGCGCCGCAGGTGGCGCCGGGCGCCCAGAGCGGGCTCAACATCACGCCCTCGTTCGCCCCCGACGGCCGCACGCTCGCGTTCGCGCGCTCCGACGAGACCGGCACCGATATTTTCACCTCGAACGTCGTCGATCGCTGCTGCGCGCAACGCTTGACCGTGGGACGCTATGCTGACAACTTGTCACCAACCTTTTCTCCAGACGGGCGGCGCATCGCGTTCGTGTCCACGCGCTCGGGCCCACCCCAGATCTACGTGATGGCCGCGAACGGCACCGATCAGGAGCTGCTGGCTCCGTTCGACTACGGCGCCACCGGCGCCTCGAACGCACCCGAGTGGGCGCCGGACGGGGCCAAGGTCGTCTTCCACCGCGACGTCTCCCGGAGCCCGCAGATCTTCCTGGTGGACGTCGCGGGCCGGCGCGTCACCCAGCTCACCTCGTCGGGCCGCAACGAAGATCCGACCTGGGGACCCGACGGCCGCCACATCGCGTTCATCTCCGATCGCAGCGGGCGGCGGCAGATCTGGATCATCGACACCGAAACCGGCCGGGTACGGCAGCTCCAGACGCCAGGAGCGGCCCGGCTCCCATCGTGGTCCCGGCGGTTGGGCCGGACCGCGGTCGCCCCCAACCCCTGAAACACGGAGTGATGATGCGCGCCTCTTCCCTGATGCTCCTGGCTTCCGCCCTGCTCGCCGCTTGCGGCGGGGGAAATCCGCCCGAGGAACCGGCACCCGAGCCCGCCCCGGCCCCGGCCCCGCCGCCGGCGCCGGCCCCCGTGGACGACAGCGCCGAGCGGGAGCGGCTGGAGCGGGAGCGGATGGAACGGGAGGCGGCCGAGCGCGCGCGCGCCCTGGCCGCGGAGCTGGGCACGATGATCAACTTCGAGTTCGACCGTGCCGACATCCGCCCCGCCGATCAGAGCACGCTGGACCGCAAGGCGGCCATCCTCGCCGCCAACTCCAACGTGCGGCTTCGCATCGCCGGCCACGCCGACGACCGCGGGTCGGACGAGTACAACCTCGCCCTCGGCAACCGGCGCGCCGCGGCGGCCAAGCGGTACCTCGAGAACAAGGGGATCGACGCGTCGCGCATCGAGGTCGTGTCCTACGGCGAGGAGCGGCCACTCAACCCCGGCACCGACGAGGCGGCCTACGCCCAGAACCGCCGCGACGAGTTCGAGGTCACCGCGGGCGGCGACAACCTCGTCGCGCCGCAGTGAGGTCGCGCGTCGGTGTCCTGGCGGGCATGCTCGCCCCCGCGCTGGTGGCGGGGGCGGGGCTCGCCGGGTGCGTCACCAAGGGCGACGTGCAGATGGTCCAGGGGGAGGTCGCGCTGCTCAGGGCGGACGTGGCCCGGCGCGACTCCGCCCGGGCGGCGGACCTGGACGAGGTCCTCCGGCTCCAGCGCCAGGTGATGGACTCGCTGACCTCGAGCCGGCGGGCGGTGGCCCAGCTCAAGGGCGACCTCTCGACCGACCTGTACAACATTCAGCAGCAGCTGGTCCAGCTGCAGGAGCTCACCGGCCAGAGCCAGCAGCGGCTCACCGAGCTTCGCACCCGGCTCGAGGCCCGGGGAGCGCAGATGGAGACCGCGCCCTCCCCGGTGCCGGGCGACAGCGCGCGCCCGGTGCCGGACGGCGGCACCGCCTCGGCCGACCAGATGTACGAGGCCTCGCTCGCGCAGCTCCGCCGCGGCAGCCTCTCCACCGCGCGACTCGGGCTCCGGGAGATGCTGCGGCTGCATCCCACCAGCGAGCGGGCGCCGGACGCGCTCTACTTCATCGGGCAGAGCTTCGCCGCCGAGAACCCGGATTCGGCGGCCGCCTACTACCGCCAGGTGGTGGACAAGCACCCGACGTCGCCCCGCGCGGCCTCGGCGCTCTACAACCTGGGCCTGCTGGCGGAGCGGCGGAAGGACACCGCCGGGGCGCGGGACGCGTACCAGCGGGTGGCGGAGAAGTACCCGCAGTCCGACGAAGCCGCTCTGGCCCGTGACCGACTGAAGGCGCTCGGGCGCTGAGCCCGGGCGCCCGCCCACCACCATGACCGGCTCCCCGGGGGAGATGCCGTTCCTCGACCACCTCGAGGAGCTGCGTCTGCGGATCCTCCGGTCGCTGGCCGCCGTCATCGTCGGCTTCGGCATCGGGCTGTGGCTGGTGCAGCAGTTCCAGCTGGTGAGCGTCCTCAAGGCGCCGATCGCGCCCTATCTCCTCGACGGCAAGCTCATCGTCACCAGCCCGACCGAGCCGGTGATGATCGTCTTCAAGCTCGGATTCCTGGTCGGGCTGGTGCTCGCCTCCCCCGTCATCCTGTGGCAGCTGTGGGCCTTCCTGGCCCCCGCGCTGTACGAACGGGAGAAGAAGGCGCTGGTGCCGTCGCTCTTCATCGGCCTGGTCCTGTTCCTCACCGGCGCCGTCCTGGCGTACCTCATCGTGGTGCCCCAGGCCCTCCGGGTGCTCTTCAGCTTCCAGAGCGAGGCGATCTCCCCCTTCATCACGTACGACGCCTGGTTCGGCTTCGTGCTCCAGGTGGTGCTGGCCCTGGGCATCTCGTTCGAGCTGCCCCTGGTCATGGTGATCCTCTCCTGGCTGGGCGTCATCGGTCCGGGCGAGCTGCACCGGTTCCGCCGCTACGCCGTGGTCTGCGCCTTCATCGGCGGCGCCGTGCTCTCGCCCGGGGCCGACCTGCTCTCCATGCTGATGATGACGGTGCCGCTGATCTTCCTCTACGAGGTCGGCGTGGCGGGCTCGGCGCTGGTGCACCGCCGGCGGCGCAAGGCCGCGGCCGTCGCCGCCCTGCTGCTGCTCGGCGTGGGGATGGGCGCCGCCCCGGCGGCGGCACAGGAGCCGGTGCCGACCCGCCGTCCCACGGCCGACTCCCTGAGGGCCCTGGGGGAGGACGCGGCCGCCGAGGACGAGGACGTCGAGCCGGACACCCGGCCGGGCCAGTCGCTGGACAGCGCCACCGCCCGGCGCCTGGGGCTCCCCACGGCGCCGTCGCGGAGCTTCGCGGAGCCCGACTCCGTGGTGCAGGAGCTGCTCCGGCGTCCCGGGTATCGTCCCACGCGCTACCGGGCGGACTCGGCCACCGTGTTCGTCGAGGACCAGCAGGTGCTGTTGCGGGGGCAGGCGCTCACCGAGCGACAGGGAGCGATGCTCGAGGCCGACTCCATCACCTACCGGCAGGACAGCTGCCTGCTCGACGCCTCGGGCGATCCCCACCTGTTCGACCAGGGCCAGGTGCTGGTGGGGGAGGGCATCAGCTACGACACCTGCCGCCGCCGCGGCATGATCCGCGATGCGCTCACCAACTTCAACGAGGGCTCCACCGTCTGGTTCCTGCGCGGGAACGTGGCCCAGGACTCCAGCTCCAGCCGGATCTACGCCGGGTCCAGCGACATCACGAGCTGCGACCTCCCGACGCCGCACTACCACTTCGCCTCCCGGCAGATGAAGTGGGTCTCCCGCTCGGTGCTGGTGGCGCGCCCGGTGACGCTCTACGTGCGCGACGTGCCGATCCTCTGGCTGCCGTTCATCTTCCAGGACATGCGGCCGGGCCGGCATTCGGGGATTCTGATCCCGCAGTTCGGCATCAACGACCTGGTGCGTCCCACCCGCGGGTACAACCGGCAGGTGACCAACCTGGGCTATTACTGGGCCCCCAACGACTACCTCGACTTCACCGGGCGGCTCGACTGGTTCGCCAACCGCTACGTGCAGTACGGCGTCACCGGCCAGTACCGCTGGCTCGACCGGTTCGTCGCCGGGACGGTGGGCTTCAACCAGCAGCGGCAGGTCGGCGGAGGGTCGGGCCTCGCGCTGCGCTGGGACCACCGCCAGACGTTCGACCTCTCGACCAGTCTGAACCTCGACTTCAACTACGCCAGCAACACCCGGGTGGTGCGGCAGAACGCCATCGACCCGCTGCAGAACACCCAGCAGATCAGCAGCTCGCTCAACTTCTCCAAGCGCTACGGCTGGGGCACCCTCACCCTGGGCGGCAACCGCCGGCAGGACATCACCGACGGCGGGGTCCAGCAGCTCCTGCCGGCGGTGACGGTGTCTCCGGCGCCGCTCGCGCTCGGGTCCGACATCACCTGGTCGCCCGGGCTCAGCTTCACCAACAATACGACCTCGAGTCCCGACCGGGACTCCCTGTTCCAGGTCCTGCCCGGCGGCGCGATCGATACCCTCGCGCTGGACGCGAGCTCGCGGGTGACCGCGCTCAACTTCGACACCCCGCTCCGGGTCGGCTCGTTCAACTGGCAGAACTCCATCCGCGCCACCGACGAGACCAGCACCGGCCGGGAGACGGTGACCTTCCGGATCGACGATCCCGCGAGCGACGACCCCGCCGATTCGATCGAGGTGCGCCGCAGCTTTCCGGGCGACTTCCAGAGCACGATCGACTGGGACACCGGGATCAACCTGCCCATCCTCTTCCGCGGATCGTGGAAGCTCCAGCCCTCGCTGGGCATCTCGAACGCGACCGGCGGGCCGTTCGCGCTCAGGAACCGGAACACCGACGGCGGCTGGGTTCGGCAGGGGAAGCGCTTCCGCATCGGGGTGAGCTCGGCGCCCACACTGTTCGCCTTCTTCCCCGGCATCGGGCCGCTCCAGCGGATCCGGCACAGCTTCTCGCCGGTGATCTCCTACAGCTATGAGCCTGCGGCGGACGTGCCCGAGGAGTACGCCCGGGCCGTCGCGCAGCCGGGCCAGGCGCTGCTGCTCCGGAGCCTGGCCCGCCAGGCGCTGACGGTGGGCCTCTCGCAGACGTTCGAGGGGAAGCGCCGGCCCCAGGGCGCCGACACCTCCTCCGCCAACGCGCCCAAGCTCCGGCTGCTCAGCATCAGCACCAGCCCGATCACGTACGACTTCGAGCAGGCGAAGGAGCCGGGCCGGACGGGCTGGGCGACGCAGTCGATCACCAACTCGTTCCTGAGCGACCTGCTCCCCGGATTCAACCTGAGCCTGAGCCACGACCTGTGGGAGGGAGCCGCGGGCTCCGACACGTCCCGCTTCGATCCGTTCCTGCAGCGGGTCGACGCCAGCTTCGCCATCTCCGGCAACACGCTCCGCGCCGTCGGGTCCATCTTCGGCCTCGGCGGGAAGGGGCCGGACGAGGGAGACCGGCGGCGGGACGAGGAGATCCCGACCTACATCGCCCAGTCGGGACGGCGGACCCGGCCCGGCTCGTTCTACAGCACGAGCCAGGCGCCGTTCCGGGGCACCGCGGGGCGGGCGTTCTCCGCGAGCTTCAACTATTCGCTGAGCCGGTCCCGTCCCATCCCCGGCGTGCCGGAGCGGCCGGAGGACCAGAACCTCGGCATCACCACCAACTTCTCGCCGACGCCGTTCTGGGGGTTGAGCTGGTCCACGCAGTACGACATCACGCAGGGTACCTTCGAGTCCCACGTCGTCCGGCTGGAACGCGATCTCCACGAGTGGCGCGCCGGGTTCAACTTCGTGCGGAACCCCTCGGGGACGTTCGCCATCTATTTCTCGATCTACCTGACCGACCTGCCGGACCTGAAGTTCGACTACGACCAGACGACGTTCGAGGAATGATGTCACCGCGGGTGGACAGCGCTGCCGCCGTGGAACATGCGGGTGGGGCGGGGGCGCGCCCGGGGTCGCGCCCCCGCCGTCCGGCGGGCTGGCACATCTTCTGCCGTCGCCTTCCCCATCCCTCTCGGAGCCGACTCATGCGCCACTGGTGGATCCCAGCGTTGGTCCTGCTCGCCGCCTGCGGCGACGACGACGACGTCAACGGGCCGGGGGTCACCCCGGAAACGCCGAGCAGCCTCTCGAGCACCTCACTGGACGAGGCCATCGCGCTGGTGTGGTCGGACAACCCGTTCCAGGCCGATCCCGACATCTTCGGCAACTACCGGGTCTACAGCACCACCTACGACATCGACAACGACGAGTGCGGCTCCGACTGGGCGGTGGAGGGCACCACCGTGGCGCCCGAGTTCCTGGTTGGCGCCCTCGCCAACGGCGTGCCCCGCTGCTTCTCGGTCACGGCGGTGAGCCTGGACGGGCTGGAGAGCGACCGGTCGCCGCTGCGGGGCGACACCCCCCGGCCCGACTCCCGCAACGTCGTGCTCGCGGCGGCCCCCACGACGCCGACCGGCTCCGGCTTCCGGTTCTGGGACGACCTCGACGGAGACGGCGCCACCCAGGCCGACGAGCTGGGCCTGGTCCGCAGCGCCACCTCGCCCGACATCGACTTCTTCGTGGACCGCGACGGGAACGGCGACCTCTTCCTCACGCCCGTGCGCTCCGGCACCGGGGTCGAGTACTACGACGAGAGCGATCCGGTCGAGGACCTGACCAGCATCGACTTCGCTCAGGACCGGAGCGGTCAGGGGGGGTACCGGACGACGGCCATCGAGGCGATTCCCGGATTCGGGTACGTGTTCGAGATGGACGGGGGAGACGGGTTCGTGCGCTACGGCGCCGTCCGGATCCAGCACGTCGGCACCACGTTCCTGATCCTCGATTGGGCGTTCCAGACCGATCCCGGCAACCCGGAGCTGATCGTGAGGGCGGCGCCGCGGCAATGACCGCCGCACCGGTCACGCTGGACGGGCGCTCGCTCGCGATCGGCGACGTGGTGCGCATCGCCCGGGACCCCGACGCCGGCATCCGGCTCGACGCCACGG
>Ga0299913_10004718_pt1 | contig 11493 bp, 11 predicted proteins | sample RVTome_9_FD_201360 | JGI IMG/M metagenome (GOLD analysis project Ga0299913, IMG submission 201360) | Soil microbial communities from uranium-contaminated site in the Upper Colorado River Basin, Wyoming, United States - RVT155D38 (version 2) ... | reverse complement strand
ACAACGGCTGGCGACAGAATGGCGGTTATGTGCTGTATTTGAGCGTAAAATCGCCGCAGGCTAGGCGGGAGTAGCTCAGTTGGCAGAGCGTCAGCCTTCCAAGCCTCTCGGCCCGAGCGCTGTGCTACCCCGAGTGGGACCCGAGCGTATCGGGCTCAGTTATGCGCTGTCCCTCCACGCGGCCGGCGCTGGCACGCGTCAGCGCCCTCCGAGCTCGGGGGCCTGGACAACATGCGAGCCAATTTGGAGCCTCGTCCGTGCAATCAACTCTGTGCATCGTGCCATTCATCAGTCGGGCCGGTGGGGTCGAGGCGCGCCAGCTCCTGGCGTGCGCGTTCGGCGGGCAGCGTGGCTCCCTTGGCCTCGTACAACGCAATCGCACGCTCCAGAGCGTCGCGGGCCGCTTCGGAGTCGTTCAGCGCACGGAAGACTTTCGCGGCGCTCGCCAGGGCGTCGGCGGTGACGAGCGGAACGCTCAGCTGGTCGGCCCGCCGCAGGGCGTCTCGGATGAGCGTTCGCGCCTCGGCCACGCGGCCAGTGGAGGCGTAGGACACGGCCTTGGCGCAGCGCCAGATGACTTGCGGTATGGCGTCATCCTCTGCCGCGGCGTCTTCCGCCTGGCAAGCGGCCGCTTCCGCGCCGGCCAGATCGCCAACCCACGCCAGCGTCTGCGCGAGCAGCGCCGTGGATGTTGCCAACAGTCCCTTGTCGCCCAGAGCTTTCAGTTTCGCGATGTCGGCCAGCAACTCCTGCTGCGCAACCGCAAATTCGCCCGCTAGGACCTCGACGACGGACGACTCGTGCGACACGGCCGCGTCGGCGATGCGGTCTCCCAGCTCGTTGGCGATTCGGCGCGATTCCCGGTACGCGCGGCGCCCCTCCTCGATGCGTCCCACCAGGGCATACATGGCGGCGAGGTGGTATAAGACGAATTGCTGAACGCCCCGGTAAGCGATCGTGGTCCGAAGGATCTCCTCCGCTTGCGGAATGCCGCGGTCGAGGGGGGCTGGACCATGGTGGAGCTCCGCGACCAGCCCTGCCTTCGCCCGAGCTTCTAGCCAGAAATCACCCGCCCGACGGGCATGTTCAGCGCTAGCCTGATAGTCGTCCCAGGTACTCCGTCCCATCCAAGACGACCACGCCGCATGTATGAGCAGGGCGGAGGCCAACCAGGCATCATCGTGCGCCGACTCCAATACGGGAAGCGCGGCGCCAATCGTGGTAGGGATGCTTCGCATGGCCTGGTCGGGATCGATGGAGAGCAGGATGTCGGCGCGAACGATCTCGAGCCGCGCCCTGGCAACGATGTCCTGGGCCGCTTCCGCCTGAGCCAGTCCGCTCGCTACGTAGCCCATACCGCGCTCTAGGTCCCCCAGCGCTCGGGCAGCCGCCTCGGCAAGGTCGCAGAGCAGGAGGACGTAACGCGGGTCCTGGGGGTCCATGAGCTCACGAGCTCGCTCGAGGAGCTTCACCGACGCGGCATCGCCAGTCCTCCTGGCACGGCGTCCGGCCGACAGCAGGTGATCGATCGCCTTCGATGCCACGCGGCGCGCATCGCCGTTCGCGTCGCGGAGCTCGGTGTGATAGCGGTACGCCTCCGCGAAGTGATACGCGATGATCTCGTCGTATTCCGCTGCACGCGTCCCTGCCGTGGCCTCGAGCCAATCGGCGAACCGGGCATGGAGGGCGGCGCGATCGGCCTTCGTCAACCGCCCGTAGGCGGCGTCCCGTAGCAGCAGATGTCGGAACCGGTAGGCGTCAGAGACCTGCGTTGCGTCACGGCGGATCATCCCCTTGCGCACCAGAGCCGAAAGTTGGAGGCCCAGGTCGGACGCAGCCAGGTCCGGCGACAAGGTTTGCACCGCCGCCCGCTCGAAGACGCGCCCGACAACCGACGCCCGTGCCGCCAATGTGCGCTCCTCCAAGCTCAGCTGGTCGACGCGCGCAGCGAGGAGCGCCTCGATGTTCGGCGGGATGGAAACCTGGGTGTTGTCACCTACGAACCGCCACTTCCCGTCCTGCCAAGCGAGTTCACCGTCGGCGATCAGGATCCGCATGAATTCTTCGATGAAGAGGGGGACCCCGTCGGCGGCCCGCAGAATCTGGTCGTGGAGCTCGCGGGGCAGATCCGCATCGGCCAGCATGGCGGCGATCAGCTGCTCGGCGGCCTCGTCCGGGAGGGGCTCAAGGAGCATTGCAGTTGAGCTCGGGCTACCGCCGCCCCAGTCCGGCTGGTGGTCGTACAGCTCCGGCCGCGCGATGCACAACAAAAGGACGGGAGCGTCGCGGACCCACTCGGTCAGGTATCGGAGAAGGTCCAGCAGGGTCCGCTCGGCCCACTGAAGGTCGTCAACTACGAGCACGGTTGGACGTTGACGCCCAAGGTGCTCGATCAGTAGGCGGAAGGCCCAGAACACCTCCTCCCGGGGTGATGGCTCGACGCTCATGCCGGTGGCCGCAGCCACTCGGCGGGTCACCAATACAGCCTCGGGCGACCCCTCAGCGAGGGCCTCGAGCTTAGAAATGGCGGTCTCCGCAGTGTCGTCTTCGCCGATGCGCGCCATGGCCCGGATGGCCTCCGCCAGCGGCCAGTACGTGAGTCCCTCGCCGTATGGCAGGCATCGGCCGCGGAGGACCCGGGTCGCAGGTGGGAGCTCACTTAGAAATTCGTGCACCAGACGACTCTTCCCCACGCCGGCCGATCCGATGACGGTGAAGGTGTGCGCCATGCCCATCGACGAGACGTCGTAGAAGGCCCCTTGCAGACGAGCGAGCTCTCGCTGCCGCCCCACAAGAGGAGCGGACAGCGGAGACGCTGGGGCCGGTGTGGTCCGAAGCCCCGTGACGCGGTACGGGCTACCGCCCTCAGCACCAGATTCCTCAGCGTCGATAGTTGCGCGGGCTGAACCAAGGGTTCGCTCGTCGACCAGCACCTCCCCGTGCTCGGCGCTGCGGGCAAGCGCAATTGCCTCGTCCACAATGGTCCCAGCCACGTCTTGAACTGCGGCCGCCTCGTTGAGGAGCAGCTCACCGGTCGTGATAGCGATGCCAACTGACGCCTCATGCCGGTCCGCCCCGCTCTCGCCCAAGGCCCGACGGATGGCGAAACCGGCTTGCAGCGCTCGCGCCACATCATCCCCATGGATGCGCGGCACCCCGAAGAAGCCGAGCTGTACACCGCCGGGCGTGCCGAACACGGCAGCGCCGTGCCTCTCCAGGATCGCGCGGATGGCGGGCGCCGCCGCGTCGCTAGTGCGCGACCGCACCTCGGGATCGTTGCCTGCGACTGGAGCCACGCTGACGGCGAGAATCGTGATCGTCTTCCGTACGCGGACTGTGGCCGCGACATTGGGCTCCCGCCCGTGCGGTGGGGCGGTCGAATGGCCGCCAAGCCGCCGTCGAAGTTGCTCGCGCCAAGCGTCGCGACCGCGGAAGTCCAGCCATTGGAGCGGGTGCAAGTGGTAGCGGATGGCGCCCGACGCGGGGGTGTCATCAGTTCGTATCGGCACCATGGGCTTCGCCATCTCGCTGGCGACACCGACCTCCCGAGCGACGTGCAACGACGTCATCGAATGCTCGGAGACGATGACGAGGACCATGTCCGCGTCCTCGATCGCCGACAAGATCTGGTCGGCCCATGGCGCCGTGCCGCCAACGTCGTCGGGTGCGAGCCAGCAGGTGCCGCCCACGGACTCGATCTCGCCGCGCAGCACTCGCGCAATGTCCACGTCCTTGCTGCTGTGGCTGATGAAGACCCTCGGCTGCGCCTTGGATCCGACTGGAGCGTCAGCGGCTCTTGATGTGCCGTTCACGCTCGTAACACCTCGAGCGGTTCAGCGCGCTTGGCCATCCACATAGTGTGCTCCCACGCACCCTCGGGTAGCTCGCGTGGCGTCAGACGCGCGTCACCCGGTCCGCCATCCATGAGCCGATGATCTCCAGCGTGTCAACGACAGCAGGCCGGTACGGCTGCGCCGGCCGATCGCCCGGCCAGGCCCAATTGTCTGGCACCGCCGCTCCGATTTGACTGTGCTTGGCCGCTTGACCAATCGGGCACTAGTCGCGGCTGCGCGGGCGCTCGGCGACCGTCTCCGGAGTCGGTAGCGGCCGGCACCGCATCATCGACGACTCCGGGCCGCCGGGGAAGGTGGACTCGCCTACCCGCGCCGGCAACAAGATTTGCGTGACCTCGTGGCCCGATGCCGCAGCCCACCAGAACGTCGCGCCGCGACGCAAGGGGCGCATGGGTGCAGCCAATCCGTACGTCCGACGGCTCGACGTGGTCCTAAGGCTTATCGTCCTCGCCCAGCAGCTTGCGCAACTCTTCGGGGGTCGCCGGTCGCACGCTCCTGAGCGACGGAGGGAGGTCATCTCCAATCCAGATACCCGTTTCACGCCATTGGCGCTCCTTGTCATCATCAACCGTGCAGACAGCACATAACGTGCTCGTCATCGCCGGTGTGCCAAAGGTCACGACAACGGTGCCGGACTCGTGACCTTCAAACTGAACAACTTTCCCGCAGCGATCGCATGTGGGAACCTGCGACGCTGGGGTGGCCGACCCAGATTCCGAAGAAGTAGCCTGCCCATGTTGCCGACGCAGATGTTTCAGGAACTTCATTATTCTCCGGTTCTGCACAGGACGTCAGGATCGGTCTCGGGCAGGACGGCGACACCCAACAAAGCCCCGCAGCCTGTCACCCAGCGAGCGGCTCAGCGCGCTTTGCCATCCACATTGTGTGCTCCCGCGATATTGCGCCCTCCGCGTCTTGGACTAGGACCGCCAGATCCTCCTCGGTTGCTACCGAATCGGCGAGGCTCGCGATCGTCAAGAGCTCTTGGCAGGCCAGGGAGTACGCTCGCGCGGACTCCTCGTGCCGTCCCAACTGGTTCAACGCAGTCAGGGCAGCAGCGAGCGCACCGAAGACACCAAAGAGGTCTAGCAACGCAAGCGACTCGTTCGCAACGGCAACGGCAGCGGTCAAGATCGCAACCCCCTCGGAAGTGATCGCCAGCATCGACCAACGCGTCGACATGCGCCGATGGCGTCGCGCAGAGCGGCAGTACCAGTCCACCTGATCCTGAATCCGCCCGGCAACGTACAGGTCGCGGCGCTCGAAGACCGGCAGGTCGCGTATCGAGCGCATCTGTTCGGTGATCTGGCCCCGCTCCGGGACGACATCGGCGATGATTCGAAGGCCGGACCGCGCGTGCAATGTTCGGTGGAGGTGCTCGGCGAAGGCTCGGTCCGCCGTGCTGTCCTGGTCGAACGGCGTCGCCCGCATGACGAAGCGCCAGGTCTGTGACTTCACGGTTTCCGCGACGGCGCGGCCGTCGAACCATGCCGAGTCGTCCTGGCGAGCTCGCGCACTCAGCCGCGTCACGATGGCCAGGAGGAACGCGGTTCCGGCTAGCAAGGCGACAAGCCGCTCGCTCATGATCGAGAGCGAGGCAACCGCGGCCGCGCCTGCCCCCAGGACCACCAGCCCGAGCTCGATCCACGTCAGCAGCTTGAACAGCTTCTGTCCTCGGCGCGAGCTTTGGCTGGCCGCCTGGTAAAGGGCTGGGTAGTCGATCGGGAGTCTGGCCGCGTCCGCGAGATGCGGTGCTATATGCCGTTCCGTGGATTCACTCATATGCCAGGGCCCGTGGCCGATGGTATTCGCGCGTTTCCGGTCATCAGCCGCCAGGTCGGCGCGACGAACATCGCCACGTTCTCGTCGAAGACCTCCCAGCTCTCTCCGTTGGCCGCCGTAAGGCGCATAACGAAGATGGTCCTTCCGTCCCCCTCGAGACCGATGAAGAACCCGTCCACGAGGCTCACGCCGGGACCGGCGCCGGCCGGAGTGCCCACCGAGCACACCGCGAAATAGCGCCCGTCCACCGGCCCGGCCGGGACGGCGGCGTCCGTGGGATTCGTGCAGATCTCCAAGCTTGCGCTGGCCTGGCGTATCTGGCTGATGAGCGCTTCCTGCATGCCGTCGAGCGTGAAGGCTTGCTCTCCCGTGCCGCTTCGCAGGAGCAGCACCCCACCCGACTCCGGATCACGCACGACGATCGAGATCGGCTGGCGCTCCATGACTTCCCAGGTCGTCGGCACCTCGACGCTGATGTTCTCGGCCTCGACCGTCGTGAAAGTGACCGCAGGAGGAGGGGTGGCCGCGCTCCATGAGGGCGGCGGCATGCGCTCGCCAGGCGAGCGTGCGGCGGCGCCCCCGTCCCGGAGCACATTGCCGATCAGCAGTCCCAGCCCTCCGGCCGTCGCGAGGCCGATCAGGGTGCCGGCCACCACCATGCCGACCCCGAAGCGGTGCCTGGGGGCAGGCGGCGGCACGAACTGTTCGGACTGGACGATTGGCCGGCCACAGCGACCACAGAACCGGTGTTGCGGAAGGTTGTGGCTGCCACAGCCTGGGCAAGCTGTCATCTTCGTCGGTCCGTGACTGCGTCACTCGGCAGCGAGCTTCCACTCGGGGGGAGGAAGACTCCGCACGGTGGCCGCGAACCCGTCGAGCAGTTCCGGGGAAGCGGTCAGCTGCACGACGAAGATGGACTGTCCCGATGCGTCCACGGCGATGTAGTAGGCATCGGCGAATCGCACGGCACGACCGCCGCCCTGGGGCACGCGCGTAGAACAGACGGCGAAGTAGCGGCCTTCCAACGAAAGGCCGGGAACGGCCGCCGTCTCCGGCCCACCACAGACGCGAGCATCGGGCGCCTGTTCGGCCGATCGATCGAGCAGCAGCTGCTGGAGTCCATCCAACGACAGGGCTTCGCCGACCCGACCGCTCCGCAGCCAGAGGACATTGCCGGGCCGCTCGAGCGCCGCAATCACGTCCGGGTCTCGCTGCAAAAGACCCCAGGCATTCGGCACCTGCGCGGAGATGTTGCGCACGTCAACCGTCTGCAGCGTTCCGGGGTTTCCCCCGCCCTCTCCGCCGGGGCCCCCGGGATCCTCGGACCCCCCGCGCCCAAGCAGAGCCGTGACGACAACCGCGCTCGCCGCCACGATCAGCAGGAACGCCACGACGCCGCCTATCACCAGCGCGGGCGGCAGGCGGCGAATGAGGACGGGAAGATCTGCGAGGGCCGCCGCCGAGGCGGCAGGGGGGACCAGGGACTCTTCGGGCGCAGAGGTGGTAGTCGTCGTCCTCGGCGCCAGTGAGCTTCCGCAGGTGTGACAGAACTGGTCGGCAGGCCCGTGCGGTGCGCCGCAGTTCCCGCAGAAGCTCGTCATGCCCTCGAGCGCTCGCGGTCTTCCATGGCGAGAGTGACGGGGTCAGCGGCCACTCCACCAGGCAGCAACCGCATCGTCATCTCCCCTGTCACGGACGTTAGGGCGGACTCGCTCCGCGACATCGTATCGGCGTCGTCAAGGCGATCGAAGGTTCTCATGTCGGTCCCACGGGCTCGGCGCCCACATCCGGATTGAGCCGCACAGGGCTGCCGCACTGGCCGCAGAACGTCGCTTGCGGCGCGACGCGGTAGCAGTTATGACAGGCGGCAAGCTGCGCGCTGCCGAGCGGTGACGCATCTGCGGCAAGAAGTGCGCCGAGGATCCGCCGGCTCGATGCCGCTAGGAGGATCGCCACCAGTGAGCCGGCCGCAACGGCAATTGCCGTGGATACCGACATCGCCTGCAGCATACCCAAGGCGAGCTGGCTGCCCAGCGCAGCGCCGACCGCGCCGGCCCGGAGCCGCGTAATTCCCTCCCCGGCCGGGTCGGCCAGCAGCCATACCGCGGCGCAGAGCAGGCCTGTTGCGACGAGGTTGACGATCGGAGTCACGAAACCCACGTTCAGCAGGGCCAACAGATGGAGTCCCGGAGGGGCGGGAGAGATCAGCCCACCGCCGAGCTGGGCCAAGGCACCTCCGGCGGCAACCGTGATCGTGAACGCGGCCGCCGACAGAGCGCCAAGGTCATACCCGTCCAGCACCCCCGACGACCAACGCCAACGGTACATGGCCAGAGGAGCGAGCACCATCAGGGCCTGCGTCGCGAGCGGGTCCGCCGCCGCGCGCCACGCGAGCGCCAACCCGTGCAAGGAGCCCGGCGGGGCGCCCCGGTTGCCACCGGAGGCGACCAGAACCCATGCGATGCCGCCCATGAGTCCGCCTGCCACGATCACCGCGACGGCCGTTCTTCCATTGCGCTTTCCGAGGTCGATCTCGAAGGCATAGACGAGAACCATAAGGGGGATGACTGCGAACGCCAGCAGCACGCTGGGGCCCGAGACGCGCAGCAGCCCGAGGATGGCCAGAACCGATGCAGCGATGAGCAGCGACAGGATGAACTCCGGAACCACCTCGTTCGGCAATCGAGGGAAGATGCCGGTCAGCATCCCTCCAGTCACTCCGCGCCGCTCGCCGCCGCCGAGCGGTTGCCCGCAGGCCACGCAGTAACGACCGGGCGGCACTGGGCGCCCACAGCGCGGACAGCGCGGGCTGGGCATCGTTGCGGCAGCTTCAGAACGGATCATCGCCCGGCCAGGTGATCGTGTTTGCCAGGTCGCTGAAGCAGATGACGGTCGAGGTTCTGGCCGGGTTCGGGTGCGCGTATTGCCTGGTGTCGAGGGGCCCAACGCCGGAAAGCGTGATGGCTAGCCCGTCGCTGACCGCCGCCATCAGGATCAGGCGCGCCTGGACCGGCGCGCCCGACTCGCCGAGCAGCGTGAGGTCATAGACCACTCCGTGGCCGGGATGGAAGCCGAGGTGCGCCCTCGGAATCACGTATGCGACCACCGCGTCCGGGTGGAGCCGCGCCTGGTAGGCGGCCACCATTGCCTCTGGGGTGCGGCCCTCGGCCGGCTCCGCCTCCACTCGAACCGGCCACTCTCCAGCCACCTGGTCGCCAGTCACCGTCCATTCGATCCATCGGTCGCCACGTTCGCGCACGCGCATGTCCTCCGGGCAGCGTGGGCTGGCGGCATCGAGCCGATAGCCGTAGGTGGCGCTCACGTAGGGATCCGCCGGGGGAACCGGCGGCGCCAGCCTGCCTGGTGAGCAAAGCTCGTCCCCGCAGCCGTTCGCCAGCGAGCGAGTCACGACGAAGCCGAGTGCGGCGGCTGCCACGGTCATGACGAAGAGGACGACGGTTCCGACCACCCAGATTCGGATCCTTGCCGATGGTCCCCCCATGTCCCGCTGCTCGGTGGGTGTCAGGCGACGGTAGTCCACGACCTGGGCAGGCGGTTGCGCCGCCCTCCCGCACCCAGGGCAGAATGCCGCGCCCGCGGGCACGCCGTTCAGACATCGCTCACAGGCTTGCATCAGCCGCCTCCGGCCGAGCCCGTCATCGCGCCCGCGCGCTGGTACTCCGCCAGCGCTTGGGCCAGCTGCCAGACATTCGGGCTCCCAAGGCCGGTGGCCATGTCGTACCCGCTCGCCGTCGGATACAGGAGGTTAGTTCCGATGGTGATATCGTGGAACGCATCGGGGTGCGACTCGGCCACCGAGTAGAGGGCGGGGTTGGCGAACCCGAGCGGCGGCAGTCCCTGGCGCTTCAGGTACTGGTTGACGAGGGCCGTGATGCCCGCCCAGATCGGGACGGCTTGGCTCGTACCGCCGCCCGTGACCCAACCGTGCCCGGACAGGTGGATGCTCATGCCACCGCCGGCGTCAGCGGCGACGTCCGGTACTTGGCGCTGTCCGTTGCTGAGCTCGGTCCGCACCCCCGGTCCCTCCTGCCAATCGGGTATCGGGTAATAGAGACTGAACCCTCCGCCGGAACCCTCGGTCAGCGCCGGACCGTTCCATGCCGCCTCGTTGCGGTAACCCCCATCGGTTCGCACGCTGAGGTACGTGCCCCCCACCGCGGTCACGTATGGAGCGCTGGCCGGGAGCCTGACCCCGACAGCCTCCTCACCGGGAACGTCGCCCTCGTCCAGGCAGCCGAACGCGCCGTTGTCGCCGGATGACGAGAAGACGGACTGGCCTTGTAGCGCGGCCCGTTGGTAGAGCGCCTCGACCTGCCTCGCAAGGATCAGCCCCCAGGTCGCCTCGCAGTTGCTGAAGCTCTGGCTAACGATCGCGCCGGGGTACTGGGCCACCGCCGCGCCGAGCATGCGCAGCATAGGTCCGAAGCGCCCGTCCTGCGACGCGAAGACCACCAATCGGGCACCCGGCGCGATGGCGTGGATCACCTCCAGGTCCATCTCGAGCTCGCCGATCGGCTCGATAGCGGCCGAGTCGTCCCAGCCGTCGGTCACGCTGATCGGCGGGAGTCCATGGCGGTCGGTGAAGACATCAAGGGCCGCCTGGCGGTAGCCGTCCTCGGGGACCACGACGACTACCGTTTCGCCGGTGCCATCGATGCCCATCCCGTGCAGCGGGGCGATGTTGTACGCCCGCGCCAGGTGCGCGGGCGTGAGGCCACCCACCGGCACGAAGTCCGCCGAAACGACGGCCTGGGAGTCCAGGGCAACGGCGGCACTGACCGGCAAGCCGGCTTCGTTCGCCGCATCCTGCAGGCGCTCGCGCGTGACAGCGTGCCCCTGGACGACGATCCAGTGATTGCCGGCTTGCCAGTCAGCGGACATGCCGCGCTGCGCAAGCTCTACTCGGAACTGGTCGACCAGCCTTGCCGATGGGCCGATCAGTGCGGTGAACTCCCCGGACGACAGGAACCGGCCGTAGTCGCTGGAGCCCGGTTCGTACAGCCGTGCATAGGCGGCACCCGCCACGTCGTGGGGGCGGGCGGCCAGCACGACAAGCCAAGCTGTTTCCGATGGTCCCTGGGCTGGCGATGCATTCCCTCCCGACAGGAGGAGCGCACCACCGAGGAGTGACGCCAGGACGGGAGACCGCCGACGTGATCGGCCACGTGGCGATTCCCCGGCCATCCGATCTCTCAGTGCAGGGCTACTGCGAGTACAGCTTCCATTGCGGTACCGGTAACTCGGCGATCTGGTCGTAGAACGCGTCGAGCTGCTCGCGCGTGGCGAACACGTTGTACACGAAGACGGATTGACCCTGAACGCCGATCAGGAACACGTCCGCCACGGCGATCGCCTGCCCGCCCTGTGGGGTAAGGGTGTAACACACCGCGAAGAAGAGCCCGGCCGGGCCGCCCGGCACCTGGGACTCCTCCGGGCGGGCGCAGACCTCGGCGTCCGCGTGCGCCTCTCTCCTGCTCTTCACGAACGCCTGTTGCAGGTCGTTGACGTCGAGGGCCTGCTCCGCGGTACTGCTGACGAGGATGAGCACGCCCCGGGTCTGCGGCGCCATGGCGACGATACGGTCCGCTTCCTGGGTGCGGACTTCCCAGTCAGATGGCAGCTCCTGAGCGATGTTCTCCACGTCGACCAGCTGGGTGTCGCCGCCGTTGCCTCCCCCGGGTGTCGGGCTGGGCGTCGGCGTCTGGCTTGGCGAGGCAGCCGAGCTCGGAATCTCCGCCTGCGCGCTGGGGGCAACCGACGGCGGCGCCGCGGTTGCGCTGGGTTCCATCGTCGTGGGGGTCCCCTGCGCGATCGATGGCAGCGGGCCGTTCTGGTC
>Ga0299913_10004716_pt1 | contig 11493 bp, 4 predicted proteins | sample RVTome_9_FD_201360 | JGI IMG/M metagenome (GOLD analysis project Ga0299913, IMG submission 201360) | Soil microbial communities from uranium-contaminated site in the Upper Colorado River Basin, Wyoming, United States - RVT155D38 (version 2) ... | reverse complement strand
GTCGTCCCAGTCGCGCTGGGACTGGTTGCCACGGAGACGACGAGGCGGACGTTCGCCGTGGTGTTGACGGCGTTCGTCGTCGCGGGCCTCATCGCGTCGTTCAGCCAAGGCGGATGGGGGGCCGCGGTGGCCGGCGCGGCGATCGTTGGGGGGTTCTGGTACCTCCCACGCTGGCGTCATTCGTTGAAGGCGGCGGCGGCCGTCGTCGTGCTGGTCGCGGTTGTCGCGATCGGTCTTGTTGCAGTCTCCGCGGTCGCACCGGGGACCGGCTTCGTGCCCGGCACCGCGTTCATCCGCGGCGAGGCATGGCGCGCGGCCGTGTCCATGACCGCCGACCACCCGCTCGCGGGACGGGGGCCGAACGTCTTCGCGATCGAGGGTGTGCAGCACCGGAGCTCCCCCAACGGCGTGCGTGCCGGTTACAACTTCCCGGACGATCCGCACTCGGTGTTCCTGTCGCTGACCGCCTCGGCGGGGATCTTCGGGGCGATCGGGTTCGGCGTCTTCCTGTGGTGGATCGTCCGGCTCGCTCGCAGGCTGGAGGACCCCCCCCTGCTCGGGATCGCGTTCTTCGGTGCGGTTGTCGCCTACGTGATACAGAGCCTCGTCAGCATCGACGAGGTCGCTTTGAGAACCACGATGTGGACCTGCTTGGCGGGATGCATCGCATCGACCGCCACGCGCGATCCCGACGTGCTGGCATCGATGTCCAAGAAGGACCGTGCGCGAGCGAGGAACGAGGGCCTCCGCCAACCGATCGCCGCGTTCGTCGTCGCGCTGGTCGCGCTGGCTGGTGTCTGGTGGTCGGCGAACTTCGTCATCGCCGACACGCGGGTGTGGCAGGGGCGGTTGCTGGCCGCCTCCGGTGCCGTGGCAGATGCCGAGAGCGAGTTCGATCGCGCGCGCGGGTTCCGCGACGACTATCAGTACCGGGTGGCCGAAGCCGAGGCCCTCTCGCGGGTGTCATTGTCGTCGGAACAACCTGATGCAGACCGATACGAGGCCGCCCTGGGTTCGTTCGATTTCCTCGGTGACTTCCCTCACGTTCTGTATCTCCTCGAGTGGGCGGAAGCGTTCGACCTCGGGACCTCGCTCGATCCTTCGTACGACGAGCGCGCGCTCCAGGTCTACGAGCGGATGCAGCGGATCGATCCGACCAATCCGATGATCAAGGCGGGGGCCGCCGATGCTCTCATCGAGCTCGGCCGAGCCGATGAGGCGATCGCCTCGTTGGAACCGTACGCGGACGATGTCGACCCGGTGCGACGCCCGCAACTCTTCGCCGTGCTGGCGCTGGCATATGCGGCGACGGGTGATGCCGCCGCAGCCGAGGAAACGCTCGCGCTCTTGGACGAGGAAGGGGCACGGCTACCGCACGCTCAGCGCGCTTTCGAACTGATCGAGGGCCAGGGATGAACGCGATCCTGGAACACGGGCCTCGCCTCAGGCGGATCGCCCTCCTCATCGGCGCGATCGGAACGCCGGTGGTCTTCCTGCGGGTCATCGAGGATCCCTTCAACCTCCCAAAGCTCGCACTCCTCACCATCGTCGTCACGGTGGTGATCGCCGTTCGGATCGCGGAGCTCCTTCAGGGCTCGTCGTGGGAGGGCCTCCGGAGGTTGCGGATACCCGTTGCCGCTCTCACCGGGCCTCTCGTCCTGTCCTGGGTGTTCGGCGATTTCCGCGCATGGTCGTGGTTCGGCGAGTACACGCGCTATCAAGGCTTCTTCCCCTACGTGCTCGTTATCGTCTTCGGACTGCTCGTGGCCGACGCCTTCGCGGGCCGGGCCCGTTCGCTCGCATGGGCGACGACGATCGCGGGTGGTGTCGTCGGCGGTTACGCCTTCATCCAGTGGGTCGGGGCCGATCCGTTCGTATGGGCGGTCGGCGGGGCGCAGTCCCGTCAGGCTCTTTCGACCCTAGGCAATCCGAACTTCTCGTCGGCCGTCATCGGCATCTCGTTGCCGGTGATGATCGGTCTCTGGGCGGAGGAGCGAGAGCGTCGGCCAACCGTTCTACGGGTGCTGGTGCTCGCCGTCGCCGGACTGATCGTCACCTTCAGCCAGGGCGGATGGGCGGCAGGCGTTGCCGGCGCGGCGGTCGTCCTCGGCTACCGCGAGGCCGCACGACGTCCCTGGGCGCGCCAAGCCGGTCTCGCGCTCGCCGCGATCGTCGCGGTCGGCGCCCTGGGCGCGGTGCTGTTCTCGATAGCCAAACCCGACAACACATTGCTCCCCTACACGGTCGCCTACCGAGGTCAGTGGTGGATCGCGGCCGCCGACATGACGTTCGACGAGCCGCTCTTCGGATCCGGTCCCAACGCCTTCGCCCTCGAGAGCAGCACATTCAGGACCGAACGGGACGCGGCCGTGAACGCATACGAGTTCGCGGACGACCCGCACTCCATCTACCTGGCGTACGCGGCCAACACCGGCATCCTTGGCCTGCTCGGTTTCCTCGCGATCGCGGCGTGGGTCGTTATGCGCGTTCCTCCACCCGGCGCGTCGCTCGTTCGGGTGGGCTTCTGGGCCGCGGCCCTCGCTTACTACGTGCAGGCCGTCGTGAGCATCGACGAGCTGTCGGTGAGGCTCGCGTTCTGGATCGCGTTGGCGGGGATCGTCTGCTCGGAGGTCGCCGAGGAGAAGGTCCGCCGGTCGCAAACCGCACGGTCCAAGAGGGCGAAGCGGAAGGCGCCACGCCGCGTCCCCATACGTCTCCTCCCCGTCGTCGTGTTGCTGGGTCTCGGTGCGATCGCGGTGATGGCGTGGCCGCTGTCGTGGCTGCTCGCCGACGCGCGCGTGCATCAGGGTCTCGGCGCCTTCAATCGGACCGATCCCGACCTCGCGATGGAACGCTTCGAAGCGGCCTTCCGCGTCCGCGATATCTCCGAGTATCGCTTCCAGTACGGATCCAAGCTTGGCGAGGCCGCGGCGTACCAGGAGGAGCGAGGAGGCGCGGGCGAGCGCTACTACGAGGCGATGCCGAGCCAGTTCGGCTACCTCGAGGAGATCCCGCACCTGTTCGGTTACGTGAACCAGGCGCGCTATGCCTTCGCATGGGGGACCGAAGTGAACGACGACTCCGAGCTCGAACGCTCCGTTGAACTGTGGCGGCAAGCGCTCGCGATCGACCCGTTGAACCCCTTGGTGCGCGCCGAGATGGCCGAGGTCCTCTCCAACCTCGACCGCGACGAGGAGGCTTTGGAGGTCCTCGACCGCGCTATCGAGATCGCGGCGATCGCACCGCAGCCGGAGCACGCGCGCGTGTGGACTGCCGTCGGCCGCGCTCGCCTCGCTCTGGGAGATGAGGAGGGGGCAGGGAAAGCTGCCGAGCAGGCTCTGTCGTTAGACCCCGAACACGAAGGCGCCCTGGAGATCCAGTCGGCGCTCGCGCGCTCGGGTTAGTTCAGACTCAGCCTCGCCACGCCGATACACATGTGAGGAGCAACTGCGGCGCGCCCGCGTCGTTAGACATTGGTGGACCGGTACGCGCTCAAGCAGAAGGGGAGGGATTTGGCCCAAAAGGGCTATTTCATCCACAGGGCATCGACCGCCAGACTGGGTCGTGGCGACCGTGGGGATCGCCGACAGCCTCTATGACTCCAGCCACCGTCACCGACCAAGAGCTGACCCTCGCCTTCCAGAGCGGGGAGTTCGACGCGTACGACGCGATCCACGAGCGTTATTCGGTGCGCGTGCAAGCGCTGTGCCGCCGCATGCTGGGCAACGAGCACGACGCCCAGGAGGCCGCTCAGGAGACCTTCGTGCGCGTCTACCAGGCGCTCGGCCGCTTCAACGGCCGCTACCAGCTCGGTGCCTGGATAGTTCGCATCGCAACCAACGTCTGCCTCGACCAGCTCCGCTCGCGTCGCCGCAACCCGAGCGACTGCATCGCGGACGAGTTCCTCGAGCTGGAGCCATGTCCCTCCCCCCACGGAGATCCCGAGGCCGTGACGATGAGGCGCTCCGAGGGCCGCCGGGTGCGCCGGGTTCTGGCGTCGATGCCTCCGATGCATCGAGCCGCTCTCGTCCTGCGAGACTTCGAGGGCTTCTCCTATTCCGAGATCGCCACCGCCCTACAGATCAGCGATGTCCAGGTGAAAGCACTGATCCATCGAGCGCGCCAACGCTTCAAGCGGCAGTGGTCGTCGTCGGGGTTCGCCGCACTTTTGCCGTGGAAACTGCTACAGCGGTTCCGGGATCCAGATGTCGCGGCCCGCGATCAGGTTGCTCAGGTCGCCAGCTCGTGGTCGCCCGCGGCTGTTTCCTGTAGCACCGCCCTGCAATCGTGCGGACATTTCGTCGGAGAGAGGATGGCGGCCGCCATCACCGTCGCTCTGGTCGGTGGCGTCGCCGCCGTCGGGGGCGCAGCGCAGAGCCCGGCATCGGCGCCCTCCGCACCAACTCACGAGGTCATGCAGACCGCGGCGAGCTCGGGCAGCACCGAGGTCCTCGGTACCCAGGCCATCAACAAGCAGAAGCGCCCACCTGAGGAGACCGTCGCGGGCGGAACCACGGCCCCGGCGGATCAAACCGGGACCGCCACGGTTCCGCCCCCCTCCGAGGATCCTGCCCCCGTCGCGTCCCCGACTCCGCAGCCGACCACTTCGCCGGCCCCCACCCCGAAGCCATCTCCCAGCCAGAGCCCGGCCGCCCAACCGACCCCGGCACCGCCCGCGTTCACGCCGTCGCTCGCGGTCGGCGCCTTCGGCTCCGGCCAGATGGAGCCGCGCGCCCACTCCTATTCGATCTACTGCGCCGGCCGCTCGTTCTCCCAGAGACTGGAAACCTCGATCCATATGAACGACGGCTGGTCCCCCGCCATCCTCGAGATCGTCATGAGCGGCCACAATCCGTATGTCGTGCTCGACGTCGTCGTGAGCGGTCACCACTACAGGTACAGGTCGTGGGGACAGCATCCGACCGCGGCTTGGGGCCTTGCTGAAGATGGTGACGCGTCATTGTCTATATCTGGAAGTTATGGAGCGGAGTACGGCGCGCATCCGGAAGATGTCGGGTTGCCCCGATCTGGTGCATTTTCAGCCGAGCTGACACTAGAATGCGACAACCCTTCTGTGATAACAGAAGGAGTTGTTTTCCAGGAGTAAGCAAGCTCGAAGTGGGTAGCGCGCACCTGGAGTGGGTAAAGCAAGCTCGTTCGTGGGACGCATTCCTTGACTCGGTGAGGGAGGCACCGGGTTCCGAATCCTTTTGGGCGTTATGGTGTGCCCCGCGCAACTTCTGTGCGCGAGCTTCGTTGTCTTATGTGAGAAGCAGTACGTAGCAAGTAGTAGGTGCCAGTGGAAGTTCGAGGAGGAGGTGGAGTTTGTCAGTAGTTAAAAGGCCGGGCAGGAGCTCAGTCGCGTTCGTAGTAGCGCTGACGCTGTTGCTCGCATTCGTGGTTCCATTCGTGGGAACGGCGCTCGCAGGTCACAACACCGACCACGACCTCGATTGTGTCGAGGAGAGCGCTCAGAACGAGACCGGAACCGAACACACCATCACGTGTGACGTTCTCGGTGGTGGTGCGACCAACACCGAGATCGACTTCGAGATCACCGGGGCGAACGACCCCGACGACGGCGACACGCCCAATACGCCTGACTTCACGTGCAACACCGGCGTTGGCACGTCGTGCACGATGACGGGTTGGGGCGACGTTGCTGCCGAGACGGCAGAGACCGGTGCGTCGACGATCCGCGCGTTCATCGACGACAACCAGAGCAACTCCGATAACGACAACGGTCTCGAGGCGGACCTAACCGAGGGTCCGAACGCCGGCGCGACCGATGGCGGCACGCCTGCGCCTTCGGGAACCGTGACGCCGGGTAGCAAGACCGAAGAGGACGACACCGACGTCATGACCAAGTCGTGGTTCGCCGACTTCGATCAGGACGACGCGACCCTCGACTGCACCCCGGAGACGGCGACCAACCCCGCCACCGGAGCAAACTCGACCGAGACTTATAACTGCACGCTGTACGACGATACGAACGACGACAACGTGCAGGACGCCGGCGAGGCCGGTATCCCGGGCATCACCGTCGATGGCGAGATCGAGTCGGACGTCAACGACCCGGACAACGGGGCGGGCGGCACGACCGCTGACTACAACAACCTCTGCACTACCGACGCCAACGGGCAGTGCACCTTCAACATCCCCGCGGTCGACTCGCAGCCCGGAACCACCGACATCTGCTTCTGGGCCGACCCGGACGCGGACGCCGAGTTCGACCTCGGCGGCGACATCAACGACGGCGGCGACTGCGCCGAAGGTCAGACGGCCACCGACAACGATCAGACCGACGTCGTGACCAAGACCTGGGTGGCTCCCAACACGCCGATCAACCTCGACGCGGAGCCCGAGTCCGACCAGAACATCCAGGGCACGTCCCACACCGTGACGGCTACCGTCACGGACATCAACGGGGCGCCCGTGGCGGGTGTCGAGGTCGACTTCGAGATCACGAGCGGTCGTAACGTCGCGCAGGCGACCGTCTGTGACGACTTCACGACCAACGCGAGCGGTCAAGTCACCTGTAGCTACACGGACGATCTCGCGGGGCTAGGCGCGGTTACGCCTCCCTTCGAGCAGGACGACATCCTCGTCTGCGTCGATGAGGGCGATGACGATGCCTGTGACAACGACGTGGACGCGACCGAGGGCCCGGATGATGTGGACGTCGACACCACCGATGCGGTTCAGAAGTTCTGGTTCGCAACGGCACCCACCGTCGACGACCTCACTCTCGACATGCAGACCGACAACTCTTGGGAGACCGAGCTCAACGAGCCCGACGGTGGTTTCGTCGGTGACGGCAGCTGCGATTCGCCGGGCGAGGCCACCTCGAGCAACACCGCCGGCGTTATCCACCGCGTGTGTGTCACGGCGTTCACCTCGACCGACGACGAGATCCCGGGTCAGGACGTGAGCGTCAGCCTGAGCGGCGTCGGCACGTTCGTGAGCCAGGCTGCTTACCTTGCAGCGCTCGCGGACAACGACGAGCAGGGTGACGGCGACGTCGCCACTCCCGGACGGGACATAACCGCCGCGGAGGACCTCGGGTCGCAGGTAACGATCACCACGGACGATTCCGGCGAGGCGTTCGCTTACATCTATTCGGACGCCACCGGCACGAGCACCTTGACGGCGTCGGAGGACGACGGCTCGGACACGGGCACCAAGACGTGGACGGCAGGCGATCCTCGCCTCCTGGATTGTTCGCCCGACTCGGCGACCAACCTGCTCAACACGACGCACACCGTGCTTTGCACCGTGACCGACCACCTCGGCAATCCGAAGCCGCACGTCTTCCTCGTCGCTGACGAGGACGGCCAGGGGACGATGACGAATTCGAACATCACCCTTTGCGCCGACGAGGGCGTGCCTGGCGACGACTGCAAGTACACCGACGCCAATGGTGAGGCCGAGTTCTCGACCACGGCGGCTGCCGAAGGTAACGAGACGGTCAACGTGGAGATCGCCGGTGTGAGAGACGATGAGGACGGCGATGACAGCGACGTCGGAGACACCGATCCCGAAGCATCGGGAGACAGGGATGACGAGTGTGACCTTCCCGCCGGTGAGACGGGTTCCTACGCCGACCACTCGCACAACGGCAACCCGGACGGCACGTACGACGACACCCGGGCCGACATGGCCGGGATCTGTGAGGAGACCGTTAGCAAGACGTGGTCGACCACAGGGCCGACTCCGGACGAGGGCTTCCCGCGCACCGTTACGCTCGAGGCCAGCAAGAACAAGGTCCGCTACGGCAAGACCTTCGAGCTGACCGCCACGGTGCAGCCGGGCGACCTCAACACGCCCGCCAGCTGCATCCAGGGCGTGACCGTTATCTTCCAGCGCACGGTCGTCGGCGACTCGGCGATCAACGACGTCGGTACCTCAGTGACCGACGCGTCGGGTGTTGCGACAATGGACATGGCCGGTGACAAGAACGCCAACTACGTGGCGCACTTGGACCAGACCGGTGAATGCTCAGAGGCCAACTCGACGGCCGAGGCTGTGCTCGTCAAGAAGCAGGTGAAGCTGAAGATCTCCGACCAGCGTGTGCGCAGGGGCCAGCGTGTCCGGTTCCGTGTCAAGGTGCTGCCGTGTGGCGGCACCGACGGTCCGGGCCACCCGGGCGACCGCGCACTGCTGTACAAGACGGTCGGTGGCCAGTTGGCCAAGATCGCTGCGAAGCGCACCAACGACAACTGCGTGGCAAGGTTCAAGCGCAGGGTCTTCAGGGATGCGACCTTCCAAGGTCGTTCGCCCAAGCAGGACGCTGACCACCAGAAGGGTCAGTCCCGCAAGAAGGCGGTGCAGGTTCGCCGTAGGTAACTAAGCAAGGCGTAAAGCCAAGCTGTGGAAGCGGCCCCCTTCGGGGGGCCGCTTCTTTTTCTCCCCACCGCTTTCCTCTCGTTTGACAACCCAGGACGTTGTGAAACGAGAGGAGAGTGAGTGCTCACATATCGTGTCCGCCCTATGCGGCTTCTAGGTGGACTCCTCGCCCTGGCCCTCGCGGCCTCGGCCTGCACGGCGGACGATCCCGACGAACGCGCTCCGCAAGGTCGGGCCGGACCCCCCAACGTGCTGATCGTGATCACCGACGACCAGCGGGTCGACGGCACGCTCGACGTGATGCCTCGCACGAAGCGTTGGTTCACGGACAACGGGACCCGGTACGACAGCGCCTATGCGACGACGCCGCTGTGCTGTCCGTCACGAGCTTCGATCTTCTCCGGACTCTACGCGCATAACCACGACGTCTTGAAGAACACCGAGCCGGAGCTGCTGGACCAGGACCTCACGATCCAGCGCTACCTGCACGACGCGGGCTACCGCACCGCGTTCTACGGCAAGTACTTCAACGCGTGGGAGGTGGAGCGCGACCCCCCCAACTTCGACGACTGGGCGATCTCGACGGCCGGTTACTACGGCGTGGAATTCGGGATGCCGGACGGCGTGCGCAAGGTGTCGCGCTACTCGACGACCTTCCTGGCAGACAAGGCCCTCGGCTTCCTCGAAGAGGCGGAGCGGGACGACGACGAGCCATGGCTGCTGTTCGTGTCGACCTCGGCCATGCACAAGCCGTTCACGCCCGAGCGTCGCTACAGAGACGCCGAGGTGCCCGGATGGGAGTCCAACCCGGCGGTCGAGGAGCAGGACACCAGCGACAAGCCGGATGTGGGAGCGCGCCACATCACTCCGGCCGCGGGGCTTCGGCAGCGGGCACGCCAGCTCCGCACCCTCATGTCGGTGGACGACGCGGTCGATCGCCTCACGGCCTTCCTCGACGCCAGCGGCGAGACCGAGGAGACGCTGGCGATCTTCGTGTCCGACAACGGGATCTCCTGGGGCGAGCACGGGTTGCTCGGTAAGCGCCTGCCCTACCGGGAGTCGGTGCAGATCCCGCTGCTCGTCCGATGGCCGGCGGGGACCGAGCACGAGCCCGTCGACGGGTCGCTGGTCGCCAACCTCGACATCGCTCCCACCGTGCTGGAGGCGGCCGGGATCGAACCGCACCACGAGTTCGACGGCGTGCCGCTCAACGGAGGGACGGAGCGCGACCGCCTGCTGCTCGAGCAGTGGGGCAACTACTCGAAGGGCCTGCCGGACTGGGCGTCGGTGCTCACGAGACGCAGCCAGTACGTCGAGTACTACGGGAGCGAGGGCCGCACCGTGTTCCGCGAGCTGTACGACCTCACCGACGACCCCTGGCAGTTAAACAATCTCGTAACAGATGCCGCCCCCCCACGCCTGGAGCGTGAGCTTCGGGCGTTGCGCCGATGCAAAGGTGGTTCTTGTATGTAACAGGGTGAAACTTGACTGAGACGCCGTCGAGCGACGACGATCGGTGGTGGTTGCCGGCGGCGAACAAGGGGGTCGTGATGAAGGATCTGGTGCTGCGCCCGTTGCGCGCTTTCGTTCTGACGGTGGTCCTGGTCTTGGGATCGGCGTTCCTGCCGCTCGGCGGCATCGCGTTCGCCACGCACGGCACGTGCGAGATCGACGTCACCCCGGAGGCCCAAACGGCTACCGCCGGAGCGACCACCACGTTCACGATCGCCCTCCGTCAGTCGGGCACCGACGTGGACGCGCCCTCGACAGAGGAGTGCACCACGCGCGACGGCGGCACGGTCGACATCTCCGTCGAGATCACCACCGGCGACGCCTCGCCGAACTATTCGCCGGGCTCGATCGACGCGGCCGACACCCCGCTGCAGCCGGACCTCGGCTGTTCGATCACGAACGGGCAGAACTCGTGCACGGTTCAGTACACGCGCAACTCGCCCGCGGGAACGGATACGGTCGAAGCCTTCGCTGCCGACGAACCGGCTGACGGCGACAGCGCGACCCAAACGTGGACGGGGGCCGCGGTCGCGTTCCTCAACGCAACGCCGGAGAGCGACATCAATCCGGTGCAGACGAGTCACGTCGTGACGGCCACCGCGACGACGTCCACCGGCCAACCCGCGTCCGGGGTCAACGTCGACTTCGAGATCACGGGTGGGCCGAACGCGAACCTCGACAACACGAAGGCGGATCGCGAGTGCACCACTAACGCAAACGGGGTCTGCACCGTCACCTACACGGATGGGGCTACCAACCCCGCGGCCCCCAACAACGTCGACACGATCTGCTCGTGGGTCGACACGGGCGACGACGACGTCTACAACCCCTTCGGCACCAACCAGGCCGACGGCGGCGATTGCGACGTCGAGTCACCGACGGAGACCGACGACTCCTCGCTCGGCGGCACCGACGCGTTCGGCAACGATCTGACCGATGTCGTTCAGAAGACTTGGGGCAGTGCGACATTGACGATGACGCCTGCGTCGGATTCCGGCTCGGTCGGTACCTGCAATGCGTTCACGATCACCTTGACCGACGGGGCGGGAGCGGGTGACGCGGGAGAGACGATCGACGTCGAGCAGATCCACGCGCTCGCGACGAACAACACGGCCGACGACGAACCGACGGTCGACTTCTGCACGCCCGATGCGGCCGATGGGGCCAACCCCTCCGCGGTGAACACGAACGCCGGTGACCTGAAGGAGACCGGTCAGGGCGGCGACAACCCGGGAACCAGCGGAGGCGAGACGGCCGCCACGACCGACAACCAGGGCCGCATCACGATCGGCATCACCAGCGCGCCGGGCAACGGATCGGATGGAACGGGAACGGTGACCGTCACGGCGTTCCTCGACTCCGACGGCGACGACGATCCCGACGCGAGCGAGCCGACCGACACCTCTACCAAGACCTGGGTTCTCGCCGAGCCGCGCGTTCTCGATTGCGGACCGGAGACGGCCTCGCCCGAGGTCGGCTCCCAGCACGCGATCACCTGCGTGGTGGTCGACCGCTTCGGCGACCCGGTCGCCGGTGAGGGAGTGACCGTGACGACCTCGGGCGTCGGCTCGGTCGGCTCCACGACCCTCACCACGGACGCCGCCGGGACGGTGACCATCACCGCAAGCTCCTTCC
>Ga0299913_10004713_pt1 | contig 11494 bp, 10 predicted proteins | sample RVTome_9_FD_201360 | JGI IMG/M metagenome (GOLD analysis project Ga0299913, IMG submission 201360) | Soil microbial communities from uranium-contaminated site in the Upper Colorado River Basin, Wyoming, United States - RVT155D38 (version 2) ... | reverse complement strand
CCCCGGTAGTCCAGCGTGATGAGGCTGATCGACGTGACCAGGAGCAGCGCCAGCAGCACCCGCGTGCGCCGGGTGTCCCTGTTCATGCGCACTCAGCCCCTGTCGGGGAGGTCGGTCGTCGGCGGGATCGGGCTAGTGACGCGGCTCGGAGATGAGCACCTGCTGCAGGGCCTCGAACTCCTCGACGCACTTGCCCGAGCCCATCGCCACCGAGTCCAGCGGGCGGTCGGTGAGGTGGATGGGCATCCCGGTCTCGTGCCGGAGCCGCTCGTCGAGCCCCTTGAGCAGCGCACCGCCACCGGTGATGACGATGCCGCGGTCCATGATGTCGCCGGAGAGCTCGGGCGGGCACTTGTCCAGCGTGGTCTTGACCGCGTCGATGATCGAGTTCACCGGCTCCTCGATCGCCTTGCGGATCTCCTCGGCGCTCACGACGATCGTCTTCGGCAGGCCGGAGACCAGGTCGCGGCCACGGATCTCGGCGTGCGGCTCGTCCGGCGCGGGGAACGCCGACCCGATCGCCATCTTGATCTCCTCCGCGGTGCGCTCGCCCAGCATGAGCGAGTACTCCTTCTTCACGTACGTGATGATCGCGGTGTCCAGCTCGTCGCCGCCGGTGCGGATCGACTGGGAGGTGACGATGCCGCCCAGGGAGATGACCGCGACCTCGGTGGTGCCGCCACCGATGTCGACGACCATGTTGCCGGTCGGCTCGTGCACCGGCAGCCCGGCCCCGATGGCCGCGGCCATCGGCTCCTCGATGATGTAGACCTTGCGGGCGCCCGCGGCGTAGCCCGCGTCCTTGACCGCTCGCTGCTCGACACCCGTGATGCCGCTGGGCACGCACACGACGATGCGCGGCTTGGCGAGGTGACGGCGGCGGTGGACCTTCTGGATGAAGTAGCGCAGCATGCGCTCGGTCGTGTCGAAGTCGGCGATCACGCCGTCCTTGAGCGGGCGGATGGCCACGATGTTGCCCGGCGTGCGCCCGATCATCTTCTTGGCCTCGGCCCCCACCGCGAGGATGCCGCCGGTGTTGGTGTTGATCGCGACGACCGACGGCTCGTTGAGCACGATGCCCTTGCCCCGGACGTAGACCAGGGTGTTGGCGGTGCCGAGGTCCACGGCCATGTCCCGGCCGATGAACGACATGTTGGTACCCATGCGAAGGGCCTTCCCGAGTTGCCTGCTGCGTTCTCTGACGTCTCACGCCCCGTGCCCCACGGGCGCGCGCTCATCGTATCGGCGGGTCAGGGGGCCGACCGGAGGGCACGCGCGGCCCGCGAGGCAAAGATTTCGCTACAGGTGCGGGAAGAAGATCGCGATCTCCCGCTCGGCCGACTCGGGCGAGTCCGAGGCGTGGACGAGGTTCTCCCGGTTCGACAGCGAGAGGTCGCCGCGGATCGTGCCCGCCGCCGCCACGCGCCCGTCGGTGGCGCCGTTCAGCGCGCGGACGACCGCGATCGCCTGGTCGCCCTCGAGCACCATCGCGACCAGCGGCCCCGAGGTGACGAACTCCCGCAGCGGGGGGTAGAAGTCGCGCTCGACGTGCTCGGCATAGTGGCGGTCGGCGAGCTCGCCGTCGACGCGGCGCTGGTCCATCGCCACGATCCGCAGGCCCTTGCGCTCGAAGCGCGACAGCACCTCCCCCACCAGGCCGCGGCGGACCGCATCGGGCTTGACCAGGACCAGGGTGCGCTCGCTCACGGGCGCAGACACTAGCCGGGGCCGGCGTCGCGCTCCTCGGCGGCTCGCTGCTCCTTGAGCCGCTCGACCTTGCCGCCCAGGTGCAGCGCCAGGAACCAGAGACCGGCGAAGACCACCCCGAGGAACAGCATCGCCGGCACGGCCAGGATCAGCCCCGACACCACGACCAGCACCTGCAGCGCAGAGCCCACCCAGTAGCCCCACCGCCGGCCGAGGAGGCCGACGGTCACCACGCAGGCCGCGGCGGAGGACCCACCGAGCGCCCAGAGGGTGCCGTCGTCGACGTCCGAGAGGTCCAGCGCGACGAGCGTCGCGAACAGGATGACCAGGCCCTCGAAGACGAGGACGGCCGACGCCACCCCCCTCATGCGCCGACCTTGCCCAGCAGCGTCCTGGCCTCCGCGACGGTGACGATCGAGCCGGTCACCAGGACGCCCGCACCGCCGAGGTCGCCCTCCTCCTCCGCCAGGGTCACGGCGGAGTCGATCGCGTCGTCCAGGCGCGGCGTGACCTCGACCCGGTCGGGGCCGAAGATCTCCACCGCGACCGCGCCGAGCTCGTCGGCGGGCATCGCCCGGCCCGAGCCGGACTGGGTCACCACCAGCTCGGCGAGCACCGGTTCGAGCGCCGCGAGCATCCCGCGTACGTCCTTGTCGGCCATCGCGGCGAACACGCCCACCAGCCGCGTGAACCCGAACGACTCCTGCACGGCCTCGGCGGTCGCCGCGGCGCCGGCCGGGTTGTGGGCCGCGTCGAGCACGACGGTCGGGGAGCGGCGGACCACCTCGAGCCGCCCGGGCGAGGTGACCCCCGCGAAGGCGGCACGGACGAGGTCGATGTCGAGGCGGCCGCGCTCGGCGTGCGCCCCGCCGAGGAAGGCCTCGACCGCCGCCAGGGCGTTGGCCGCGTTGTGGGCCTGGTGCGCCCCGAGCAACGGCAGGAACACCTCGTCGTACTCCCCCGCTAGCCCGCGCAGCGTCAGGACCTGTCCGCCGACCGCCAGCGGGCGGGCGAGGACGCCGAACTCGAGGCCCTCGCGCGCGACGATGGCCCCGACCTCGACCGAGCGCCGCATGAGCACCTCGGCAGCGGCCAGGGGCTGCTGGGCCACGACGCCGTACGAGTCGGGCTTGATGATCCCGGCCTTCTCGGCCGCGATCTCCTCGAGGCTGGAGCCGAGGAAGCGGACATGGTCGATCGCGATGGGCGTCACGACGGCGACCCTGGCGTCGGCGACGTTGGTGGCGTCCCAGGAGCCGCCCATGCCGATCTCGACGACCGCGACGTCCACCGGGGCGTCGGCGAACGCCGCGTAGCCCATCGCGGTGAGCACCTCGAAGAACGACAGGCGCACGTCGTGACGGGCGTCGACCAGGTCGAGGTAGGGCGCGACGTCGTCGTACGTCGCCACGAACCGCTCGGGGTCGATCGGTGCGCCGTCGAAGCTGATGCGCTCGCGCACGGAGTGCAGGTGGGGGCTGGTGAACCGGCCGGTGCGCAGCCCGAACTCACGCAGCAGGGCCTCGATCATCCGGGCCGTGGACGTCTTGCCGTTCGTCCCCGCGACGTGGATGACCGGCGCCGCGACCTGCGGCGAGCCGAGCAGGTCGAGCAGCTCGCGGATCCGGTCCAGGGCGGGGACAAGGTCGTGCTCCGGCGCCCGGTCGAGGATCGCCCGCTCGACCTCGCGCAGGCGCTGGTCCGGGTCGGGCTGCTCGGTCACGACCGGCGAGTCTAGGTCCCGGCCGGATACCCGGAGGCCCTGCCGTGCCACCGACCATAGGATTCGGCGTCATGGACCAGCAGACGACCGCCGCACCGGCCGTCCGGGCGAACGTGCCGGACAAGCCCACCGTCGACGGGCTCGAGGCGCGCTGGACCGCGGTCTGGGAGGAACAGGGCACCTACCGGTTCGACCGCACCCGGACCCGCGAGCAGGTCTTCTCGATCGACACCCCGCCGCCGACGGTGAGCGGCTCGCTGCACGTCGGGCACGTCTTCTCCTACACCCACACCGACATCGTCGCCCGCTACCAGCGGATGCGCGGCCGCGAGGTCTTCTACCCGATGGGCTGGGACGACAACGGACTGCCGACCGAGCGCCGCGTCCAGCACGACTTCGGCGTCAAGTGCGACCCGTCGCTGCCCTACGACCCCGACTTCTCCCCGCCGGAGAAGCCGGACGCCAAACGCCAGGTGCCCATCTCCCGCCGCAACTTCATCGACCTCTGCGAGACCTGGACCGAGCAGGTCGAGACGGCGTACGAGGACCTGTGGCGGACCGTGGGCCTCTCGGTCGACTGGACGCAGAAGTACACGACGATCGGCGAGGCCTCGATCGCCGCCTCGCAGCGGGCCTTCCTGCGCAACCTGGCCCGCGGCGAGGCCTACCAGCAGGAGGCCCCGAGCCTGTGGGACGTGACGTTCCAGACCGCGGTGGCGCAGGCCGAGCTGGAGGCGCGCGACTACCCGGGTCACTTCCACCGGGTCGCGTTCCACGGCGCCGACGGCCCCGTCGTCGTCGAGACGACGCGACCCGAGCTCGTGCCGGCCTGCGTGGCGCTCGTCGCCCACCCCGACGACGAGCGGTACCAGCCACTGTTCGGAACGACGGTGCGATCCCCGCTTTTCGGCGTCGAGGTGCCGGTTCTCGCGCACCCCGCGGCCGAGCCGGACAAGGGCGCCGGCATCGCGATGTGCTGCACCTTCGGTGACCTCACCGACGTCATGTGGTGGCGCGAGCTGGACCTGCCGACCCGGTCGGTGGTGGGCCGCGACGGCCGGCTGCTGCGGGACACGCCCGGGTGGCTGCGCGACCCGGCAGCCTCGGCGGCCTACGCCGAGCTGGCGGGGAAGACGACCTTCTCCGCGCGGGCCGCGATGGTCGATCGGCTCCGGGAATCGGGTGACCTGCACGGCGAGCCCGTCCCGACCCAGCGGATGGCCAACTTCTACGAGAACGGCGACAAGCCGCTCGAGATCGTCACCAGCCGGCAGTGGTACATCCGCAACGGTGGACGTGACGAGGCGCTGCGGCAGAAGTTCGTCGAGCGCGGCCGCGAGATCACCTGGGTGCCGGACTTCATGCGCCACCGGTACGAGAACTGGGTGAACGGCCTGCAGGGCGACTGGCTGGTCAGCCGGCAGCGGTTCTTCGGCGTGCCCTTCCCGGTCTGGTACCGCCTCGACGCCGACGGCCGGCCGATGCACGACGAGCCGCTGCTGGCCGACGAGGCCGACCTCCCGGTCGACCCCGCCTCGGCGACGCCCGCCGGCTTCACCGACGACCAGCGCGACGTGCCGGGCGGGTTCACGGCCGACCCCGACGTCATGGACACCTGGGCCACCTCGTCGCTGTCCGCCCAGGTCGTCTGCGGCTGGGAGCGAGACCCCGACCTGTTCGAGCGCACGTTCCCGATGGACATGCGCCCGCAGGCGCACGAGATCATCCGGACCTGGCTGTTCTCGTCGGTCGTCCGTTCGCACTACGAGCACGGCACCGTGCCCTGGGCGAACGCCGCGATCTCGGGTTTCGTGGTCGACCCCGACCGCAAGAAGATGTCCAAGTCGAAGGGCAACGTCGTGGTCCCGACCGACGTGCTGGACCGCTACGGCTCCGACGCCGTGCGGTGGCGCGCCGCCGGCGCCCGCCCCGGCATGGACAGCCCCTTCGACGAGGCGCAGATGAAGATCGGCCGGCGCCTGGCCATCAAGATCCTCAACGCCAGCAAGTTCGCGCTCTCGCTCGGGGCGGAGGAGGACCCGGCGGCGATCACCGACCCGCTCGACCGGTCGTTGCTCGCCGCCCTGGCCGGCGTGGTCCGCGAGGCGACCGAAGCGCTCGACGCGTTCGAGTACACCCGGGCCCTCGAGGTCACCGAGACCTTCTTCTGGACGTTCTGCGATGACTACCTCGAGCTCGTCAAGGACCGTGCCTACGGGGGTCGCGGCGAGGAGGCGGCCGCCTCGGCGAAGGCCACGCTCGCCGCGGCACTCTCGGTCCAGCTGCGGCTGTTCGCCCCCGTCCTGCCGTTCGTCACCGAGGAGGTCTGGTCGTGGTGGCAGGAGGGGTCGGTCCACCGGGCCGACTGGCCCGTCGCCGACGCGGTCGCCGAGCTGGGTCACCACGGCGACGGGATGGTCCTCGCCGACGCGTCAGTCGTCCTCGCCGCGGTGCGCAAGGCCAAGTCCGAGGCCAAGACCTCGATGCGCACCGAGGTGGCCGTCTCGACGGTCACCGGCCCCGAGCACGCGCTGGACCGGGTGCGCCAGGCGGGCGAGGACGTGCGGGCCGCCGGCCACGTCGCCGAGCTGCGGTACGAGCCGTCGGACGGGCCGCTGGGCGCCACCGTCACGCTCTGACCCGCTCAAGGCGTCAGCGCTGCCTGCCGAGCACCTCGGGGAGAGCCATGAGCCGGGGGTGCGCTGTGTCCGACGAGAACGGCCGAGACGAGAGCCGACCGGCTCCGGCCGGTCCGGTGCCCGACCTCGGGTTCTTCGCCGGGCCGCCGGCTGCGAGCTCCGCGTTCGGCGGGTCCCCCCAGTTCAGCGCGCCCCCGGCCGCCCCCTTCGGCACGCCCGCGTCCAGCTCGCCATTCGGCGGCCCGCTCCTCCCGGCCCCGCCGGACAGGACGTCGCACGCGTCCCGCAGAGGGTGGAGCACGGGGTGGAAGGTCGGCGCGGGCCTCGGCGTCGCCGTCGTGCTGCTCGCGTCCGTCGTGGGTGGCCGCTTCGGCTGGCAGCAGTTCGTGGCCGACCCCGTCGTGCCGGAGACGCTGATGGGGATGCCGAAGGTGGCGGGCCCCGGTAGCGACGCGATACCGCAGGAGATGACCGGCCAGCTCCGCTCTGACCTCACCGACGACAGCGAGGTCGTGTCGGCGCTCTACAGCGACGGGCAGGGCAGCGGCTACATGCTCGTGTCGGTGCGCGGCAGCTCACGGCCCGGCGAGGGGTCCGGCGACGAGGAGCCCTTCGCCGGCTGGACCCAGTCGACGCACGACGGGATGACCTGCTCGTCCAAGCCGGCCCAGGCCGCGGAGGGCCTCGGGGTGACGTTCTGCATGCGCGGACTCTGGCGCCGGGCGGTCTTCGTCTACGGGATCGCGCTGACCCCGCCGGACCCGGCGACGGTGGCGCGCGCCACGGCCGAGGCCTGGGACGCGCAGTAGGTCAGGCGGACTTCTCGCGGCGCTCCCGCTTGGGCGTCTCGCGCGGCACGAGCGTCGGGTTGACGTGCTCCAGCACGACCTCGCGGTTGATGACGACCTTCGCGACGTCCTTGCGCGAGGGCACCTCGTACATCACGGAGAGCAGGACCTCCTCCATGATGGCCCGCAGCCCGCGCGCCCCGGTGCCGCGCAGGATGGCCTGGTCGGCCACCGCGTCGAGCGCGTCCTCGGTGAACTCGAGCTCGACACCGTCGAGGTCGAAGAGCCGTTCGTACTGCTTCACCAGGGCGTTGCGCGGCTCGGTGAGGATGCGCACGAGCGCGTCCTGGTCGAGGTTGCGGACGTTGGTGATGACGGGCACGCGGCCGACGAACTCGGGGATCATGCCGAACTTCAGCAGGTCCTCGGGCAGCACGTCGCCGAAGACGTCGCTGGAGTCGCGGTCGGCCTTCGAGTGCAGCGTTGCGCCGAAGCCGAGACCCTTGCGGCCGATGCGGCCCTCGATGATCTTCTCGAGGCCGGAGAACGCGCCGCCCACGATGAACAGCACGTTCGTGGTGTCGATCTGGATGAACTCCTGGTGGGGGTGCTTGCGGCCCCCCTGCGGCGGCACGGATGCCGTGGTGCCCTCGAGGATCTTCAGCAGCGCCTGCTGCACGCCCTCGCCGGAGACGTCACGCGTGATCGACGGGTTCTCGCTCTTGCGGGCGATCTTGTCGACCTCGTCGATGTAGATGATGCCGGTCTCGGCCTTCTTGACGTCGTAGTCGGCGGCCTGGATCAGCTTGAGCAGGATGTTCTCGACGTCCTCGCCGACATAGCCGGCCTCGGTCAGGGCCGTGGCGTCGGCGATCGCGAACGGGACGTTGAGCATCCGCGCCAGCGTCTGCGCGAGATGCGTCTTGCCGCAGCCGGTCGGGCCGATGAGCAGGATGTTGGACTTCGCCAGCTCGACGTGGTCCTCGCGGCTCTTGGTGGTCGCCACGGACTCACCCGCCTGGACCCGCTTGTAGTGGTTGTAGACCGCCACGGCGAGAGCCTTCTTGGCGACGTCCTGGCCCACGACGTAGGAGTCGAGGAACTCGCAGATCTCGATCGGCTTGGGCAGCTCGTCCCACTTGAGGTCGGAGCTCTCGGAGAGCTCCTCCTCGATGATCTCGTTGCAGAGGTCGATGCACTCGTCGCAGATGTAGACGCCGGGGCCGGCGATGAGCTTCTTGACCTGCTTCTGGCTCTTTCCGCAGAACGAGCACTTCAGCAGGTCGCCGCCGTCACCGATGCGTGCCACCCGTCGGCCTCTCCCTCTCGCAGCCCGGCCGGTCGACCGGGTCGTGTGTGCCCTGACGGTACCTCGGCAGGGCCTCGTGCGCCTCCATTACCGCGCCGATCAGCGCCGGACGGGCGAGTCGCCGCCACGCCCGGACACGCTCAGCCACCGCGGGTCGTGAGCACCCGGTCGACCAGGCCGTACTCGACGGCCTCCTCGGCGGTGAGGATCTTGTCCCGCTCGATGTCGCGCTCGACCTGCTCGGGCGTGCGGTTGGAGTGGCGGGCGATCATCTCCTCGAGCAGCTTGCGCATGCGGAGGATCTCGCGGGCCTGGATCTCGACGTCGCTGGCCTGGCCGCCGCCCTCGGTGTAGGGCTGGTGGATGAGGATGCGCGAGTTGGCCAGCGCGAACCGCTTGCCGGGCGTGCCGGCAGCCAGGATGATCGCGGCCGCCGACGCCGCCTGCCCCAGGCACGTGGTCTGGATGTCGGGCCGGACGAAGTTCATGGTGTCGTAGATGGCCGTGAGCGCGGTGAACGAGCCGCCGGGCGAGTTGACGTAGATGGAGATGTCGCGGTCGGGGTCCATCGACTCCAGCGTCAGCAGCTGGGCCATCACGTCGTTGGCGATGGTGTCGTCGATGGCCTGGCCGAGGAAGATGATGCGCTCCTCGAACAGCTTGGTGTAGGGGTCGAGGCGCTTGAAGCCGTAGGAGGTGCGCTCCTCGATCACGGGGAGCACGTAGCGCGAGCTCGGCAGGTGGAGCCCGCCCGGGGTGCTGGTCATGGGTGCGCGGTCTCCTCGCATGTCGCCGTGGCGGTTGGCGCCGGGGTAGGTGCTCTTCTGGTCGGTCACGCCGTGCCCCCCGAGCCGGAGACCTGGCCGGCGCTGCTCACGACCCGGTCGACCATGCCGTAGTCCTTGGCCTCCTCGGCGGTGAACCAGCGGTCGCGGTCGGAGTCGCGCTCGATGGCCTCGATGCTCTGGCCGGTGTGCTGGGCGATGAGCTCGGCCATCTTGTTCTTGGTGTAGAGCATCTGCTCGGCCTGGATGCGGATGTCGGACGCGGTGCCCCCCAGGCCGCCCGACGGCTGGTGCATCATGATCCGCGAGTGGGGCAGGGCGTAGCGCTTCCCGGACGCGCCCGCGCAGAGCAGGAACTGGCCCATGCTGGCCGCGAGGCCCATGGACACCGTGGCCACGTCGTTCTTGACGAACTGCATCGTGTCGTAGATCGCCATGCCGGCCGACACCGAGCCGCCCGGCGAGTTGATGTAGAGCCAGATGTCCTTGTCGGGGTCGTCGGCGGCGAGCAGCAGCAGCTGGGCGCAGATGGCGTTGGCGTTGGCGTCCTCGACGACCGAGCCGAGGAAGATGATGCGCTCACGCAACAGGCGGTTGTAGACCTGGTCGTCGAGCCCGAAGGTCTGGGGCTGCGGGGTCCGGCCCTCGACGGCCTGCTGGCCGGGGGTGATCAGCTCGCTCACTGCGCGTCACCTTTGTCTCGATCTGGAGGCTCGTAGGTCAACTGGTAGCGACAGTAACGCCCGCCCTGGACACACCGATCCCCGACTCGGCGGTGTTCGCTGACGGCGCACGAGCCCCCGACGCGCGAGACCCCCGTCCTCGACGGGGGCCTCGCGGTGGTACGGGAGTGGGTGCTGCCTACTGGTGCTCGGGCTCGACCGCCTCGGCCTCGACGAGGTCCCCGGCAGCGTCCTCGTCCGGGATGTCCGTCGCCACCGGCGCGTCCTCGCGCAGCGCCTCGAGGTCCACCGTCCGGCCGGACTCGTCCGTGACGACGGCCTTCTCCAGGATCAGGGCGAGCGCCTTGCCGCGCACGACCTCGGACACCAGCATCGGCACCTGCCCGGCCTGCACGACCTGCTGGGCGAACTGGTCCGGCGCCATGCCGTAGCGCGACGCGGTCGCGACGATGTGCTGCGTGAGCTCCTGCTCGTTGACCGAGAGCTGCTCCTTGTCGACGACCTTGTCGAGCACGAACTGCGCGGTCATGGCCTCGCGGGTGCGCTTGTCGACGTCGGCGTCGAAGTCCTCGGCGCTCTGCCCCTCGGCGGCGAGGAAGTCCTCCTTGCTCATGCCGGCGGCCTCGAGCTGGTGACCGAGGTTGTGGTTGCGCGCCTCGACCTCGGCCCTGATCGCGCCCTCGGGCAGCGGGATGTCCACGCGAGCCAGCAGCGCCTCGAGCACCCGGTCGCGGGCCTGGACGCCCTGCTCGACGGCCTTCATCCGGGCCAGGCGGCCGCGGACGTCCTCGCGCAGCTGCTCGATCGTGTCGAACTCGCTGGCGGTCTGCGCGAAGTCGTCGTCGAGCTCGGGGAGGTCGCGCTCCTTGACCGACTTCAGCTCCACGGTGACGGTCGCCTCACGGCCGGCGTGGTCGCCGCCGACCAGCGTCGTCGCGAAGTCGCCGGACTCGCCGGCCGAGAGCCCGACGAGCGCGTCGTCGAGCCCGTCGAGCAGCGAGCCCTGCCCGATCTGGTAGCTCAGCCCCTTGGCGGTCAGCTCGTCGACGGCCTCGCCGTCCACGGCCGCGGACAGGTCGATCGAGACGAAGTCGCCGTCCGCGGCGGCGCGGTCGACGCCGGTGAGCGTGCCGAAACGCTCCTGGAGGCCGCGCAGCTGGTCGTCGATGTCGGCGTCGGTGACCTCGGCGTCGTCGACGGTGACCTCGATGCCCTCGTAGTCGGGCAGGTCGAACTGCGGCCGCACGTCGACCTCGGCGGTGAACTTCAGGTGCTGGCCGTCCTCGAACTCCGTCACGTCGACCTCGGGCTGGCCGAGCACCTGCACCTCGTTCTCCTCGACCGCCTGGCCGTAGAACTTGGGCAGCGCCTCGTTCACCGCCTCCTCGAGCACGACGCCGCGACCGAAGCGCTGGTCGATGACCCGCGGCGGGACCTTGCCCTTGCGGAACCCGGGGATGGTGACCTGCGACCCGATCTTCTTGTACGCGGCGTCGAGGCTCGTCTTGAGCTCGTCGAACGGCACGTCGACGGTCAGCCTGACCCGGGTCGGGTTCAGGGTCTCGAGATCGCTCTTCACGGTCGGGGCTCCTCGGGGCACACGGGAATGGTCGTTCGGGGGTTCCGGATGGTCGGGGCGGGGAGACTCGAACTCCCGATCTCCTGCCCCCAAAGCAGGCGCGCTAGCCACTACGCTACGCCCCGCAGCGCACATGGCATCCTAGGGCCGGCGCGCAGCCGCGGCCAATCGACCGGACGGCGGTCCGGGCGTGGCCGGGCACCTCCGCGGGTGTAGCTCAATGGCAGAGCCCCAGCCTTCCAAGCTGGTCATGCGGGTTCGATTCCCGTCACCCGCTCCAC
>Ga0299913_10004712_pt1 | contig 11496 bp, 14 predicted proteins | sample RVTome_9_FD_201360 | JGI IMG/M metagenome (GOLD analysis project Ga0299913, IMG submission 201360) | Soil microbial communities from uranium-contaminated site in the Upper Colorado River Basin, Wyoming, United States - RVT155D38 (version 2) ... | reverse complement strand
CTCGCCGAGGAGGACGACGAGGTGACGATCGAGGCGATCCGCGAGATGGACCTCTCGCCGGCGTTCAAGACGATCATCGTGCCCGACTCGCAGCCGAAGACGAAGCCGAAGGCCTGCAACTACGGCATCCAGCAGGCGACCGGCAAGTTCGTCGTCATCTACGACGCCGAGGACCAGCCCGACCCCGATCAGCTGAAGAAGGCCGTGCTCGCATTCGACCGCACGGAGGACCGCGTCGTCTGCATCCAGTGCAAGCTCAACTACTTCAACTCGACCCAGAACCTGCTCACCCGCTTCTTCGCGACCGAGTACGCCCTCTGGTTCGACCTCCTCCTGCCGGGCCTCGACGCGAGCGGCGCACCGATCCCCCTCGGGGGCACGTCGAACCACTTCGAGCGCGAGGTCTTGATCGAGATCGGCGCCTGGGATCCGTTCAACGTCACCGAGGACGCCGACCTCGGGCTGCGCCTGCACAAGGACGGCTACAAGACCGCGATGCTCGACTCGACGACGCTCGAGGAGGCGAACTCGGCGCTGGGCAACTGGGTCCGCCAGCGCTCACGGTGGGTCAAGGGATACCTACAGACCTACCTCGTCCACATGAGGCATCCGTTCCGGCTCGTTCGCGAGCTCGGGCTCGGCGCGTTCCTCTCCTTCCAGTTCATCGTCGGCGGCACGATCATCTTCATCCTCAACCCGATCTTCTGGGCGCTGACGACGCTCTGGCTGCTGACCGAGGCGGGGATCATCGAGCAGCTCTTCCCCGGGGTGATCTTCTACATCGCGTCCGCCCAGCTCTTCATCGGCAACTTCATCTTCACCTACCTCACCGTCGCTGGCGCCCTCCAGCGCGGCCTCTTCGACCTGACGAAGTACGCGGTCTTCACCCCGGTCTACTGGGGCCTGATGTCGGTCGGCGCGTACCGCGGCTTCTTCCAGCTCTTCACGAAGCCGTTCTACTGGGAGAAGACGGTTCACGGCCTCGACACCGGCGGAGGGGACAAGCCCTAGATGGAAGCCGGAACGCTAGGCACGAGGTCGGCTCGCCCCGGAGGGGTCCCGGAGGCCCGCCAGGACGCGTTCGAGCCGGATATGCCGGCGACTGTCTCGGTCGCGCGCTTCGAGACGCTCGCGATTTTCGTCCTCTTCGCGATCGCCTTCGGGTTCTTCGGCTACAAGGTCCTCGTCGAGCAGCACGTGATCGTCTTCGACGCGCTCGACCGGCTCTCGCGGGCGCTCATGGTCTGGCACAACGACCCGCCGAAGCTGGCAGCGATCGGCTTCACCCTGCCACCGATCGGCACGCTCTCACTGGTCCCGTTCGCGCTGTTCCGCGACCTGGTCGAGTCCGGGCTCGCCCTTCCGCTGTCCTCGGCGATCTTCGCCGCCGGTGGCCTCGCGTACATCGACCGGATGTTCGCCGCGGCGCAGATGGGCTTCCTGCGCTTCGGGATCGTGCTCCTGATCGCCGTCAACCCGATGTTCGCGTTCTATGCGGTCAACGGGATGCCCGAGGCCTTCTACTTCCTCCTCGTCGGCTTCGCGATGTTCTGCTTCGTCGCCTGGGCGCGCACACTCTCGGTGCGGTACTTGATCGGCACCGGGATGGCACTCGCGGTCGCCTCGCTGGTTCGGTACGAGTTCATCGCCTGGACGCTCTTGCTCGGCTTCGTCTTCGCCGCCGTGCTCGCGTCCCGTGATCGAGAGGGCGACGAGGTGCAGGGATCGATCGTCGCGTTCCTGGCGCCGCTCTTCTATTGCGTCGGGCTGTGGATCTTCTTCAACCTGATCGTCCTCGGCGAGCCATTCGAGTGGATCGATGTGACTCGGACCGAGCCGATCTTCGCTACCGGCCCGGGACCGGACTTCTCGTTCGGCGACGCCCTCGGCAGCGCGCTCGAGATCGAGCTGATCTTCCCGCTCACCCTCGTCGTGATCCCGATCCTCCTGTTCAGCGCGTTCCGCGAAGGCGGGGCGGCGTCAATCGGTTTCGCACTCCTCATCCTGACGAGCATCGCCTGGTCGATCGGGAGCGCGGCGACCGCCGGCTCGGTCGACGCGATCGAGCTCAAGGACGCGCTCCCCGGCATGCTTGCGGGGCTTGCGGGGCTCGCCTGGCTCCACTACCTGTTCGAAGGCGCACGGACGATCATCGCGATCCTGACCCTGGCCGGTGCCGGCATCGCCTTACCGTTCGCCTGGGACCAGATGAAGGACTATCCGCACCAGAACCTCGAGCAGGCGTTCACCCGTGCCGCGCTTACGAACGAGGACCAGGAGGGCACATCCTCACGCGGCGGCTTCACCGTCGGCATCGCCGCTGAGCGCGACGTCGCCCGCTTCGTCGAGGACCTCGACAGCGGCAGGGGCGACATCCTCACCGACAACTCGCGCACGTTCGGCGTCATCGCACTGACCGGCGAGCCCGAGCTGTTTCTCGACCGCGTCGACATGGGCGACGACGAGTGGCGCCAGGTCCTCGTGGATCCGTACGGCAAGGTCAACTACATCCTCGTCGAGCGCTCCGACCTGATCTCCGACGAATACCCGGGGATCGAGGACGGCGAGGTCGACGGGCTCGAGGTGCTGACCCAGAACGACCGCTACACGGTCATCGGCGTGGCCGAGGAAGATCCCGCCGACGAGGAGGCCGCCGCCGCCGAGGAGACAGCTACCGGCGAAGGCGGGACGTCGACGGCGGACGAGGCAACCGGCTCGAGCGCCGGAGGCGGGTCATCCGGGGACGCCGTCCAGGGCGTCCAGGGCGGCGGCGCGGCTGGCGGTGGGGCCGGGCTCGGCTCGGCCAACCCCGCTCCGTTCGACTCGGGCACGCAGCGCTAGCCGGCGCCCCCACTCACGCGTAGAGGTGTGACTAGGCGCTTCGCGTTGGAGACACGGCGATGATCGCGCCGATCCCGGTCAGGCAAATCATGCTCAGTACCAACCACTCGTGCCAGACGTCCAGGCTGGATATCGTGCGGCTGAGCTGCTCGGTCGGCGTGCGCAGGTGGTGGTTTGCCGTGGCGGGATGCTGACGGATCGGATGGGCGCTGCTGCGTCAATGGGGCCTCAGGATCGATAGTCAATCGGGGACTTCCTCACGGAGTGAGCCGGAATCTGTTCTGGGTGGAAAGCTCCCTATCTCCTCGGTGGTGTGGAGATAGTAACCAATTTTTCATGCAATCTGCTTCTAGCGTCTGCCCGGGCGTGGAAAAGGACCGCCGGAGTCAAGGAGCGCCGGAGTCAAGGAGCGCCGGAGTCAGCCGGCCGCGCCGAGCGTTCAGCGATCGCAGCGCCAACCAGCGGCCGCTCGTCGCGGCCGCTCACTCGCGTCCGATTCGATCAGCGCAGGCCGGAAGTGGCCGCGGCCGGCTGGGGGAATCGCGTGCCGGTGACCGAGGCGCCGGCGTAGTGCTCCCGCAGGCGCTGTTCGAGGTCGTCCTCGATCCGCCCTCCGGGCCCGAGCCTGGGCGCGGACTTGATCGTGTCCTTGGAGTGCGGCACCCAGACGTGTCCTGGGCTGCCGACTGCGCTCTCAAACGGAAGCGCGGCCTGTTGGGTGGTGAAGCGGCCTTCGCGGACGATCAGCCAGGCGGGATTGCCCTCGCCGTCGACGATGACGTCGTCGACCCGTCCAATCCCGGCCCCGTAAACGTCCTCGACCCGGTTTCCGATCCAGGTGCGTGCCTCTGCAGCCCCCGGTGCGGTCGTCCCATGCAACTCACGAACTTCGAGCATTGACCCTCCTCCTTCCAAGGATCATGATACCCCCAAATGGTCACTTTCCAAACCTCCGGAGGGAGGCTTGGTCGCTCGGGTTTGTGCCTGGGGACGCCTAGGCGCGAGGCGTTGCACCGGGGCGCAACGGCTGCATGCGGACCACGTTGCCGCGGAACTGGAGCCGTCCGACGAGCTCCATGTCCACTCCGTCGCCGGCGGTGAGCCGCAGCTCCTCCGGGGTTGGAGGGCGCTGCGCGGCCTGGGGCGGCGGCTGTGGCGGTGGCGCGGCTGCGCGGCTGCGAGAGAACTGATCCGGACGGACCGGCGGCGCCTCGGTTTGGCGCTGCTGCGGCGCGGCCCAAGGGTCCTGTGCCGGGCGTGGCGCGGCGAAGCGCACCTCGGCCGCCGGCTGACGCGAGCGGGGCGGCATCGGGGGCAGCGGCGGCTGCTCGGCATGCTGACGGCGCTCGGCGTCCTGCGCCCACGCCGGGTGGCGCCCCGGCTCCGTTCGCGGCGGCATCGCCGGGGGCGGCGCCGGGGGCGGGGGCGCCGAAGACGAAGACGAAGACGAAGCGGCGGCCTGCACGGTCACGCGCGGAGGCTCGGGAGCTGCGGTGGTGGCCGGCGCAGGGGTCGCGCGCAGGGCGTCGTCGGCGCGGGGCTTCTCGCCGACCGGGTGGCCGCTCTCCGCGTAATAGCGGCGAAGCGTGTCGCTGAGCTCGTGGCTGAGCGGTGCGCTCGGGCGCACGGCCGGGGCGCCCCGGACGACTTCGCGCTCGAACGGGATCCATACGTGGCCCGCGCCGCTTGCGGCCTGGGCGAAGGGAACGAGGGTGTGGCGGCCGCCGATCCGGCCGTCGCGGACCAGGAGCCAAAGCGGCTCGCCGGAATCCGGGTCCATCCAGATGTCCTCGAGCTTGCCGATCGAAGCTCCGTAGATGTCATCCACGCGCGAGCCGATCCACCTCAAAGCCTGCTGGAGAGTGGGCCGTGCACTGCCGCGCAACTCGAGTGTCATCCTTGGTTTCTCCCTTGTGGGACCCCCGGAGGGGCCTTCCTATACCCGTTGTCTATGCCCTTTTTGATGGGCCATCCAGGCCCCGTACCACTGTTCAAACGCACGGACCGAAAGAAAGTTACCATGCTTTACGGCCGCAATAGGACACCCGAGCGTGACCGTCGCCTTGCGATAAGGCGAATGCGGGAAGTCGTCGCCGCACTCGCCGGTATCTTTGTCTTCATGCCGGATTCGGGTGAATCGGGCGCTCCGGTGGTGGGTTCAGCCGGGCCTTTGACGAGTGCGGGGCGCGCGTTCTGTGCGGCCCTCGTGATCAGCGCCGCATTCGCGGTGCTCGTGCTTCTCGCCGCCGGGCCGCCAGGCACCCCGCTCGGGCCCGCCTCGGCGGAGGCGCGCTGCGGGGAGCGCCTGGCCGCCAAGTACAACGTCGTAAGCCGCTTCCCGAAGCTGTACGCGAGCCAGTACGAGAAGCGGATGAAGGTCAGCGTCACCACGCATCACGGCCCCCTGGTCGAGTGGCAGGTGCAGCTCTACACGTTCCAGGGCAAGCTCCTCGGCGAGTCCAAGCGTAAGTCGACCCTGAACAGCACGAAGTCGGCCAGGCTCAAGCTCAAGTACGGGATCCAGGCCGGCAAGTTCACGCTCGTCGTCAAGGGGTTCCCCCGCGGCTGCCATAGCGAGTCGGTCACCTCGTCCGTGGTCCGCTTCGTCGACTGCACGAACTTCCTGCCGGTCAAGTTCCCGGACACGCCCGGGGGTATCGCCGGCGACTACGAGGCCTTTCTTTCGGTTCCGATCGAGACCCGCGGAGGGGCGCTGATCAGGAACGTCGAGTCCAGGGTCTTCAGCTCCGACAACGAGTTCTTCGGCCGCTCGATCGACGACTACAAGGTCGTGTTCGGTCGCGTGACGATGAACAACCGGCTGATCAAGCCACTGCGCCCGGGCAGCTACACGATGGAGGTGAGCGGCCGCGTCGACCAGCCGAAGCGCTGCGGAGACAAGACCGCCTCAGTGGACATGGAGTTCTCGTAGCTCAGTCCTCGTCTTGGGCGCTGCGCTCGCCCTCGATCGAATCGATCACCGCGAGAGCCTCGCGGACGGCGCTCGCGCTGGCCTCGAGCTCGGCCGAGGCGGCATCGACGTCGGCATAGGCGGCCTGGAGCTCGCGCTCGCGCGCGTCCAGCCGCGCCTCGAGCTCGGCGACGCGCCCCTCGAGGAGCGCGATCTTCTTCGCCTCGGCGCCGGGGTCGCGGTCAGGCGTCTTCTTGCGGCGGAACCAGCCCATCGCCGCGAGAATACGACTAAGGGCCTATCTGATCAGGGGCGCTCGGGATGCGGCTCGTACCACGGCTCGGCGAACCACTGGTCCGTCCGCCACGGGTGGCTGCCGAGCCACTTCTTGACGACATCGACGTAGGCCTCGTTCCCCGGCAGGTGCCAGTTGCCCGAGACCCAGGCGCCGACGCTTCCCCAGATGTCGCCCGCCTCGTAGACGATCCCGTCAGGGCGGTTGACGACGACGTCGGGGTTGTTGAGCCACTCCTGGGTGCCGTCGAAGTAGGCACGCAGGATGCCCCCGTAGTAATCGGCGTTGAACGCGGTCGAGTCGCGCATGTACGGCAGGCAGCAGTGCCACGGCTTGCGGACCTGGTAGATCCCGAACGCGCTGCCCTCGTTGCCGACCACGTTCATGTCCCAGTAGGACTCGTGCGTGGCCACCGCGCGGAGCAGGTTCGGGTCGAAGCCCCACTTCGCCGCCGCCCATTGGATGATCTCGTCGGTGGTGCCCCGGAACCGGCCGTCGACGTACTTCGCGTACGGCATGTCGCTCTTGCGGCGGAAGCGGGCGATCCACTTGCGGGGCGGGACGGTGCGGTTCTCCCTGCCGTTCGACGGGCGCGGCTCGAAGTCCGAGCGGACGACCTGCTTGGCCGCCTCCTTGCTCGTCAGCGGCCCCCACCCGACCGGCTGGGCGAGCTCATCGGCGATCGCGGAGCCGGCCGCCGGCCCGAGCAAGGCAAACAGAAGAAGCGCAAGCATCACCCCCAGGCGTCGCACGGCTCTCATCATCGGCATTCTCGGCGAGTTGCCTTAACCACGACTATGTTTGCCGAATGAGGAACGCCGAATCCTCAGCTTCGCTTCCGGTTCGGCTTGATCTCATCTGCATGAGATGAGGCGCCGCAGGCTCGTACGCGTTCCGGCCTCATCCGCCAACCTCGGGCCGGGCTTCGACGTGCTCGCGGCGGCGCTCTCGATGCATCTCGAGCTCGAGGTCTCCGAGGGCGGCGAGTTCCGCGTCGATGCCGGCGATCTCGAGGTCCCCACGGACCGCACGAACCTCTGCGTGCGTGCGTTCGAGCTGCTTCGTCCGGCCGACGGGCACTCGTTCGAGATCCGCAGTGAGATCCCGGTCACCGCGGGCCTCGGCTCCAGCGCGGCGGCGATCGTCGCGGGCCTGACGGCCGCCGATCACATCTACGAGCTCGACCACTCGACCGAGCAGCTCCTCGCGCTCGCCGCGAAGCTCGAGGGCCACCCCGACAACGTCGCCGCGGCACTCTTCGGCGGCTTCGTGGTCTGCGGCACCGACGAGTCCGGGCCGACCGTGACGAAGCTCGACCCGCCGCAGGGTGTCGAGGCGCTGGTCGTCGTACCGGGCGACGAGATCGTGCCGACCGAGGCGGCGCGCGCCGTGCTACCCGACGCGGTGCCCATGCCCGACGCGAGCGCCAACATCGCCGCCGCGAGCCAGCTCGTCCTCGGGATCGAGCGCTCGGACCTCGACCTGATCGGCCGCGGGCTCGACGACCGCCTTCACCAGCCCCATCGCGCCGGGCTCTACCCCCGGTCGATGGAGGTGGTCGAGGCGGCGCCCTCGCTGGGCGCGCTCGGCGCATCGATCTCGGGAGCGGGCCCTTCGGTCCTGGTCTGGAGCTTCTGGCAGACGACGGGCGATGTCTCCCGCAAGCTCGAGGAGCGCTTCGGCGAGTGGGCGACGATCCGGCGCGTCCCGTTCACCCCGTTGGGGGCGGACGTGCCGGAGCTGTAGGCGTTCCCGTCGTGCGAAAAAACGGCGGGCACGTGGGGGAGGGAGTGCGGGGCGTGGGTGGGCCATACGGCTCCAGCGGGGCCGTATGTCGACTTGTTTCCGACGTGCGGAAATAACTCGACACCCCCGCTCGCGAAGCGCCGATCCCCTCGAACCCTGCCCTCATTGCCGCAGTTTTTCGCGCCGCCGCGGCCCTCAGTCCAGCAACCCCACCTGGCGCAGGATCGAGACCGAGTCGGAGTAGACGTCCTTGCGCTTGACGAGTCCGTTCTCGAACGGGATCACGTCGAGCCCGTCCCATCCGACTCGCTCACCCGTGGGCTCGGCGACGATGTCGCCGCGGCGCATCGTCTGGGTGTGGGTGGCGCTTGCCGTCCACTCCTGGACGACGAGCCCGTCGCGGACGTAGAGGCGCCGGGTCGCGAACGCGATGTCGGGCCACGACTCGAAGATCGAGCCGATGTGCTCTCGCACCTCTTCACCCTGGGCACTCTCGCCGGCGGTGTGGTTGGCGAAAATCATGTCCGGCGCGTGCATCGCGACGATCGCGTCGAGGTCGTGGTCGTTCCACGAGTCGTTGTAGCGCGCGATCGTCGCTTCCAGCGCCGCGGATGAGTCGGCGTCGATCATCGGCGCGGATCCTACGTGTCAAAGCGATAAGTTGCCAAGCGCAGACCATCACCACGGGAGGGGATGACGGATGGCCGACGGGTACGAGATCAAGCACACGGACGACCTCGAGCCGCTCGAGGGTTCGGGCGGCGCGAAGTGGTCCCTGCTGCGGCGGGGACTCGATCTACAGGCGTTCGGGATGAACCTGGTCGAGATCCCGGCCGGGAGCGCGATCGTCGAGCACGACGAGACGGCGTCCGGTCAGGTCGAGGTGTACGCGATCCTCGAGGGGGAAGGGGTCTTTCTCGCCGGCGACGAGGAGCATCCGGCGCCAGCCGGCACCTGGGCCCGGTTCGATCCAGGCGCCAAGCGCAACATCCTCAACCGCTCCGACGCTCCGCTCACCGCGCTTTTGATCGGGGTTCCGGCCGAGACCGGCTACGAGCCGATGGACTGGGCATAAGCGCATGGGCCCGGGCTGGTGAGTGGGGAGTCCTCCGAGCGGCCGCTTGTCCTCGTCGCCGACGATGACCAGCACATCCTCGAGCTCGTTCGCTTCGCGCTCGAACAGGAGGGCTGTGAGGTGATCGTCGCGACCGACGGAGTGCAGGCACTGCAGCTCGCGTTCGACCGCCTGCCGAAGATGTGCGTGCTCGACGCGATGATGCCCAATCTGGACGGCCTCGAGGCCGCCCGCAGGCTCGCCGCCGACGACCGCACTTCCTCGATCCCCGTCCTGCTCCTGACCGCGAAGGATCGCGACGAGGTCGCGGCCAGCGGATTCGCGGTCGGCGCCGCGGAATACCTCCAGAAGCCGTTCAGCCCCGCCGCGCTGCAGGCGCGCGTCCGCGCCGTGCTCGAGTCCGAATAGCCCGCCGGCGCCAGAGCGCCCGCCTCGCCGGTCAACCCTTCGGCTGACCCGCTCATCCTTACGGCTGAGTAGCCCTCGCCGCACCACCATCCGACCGGGCGATCCTGCGAGTGCCCAGCCGTCCCGAAAAACGGGGCATGAGCGATGGATATACAGAATTCACTGTCTTTATTCAAATCGGCCTGGCGCTTGGCGCCATCTGCCTCGCCCCGGTCGTCGTAAGCCGCATCGTCGCGGCGATGCGCGGCGAGCACATGCGGCCCGCACCGGCCGCGGTTGCCGACGCGTTGGCGCCGGAGCCGCTCGAGGACGCACGCGTTCGCTCGCTGGAGTACGCAGCGATCGAGTCGCGGGGCCCTTCCCGGCGGGCGTCGGCCGTCCGGTCGCTGCGCCGTCTCAACCACGAGGACTCGATGACGACGATGCTCGTCGCGGTTCTCGACGGAAGCGAGACGGTCCGCGCCGAGGCAGCAAAGGGAATCGCCGACCTCGGTGACCCGTCCGCGGTCGAGCCGCTCGTCCACGCCGTCGCGACCCGGTCGCGGCGCGCCAACAGCGCTCGCGCCGCGATCCTGGGCCTCGGGTCAGCAGCGCTTCCCGAGCTTCAGCGCATCGAGCGCGACGGCGATCCGGAGATGCGGCAGACCGCGTCAACCCTTGAGCACGCACTCGCATGAGCGCCCGGGACGAAATCCTGGCACGCGACACGGCCCACGCCGATGCCATCATCCGCGAGGTCTGTGCCGAGTTCGTCGAATCTCTGAGATCTGAGAACGACGTCACCGGAACGAGCATCTCTCAGCGGTACGCCGCGGTCCCGTCCTGGTGGACTCACGGGCCCGCCCTGAACGACCCCAGCAGCCCATACGCCGCGGTTCCGTCCTGGTGCATCCCGGGGATCCCCAACGATCCCACCGACGTCGGCCACGGGCCGGAGGAGGTCGAGCTGTGAGCGCCGCCACGGCCGTCGCCGACCCGATCGTCCTGATCGCGGACGACGACTCCGACATTCGTGACCTGGTCGGCTTCCGCCTCGAGCGCGCCGGCTGCGACGTCGTCCGGGCCGCCGACGGGGAGGAGGCTCTCCGCCTCGCCGGCGAGCGCCCTCCCGACGTCTGCGTCCTCGACGTGATGATGCCGAAGCTCGACGGGCTCGGGGTGACGCGAGCGCTGCGCTCCAGCCCCGAAACGGAGCGCGTCCCGGTGCTCCTGCTGACCGCGCGCGTAAGCGACGAGGACGTCACCCGGGGCTTCGACGCCGGTGCCGACGACTACCTTCGCAAGCCGTTCAGCCCCCAGGAGCTCGCCTCGCGAATTCAGCGGGTTCTCGGCCGCAGCGTGATCTGACCGTGAGGAGAGAAACATGGTCGAGACGCTTCCGATCGTTGCCGCCGGCCTCGCGCTGGCGACGCTCCCGCTGATCGCGGCACTTGTCCTTCGCCGCGTCCGCGTCGCCTATCTCGAACGCCGCCAGGAACGCCTCGACCGCGAGGTCGCGCCGCTCGCCCTCGCCCTCGTCGACGGAGACGACCTCGTCGTCCCATCGCTGCGCCCCCTCGAGGCCGAGGCGCTCGCCGGCGTCCTGTCCCGCTACGCGCAGGTCCTCAACGGCGACGCCCGCGAGCGGATCGCGGAGTTCTTCGAGCGCTCGGGCGCCATCGAAGGCGAGCTGCGGATGCTCCGGGCCCGTCGTGCCTGGCGCCGCGCGACGGCCGCGAAGACGCTCGGCGACATGGGTTCCGCGACCGGCGGGCCGGCGCTCGTCGAGGCCCTCTCCGATCGCCATGGGTCCGTCCGCTCAGCGGCGGCCCGCAGCCTCGGCAAGCTTGGATTCACCGACGGCGTGGAGCCGATCCTCCGCGCGTTCGCGGCCGGCGCCGTGCCCCGCGCTGTCGCCGGGCTCGCGCTACTCGAGATCGGCTCACCGGCCGTCCCGGCGCTCGAGGAGCTGCTCGACGTCGAGGACGAGAACGTCCGGGCCACCGCGGTCGAGCTGATCGGGCGCATGGGCTGCGCCCGCGACAGCGAACGCCTCGTCGCCTGCCTCGACGACCCCTCGGCCGAGGTCCGCGCTCGCGCCTCCCGCGCGCTCGGCAGGCTCGGATCGGCCGAGGCGAGCCGGAAGCTGCAGCGGGCGCTTGACGCCCGAGTCCCGTTCCTTCGTGCCGCGGCCGCCGTCGGTCTCGGGCGGATGGGCGACCCCGAGGCGCTCGAGAAGCT
>Ga0299913_10004711_pt1 | contig 11498 bp, 11 predicted proteins | sample RVTome_9_FD_201360 | JGI IMG/M metagenome (GOLD analysis project Ga0299913, IMG submission 201360) | Soil microbial communities from uranium-contaminated site in the Upper Colorado River Basin, Wyoming, United States - RVT155D38 (version 2) ... | reverse complement strand
GCGCAATCGCGTCGCCTCGACGAGCTCGAAGACCTCGATGCCCGCCTGCTCCACGATGATCTCGCCGAGCAGCGCGCCGAGGAGCCGCACCTCCCGGCCCAGCACGTTGCCGCTCCCGGAGGTCCCGATGCTCCGGGGCTCCGCCCGTTCCGGATGCCAGCGCGCCGTCGCCACGGAGGCAGTGTGATCGCTCAGCCGGCGGGTGCCGTTGCCTTCGAGCCCTTGCCCTGGTGCTCGCTGTCGGAGCGCTTGATCACGCTGATCTCGCCGTTGCCCTCGAGGTACGCAGCCTTGACCTCGGCGGGGTCCTCGACGCCGTTGAGCCGGAGCTGCGTCATCAGCTCCTCCTCGGTCATCAGCTCCTCGTTGAGGGTCTTGCGCAGGACGCGGCCGTCGACGACGAGCGGCTTGTGCTCGGGATGGACGAAGCGCCGCATCCATTCGAAGCGGAACGCAAGCCAGTCCATCGTGAAGCTCGTGACGACGATCGTCGCGACGAGCACGACACCGTTGGTGATGGTCATGTAGTCGGCGGCCATCGCGTTCTGGGCCGCGTCGGCGATCAGGACGAGGACCAACAGGTCGCTGACGGTGACGGCCGAGGTGCGCCCGCGGAGGACGACCCGCAGCAGCACGAAGATCGCGAGGTACATGACGATCCCGCGAACGATCGTCTCGAGCAGGCTCACGTCGGGCACCAGCGCCGCGGGAATGTCGAATCCCAGGATCACCATCTGCCGCCTCCTTGCGTGTTCAGCCACGCCCGGCGGCGTTCGCCCCGAGCGGCTACTCGATCTCGATGGTCTCCCGCCCGGCGTCGCCACCGGAGCGCGATTCGGCATCGTCGATCCGGCGGATCCAGAAGTCGACGATGGACCTGACACCGAGCAGCTGCTCCCGGCCGGCGTTCCGGAAGTGCCGGCCGGCCTCGGGCGGGATCACCCGGTCCAGCATTCGCCGGCTTCGTTCCCGGACCGTCGGTTGGCCCTCCAGCCGGGAGAGCCGCGCTTCGAGCTCGGCGAGACGGGCCCCCGCCTCGGCATCCGGCAGGCCCGGTGAGGCCGCGCCGGACCTGCGGCGAGTGCGCTCTCCGGTCATCGAGTCGTCCATCGAAGAGCTCCTCCTACTCTCGCCGCGGGCCGGCGCGGCCCTGGAACCGAATTCGCAGAACGCCGTCCTCCATCTTCGCACCCATCGTCGGAGCGTCGATGAGGGCCCGGGGCAGGACGATGGTGCGCCGCAGCCCGTCGACCTGCAGGCTGAGCTCGTCGCCATCCCGGGACAGATGGACGGCATCGCGCGACGTGAAGGGCAGGGCGACCTCGAGAACGTGTCCGCCGTCCTCCGTCCGCACCCGGTACGGCCGGCCGCGATAGAAGAACGCGGTTGGATCCTCGTCGGCGAACAGCGCCCGGCCGATCTCTTCCAGTCGCTCCGCTCCGATCATCTCCCGGTCGAATTGGGGCACGCTCCGAACCGGCACCGGCGCGTACTGCGCGACCACCTCGGGAAGATATCGCTGCTGTGTCGCGCGGAGTCCGGCGAACGAGCCGTCGCTGTCCTTCCCCGACGGCAGGACTCGGTTGCAGACGACGAGGTCGCTCGGGTACCCGAACAGGTGGAAGTACGTGAACGAGCGCTGGGCCTCGACGATCGAAAGCTTCTCGAGGGCCAGCGCGATTCGCACGGACGAGCGATCGGGGTCGGCAAGCAGTCGGTGGACCTTGTCGAGGCGGGTCAGCAGCCGCTCGGCGGCGGCGAAGACTTCATCGCGCGGCATCGGCACCCCGATCATCCGCTCGAGCACGGGCCGGCCGATTCGGCTGACACGGCGCCCGATCGGAGCAATCCGCTCGATCCACCACCGGCTCGCTTCCGGCAGCGAGAGGAGCCGGAGCGTCTCGCCCGTGGGTGCCGCATCGACCACGATGACGTCGTAGTCATTCGACTCGACGTGGTCGGCGATCCAGAGGAGGTTGCCGAGCTCGTCCATTCCGGGCAGGACGGTCATCTCCTCCGCGAGGACCTCGTCCAGCCCCCGCCAGCTGAACAGCTCGGCCATGTACCGCTGGATCGTCGACCAGTAGCGCTCGATGTTGTGGTAGATGTCGGGCTCCTGGCCCCACAGGTTTGGCGCGATCTCGCTCGGCTCCGGCCCGAGCGGAACGTCGAACGCGTCGGCCAGGCTGTGGGCGATGTCCGTCGACAGGACGATCGTGCGGTGGCCACGCTGGGCGCTGAGGAGCGCGGTCGCCGCCGCGATGCTCGTCTTGCCGACGCCGCCTTTGCCGGTGTACAGGATGATCCGGGTCATCGCCGTTCATGATGGCGCGATGTCAAGCTCGCCGCGCAGGGTCGAACGGACCGATGTCGAATTGCTCGACGCCGGCGAGGGCCGGCGGCTCGAGCGGTTCGGGTCGAAGGTCGTCGACCGGCCTGCGCCCACAGCGCTTGCCTGGCTTGGGGACCGCTCGGCCTGGGGCAACGCCGACCTGCGATTCGACCCCGACGCAGGCTGGTCCACCGGGGGCCCGGAAGGCAGCGCCGTGACGCCGGCGCCATGGCCCGTGGAGATCGCCGGCCTGACCATGGAGGTCCGACCGACGGCGTCGGGCGGGCTCGGGCTCTACCCGGAGCACGTCGCGAACCTCGCGTGGCTGGAGGCGCGAATCGGCGATCGACTGGCGGGCGGCGCGGGCGATCAGACCCCGACCGTCCTGAACCTGTTCGCGCACACCGGCCTGGTGACCCTCGCGGCAGCGCGGGCGGGCGCGGAGGTCGCGCACGTCGACGGCGCCCGTTCGGCGATCGCCTGGGCCCGGCGGAACGCCGACCTCGCCGGCCTCGCCGACCGGCCCATCCGCTGGCTCGTCGACGACGCGGCCGCCTTCGTCGCACGCGAGGCGCGTCGCGGCCGCCGCTACGACGGAATCGTCCTCGACCCGCCGTCGTTCGGGCGCGCCAGGGGTCGCCGCTGGCGGCTCGAGGACGAGCTGCCCGGCCTGCTCACCGCGTGCGCACGGATCCTCGCGGACGACGGATTCGCGCTGTTGACGGCGCACACGACGGGCATGGACGGCACCGTCCTCGCCGACCTGGTCCGTGCTGCGCTTCCGTTCGGCGCCAGGGTGAGCGCGGCCGCGCTGGTGCTCACCGCGAGGTCCGGCGCGCGCCTCGAGCTCGGCTGGGCCGTCCGGATCAGCGCCGGCTGAGCCCGCCGATGCCCGAAGATGGCGGCGTGGTGATCGAGAGCCCGGCGAACCCGCGGATCAGGGACGCCGCGCGCCTTCGCGAGCGCCGGGAACGCGACGCGACGGGCCTGACCCTTGTCGACGGCGGACGCGAGGCGCTCCGTGCGCTCGAGGCCGGCGCGATCGTCGAGACCGCGTTCGTCTGCCCGCCGCTGATCGCTAAGACCGAGGCGAAGGCCGTCGCGGAGAAGCTCGGCCAGGCTGTTGGACCGTTCGGGGCGTCGATCGACGTCGTGGAGGTCGGCGAGCGGGCGTTCGAGAAGCTCGCCTACGGCGACCGATCGGACGGCGTCGTCCTCGTCGTTCGCGCCCCACGCTCGACACTCACGGATCTCGAGCTGCCCACGAACGCGCTGGTCGTCGTGACCGAGGACGTCGAGAAGCCCGGCAACGTGGGCGCGATCCTCCGCTCCGCCGACGCCGTCGGTGCGTCGGCCGTCATCGCGGCGGGCGGCACGGACCTGTTCAACCCGAACGTGATCCGGGCGAGCGTCGGGACGGTCTTCTCGATGCCCGTCGCCGCCGCTCCGGCGGGCGAGGTCGCGACCTGGCTGCGCCAGCAGGGCATGCGGGTTGTCGCGACGCGCGTCGACGCTGCGCTTGTGCACGTGGACGTCGACCTGACCGGGCCGGTCGCGATCGTGCTCGGCAGCGAGGCCGGAGGCCTGTCGGACGCGTGGCGCGCCCCCGGCGTCGAGGCGATCCGCCTGCCGATGGCCGGGGTCGCGGACAGCCTCAACGTCTCGGTGGCCGCGGCGGTCCTGCTCTACGAGGCGTGGCGCCAGCGCCGCACGGGCTCTTCACAATCCGCCTGACGCGCGGACACTTGCGCAACGCTCGGGAGGCACGCTTGGATTCGTTCGACTTCGTGATCATCGGCGCCGGACCGGCCGGCGAATCGGCCACGTTCGAGGCGCGCCACCGGGGTGCGAGCGTCGCGATCGTCGAGCGGCGCTGGTTCGGTGGCAGCTGCCCGCACATCGGCTGCGTCCCGTCGAAGTCGCTCCTCGATTCTGCGGACCGCCATCACGCGAACCCTGCGTCCTGGTCGTGGCGCGCGGCGTCCGAACGGCGGGACTGGATGGTCAATCGACCGGCCGGCGCCGCCGAACCGGACGACACGTCGCACGTCGAGGCGCTCGAGCGGGCCGGCGCGGTTGCGTACCGCGGCACCGCCCAGCTCGTCGAGCGGGGCGTCGTCGAGGTTCGCCGTGACGGCGCCGCCCATCGCGTCACGGGTCGCGAGGTCATGGTCGCGGTCGGCTCGACCTCGCGGGTCCCGCCCATTCCCGGCCTCGACGCCGTGCCGTTCTGGACGAACCGCGAGGCGACGCTCGTCCGCGAGCTCCCGAAGAGCCTCGTCGTCCTCGGCGGCGGCCCAACCGGCTGCGAGCTCGCGCAGGGCTTCGCCCGGTTCGGCGTGCCGGTGACGATCGTCCAGTCCGGCGATCGCCTGTCCCCGACCGACCACCTGCGCAACTCCGCGGTGATCACCGAGGCGCTGCGCGAGGATGGCGTCACGGTCCGGCTCGGGTGCCGGGCGGCGAGGGCGCGCGCGGGTGCGGGGACGGACGGCGCGCACGTCATCGAGCTGTCCGACGGCTCGAGCGTCGAGGGCCACGCCGTCCTGCTCGCGGTGGGGCGCGACTTTCCGCTCGACGAGCTCGGGCTGGAGGCGTACGGCGTCGACACGAGCGGTCGCACGCCGTTCCCGCGCGACGGCCGCCTCCGAATCGCCGACGGGCTGTGGGTCATCGGCGATCCGGCGGGGCCGGAGCTGCACACGCACCAGGGGCACTACCAGGGCGAGGTCGCGGTCCGGATGGCCCTCGGCGACGACGTCCGGCCCGACTACCGCGCGCTGCCCCGCGCGACGTACACGGACCCGGAGGCGGCGTTCGTCGGAGTCAGCGTGGAGCAGGCCCAGGCGGACGGAATCGACGCGGTCGAGTTCGTGGCCGACTTCGCGACCTCCGCGCGCGGCTACTCCGTCCAGGCGAAGCGTGGCCACGTGACGATCGTCGTCGACCGCTCCGCACGAACCCTGATCGGCGCCGCGATAGCGTGCCCGGATGCCTCCGCCGCGGTCCACGAATGCGTCCTCGCGATTCGCGCCCGAGTGCCGATCGACGTGCTGGCCGACACGATCCACGCCTTCCCTTCGACCTCGCGCATCCTCAACGCCCTCTTCGCGGACGCCCGGCGGGCGCTCGGCGACTAGGGCCTCCCAAGGGCGACCGGCCCGCCCGCGGCGCGGCGGATCGGTCCGGCGGCGGAGCTCCCGAGCGTGTACCGTTCGGGTCGGTGTCCTTCGCTACGTCGCAGGCGCTCTCCTGGCGCCTTCGCCGCCAGCTGCTCGACCCGGTTGGATCCGAGCCGGTCGAGGAAGTCGTCCGACGGCTGGGCGCGGTCCAGGCACAGCAGGGCTGGGCCGCGGAGCTGTCCATCCGCACCCGACGCCAGCAATCCGAAGCGGGCGAGGTCGCTCGCGCCCGCGCCGAAGGCCGGCTCATCATGACCTTCGCCTTCCGCGGCGCCACGCACCTCATGACCCCCGAGGACGGCGGCGTGTACCTGGCCCTCCGCGCCGCCAGCCGGCAGTGGGAGCTGAAGAGCTGGCGCGAGTACTACGGCCTCGCCCCGTCCGACTGGCCCAGCCTGCACGAGACGGTCCTTGACGCCCTTGCGTCCGGGCCGCTCACGGTCAAGGAGCTCGTCGCCGCCATCGCGGCGCGGCCGAAGTTTGCCCATCTCGGGCCGATCCTCGCGGGCAACCCGTGGGGCGTCATGAAGGCACTCGGGTGGCACGGCGTGCTGAGCTTCGGGCCGGTCCGAGGCAGGCAGCAGACGTTCCAGCGCCTCGACGGCAATCCGCGCTGGGCAGGAGTGCCGGAGCTCGACGACGCCGGCATGCGGGCGGTCGAAACCTACCTTCGGGCGTATGGTCCCGCCACCCTGGACCATCTCGACTACTGGCTCGCGAAGGGGCTGAGCGCCGGCCGCAAGCGGATCGAAGGCTGGCTGGCTCGGCTGGCCGAGCGCCTCGTCGAAGTCGAGGTGGACGGGCAACCCAGCTACATCTTGCGCGACGACCTCGACGAGCTGACAGGCACCGCCTCATCCGCGGCAGTCAGGCTCCTGCCGACCTACGACCAGTGGCTCCTCGGGGCCGGCACCGCCGATGCGCGCATCGTGCCGCCGGCGCGACGGGAGCTCGTGAGCCGCGGGGCCAGCGTCGTGATCGTCGGCGGCGTCGTGACGGGGACGTGGTCGCTCGTCGATGACGAGGTCTCGATCGACTGGTTCCCCGAATCGGGGCGAGCGCCCGCGGACGCGCTGGAAGCCGAGATCGACCGGCTGGCGGGCATCCTCGATCGGTCCCTCCGAGTGGCGGTCAAGACGGCGTGACCCTCGCCGCGTGCGGCCGTTGTGCCCGCACGCACCATAGACGCATCGTACGGGCGCACTCCGGACCGTCCGATGACGGTATTCCGTCGCCCGAACCCGCAGGATGGGCGGCATGAACCGGGGGCCGCTCGCGAGGATCTTTGTCGCCGCCCTGCTCTCCCTGTTGGCAGTCCAGGGCGTCCAGGCGGCCAGCGGCTACACCCAGACGGTGTTCCGGGACGACGCCTTCGCAACGCAGCGCAACAGCTACCTGTGCACGGCAGCGGTCGTCCAGAACATCGTGAACCTGGCGACCGGCAAGTCGCGCGTCGGCAAGACCCAGCAGCTCAAGTTCTACGCCTACGGGCGGGACCACAACCGGTACGACTACCGGAACGCGGGCGTCGATCCCCAGGGCGTCGAAGCGATGCTCGAGCTGTACATCCCGGGCTCGGACTGGGTCCAGGTCGTAAGGCCGGGCATGCAGGGCGCGCTCAAGGCATCCGCGCGCGGGATGCGCGCCACCGGCCTGCCCGCGGTGCTATTCGTTGGCGGCGGCACCCACGTCTGGACGATGAACGGCTACACGGCGAGCGCGGATCCGGCGTCGGGCGAGTTCTTCAAGATCACCCACGTCCGATTCAGTGGCCCGCTGTACCCGAAGACGATCGCGAAGCACGGCTGGTTCGACCTCGAGCCGAACACCCGGCGCTCGTCCGACCGGTTCACGAACGTCTTCTTCCCGTACAAGGAGTACCTCGCGTTCGGCGACCGCCGGTGGACGCCGTGGAACGGCAACTTCGTCGCCGTTGTTCCGCTGACGTACCAGCCGCCCGATCCTGAGCCGACGCCCGAGCCGACGCCGGACCCCACGCCTGAGCCGACGCTCGAACCGGAACCAACCGACGACCCGGCGCCCGACAACCCCTGAGGTCGAACGCAGCTAGCCCTCGAAGGCCACGTTCTTCTCCCGGTCGGGCCGGGGTCCATGCCGTCGGTGAATCACATGCCGGAAGTCCAATTCGTCCTCTTCCCGTGAACGTCGCGAGGGCCGCATCGATCTGCAGTCTCATGCTGGTTGCCTGCAGCGCTCCGATCGTGCCCGGGTCGTCGGACGGGGCTTCACCGGCCTCGAGCCCGCAACGTTCCGCCATGCCGACGTCGAGGCCCACCGAGGTTGCCCCAAGTCCGGCCGCAGCCATCGAATGCACAGCGTTCGATCTCGCGCACGAGACGCAGGCCCACATGCATCTCCACCACGCCAGCGAAAGGCCCGACGACGGTGCGTACGGGCTCAGTGGCAGCATGGCCCTTGGGGGCGTGCGCTACGACCGCGGCGACTGGCACCAGCCGTCTCCTGGGGCAGCGCTCGTCGCGTCGCGGGGCGATCGGCTGCATGTCACCGCGTTCATTGAAGACGACGATGGGCCGCTGTGTATCGAGACGGCCACGCTCGAAGCCGCTCCGTTCTCCCCTCGTGCCATCACCCCCGACCCGTCGTCACGGGTCCTGCTCGCTGCAGACATCGAGCATCCGAGGCGCGCCGAGTTCCGGCCGCCTGACGAGCCGGGCGAATGGGTCGTACGTGTGCGATTGACGTTCGCGACCGACCCGGGCCCCACGTATCAGGAAAGCTTCTTCCGCCTCCGCCTCGACGTTCCACCTCCCGAGGTCGGGGGCAAGGCGATGGCGATCGGTTGCGAGCGGCCGGGCGAGCATCCGGTCGGCGCATTCCTCTCGGTAGACGATGGCGAGCGGATCGAGGCCGCGGGAGGCGGTTTCACATGGCGACGTACGGCTGGATCCGGCCCTGCGCCGATCGGGCCGCTGGTGAAAGCCAAGACCGGCGCCCGGCTTCTGGTCGAGGTCGAGGACCGTGTCTGCGCCGGCTGGTGGAGCATCCAGATCGCGCCGCTTCCCGCCTTCGAGTGGCAAGACCAGGAGCCGATCACGGATCTCGTGCCGCCGAGGGGCGGCTACGAGACGCCACCTGGCGAGGCGAATCGGTTCCGGCTTGACGCCATCCCGCCCGGCGACTGGGTGCTCGGGGCGTTTCTCGAGTTCGCGAACGAGCGCGACGACGTGATGGGCCAGCGGACCCTCTTCTGGCACGTCGTGGTCGACGGCGAGGGCCCATAAGGCTCAGCGCTCGAAGGCGACCTCGCCGCCGACCATCGTGATCCGGGGACGGACCTCCGCCCAGGCCGCGGCGCGCTCGGCGCCGTCGCGAGATTCACGCGGCGCGGCGGGCAGCACGATCAGGTCCGCGGGCGAGCCCGGGACGAGCCGGCCCCCGAAGCGGTCCCTGGCGGTGCTCGCAACGCCGACGGTTGCGGCCCGGAGCGACTGCTCGAGCGTCACGGACTCGTGCGGGCCATACGGTGGGACCTCCGCGCCCCACGTGGGGTCGTGGCGCAGGACCGCGAGGGCGATGCCCGGCCAGGGATCGATCGGGACGACCGGCGCATCCGTGCCGAACGCCACGACGGCGCCGGCGTCGAGCAGGCTCTTCCACGTGTAGCCAGCCGACTCGGCGCGGGCGCCCCAGTCTCGGCGGGCCGTCGCCGCGTCCTCGCGCAGGTGGATCGGCTGGACGGATGCGGCGACGCCCAGCGCGCCGAACCGGCGGCGGTCGTCCGGATGGCACAGCTGGATGTGCTCGAGGCGCGGCATGTACGTCGCGGAGCCGGCGGTCGGAGCGAGCGCGTCGAGCGCCGCCCGGACGGCGGCGTCGCCGATCGCGTGAATCTGCGTCGTGATGCCCGCGTCGGCGGCGCGCGCCGCAAGGGACGCGAGCGCCTCGGGGGGCGTCGTGAAGATCCCCGTGCCGCCGCCGCCCTCGAGCGGCTCGAGCAGCGCGGCGGTCCGCGAGCCGAGCGTCCCGTCGGCGAAGAGCTTCAGCCAGCCCATCGCCAGCCAGGCGGGGTCACTGCCGCCGATGGCCGCGCCGCTCCGGAGCCCGCGTTCGATCGCGTTGTCGAGGCCATCGTCCTGCACGCCGGCGCGGATCCGGAAGACCAGCTCCCCTGCCCCGGCCATGTCGGCGCACAGGTCGAGGATCTGGTTTGAGGGGTCGGCCGCGAGCGAGCCCGGCTCGTGGGCGCCGACGACACCGACCTCGAGCAGCCGCCGGCCGAGCACCATGAGCGCGCGCCGGATGTCCTCCGACTCGGGCTTCGGGACCTGGTCGACCACGAGTCCGGCGGCGTTCTCGAGCAGCACGCCATCCGCGGCGCCGTCGCTGCCGCGGCGGATGACGCCGCCGGCGGGATCCGGCGTCGTGGCGTCGATGGCGGCGGCCGCCAGCGCCGCGTGGCTCGCGAGGAGGGAGTGATGGTCGATCGACCACAGGGAGACCAGCCGGCCCGGCGCGACTCGCTCCAGGTCGTCGGCGCTCGGGAAGACGCCCCAGCGGCGCTGGTCCCAGCCGAAGCCGACCAGCCACCCGGGCACGGCGATCCGCCCCGCCGCGGCGCGAACGATCGCCATCGCCGCCTCGAGCGTCGGCGCGGTCGAGAGGTCGACATGGTCGACCGCCAGCGCGGTGTCGACGAGGTGGATGTGCGCGTCGATGATGCCGGGCATCGCGATCTCGCCCGGCTCGAGCTCGATCCGGCGGGTGTGCGGGTCGGCGCGAGTCTCGAGGTCGACGGCCGAGCCGGCGAATGCGACCACCCCATCGCGGATCCCGATCGCCTCGACCCAGCCGAAGCCGGAATCGCCGGCGAACGTGGCGATCCGACCACCGGAGACGAGCATGTCGAGCGGCATCAGCTCGATCCTGCCACGACGGCGGGTGGCCGGGGGGCCACGTCGAGCACGGGGCCCCAGCCCGGCGGGTCGGCGAGCAGCTCGGCGAGCGCGGTTCGGTCGAGGCCCGCGCCGAGCCCCACCGCGAGTGCGATCCGCGCCTTCGGGCCGGTGAGATGGCCCGCGAGCAGCGCGCCGGCGCGCTGCCACGTCGCGCCCCCGCCGGGGAACGCATAGCCAGTCCCCGCGGCCCCGGCCGCGCAGCGGGACGTGAACGCGACGACGATGCCCCGCTCGATCGCGCGAGTCGCGGCCTCGAGGAGCGGGGCCGCGGTGTTCCCGGCGCCCGTCGCCTCGACGACGATCCCGGATGGGTTCAGCGCCGCCGCGGCGTCCAGCAGCGAGCCGTCCATCGCGACGTGGGCGGTGATCAGCGCCACGCCCTCGGCCGCGCGCTCCGTCCGGGCGTGCCGGCGCGGGCCTCGCTCCCGCTCGAGGACGACCTGATCGTCGACCACTCGCCCGAGCGGCCCGGTGTCGAGGCACTGGAACGAGTCGAGCGCGCTGGCGTGGGTCTTCGTCACCGCGTCCGCGGGGTTGATCGTGGCGTCGAGGACGACGTTGACGCCCGCGCCGCGAAGCTCGGGGGCGGCCGCGCAGCGAACGGCGGCGCGCAGGTTCGAGGGACCGTCGTCGTTCGCGTCGGACGGCGCGCGCATCGCGCCGACGACGATGACCGGCTCGGGCCGGTCGAGCACCAGGTCCCACAGGAAGGCGGTCTCCTCGATCACGTCGGTCCCCTGGACCACGACCACCCCGTCGATCGCCGCGTCCTCCTGGCAGCGTCGAATCTCGCTCCCGATCTCGAACAGCTTCGGAAACGAGAAATGGCTCGCGGGCGTGCGGCCGAGGTCGAACGTGACGAGCTCGGCGATGTCCTCGATGCCCGGCACGCGAGCGAGAATCGCCGCGCCGTCGAGTGTCGGGACCTTGCCGCCGGCGACCGGGTCGATGGCCATGCTGATCGTGCCGCCGGTGAAGAGCATCGCGACCCGGCTCATCGCTGGCCGCTCAGCTGTCGCCCTGGGGGCGCTCCGGGATTGGGTCGCC
>Ga0299913_10004709_pt1 | contig 11501 bp, 14 predicted proteins | sample RVTome_9_FD_201360 | JGI IMG/M metagenome (GOLD analysis project Ga0299913, IMG submission 201360) | Soil microbial communities from uranium-contaminated site in the Upper Colorado River Basin, Wyoming, United States - RVT155D38 (version 2) ... | reverse complement strand
TGGTCGACGATCGACCGGGCCTCGTCCTCGGAGAGCTCGTATGCGGTCGTGAGCTCGAGGGCGAGGCGGTTCTGCTCGCGCGCGACGAGCGCCTCGAGCTCGGCGTTCATCTCGACGAGCTCTCCGGCGCGGCCCTTCTCGGCGACGAGACGCACGAAGTTGCGAACGAGGTCGTCGGCTCCCTCGGTCAGCTGATCGAGCAGCGCGGCCTTCCCCGGGGGGTCGATCTGAGGGTTGCGGAGAACCGCGCGCAGCTCGGGAACATCCTCGACTGCCCGCGCGAGCGCGGCGAGCTCCTCCGCCACGGGCGCGAGCCTCCCCTCCTCGCGCGCGGCCTCGAAGAGGGCGCGCGCGTACATGCGATGCGCGACTGCCATTGGCTCCTACGCGGTCTCCTTGTCGAGCGCGGAGAAGTCGAGCTCCGAGATGGCCTCGTCGATGAGGCGGCGCTGGTCCTCGGCATCGAGGACCTTGCCGGTGACGCGTGCGGTCGCCGCGAGGGTCAGGTCGGCGACCTCGGTCCGGATCAGGTCGAGCGAGCGCTTCGTCTCGGCGTCGATCTGCCGGCGGGTCTCGTCGAGCCGGCGCTGCCGCTCCTCCTCCGCCTCCTGCTTCACCCGCTCCAGCTGCGAGTCCGCGACCTTGCGGGCGTCGGCGAGGATGCCTGCGGCCTCGCCCTTCGCCTGCCCGATCAGCTGGCGGTGCTCCTCGAGGAGGGCGCGGGCATCGTTCCGGGCCCGGTCGGCCTCGTCGACCGCGCTGCGAATGCGGTCGCGTCGCTCCTCGATCGTGCGCTGGATGGGGCCGAAGGCGAAGCGCTTGAGGACGAAGAACGTGATCGCGAAGCAGATCAGCGTCCAGATCATCAGCCCCGGGACGACGTCGATCAGGCCGCCGGAGCTCTCCTCTTCGACTTGGGCGAGAAAGAACGGCATACGACTAATGCTCCCTGCCGTAAACACGGCCGTGATTCGCCGGCGAGAACCGAGCAGGCCTAGGACGCAGGGAGCGCCAATACTGGCGAGTATTGGCGCGACTGAGGACGACGGCATTCGAAGCGTTCGCAGCCGCGCGAAGCATGGGCGTGTTTGCGGCAGGGAGCATTTAGATGAGGACGAAGGCGAGCAGCCCGCCGATGAGGCCGTAGAAGACGACTGCCTCCGTGAGCGCGAAGCCGAGCCACTGGATGCCTGTGAGCTCGCCCCTGAGCTCGGGCTGCCGTGCGACGGCCTGGATCATCGAGCCGAAGATGTTCCCGATGCCGATGCCGGCGCCGAGCGAGCCGAGGCCGATCCCGAGCGCGAGCGCGATCGCCTTACCAGCGTCGGCCCCGTTCGCGGCGGCTTCCTCGGCGGTCTGGGCGAGGAAGAAGAACGAAGACAGCATGAAGAGACCCTCCTTAGGTCTGGTGACTCAATGCTCCGGCTCGATGGCCGAGCCGATGTAGATGGCGGACAGGGCGGCGAAGATGTACGCCTGGATGGAGACGACGATGACGACCTCGAAGATGTAGAAGACCGTCCCGAAGAGCACCGACACCGGGAACACCAGCCAGTGCGTGAGGAAGATGAGCCCGATGAAGGTGAGGATCAGCATGTGGCCGGCGAGCATGTTCGCGTAGAGCCTCACCGAGAGGCTGATGAGCCGCATGACCTGGCCGATCACCTCGACGGGGACGATGAGCACGAGCAGCCCCTTGGGCACGTCTGGGATCCAGCTCTTGAAGTAGCCGATCGTGCCGTTGTGCCTGATGCCCTCGACGTGGGTGAAGACCCACGTCATCAAGGCCAAGGCGAGAGTCACCGAGAGCGTCGAGGTGGCGGCGAAGATCGCGAGCGTCGGCACCTCGACGCCGAAGATCTCCCACCGCTCGTCGGAGAGCGGGAGCGGGATGAACCCGAGCATGTTGACGACCCAGATGAAGACCAGGAGCGAGGCCACGTACGGGAACCAGCGCCCGATCGCCTTGTGCGGGAGGCCCTGCTCTGCGACCTGCACCTGCGCGATCTCGTAGATCGTCTCGCCTACGGCTTGCCGGCGGTCTGGATCGCGCCCCACCTTGACGCGCATGAGGAGGAGCCCGATCGCGATCGAGACGATCGTCCCCAGGATGAGGTACGCGACCGCCTTGTTGATCGACATGTCGATCGGGCCGATCTTCAGCTCCGGCCCCCAGGCCTGGAGCTCCCACTCGTGAGCGGGATCGAACTCCTCCTCCTCTTCGGTGGTCGTCGGCGTCGCCGGCTCCTCCTGAGCGAAGGCGGCAGCAGGGAGCGCGAGCGTCAGCGCGAGGACGAGCGAGAGAAGGAGCGCGAGGCGCCTCACTCGGTCTCCGCGCCGAAGTAGGCGAGGAGCCCGACCGCGAGCTCGACGGTGAACGCGACCGCGTACAGGATTGCCGCCGAGATGCCCACGCCCTCGTCGGCGACGGTCACGGCGATCAGCGGAATGCCGACGAGGAGCCCGCGAGATGTCGTCCCGATGCCGCGCATTCCTGCGGCGGCGAGGTTATCGGTGTCGCCAGCGAGCCGCGCTAGTACGAAGGCGAACGCCTGCGCCGCGACCCACAGCACCGCCGCGAGCGCCCAGCCCGCGAGCGGCCAGCCCGCGACGGCGAACACCGGCAGCGCCAGCGCGACCACCGTCGCGCCCGCGGCCGCAGGTGCGATCCGGCTGGGGACGGGACGCGGCGTGGAGAACATCTTCGAGGTCATGGGCTCTCCGCCCGCGAGTAGACGACGTAGACGGCGACGACGCCCAGAGGGATGCCGACGACCGTGCCGATGAGGAGCCCGATACCCCACTCCCCGAAAGCCCAACCGAGCAGGGCACCCGCGCCCATCGCGATGCCGAGCGCGCCCAGGAGCAGTCCCGAGGCGGTGGCGAGCGAGTGCGGCGACGCGGCCGCGTCAGGGGTCATTCCGAGCGGAGCATACCAGCGTGCTTGTAACAGCCTGTTCCGTTTTCTTGAGCCGAAACAGGCGTGGTTCGTGACTCCGAATATCATGCCCTCGTGGAGCGGGTCGTCCTCGTGCACGGCAGCGTCCTCGGTGGCGCCCCGACGTGGAGCGCGCAGGAGGCTTTACGGGAGCGGTTCGAGCTCGTGGTGGTCGAGCGGCCCGGATTCCCGCCCGGCCCGCCCGTCGAGCGCGTCGACTTCGCGGAGGATGCGGTGCTCGTGGCGGAGCTCCTACGGCCCGGTGACCACCTCGTCGGGCATTCGTACGGTGGCGTCGTCTCGCTGCTCGCGGCCGCGCACCAGCCCGAGGTGCTCGCCTCGCTCACGGTGGTGGAACCTCCCGCGACGCGGGTCGCGGCCGGCAACCCCGCTGCCGACGCGCTCGCCGCCGGCGCCGCCGAGCTGTGGGCGACCGGCCCCACCCACGACCCCGAGACGTTCCTGAACATGTTCCTCGTCGCGGTCGGCTCCGACTTCCATCCCCCCTCCCCATTCCCACCCGAGCTCGAGCAGGGCGCGCGAATGCTCGTTCGAGAGCGACCGCCGTCCGAGGCCGACATCCCACTCGAAGCGCTCGCGGCAGCGCCGTTCCCGAAGCTCGTCGTCTCCGGAGCGCACCACCCAGCGTTCGACGCGATCTGCGACACGCTCGAGAGCGCGCTCGGGGCGGAGCGCGTGGCGCTGCGTGGAAACGGCCACAGCGTCCAGCGGCACCCGGACTTCAACGCTGCGCTCGCCGACTTCGTCGAGCGGGCGGCAGAGCAACGTCGGGCTCAGGCTTCCAAAGACTGAAACGACCGCAGCTCCGCCGCCGCCAGCTCCGCCCAGCGACGCGCTCTCGGCAACGGCACGAGCGGGCCCCACGGGGAGCGCAAGGCCATCCCGTGGAGTGCCCCTGGAATGACCGTGTACGAGCCTTCGACGCCGAGGACCCGCGCGCGTTCGAAGCCGGTTCGGGAGCTCGACGAGCTCACGCCGGGGATGCCTGGCAGCCAGCGGTCGAGGGTCCCGTGGACGACGGTGAGCCTGCGCCCTCTGAGAGGCGTCAGGTCGAGCCGGTCGGGCAACCAGGGAGCGAGGCCGAGGACGCCGGTCACGCTCGGATGCGCGGCGGTCGAGACGGCCACGGCGCCTCCCATCGAGAACCCGACGAGCAGCGTCCGCCTCCCTCCAGCGTGTTCGAGTGCGGCCAGCGCGTCCTCGACGCAGAGGTCGAAGCGATTCCAGGACTTCACGCGGTACCGCACCTCGGCGAAGCGGAGCGACGGGAAGGACGGTGCCATCCGGCTCACGAGCCACTCGATCGACGCGCTCCAGGTTCCCGGCACCTCGGCGGCCTGGCCACCGTTCACGCAGACGACCGCAAGCTCGCTCGACGCCCCGGAGAACCTGATCTCGGCGCCCGTCGGCAGCGGCTCCGGCGAAGGCGGCAGCGACATTCCGGCGGACGCTATCCGCGCCGCTGTCGCCCGGAACCGCCCATCAGCTCGGAGCCATCTTGGTGGCCGAAGCAGAGCGCCAAGTTACAACTTGTAACGAGGCGCGTTTCGGCGCCCTTTCGGCAACTTTTCGGCACCATCGCGTGCGACGCCTTCCGGCACCGTATTCCCGTGTACTCGGCCTCTCCCCGGCTCGACCCGCGCCTCCTCGATGCGATCGCTCACGTCGATGACAGCTCACAGCCGATAGCGGAGACGAACCGTCGGGCTCGGGCACTCGCAGAGGCGCTCGGCCTCCCGCGCCCGAGCTACGAGCGCGTGCGGCAACACGTGCACCACGTCCGTAGGGAACGCGAGCAGGCCCGTCGAAAACGCGAGAAGCTCGTCGCGGTTGCGCTGTACCAGGCACCGGTGAGCGCGCTCTACGAGGTCGTCTCGGACTGACGGAACGCCAAGTGACAAGTTGTAACTTGGCGCGTCCTGCGGCCGCGTCTCTCTACGCCGATGCGCGCTCGGTGGCGTCGGCCGGATCGGTGTCGGCTGCCTCCGCCAGCTCGCGCTCGCGGCGGCGGATCCGTGGGTTCGCGAGCTTGACGATCTCGAGCAGGTAGACGACGTACACGGAGAAGGCGAGCGCCCCGAGCGCGATCGCGATCACGCCGACGGTCTCCCAGAGATGCCACTCGCCGCCCTCGCGGAAGGGGACGAAGCGGGTAGCGAGCGCGGCGCCGGCAAGGCTCAGGCACCAGAGCCACATCGTCAGCGCGGCGCGGCGCTGCGAGAAGCCGATGTTGAGGAAGCGGTGGTGGAGGTGGCTCCGGTCGGCGGTGTAGATCGGCTGTCCGTGCTTCAGCCGCTTCGCGACCACGAACGACGTGTCGAGGATCGGCACGGCCAACACGAGCAGCGGCAGGACGAGAACGACCGTCGACGCGGTCTTCAGCAGCCCCTGGATCGAGACGGACGCCAGGATGAACCCGAGGCAGAGCGAGCCCGCATCGCCCATGAAGATGCGCGCCGGGAAGAAGTTGTGGCGCAGGAAACCGAGGCAGGCGCCCGCGACGATGGCCGAGAGAATCGCCGGATCGGGCTTCGCGAGCGAAAGCGCGAGCACCGCGTACGTCGCTCCCGCGATCCCACATACGCCCGCGGCCAGCCCGTCGAGCCCGTCGAGGAAGTTGACCATGTTCATCACCGCGACGATGAACAGCATCGAGAGCGGGACGCCGATCCAGGCCGGGAGATCGACCACGCCGAGGAACGGGAACGTGAAGTGGTCGATCCAGACTCCGAACGCGGGCGGAATCGAGGCGGCGACGAACTGGCCCCCGAGCTTCACCGTCGGAGAGAGGCCGCGGAAGTCATCCACCGCGCCGACGACGGTCGCGACCGCGGCGCCGAGGAGAACACCGCGACTCTCCCCCGACAGGTCGAGGAAAGCCAGCGCGGGCACGAGGATGCCGAGGAAGATCGCGAGCCCGCCGAGCCGGGGTATCGGCCGGCGGTTCACGCGCCGCGCGTCGGGGGCGTCGACGGCGCCGAGGAGCCGCGCCATCCCGCCGACCGCGGGCGTCAGCAGGACGACGACGACGAAGGCGATCGCCGCCCCGTAGAGGACCTCCGGCGTCGCCCGCAACTCGTCGAACATCGGCGCCCGCTACTTCGTCCCGTACAGGCGATCGCCTGCGTCCCCGAGGCCCGGGAGGATGTAGCCCTTGTCGTTGAGCCCGCGGTCGACTGAGGCGACGACGATCGGGACGTCCGGGAAATCGCGGTGCACGCGCTCGATTCCCTCCGGCGCCGCGATCAGCGCGATGAGCCGCACCGAGGTTGCTCCGGCGCGCTTCACGGTCTCGATCGCGGCCGCAGTCGAGTTCCCCGTGGCCAGCATCGGGTCGAGGAGGATGACGTCACGCTCGGAGAGGTCGTCCGGCAGCTTCACGTAGTACTCGACCGGCTCGAGCGTCTCCTCGTCTCGAAAGAGCCCGATGAAACCCACGCGCGCGCCCGGCACGAGCGAGAGGACGGCGTCCAGCATTCCCATCCCCGCGCGGAGGATCGGGCAGACGGCGACCTTCTTCCCGGAGATCCGCCGTGCGGTCATGTGCTCGAGCGGCGTCTCGATCTCGACCGCCTCGTCGGCGAGGTCCTTCGTCGCCTCGTAGGTCAGCAGGAGCGTCAGCTCGTTCACGAGCTGCCGGAACATCTGCGTCGTCGTGGTGACGTCCCGCAGGAGCCCGAGCTTGTGCTGGACGAGCGGATGGGTCACCTCCGTCACCGCTCCGGCGCCGGACGAAACGAGCTGGGAGCTGGGTTCCACGAGCGACCTCCTCTACGTGTCGCTGCCGAAGGTGGGGAACGCGCCCTTGCCGGGATAGAGGGGCCGGCGCACGCAGAGCTCGGCGCTCCGGCGCGCGAGGGCTGTGATGTCCGCGTCCGGCGCGAGCGTCTCGCACATGATTCGCCCGACCTCGCGGAAGTCGTCCTCGTCGAAGCCACGGATCGTCGGTGCCGGAGTCCCGACGCGGATCCCCGAAGCCACCGTCGGCGGCCGCTCGTCGAAGGGAATCGTGTTCCGGTTGACCGTGATCCCGACCCCCGCCAGCCGCTCCTCCGCGTCCTTCCCGGTCCAGTCGCTGCGGCGGAGGTCGACGAGCAGGAGGTGCGTGTCGGTACCACCGGTCAAGACGTCGAGCCCGCCTTCCTGGAGCGTCTCCGCGAGCGTGTCGGCGTTCGTGCGGACCTGGTCCTGGTACGAGCGGAACGCCTCGCTCGCCGCGATCCGGAAGCACGCAGCCTTCGCCGCGATGACGTGGTTGAGCGGACCGCCCTGCATCCCCGGAAAGACCGCGCGGTCGACCGCCTGCGCGTGCTCCTCGCGGCACAGAATGAACCCGGACCGGGGCCCCGCGAGCGTCTTGTGCGTGGTCGAGGTGACGAAGTCGCAGTGCGGCACCGGGCTCGGGTGGATGCCGGCGGCGACGAGGCCGGCGAAGTGCGCCATGTCGCAGAGGAGGAGCGCGCCGACCTCGTCCGCGATCTCGCGAAAGCGCACGGCCTCCACCGTTCGCGGGTACGCCGACCCGCCGCAGACGATCAGCTTCGGACGATGCTCCTTCGCGAGCGCGAGCACGTCGTCGTAGTCGACGAGGTACGTGTCCCGCGAGACGCCGTAGTGGGCGACGTCGTACAGGCGACCGGAGAAGTTGACCTTGAGGCCGTGCGTGAGGTGGCCGCCATGAGAGAGCCCGAGCGTGAGCATCGTGTCGCCCGGCGTCAGGCAGGCGAAGTAGACGGCCATGTTCGTCTGGGCGCCGGCGTGCGGCTGCACGTTCGCGTGCTCCGCGCCGAAGAGCTCCTTCGCGCGATCGATGGCGAGCTGCTCGATCTCGTCGACGACCTCGCACCCGCCGTAGTACCGTCGGCCGGGATACCCCTCGGAGTACTTGTTCGTCGGAACGCTGCCGACCGCCTCGAGCATCGCCGGCCAGGTGAAGTTCTCGGACGCGATGAGCTCGATCTCGCCACGCTGGCGCTCGAGCTCGCGGCCGAGCAGATCCGCGACCTCGGGATCCACTTCGGACAGGCCCGCGGCCCGGAGATCCTCGAGCGTCAGCGGCGCGACCGCCATCTCGCCGGGATGCTACTCCGCCGCCGTGACCGCACAGCGGTCACGGATCTTCGTGCGACGCGGAACCCGAGCTCGCGGGTTCCGGGTTCTGCGCACTAGCCGAGGATGGTGGCGACGCGCGCGAGAGCGTCGGCGGCCGGCACCGCGCCTTCGCGGAGTACGCGCGGCTCCTCGCCGGTCAGGTCGAACACCGTGGACGGCGTCCCCGGCAGCTCGCCGCCGTCCACCACCGCCGCTACCGCGGAGAGGATCGTCTCGGGAATCTCGTCCAGCCTGCGCGGATCCGGCGCGCCGTGCTCATTTGCGCTCGTCGCCGCCACCGCTCGGACCTCCTCGAGGATCTCAGCGCTCGCGCCCACGAGCTCCGGGACCCGAACCCCGATGGCGTCCGGCCGGCCGACGGTGAGCCAGGCGAAGCGCGCCGCGGGATTCGGCACGACGAGGGTGTACGGCCCTGGCAGCAACTCGCGCACCATGCGCTCGGCTGCGCCTCGCAACTCCGGGATGCAGTCGAGGAGTCGGTCGACGTTCGCCGCGACGAACGCGATCGGCTGTTCCTCGGGTCGCCGCTTGAGCTCCGTGAGCGCCCGGACGGGCTCCGGCCGGTACGGCGTGCACGCGAGGCCGTAGACCGTGTCGGTCGGGAGCACCACGGGCTTGCCCTTGCGAATCGCCGCGACGACCTCGGCGACGTCGCTCACTTCGGAGTCACACCCTCGGCGATGCGGCTCCGGCCCACCAGGTCGTCGGTCGTCTGGACGTCCGCGTAGCCGAGGTCGCGAAGGAGGCCGGCGACCTCCTCGGCGCGTCCGCCCGCGGTCTCGAGCACGAGCGCGCCTCCGGGACGAAGCACTGCGCATGCGTCGCTCGCGACGCGCTCGGTCGCGCCCTCGCCGACGAGCGCGCCGCGCGGCTCCCAGTCGCGCACTTCGGGCTCGAGACCGGAGATCTCGTCCTCCCGGACGTAGGGCGGGTTGCACACCACGAGGTCCCACGGCCCGTCCGGCAGGCCCGCGTAGAGGTCGTGCCGGCGAAGATCGATCGTCAGGCCGGCGCGCGCCGTGTTCGCGCGCGCGACCTCGAGCGCTCCCGCGGAGGCGTCGATCGCGGTGACCCGCGCACCCGGATGTTCGTCGGCGATCGCGAGCGCGATCGCGCCGCTCCCGGTCCCGACGTCGAGGACCCGCGGCGCCCCGGTTCCGGCGAGGCGCACGAGACACCGCTCGACGACGATCTCGGTCTCGGGCCGCGGGACGAGCACGCGCGCGTCGACCGTGAGCGTCAGCCGCCGGAAGCCCCACTCGCCGAGCACGTACGCGAGAGGCTCGCGCGCGGCACGCCGCGCGAGCCGCCGTTCGAGCTCGGCCGCCTCGCTCTCCGTCAGCTCGCGCCGGCTGTCGGCGTGCAGCCCGCTGCGCGTGGTTCCGAGCACGTGCGCGAGCAGGAGCGCTGCATCGACGGCCGCCGTCTCGACGCCCGCCTCCTCCAGCCGCGCCCTCGCGCCCGCGACCGCATCGCGAACGGTCGTGCCTTGTAACAGACTGTTACTTGGCCGAGGTTCGGCGCTCACGCCGACGCGACGGCGAGCGCGCGGCGGCGCTCCTCGGCTTGCAGCGCGTCCGTGAACTCGTCGAGCTCGCCCTGGAGCACCTGGTCGAGCCGGTGGGCCGTGAGCTTGATCCGGTGGTCGGTGATGCGGCTCTCGGGGAAGTTGTAGGTGCGGATCTTCTCCGCGCGCTCCCCGCTTCCGATCTGGGAGCGGCGTGCCGCGTCGAGCTCCGCCTGCTGCCGCTCGCGTTCGGCCTCGTACAGGCGCGCGCGAAGGACGCGCATCGCCTTCTGGCGGTTCTGGAGCTGCGACTTCTCGTCCTGCATCGCGACGACGATCCCGGTCGGGAGGTGCGTAATGCGAACCGCCGAATCGGTGGTGTTGACGCTCTGCCCGCCGGGCCCGGTCGATCGCATGACATCGATCTTGAGGTCCTTGTCCTCGATCGCGACGTCGACCTCCTCGACCTCGGGCATGACGGCGACGGTCGCGGTCGAGGTGTGGATTCGGCCCTGCGACTCGGTCTCGGGTACGCGCTGCACGCGGTGCGTTCCGCCCTCGTACTTGAACACGGAGAACGCGCCGTCGCCCTTCACGGCGAACACGACCTCCTTGAAGCCGCCGGCCTCGTTCTCACTCGTGGTGAGCGTCTCGGTCTTGAACTTCCGGCGCTCGGCGTAGCGGGTCAGCATGCGGTACAGGTCGCCTGCCCAGAGCGCGGCCTCGACGCCGCCGACGCCCTGGCGGATCTCCACGATGACGTCCTTCTCGTCAGCCGGATCCCGCTCGACGAGCGCGAGCTTCAGCTCCTCCTCGAGCCGGACGACCTCGGTCTCGAGCTCGACCGCCATCGTGGCGAGCTCGGGGTCGTCGCGTGCGTCGAGCAGGTCCGCGTGCGCCTGCCGCCACGCGTCGGCGAGCCGCTTCGGGGTCTCGAGCTCCTTCAGGCGGCGGCCCGCATCGGCCGCCTCGCGCCGGTCGTCGTACACCGACGGGTCGGCCATGCGCGCCTGAGCCTCGTCGTAGGTGCGGTCGAGATCGTCGACGAGCTGTTCGATCGTGCTCACGCCGATGATCGTAACGCCGCGCGTGAACTCCCCCGTCCGCCGAATGAGCACGCGTCCGACCCACCTTGTGGCTCAGAGCCACAAGCGGGATCTCGCGCCTACGCGAGACTCGCGTCGATCGTGATCTCGGGCACCCCGGCCAGCGCCTTCGACACCGGACAGCCGGTCTTCGCAGCCTCGGCGGCCTCGACGAACGCCGCCTCGTCCATGCCGGGAACCGTGCCTCGCACGGTGAGCGCGCTCTTCGTGATGCCTTCGCCGGCCACGAACGTGACCGTCGCGGAGACCTCGAGGCGCTCGGGCGGCGAGCCGGCACGCGCCAGCCCTCCCGACAGCGCCATCGAGAAGCACGCGCCATGGGCCGCGGCGATCAGCTCCTCGGGGCTCGTGTTCTCGTCCGGCTGCTCCGCACGCGAGGCCCAGGTCACGTCGAGCGGCCCGAAGGCGCCGCTCCCGACGTTCTCGATCGTGCCGCGGCCCTCCGTCAGCGATCCGCTCCAGGTCACGTTCGCCGTTCGTTCGGTCGCCATTACTCCCCTCCTTCGAGATTCGCCTCCACGGTAACGGTCGCGCTCGCCCGCAGGAGAGCCGAGAAGGAGCAGCCCGCGTCGGCCTCGGCCGCCACGCGCGCGAAGGCCTCGGAGTCGGATCCCGGCACCGAGCCGGTAGCGACGAGGTGCGATGCGACGATTCGATGCCCCTCGCCCTCGATCTCGTCCATGGTGATCGTGCAGCGCACGTCGAGTCGCTCCGGGGGCGTCCCGGCGCGGGCGAGCTCGCTGCCGAGGGAGGTCGTGTAGCAGGTCGCGTGCGCCGCGGCGAGAAGCTCCTCCGGGCTCGTCTTCCCCTCGACAAC
>Ga0299913_10004708_pt1 | contig 11503 bp, 8 predicted proteins | sample RVTome_9_FD_201360 | JGI IMG/M metagenome (GOLD analysis project Ga0299913, IMG submission 201360) | Soil microbial communities from uranium-contaminated site in the Upper Colorado River Basin, Wyoming, United States - RVT155D38 (version 2) ... | reverse complement strand
GCTCGACCGGCGATTCCGCCGGCGCCGGCGGCGGTCGTGGGCAGGGCGGCTACCCGGCTGGTCGGGGCGATTCTCGGCGGCAGCCCGGCGGCGGCAGCTGCGGCCCGTCGCCGCCCCGCCTCCTGACGTCGCGCCACCGCCCCTTCTTGGCCGTTGTGTCCGAACAACCGTGCGGGTACCTCCGCGGGAGGTCTCGGACACAACGGAGGTGATGGGGGCTCAGGTGAACGCGAGCGACCAGGTGCCGGCGGCCACGGCCACCGCTGTTGCCACTCCCACGGCCGCGAGGGCTGCAAGCACGAGCGCCCAGTCGCCAGCGCGCATCGGCTGCGGCCGGGCGACCGTCCTGGGCACGCCGGCGTCGAAGCCCCGAGCCTCCATCGCGGTCGCGAGCCGGACCGCGCGGCGGATCGCCGCGACGAGCACCGCAAGCACCTGGGAGAAGAACAGCCGGACCCGTGCCAACGGCGACCTGCCCGCCTCGATGCCGCGGGCCCGGCGCGCCCGGCCGATCTGGTGCCAGTCCCCGGCCAGCTGGGGCAGCAGCCGGAGCGCGGCCAGCGCGCCGTAGGCGAACCGGGCAGGCACCCGCCAGCGCTGCACGAGCGCATCCGCGAGGTCCATCGGGTCGGTCGAGGCAAGGACCAGGACCCCCGGCAGGGCGATGCCCAGCAGTCGCAAGGACACGGCGAGCGCGGCCTCCGCCGCCCCGACGGTCACGTCGAAGGGCCCGAGCGCGAGCAGGACCCGCGGGTCACCGCTGTCCACGATCAGCAGGTTGGCCAGGGTCACACCCGCGACGCCGACGAGCAGCGGCCACGTGCGCCGGGCCAGAACCGACCAGCGCACCCCGGTCAACGGCACGGCGGCCAGCTCGATGGCGAGCAGGACGGCAGGGGTGACCGGGTCGAGCGTGAGCAGCAGGCCGGCCATCACGATGGTGGCGGCCGCCAGCTTGGCCACCGGGTTGCGCCTGGCGAGCGGGGCCTCCGGGTTCGGCGCCAGGGGCACCAGCAGGCTCACGACAGTTCCAGCTCGTTGTCGGTGACCGCGTCCACCAGGGCGCGGTCGTGGGTCACCAGTGCGAGGGCGCAGCCGTCGTCGCGCAGGTCCGCCAGCAAGTCGGCCAGCGCGGCCCAGGTCAGCGCGTCCTGACCGAAGGTCGGCTCGTCGGCCACCACCACGGCCGGCGCGGTCGCGATCGCGGTCGCCACCGACAGGCGCCGCTTCTCGCCGCCCGAGAGGGTGAACGGGTTCGCGTCGGCCAGCGCGGCCAGCCCCAGCCGCTCAAGCAGCTCGTCGACGCGCGCTGCGGCGCTCGCATCGTCGGCGCCCGTCAGCCGTGGCCCGAGCGCCAGCTCCTCCCGCACCGACCGCGCCACGAACTGGTGCTCAGGATCCTGGAAGACCGTTCCCACGGCCCGGGCCAGCTCCCTGGCCGGCCAACCCCACAGCGGCCGGCCGGCGGCCCTGCCCGCCAGCGGGCCCGCCGCCCCGACCGTGCCGCTGGTCGGGCGCAGCAGCCCCGCGCACGTCAACGCCAGGCTGGACTTGCCGGCGCCGTTAGGCCCGGTGACGGCGATCGCCTGACCCGACCGCAGCGTCAGGTCGGTGGGCGGCAGTGCGTCGCGCGTCGCTCCGGGGTAGCGCAGCCGGACCGCCTCGGCCCGCACCAGCGGCGGACCAGCGGGCGCGCGGGCAGTCCGGCGTACGACGGGGTGCCGGCCGGGCACCCACACGCCGCGGGCGGCCAATGCGTCCCCGTGCCGCCCGAACACCTCTGCGGGCGGGCCGTCGGCGACGATCCCGCCGCCAGGCTCCAGCACGACCGCGCGGTCGACCAGGTCCACCACCTGCTCCACGCGGTGCTCCACGAGCACGGCTGTCGATCCGGTCGCGGTCAGCACCGTCGCCAGGACGTCGCACACGAGCGCGACGCCGGCAGGGTCGAGGTTGGCGGTCACCTCGTCGAGCAGCAGCAAACCGGGACGGAGCGCCAGGATCCCGGCGATGGCCAGGCGTTGCTGCTCGCCACCGGACAGGGCATCCGTCCGGGCATCCCGGCCGTCCGGAAAGCCGACGGCTGCCAGCGCCTCGTCGACGCGCGCCCAGATCTGGTCGGCCGGCACGCCGCGGTTCTCCAGGCCGAAGGCGACGTCGTCGCCTGCCCGGTTCATCACGATTGCGGCCTCGGTGTCCTGCATGACCAGCCCGGCCCGCGCTCTCGTCGTCCGGGCCAGCCGGCCGTCGAGCCGGATCGCGCCCTCCGCCTCTCCCGCGTCGGCGGGGTCGAGCAGCCCGGCCAGCCCGGCGAGCAGGGTGGACTTGCCCGAGCCGGACGGCCCGAGGAGCAGGACGCGCTCGCCCGGCTCGAGACGCAGGTCGAGCCCGCGCAGCGCCCAGGCGCGCCGTCCCGCGTGGCGCCAGCCCCAGCCCCGTACGTCGACGGCGACCGGCGAGGGCGGGCCCCCGCTTCCGGCGGGAGCGCTCAGACGCTCACCTGTTCGCGGCCCGAGGCGAACGGCGCGAGCACGCCGGTTCGAGCCAGCGCCCGCACGAGCAGCCAGCTCCCGAGCCCCGCGATGATCGCCGCGCTGAGCATGAGCACGCCGGTGTAGGCGAGCTGCCACTGCCCGGACCAGGCGGGGTAGTAGAAGACGATGTCGAGCAGGGCCGCGGCCGCGCCCGCCACGGCACCGGCCACCACGGCAGTCGGCAGCCGCCAGGAGGTGTAGGCGAGGAACGCGAACACCAGCTCCGGAGCCGCGCCCTCGACCAGGCCGTAGACGACCACCTGCAGACCCCACGGCGTCCCGAGCAGCGCCGAGACGAGCGAGGCGACGACCATCGTGTAGACCGCGGCGCCCGGTTTGCGAATGACGAGCGCGCCGAGCACGCCGGGCACCAGCCACACGCCGTACATGAAGCCCTGGGCGGGCGGGAACCCAGCGAAGGCGGCCGCCGTGGTGTTCCACAGCTGGCCCCACGCCCAGAAGACGACGCCGAAGGCGACGGCCAGCGACGAGGCCACCACGATGTCGACGGTGCGCCAGCGGCGGGGGTTGACGGCCGGCTCGGCGGTCGTCGGCGTACGGACGGTTGTGGGACTGGTCATGGCGGTACTCCCAACTCCCTGCGCTGGCATTACCCAGATCAGGTACGAGGGTCTGCGGGCTCTCCCGCACTCTCAGCGCTGACGCGCTCCCCTGTGGCTGTGTTGTCGCTTCGACGCTAGCACGCGGGCCTGAAGCCGCGGCGACGGATCGGCGCTACCGTGGCGCCCGGAGGGCTCGCCTAGTGGCCGATGGCGGCGGTCTTGAAAACCGCTATGAGGGGTGACTCTCATCGTGGGTTCGAATCCCACGCCCTCCGCTGAGGTCTAGCCCTGCCGGATTGCGACGGCGGCCGGCCCTGCCTGCCCCGCGGGCGCCTTCAGTCGGGCGCGCGGGCGGTCGATGGCCACAGGGACGGATCCGCGCCGCGAGGGGACGACTGTGACGACGAGCCCGCCGATCGCTGCCGCATGGCCGACCGGGCCTCGTGGCGAGCCTGACCACGCCCGTGCGGAATGGGCCTCGTCGCTCGCCCGTCGCATCGCCGACAACGTACGCCGCGTCGTGCGGGGCCACGACCTCGCCGTCGACCTGGTGACCTGTGCGCTGCTGTCGGGTGGCCACGCGCTGGTCGAGGACTCTCCCGGCAGCGGGAAGACCACCCTGGCCCGGGCCTTCGCCCGCAGCATCGGTGCATCGTTCGCCCGCATCCAGGCCACCGCCGATCTCCTGCCTGCCGACATCACCGGCTCCGGCATCTGGGACCCGCAGGCGCACGGGTTCCGCTTCGTGCCCGGGCCGTTGTTCGCCCACGTCGTCCTGGTCGACGAGCTGAACCGGACCGCGCCCCGTACCCAGTCGGCGTTCCTGGAGGCGATGGAGGAGGGGGCAGTGACGGTGGACGGCTTCCGTCACCCGCTCCCCGAGCCGTTCTTCATGATCGCCACCCAGAACCCGCTCGAGCAGTACGGCACGTATCCGCTACCGGAAGGCCAGCTCGACCGGTTCAGCGTGTCGCTGCAGATCGGCGCGCTGGACCCGGCAGCGGAACGTCTGGTGGTCCGCGAGCAGCTGGTGCGACCGACGGTCGACGACCTGCAGCCCGTCATCGGGGCGGCGGAGCTGGTCGAGCTGCGAGCCTTCTCGCGGGCCGTGCACGTCTCCGACCAGGTGCTCGACCACGCGGTCGCCCTCGTGCGCGCGACCCGGGGGGACGTCCATGTCCTGCTGGGGGCAAGCCCGCGCGCGACGCTGGCACTGCTCCGCTGCTCCCAGGCCCGCGCGGTCCTGGCGGGGCGTGACTTCGTGCTGCCGGACGACGTGAAGGCACTGGCCGGCCCCGTTCTCGCGCATCGCTTGCTGCTGGATGGCGGGACGTCACGCGCGGCCGCCGAGGCGGTGGTCACCGAGCTGGTGGACCGGGTGCCGGTCCCCGTCGGGCCGTGAAGCCCCAGTCGAAGCTGCACCTGACGGTGCTGGCGCCGATTCCGGTGCTGATCGCCGTCGCCCTCTACGCACTCACCGTCCTCACGGGCAACATGTGGTTCCTGCTGCTGGCCGGCGCCTCTGTCGGTCTGGTGGTCGGCGCGTTTGCCTGGCGTCCGAGCCTGGCCGGGGTGGAGTTCAGCTTTTCCGGGCAGCGACGGGCAGCGGTCGGGGAACAGGTCGTGCATACGCTGCACCTGCACAACACGTCGGACCGCCCGTCGCCGGCGATCTTCGTCAGCCATCAGATGACCGGGCTTCCCCTCGCGAGGGTATACGTCGAGCCGCTCCCTCCCGGCGGGCGCGCGGTCGCGGAGCTCTCTCGGGTTGCCCAGACCCGGGTCGTCACGGACACCGGGGGGATCTGGGTGGCGGCGCAGGGCGGCCTCGGTCTGGTCGTCGCGTACCTGAACGCCGACCACCGGCATCGGCTGGTGATCCATCCCCGACCCGTACACCTCGGCCCGGCCGTTGCGCGGGCGAGAGCTGACGACCAGGTGGACTCCGTGCCCGGTCCTGGGACCGACGTCGCCGGCGTTCGCGAGTGGAGGTCCGGCGACGCGGCGAGCAGTGTGCACTGGCGGAGCACCGCCAGGCGGGGAACGCTGGTCGTCCGTGAGCGTGCGGCCGCGACCTCCCGCCACGTCGTGGTCGCGCTCGCGTGCAGCAGCGCCGCCCCTGACTGGGAGGACGTGATTGCGACGGCGGCCGGTGCCTGCCGGGCTGCCCAGGTGGCCGGGCACCGGCTGACGCTCTGGGTCTGGGCGGACGGGCAGACCCTCGGACCACCGCCGGTGCACTCGGTGACCGGCCTGCTGGACTGGTGGGCCGCGCTGGACTCGTCGGAGCTGCCTGCTGTTGCTGTACTCGCGCGCGCCCTGACGTCCATCAACGCGGCGGATGTGCTGGTGGCGGCCTCCGCCACGGCGAGCGAGCAGTGGTGGGGCGAGGTTCGCCAGGCGGCCCAGCGCCGGGGATCGATGGCGCAGAGGTTGCCGGTGGCCAGATGACGACCGCCACTGGTGCGGTCACGCTTGCGTTTCGCGCATGCGCACTCGTCGTCGGGTGCTGCGGCGTGGTCGCCCTCGCCATCACCGGAATGCTGCCGGTGGCGGCCGCCGGCGGGTCGGTCGTCTTGCTCTGCGCGGCGGCTGCGGCGCCGATCCTCTCCGCGTCGCCCGAAGGCAGGGCTGCGCGTCGGGTCGCCGCTGCCATCGTGATCGTGGTGGCGGGGCTCTTCGCCCTGTTCTCTGGGCCCGACCCTGCTGCGATCGTGGACATGACCGCCGCGATGTCGGAGCTGGGTCACGTCATCGCCCCGCTGATGACCGGTGTTCTCGTCGGGCAGTTCCTGGTTGCCGACCGGCCGCGGGACGTGCTGGTGGCGCTGGTGCTCGGCTGCATGACCTTCCTCCTGGTGCTGGGGATGGCCGCGCGTCCGGCCGTGGCTCTGCCGCTCCTGATCGCGTGGCCCGCTTTCGTCAGGGCATGCCACGAGGGCAACCTCGCGCGTGCCCGGGCATATTCGGACACGGTGTTCGCCCGCGCCGACGTGGGCGCCGAGGCGCCAGTGCCTCGGCGGCAGCTCGTCCTGATCGGCCTCTCCGCCGCGGTCTTCGCCGTCGTGGTGACGGCGGCCCTTCCGCAGCCGGACGGGATGGCCTACAGGAACCGTTTCGCTGGCGGCGAGGGGGCCGCCGGCCCCGAGGGCAGTCGCACTGCGCAGGCGTTCTCCAGCGGCACCTTGGACCTGCGGGCGCGGGGGGAGCTGCCGGACACACCGGTCGCTGAGGTGCCCGAGGACAGCCCGGGGCTCTGGCGCGGTGTCGTGCTGTCCGACTACGACGGCACGACCTGGCGGGCACCCGTCGGCAGCGGCTGGAGCGATCCCGGTCCCGGCGCCGCCCCGGTGGTCCGGCAAGACCGGGTGCGCCTGCGCTCGGGCTTCGCCGGTGTCCTGCTGTCGCCCGGTCGGCCGCTCGACATCAGCGTCAACGGCCGCATTGTCGGCGTGGAGGGCGGCTACCGGCTCCTGGCCCCCTTAGCTGGCAGGTATCCCCGTGTCTATACGGTCACGAGCGCCGTGACCGCACCGCCTGCCGATGTCCTGCGCCGGGCAAGCGGCGTGGACGGCGTCGGCGAGACCGCGCTGCCGCCGCAGCTGCCGGCCCGGGTGCGCCAGCTCTCGCACCAGCTGACGGCCGGCGCCGCGACGCGGTACGACGCGGTGCGCGCCGTCGAGCTGTTCCTGGCCGAGCACGCGACGTACCGGCTCGACTCGCCGGTGCCGCCGCCAGGCCACGATGCCGTCGACCACTTCCTCTTCGAGTCGCGCACCGGCTTCTGCGAGCAGTTCGCGTCGGCGGAGACGGTGCTGTTGCGGGCGGCGGGGATCCCGGCACGGCTCGCGACCGGCTTCTCCGGGGGGTCACGCACGGACGACGGCCGGTTGCTGCGGGCGGAGAACGCGCACGCGTGGGTCGAGGTCTGGTACCCGGGCGTGGGATGGGTCGCCTCCGATCCCACCGCGGGGGCCAGGCTCGCCGACGCGACGGGCTCGCTGCTGGCCCGGGCGGATGCACTCCTGCTCGAGCTCCAGCGCCGCTCGGGTCTTGGCTTCTCGGTGGGCGGCGTCCTGGCGCTGCTCGCGCTGGCCACGTGGCTGGCGCTGCGCCGTCGCAGCCCGGGGGCCGCGCCGGACGGCGGCTCCCCTCGGTCGAAGTCGCCGGTGGTCGCCGCGTTCCGGCGCCTGGAGGCGGCGCTGGAACGGTCCGGTGCGCCACGCGCACCGGCTGAGAGCCTGACCGAGCTCGCCTCGCGCCTGCCGCCCGGACGCCCGGTCGCCGATGCGCTCGGTGTGCTCGCCCTGGTCTGCTACGCCGGAAGGTCACCGGACGTTCGGGCCGTCCAGGAAGCGGCGCGGGTGATCGATGACGTTGCTGCCGGACTGCTTGCCGACCAGTCGCGCTAGAGCGCGCGGGCGCGGGCGCTGTCAGGGTTGACGATGAGGGGCGCAGTGTCGACCGCCTCGAACGCGGACGCCGGGATCGACTTCAGCTGGTCGAGCAGTCCGGTCGGCCACCGGGTGTCCTGGGTTCCCTGGAAGTACCACGGTGACCCGTTGTCGGCGAGCACGAGACCGTGTCGCTTCATGGCCTGCAGCACGACCCGGGTGTCGGCACGGTAGCTGCCGATCGGGAAGCTCGCCCGGAGCCGGAATCGGGCGCCCATCGGCGGATAGTTCGCATCCGTGACCGAGCCGGCCTGGTGGCGCGCCGGCCAGATGTACCGCCGGTCGGTGACGTTGGTGGTGAAGCGGATTGCGTGGTCGACGTGCCCCGCCCGCACCTCGTCGTAGCGGAGCAGACCGGGCAGGATCGGCAGCCCGGCCGCATCCGCCGACGTCCACCCTCGGGGACGGACCGCATTGGTCTTCAGGTACCAGGTCGCGCCGGACCCGGCGTACCAGCGTGTCCCGACCTTGCGCGTCGCGAACGTCTCGTAGAGGCGGCAGGTCGCGGCGTCCACCATGATGACGTGCCGGTCTCCGGTCGACCGCGGGCCGCCCTCGATCTTGCTGTCGGCACCCAGGGGGTAGCGGACCCGGTCGCTCTCGGCGGCGTACTCGAACGTGACGGGCACCTTCGCGTGCGTCCCGGCGACGACGGTGATGGGGATGCCGTAGGGCACGCCCCCCGAGGGCCCGAAGTCGGGGTGCAGTCGCCGGGTGGGGGACATGTGCGACTTCCAGGCGGCGCTGCGGGGGTGCACCTTGAGGCGCGTCACGTCGGCGTGCCAGTAGTTGTCGGCGGGGAACATCGGGCACTGGGTGCCGGGTACGGACCGCACGGCGCTGTCGGCCGGCGCGCTCACCAGGACGGCCGGGAGCGCGGCCACCAGCGCGACAGCTGCGATGCGACGTCTCATGCGGTGTGATCGGCGCCGATGACCGTCTGGGACAGCGCCGCTCGGGTGACGTGCGACGCGCCGGCTACCCGTCGGTGAGAATGGCGGGATGGACACGTTCGAGTGGACCACACATCCGCAGGCGGAAGCCCTCGTGGATGACGTGGTCGCGGAGGCCACCGAGCGCTGCCCGCAGCTGGGTCACCTGGCGGAGCGGCTGGCGACGGAGACGTCGACCCGGCTGGTCGACTGGGTCGACCACGTGGACGCGCCGACCGCGCCCGAGACCCTGGCTGCCGCCGGTTTCCAGCGCACGATCGGTGAGGTCTGGCGGCATCCCGGCGCCCAGCTGCCCGCCGTCGTACCGGCCGCACAGCTCGGCGTCGCCCTTCGCGTCGAGAACGCCGCCGCCTTCGCCGGCGTCAACGGGGGCGTGCCCGTCGAGGGGTCGCCGCTGTCGGGTCTGCGCCGGGCGGTCATCAGCGGCGCCGACGCCGCGGTGCGGATCGCTGGCGTCGAGCGGCGTTCGTGGGCCTGCGGCGTGACGCCGGATGACCTGCCTGGCGACCGGACGGTCGCGGCGGTGCATGCCTGGGCCCTGTGGGCGGAGCGACCCCGTGGGTACGACGTGGCGAACGGCCTGCGCGAGGCCCGGTCACGAGCCGCCCGGATGGTCGAGCTGGTCGGACCCGACCTGGCAGCGTCATATGCGATGGAGGTCGAGCGGCAGTTCTGGCAGCGGCGCAACTCGGCTGCCGTCGTGCAGCACGCCCGGCAGGACCGGCTCGGCCTCGGCTGGGGCAACCAGGACCATCACACGTTCCGCAGCTCGCGCGACGCCTTCCGGCGCCTGATCGAGGTCCTGCAGGAGCTCGGGTTCCGGCTCCGCGAGCGGTTCCACGCCGGCGACGAGGCGGGGTGGGGGGCGCAGGTGCTCGAACATCCGGGTGCCGGGCTGGTCCTCTTCGCCGATGTCGATCTGCAGCCTGACGAGGTCGACGTCGACTTCGCTGCGACCGACTTGGCTGCGACCGGGCGGCTCGGCACGGTAGGGCTCTGGTGCGCGCTGCACGGCGAGTCCCTGCTGGCGGCGGGGATGCACCATCTGGAGGGCCAGTTCGACTTCGACCGGTTGCGCGCCGACCTCGCCGGGCGGGGGATCACGCACATGACCCCGTTCTCGGACTTCCCGCATCTGCGGCAGGCGTTCACGATGGCCGAGCGCTGGCCTGTCGACCGCGACCGGCTCGACGCGCTGGTCGCGTCCGGTCACCTCGAGCGGGGGCAGGCCGAGGAGTTCGCCCTCAGGGGTGCGGCCGGCTCGCATCTGGAGAACCTCGCACGCCGCGGCGGTTTCAAGGGCTTCAACCAACGCAACGTGTCGACCACCATGCGGGCCACCGACCCCCGCGTCCTGCACTGACCCGATCCCCGCGTCCTGCACTGACCCGATCCCCGCGTCCTGCACTGACCGTCCGGGGCTGAAGATCATTCGCTGCGATGTGCGGGAGACACGCGGGCGTGTCGCAGCGAACCGCAGCGAATGATCTTGAACGAGCGGTGCGGCTGCTGGCGCGTCAGAGGCGGAAGTCCGGGTCGGGCGCCAGGGCGTCGAGCACGCCCAGGTTGTCCATCTGGGCCTTCTGCAGCGTTCCGGCGTAGTCCCAGTTCATCGACTGCCACCGGGTGAACTGCTCGAGCACCCAGATGCCGGACTGGCGCGAGCCGTTGCCGGAGAGCCCGTTGCCACCGAAGGGCAGGTGCGCCTCCGCACCGGACGTGGAGTTGTTGATGCTGACCATCCCGGCCGAGCAGCGCTCGCGGAACCGGAACGCCGTCGTCGCGTCCCTGGTGTAGATGGCCGCGGACAGGCCGTAGCCGTGCCCGTTCGCGAGGGAGATCGCCTCGTCGAACGTCTCCCATGCGCCGACGCCGACGAGCGGCCCGAACGTCTCCTGGGAGTAGAGCGCGTCGTCGCGGCGGATGCCGGCCACCACGGTCGGATGCACATAGAGCCCGCGGTCGGGGTCACCGACGAACCCGTTGCGCGGGTTGGCCTGAGTGATCCGACCGGTGCCGTTGGAACCGTGGACGGTGTGGTGCGGCTGCACCATGTCGAGCCACTTGTCGAAGTTCGTCAGGTAGCTCTCGTTGATGAGCGGCCCGTAGAGCACGTCCCGCGTGGGGTCCCCGACGGCGGCTGACGACACGGCGGCCGCGAGCTTCAGCAGGAACTCGTCGTACCGGCTGCTGTGCACGAACGCCGTGCCGAGCGACGTGCAGCGCTGACCTGCCGAGCCGAAGCCGCTGAACAGCGCTCCCTCCACCGCCAGGTCGACGTCGGCGTCGGCGGCGACGACCAGGGGGTTCTTGCCGCCGAGCTCGAGGCAGGCCGACTGCAGGTGGCGCCCGGCCAGCTCGCCGATGCGGCGACCGACGCCGGTCGAGCCGGTGAAGCCGATCTTGTCGACCAGGCCCTCGTCGAGTGCAGCAGCAAGCCCGTCGTACGCCGTCGGCCCGTCGGCGTGAACGACCTGGAGGACGTCGCGGGGGATCCCGCCGTGCCAGAACAGCTGTGCCAGGGCCTCGGCCACCGCCGGTGCTGACTCTGAGGGTTTCCAGACGACGGCGTTGCCGCACAGCAATGCCGGAACGATGTACCAGGAGGGGACGGCGGCGGGGAAGTTCGCGGCGGTGATGACGGCGGCCACGCCGACCGGCGTACGGAAGGTGAACAGCTGCTTGTCCGGCATCTCGCTCGGCACCGTCTGGCCGTAGAGGCGTCGACCTTCGCCCAGGAAGAAGTCGCAAGTGTCAATGATCTCCTGAACCTCGCCGAGCGCTTCCGCGGCTGGCTTGCCGATCTCGCGTGTCACCAGCGCGGCGAGTGTCTCCTTGTTCGCTTCGACCAGACGGCCCACCTGGGCGATGACTCGGCCGCGCAGCGGGGCGGGCACCTGTGCCCAGGCCGGCTGTCCGCGACGGGCCGCCCGGCACGAGCTCGTGAACGCAGGCACATCCGCCGCGGCGACCTCGGCCACCACGTCAGAGAGGTCAGC
>Ga0299913_10004707_pt1 | contig 11504 bp, 9 predicted proteins | sample RVTome_9_FD_201360 | JGI IMG/M metagenome (GOLD analysis project Ga0299913, IMG submission 201360) | Soil microbial communities from uranium-contaminated site in the Upper Colorado River Basin, Wyoming, United States - RVT155D38 (version 2) ... | reverse complement strand
GCCGGCACCGCGTCGACTGCGTCGGAGAGCGACTTCGTCATCTCCGGCACCAGCTTGGCGATCTTGTCGACCTTGCCGTACGGCAGGCCGAGCACGCGGCCGACGTCCCGGATCACCGCCTTGGCGCCCAGGGTCCCGAAGGTGATGATCTGGGCCACGCGGTCGCGCCCGTACTTTTCGCTGACGTACTGGATGATCTCGCCCCGCCGCCGCATGCAGAAGTCGATGTCGATGTCTGGCAGGCTGATGCGCTCGGGGTTCAGGAAGCGCTCGAAGACCAGGCCGTACTGGAGCGGATCGATGTCGGTGATGCGCAAAGCGTAGGAGACCAGCGACCCCGCGGCCGAGCCGCGCCCAGGCCCCACCGGGACGTCGTTCTCCCGGGCATGACGGATGAAGTCCCAGACGATCAGGAAATAGCCCGCGAAGCCCATGGTCCGGATGACCCCGATCTCGTGCTCGAGCCGTTCCTGGTAGAGCTCGGAGGGCGGGGTGCGGGCGCCCTGGCGGGCGAGCTCCTCCAGCCGCCGGGTGAGGCCGGCGCGGACCACCTGCTCGAAGTAGGAGTCCAGAGTGTGTCCCGCGGGGACCGGGAACTCCGGCAGGTGGAACGTGCCCTGGGGCAGATCGAGATTGCAGGCCTCGGCGATCCGCACCGTGTTCTCGAGCGCCTCCGGATGGTCCGGGAAGAGCGCGTACATCTCGTCGGCGGTCTTCAGGTAGAACTGGTCGCTGCCGTAGCGCAAGCGGTCGGGGTCGGAGACGTTCTTCTGCGTACCGATGCAGAGCAGCACGTCGTGGGCGGTGGCATCGTCCGCTCCCAGATAGTGGCAGTCGTTGGTGGCGACCAGCGGGATGCCGTTGCGACGCGCGATGCGGATGAGGACCTCGTTGGCGTGGCGCTGCGCCTCGATCCCGTGGTCCTGCAGCTCGAGGTAGAAGTTGCCCTCACCGAAGGTCTCCAGCATCTCCCGCGCGACGGCCTCGGCCTCGGCCTCTCGCCGCGCCAGGATCTTCTCGTTCACCTCCCCCTGCAGGCAGGCCGACAGGCAGATCAGTCCCTCGGCGTGGCGGCGCAGGAGCTGTTTGTCGATGCGCGGCTTGTAGTAGAAGCCGTCGAGAAAGGAGCGCGTGGTCAGCTTGAGCAGGTTCCGGTAGCCGGTTTCGTTGCGCGCCAGCAGCACCAGGTGGTTGTTCGATCGACGGCTGGCGTCGCGATCGGTGTGGGACCCCTGGGTGACGTAGGCCTCGATGCCGAGGATCGGTCGCACGCCCACCTTGCGGGCGGAGTTGTAGAACTGGAGCGCCCCGAACATGTTGCCGTGGTCGGTGAGCGCCACGGCGGGCTGGCCGAGCTCCTTGACGCGCGCCAGCACGTCGCGGAGCCGGTTGGCTCCGTCCAACATGCTGTACTCGCTGTGGAGATGTAGGTGGGCGAAATCGGCCATCGGCTGACCGACGCGATCGTATCAGAGGCCCTCGCGGCCCGGAGTCGGCGACGCGGATGGTCCGGCGCTCGGCGGCGCGGCGGCCGCGAGGTCCGGGTCGTAGACGGCCGATTCCTTGTAGAGCCGAACCCAGTGCTTCACGAAGACCTGGATGGCGGCAGCGGCCGGCACGGCGATCAACATGCCGACGAAGCCGAACAGGCTGCCCCCGGCGATGATCGCGAGCAGCACCCAGACCGGATGCAGGTTTACGCTGCGCGACAGGATGCGGGGCGACAAGACGGTTCCCTCGAGCAGCTGCGCGCCGCCGAAGACGGCCACCACGCCGAGCAGGTGGAGCCAGCTCTGGTGCTCGGCCCAGGCGAGCAGCAGGGCGGGCGCCAGTCCGACGACCAGGGCCATGTACGGCACCATGTTGGCGAGGCCCGCTACGATCCCGATCGCCAGCCCGAACGGGACGCCCAGCAGCAACAGGCCCACGCTGTTGATCACCGCCAGGATCAGGGCGATGACCAACTGACCGCGCAGGAAGCTGGCGATGGCGTCGTTGACCTCGGCTAGCCGCGCGTGCGTCACCTCGCGGTAGGGCCTGGGGACGAGGGCAGAGAGCCCCGCCTTCAAGCGCGGCCAGTCGACGAGCAGGTAGAAGGCGAAGACCGGCACGAAGATCAGGTTGAGCAGGAAGAGGACGAGCTGCAGGACGTTGCCGAAGAAGCCGGCGAGCCACTGTCCGACCTTCCCGGCCACCGTCGGCAGGTTCTCGCGCACGCTCGCGACCAGCCGTGCCTGCAGCTCGGCGAGCGCCTCCGGATAGCGTGCCTGCAGCTTGTCCAGCCAAGGCTCGATCTGGGCGCGGATGCGTGCCTGGTACTCCGGCATGCGATCGCTCAACCGCTCCAGCTGCTCGCCGATCGCGGGCACGACGAAGAGCACGAGGGCGACCATGGCGAGCACCACGAGCGCAGCGATGAAGCTGGCTCCGAAGGTGCGGGAGAGCCCCTTGCGCTCGAGAGCGCTCACCGCCGGGTCCAGCAGGTAGGCGATTCCGAGACCGAGCAGGAGAGGCTGGAAGATGTCGCTAAAGACGACCAGGAGGACGACGACGGCGATCAGGCCGCCGACGAAGACCAGCAGCCTGAGGACCGCCGGACTCGGTCGCTTCACCCGGCGACCTCCGCGATCATCCGGTTGGCGCGCAGAATGTACCCCACGCCCGAGAGCACCGTCAGGGTCGCCGTGGCGTAGAGGGTGCCGAGAGCCACCGCGTTGAGGCGTCCGTCGAGGCCGCTGATCAGCACCAGAAGGACGCCGGCCACCTGGAAGACCGTGTTGACCTTGGAGAGCGCCGACGGCGGGAAGTCGCGCACGCCGGCGGCCAGGGCCAGGGCCAGCGCCACCACCACCACCAGCACGTCACGGGCGATCACCAGCACCGTGACCCAGACGGGGATCTCGACGCCGGTGCTCGACGGCCCCTGGACGGTCAGCACGATGAAGGCGGTGGTGAGCAGCAGCTTGTCGGCGAGCGGATCGAGGTAGGCGCCGAGCAGCGAGCGCTGATCGAGGATCCGCGCCAGGAAGCCGTCGAGGGCGTCGGAGAGGCCGGCGGCGGCGAACACCAGGAGGGCCTTGATCGGCTCGCCGCGCAGGACGGCGATCACGAAGAGGGGAATCAGCCCCATGCGCAGCAGGGAGAGGAGGTTCGGCAAGCTGAAGGTCAAGGGGTCGCCCCCGTCCCGTCGCTCAGATGCTCGAGGCCGCGGCGGGCGATCTCGACCGCCGCCTGGCCGGAGACCGCGCCTTGAGGCAGGCAGTCGGCGGGGCTCGGGATCAGCGCGCAAGCCGCCGCCAGCCGGCAGACCGTCGCGCTGTCGGCGCCGAGGCCGACCACCGAGCCGCCGAGACAGGCGGCCGGGGGACCGGCGTCGCCCAGCAGCCCGAGGACGGCGGCCAGGGCCTCGCGGCGCGTCGCCGCCTCGAGGGGGCGGAAGTGGTGGAAGCCCCGCTCGACATCCATGACGCCGAGATTGACGACACGGGCGATCTCGCGCCGCAGGGGATGGTCGAGGATGTCGGTGGCGATCGTCGCCTGCTCGCTGCGCCCGTAGCGCACCGAGGGGAAAAGCCAGTAGAGCAACCCGGCGAGGTCGCCGCGCGAGAGCTCGGCGCCGCCGGCCAGCGAGCGAACCGGGTCGGGCAGCAGCTGCAACCGCCATTGGAACCGTGCTGCGGCGGCGCGGTCCTGCAGGCGGGCATCATCGGGGTAGGCCGCGGCGAGATCCTCGAGGATGCGCAGGCCCGAGCCCGCGTCCCCGAGGCGCAGCTCCCAGCCGGCGAGGCTCTCGAGCAGCGCCCGGTCGCCGGGCCGCATCTGCGCCAGCCGACGCGCGGCCGAGAGGGCCCGGGCACCGTCGCCCTCGGCCTCGCCCAGGGCCAGCGCCGCCTGTAGGGTCGGCTCCTCGTCCGGCGCCCAGCGCTCGAGATCGGCCAGCGCCTGGCGCGCCAGATCCGTCCGACCGCGCGCCAGGGCCTCCTCGAGCCTGCGACCCAGGGCGGCGCTCGCCGCGGCGCGCAGGCGCTGGGCCGACGCCGCAGCCAGCGGGCTCTCGTTCCGGATCGCGAAGTACGCGCGCATGGCGACGACGATGTCGGCCGCCTTCTCGGCCGCCCGGCCGTGGACGAGTTGCGCGGCGACGTAGAGGGGCTCCTCGACGGTCACCGGCTCGAGGAGCTCGCTCACCCGCGCCCAGTCATCGCGCGTGAACGCCGCCTGCGCGGCCAGGACGCGGGCCGGCGCCAGATCGGCCTGCTCGGAGAGCCAGCGCTCCGCCAGTTCCTCCGCGGCGCGCACGTCTCCGGCGTGGAGGGCCGCGTGGGCGCTCTCGAGCTCGCGCTCCGCGGCCATCGGCAGCGCTCGCGAGTACCCCTCGAGGGGGGAGACCAGGTAGGCGAGATCCCGGCCCGGAACGACCGGACGCGGCTCGACTCGGGGCTCGGGCCCGACGCCGGCGCACCCGCCCCAGGCCAGGGCGACGGCTAGCCAGGCCGCCAGCGCGGCCTCAGACGTCCTGGCTCGCAGCCTCTTCGAGCGTCGCGACGGCATGCTTGTAGACCAGGATCTCGCCGCTCCCGTCGTCCAAGACGAGAGCGAAGCGGTCGAAGCGCTTGATCTTTCCCGACAGGCTCCTCCCCGTCATCAGCCCGATGGCGAGCGGCGTGCCGGCCTTCAAGTGCTGGAAGAGGAAGCCGTCCTGGATGTTGATGCTGGTCTTGGCCACGTCATCCCTCCCGAAGGCCTGCAACGACGACCTCCGGCTTCGCATCGCCGGGGTCGAGCCACTTGATGTCGACCTCTCGGCGGAACCACGTCCGTTGCCGCTTCGCGTAGCGCCGCGTGTCCCGCTCGGCACCGGCCAGTGCCGATTCGAGGTCGATCTCCCCGCGCACGACGCGGGCTACATCCTGATAGCCGATCGCTCGAAAGGCCGGCCGGGACGGGTCGATTCCCCTACCGAGGAGGCCTTCGACCTCCTCCACCCACCCCCGCTCGACCATCCGCCTCAAGCGGACACGGATTCGATCGTACAGGACGGCTCTCGACAGGGTCAAACCGACCTTCAGCGGAGTCAGCGGGCTGGCCGGGCGCCGCTCCACGGCCAGCCAGCTCGACAGGGGGCGTCCGGAGATGCTCTCGACCTCCAGGGCGCGCAGCGTGCGCTGGGTGTCGCCGAGGGCGAGACGCGCCGCGGTCGCCGGATCCACGCGCTCCAGCTCGCGACGCAGCGCCGCGAGGCCCTCCCTCTCCAGCCGTGACCGCCACCTCTCCCGCAGCTCGCGCGGCACGTCGGGAAGCGGCGCCAGGCCGCGCCAGAGGGTCTCGAGATAGAAGCCGCTCCCGCCCACGACGATGGGTGTGGAGCCCCGCGACCGGATGCGCTCGAGCGCCTCCGCAGCGCGACGGGCGAACGCGCCGGCCGAGAACTCCTCGCCAGGCTCGAGGATGTCGAGGAGGTGGTGCGGCACCCGCTCACGCTCCTCACGCGTCGGTTTGGCCGTGCCGATGTCGAAGCCACGATAGACCTGGAAGGCGTCGGCATTGACGACCTCCCCTCCGATGGCCTCCGCCAGCCGCAAGGCGAGACCGCTCTTCCCGCTCGCCGTCGCCCCGACCAGAACCAGGTAGTCCGCCACCGGTCGATTGTAGCGGCGCCCTCACCCTCCCGCGGGAGCTCCCGGCGTGGAGAGCCGCAGCCTGCACCCGGGATCGACCGACAGTCGGATCCACCCCGAGCGGGCGGTCGACAGCCAGGGGATGCCCCGGTCGCGGAGCCGCTCCAGGACCTCGCCGTGGGGGTGACCGAAGCGGTTGTCCCACCCCGCCGAGACGAGCGCCAGCCGCGGGGCCACCGCGTCGAGGAGGGCGCCGCTCGTAGAGGTTCGCGAGCCGTGGTGGGGCACGATGAGGACGTCGGCCCGCAGCCCTGCCGGTTCCCACCGCCCCGTCAGCTCGCGCTCTCCCGCGGCCTGCAGGTCGCCGGTGAGCAGCACCGCCCGGCCGCGCGCCTCCGCTCGCAGGACCAGCGAACGATCGTTGTCGCCGCCGCGGGCTGCCGGCGAAGGGTGAAGGATCGTCAGGCGCCACTCCCCGACCGTGAGCACGTCGCCCGGCAGGACGACGCGCTGCCGCGGCCCCGGGGTCGTCGCCAGGCGGCCCAGGCAGTCGGACGGCGGCCAGCCGGGGGCGGTCCATATCTCCTCCGTCGCCACCACCCTCGCGGCCTGCCAGAGCCCGCGGCAGTGATCGAGGTCGGGATGGGTGAGGACCACGGCCCGCAGGCGGTCGAGACCCAGGGAGGCCAGTGCCGGGACGGTGACGGACCGGGCCACGTCGCCGGTCGGCCAGCCGCCTCCGTCGACCAGCACCGCCTCCCTTCCCTGGCGCACCAGCACTGCCGTCCCCTGGCCCACGTCGAGCAGCGCGAGCTCCGGGTCGGCCGTCCAGGGACCGCTCCATCGCGCCAGCGCCACCAGGGCCACGAGGGCGCCGAGAGTCGGCGCCGGGCGACGGCGCCAGGCAGCCAGGGCGGCGGCGGTCAGCGCGAGGGCGGCGACGAAGCCGGGCGCCGCGAGGGTGACCAGGCCGTCGGGTGGACGCAGGGCGGCCCAGGCCAGGGGCGCCGCGGCGGCGTCGGCCACCGGCAGGAGTGCCGCGGCGGCGCCCGCCCAGCTCGCCGACGCCACCACCAGGGCGAGCGAGATCAGCAGCGCGCCGGTCAGCCAGGGAGCGGCCGCCAGGTTCCAGAACGGCGCCAGGGGCTGGACCACGTGAAAGAGCGAGAGGACCCACGGCGCTGCCGCGAGCTGGGCGCAGAGGCTCGCGCCCAGAGCCCTCGAAGGCCACCACAGCCCGTCCCGTCGCTGCCGCTCTCCGACTCCCCAGAGCAGCCCGCCGGTGGCCGCGACGCTGAGCAGGAAGCCAGCGTCCTCCACCCACTCCGGGCGCCAGGCCACCAGACCGGCGCCGGCCAGCGCCAGCGCGTTCCACGCGACGTGGCGGCGCTCGGCGGCGGCGGCGGCCAGGACCACCGCCGCCATCACCCCCGCCCGCAGGAGGCTCGGACGGGCGCCGCCGATCGCCACGTAGACCACGACGGCGAGCCCGGTCGCAGCGAGGCGCAGCCGCGCCGTGGGGAGCGGTCGTGCCGCCGCCAGAGCGAGAGCGGCGACGAGGGCCACGTGGAGACCCGAGAGGGCCGCCACGTGGGCCAGGCCGAGGCGCCGCAGTCCGGCCTCCCACTCCTCCTCCAGCGCGTCCCGCCGACCGAGGATCAGGGCGCGGGCCAGCCGGACGCCGGCTCGGTCGCCGAGGGCGAGAAGGCCGCCATCCAGGCGAGCCCGGAGCCGGCCGAGCGCCGCCGCCGTCCCCCCTTGCGTCTCCTCGATCGAGAGCAGCCGCCGAGGGACGACGAGGGTCCAGGGCCCATCCCTTCCGGCCCCGGGATTGCGCGCCGCGCTGCGACGGGAGAGCGTGCCCCGCAGGCGCAGGCAGCGCGCCGGCGGAGGCCGCTCCTCGCCGCCGGTGCGGACCAGGATCGGCGCCCGCCAGAGCGCCACCCGCGTGCCCTGCCGGTAGCGTTCGGCGCGCAGCCAGACCCGCCAGCCGAAGACGTCGCGCCGCCACTCCCCGTCGACCGCTCCCACCAGCTCCACCGGTCGTCCGCTGCGCGGCGGCCCGCCGTCCCCCCCTCCGGCTGCCAGGAGGAGGCCGAGCGCCACGGCGCCACCGAGGCGCCGCACCGGCCCCGCGGCGGCGAGGACGACGGCGAGCAGGGCCGCCGCTGCCAGCGGACGCGGCTCGGCCAGGCCACGCCCCGCCGCCACCGCCGCGCCGAAGGCGAGCGCCGGCCCGAGTGCCGGCGCCGCGCGCCACGGCGCGTCACCCCGGCCACCGCGGCCGCCCGTCTCCCGGCTCGTCGCCATCCTTCTCTAGGACGGCTTTTGGCGCCTCTAGCTGACGGGCTCGTCGGCGTCCGCGGGACGCATCGCCTCGGGAGCGAAGAGCGAGAGCAGGGGCAGCCCTGCTCGTCGGCGCAGCTCCCGGTCGCGCAAGTGGGGACGGTAGGCCTCGAGCTCCGGTGCCGGCAGCCTCTCCCCGAGCGCCGCCAGGGTCTCCTCGACCCGCGCATCGAGCTCGGCGCGCGAGGCCGGGGAGAGGCGCTCCTCCGCCCTGCGCAAGAGCTCCCGATCGAGGGCGGCCAGGCGTCGCTCGACCTCCTCGGCGTCGCCGGCGAGCGCCCGGATTCGCGATCCCGTCCCGGCCTCGGTCGCGGGCAGTGCCCGGGCCAGGGCCGCGAGCCGGTCCGCGACGACGAGGGCGACCGCTCCCACCGGCACTCCCCCGCTCTGCAGCTCGAGGTGGCGGCTCCAGGCCGCCTCGACGGCCGCGGCGCAGTAGCGCAGGCTCTGCACCTTGCCGACCTCGCCCCGCTCGGCGCGACGAGTGAAGACCTCCTCCAGCGCCGCCTCGACGACTGCGAGCGGGATCCCCTCGCGATACCAGGCGCTCGCCAGCCTCCAGTCCGCGGGCGAAAGCAGGAACGGCGTGCCGCGCAAGCGCACGAAGACCGCCTCGATGGCCTGGAAGTAGGCGTGGTCCTCGCTAGCGGTTGAGCTCATGGATCAAGCGCAGTCCCTCGAGCGTCAGGTTGGGGGCGATCTCGCGGATGTGGCGCGACGCCTCGGCGATGAGCGCAGCGTTGCCGCCGGTGGCGACGACCATGGAGAGCCCGTCGACCTCCTCGAGCAGACGCTCCAGGATGCCGTCCACAAGCCCCGTGTAGCCGTAGTAGAGGCCGGACTGCATGGCCCCGACCGTCGTCCTGCCCACGACCCGCGGTGGTTTCCGGATGTCGACCTCGAAGAGCCTCGAGGCGTGGCGAACGAGGGCGTCGGCCGAGATGCTGAGGCCTGGGGCGATGATGCCGCCGACGTACTCTCCCTCGGCGCTGACGACGTCGAAGGTGGTGGCGGTGCCGAAGTCGACCACCACGACCGGGGCGCCGTAGGCCTCGCGGGCCGCCAGCGCGTTGACGATGCGGTCGGCGCCCACCTCGGCGGGGTTGTCCGAGCGGATCGGTACGCCGGTCCTGATCCCGGGCTCGACGACCAGCGGCGCGCAGCCCAGGTGCTCGCGCGCCAGCCGCACGAAGACCGGCGTCAGCTGCGGCACGACCGAGGAGAGAACCACGCCCTCGGCCTCGCCGGTCGGCAGGCCGCGGCTGCGCAGCAGCGAGGCGACCGTCGCCCCGTACTCGTCCGACGTGCGCTCGCGGTCGCTGCCGAGCCGGAAGTGGGCGAGCAGCTCGACGCCCCGGAAGACCCCGAGATCGGTGTTGGTGTTGCCGAGGTCGATGACGATCAGCATGGCGTCTCTTTCTCCCCGCTGGAGATCTCGCCGGCGTGGAGGACGCGGAGCTCTCCCGCCACCCGCAGCCGCAACGCCCCCGAGGCCTCCAGGCCGTCGAAGAGCCCCTCCACCGTCCGCTCGCCGTCGCGACATGACAGCGGCTCCCCCACCCGGTGGACGGTGAGCTCGGCGAACCGCCGCACAGCATAGCCCGGCCGGCAGCCGCGCAGCAGCTCCTCGTCGACGGCGGCCACGAGCTCCGGGACCAGGCTCGCCGGCGCCATCGAGCGGCCGGTCTCGAGGAGCACGGACGTGGTGTCGGCCCGCGGCAGGTCCTCCCTGCGATGGGTCACGTTGAGCCCCACGCCGACGATGGCGACCGGAGCGGGTCCACCGCCCCCGACGACCTCGACCAGCACGCCGCAGATCTTGCGGCCGCCGACGAGCACGTCGTTCGGCCACTCGAGACCCGCCTTCAGGCCGCAGCGCCCGCGCAGCACCGCGCAGACCGCCGCTCCGGCCAGCAGGGAGAGACCGACCGGGACCGGGGAGGGCAGGGCCCGGATCACCGACAGGTACACGCCCCGGCCCGCCGGCGAGAACCAGGCGCGACCCAGGCGTCCGCGCCCGGCCGTCTGCTCGCCGGCGACCACGGCGAGCCCCGGGAACGGGCTCTTCGGGTCCCACGAGGCGACGATCCGCCGGGCGACGTCGTTCGTCGAGTCCACCCTCGCCAGGGCGAGCACGTTGGCGGCGGCTCCGACAGGCTGCGACCACCCGGTCGCCGTGACGCCTCCCCCGCGAGCGCCCACGGTCCTCAGCTCCCGAGGGCCGCGCGCAGGCTCGCCCTGCGGCGCTCGAGCTCCGCCAGCTTCCGCCGGTGGTCGTCGACGACCTCCGCGGGGGCCCTGGCCACGAAGGCCTTCCGGGCCAGCAGCGCCGCGTTCCTCTCGATCTGGGCGACGACCTGGGCCAGCTCGTCCTCGAGCCGCCGCCGCTCCTCGGCGGCGAGGTCGCGGCCGGCGACGGCCAGGGCGACGACGACGCCGCCGACGCGATCGCCGGAAGCCCCCGCGGGAGGCTCTTCGAAGCTCCACTCCCCCAGGCGGGCGAGGCTGCGCGCCAGCGGTCCCTGGGCAGCGAGGAACTCCTCCAGCACGGCGTCGTCGCAGGCGAGGTAGAGGCCGACGGGCTCCCTGGGGGGGATGCCGAGCTCGGCCCGCCTGGTGCGTGCCCAGGTGACCACCCGCATGAACGAGTCCATCGCCTGCTCCACGGGCTCGTCGATCCACTCGTCCCGCCCGCCGGGATAGGGGGCGAGGGCGATCGTCTCCGGATGGACGTCCTCGTGCCCGGGGAGGCGCTGCCAGAGCTCCTCGGTGAGGAACGGCATCACCGGGTGCAGCAGCCGGAGACTGCGCTCGAGGGCGGTCAGCAGGACGTCGCCGACGCCGGGCCGGGGCGCCTCCCCCGAAAGCGCCGGCTTCGCGAGCTCGAGGGACCAGTCGCAGAGCTCGCCCCAGAAGAAGGCGTAGAGGGCGCGGCACGCCTCGTCGAACCGGTAGGCTTCGAAGCGAGCGACGACCTCCCGCTCGGTTCGCGCCAGCCGGGAGAGGAGCCAGCGCTCGGGTGCCGCCAGACCGTCGGTGGCGAGAACGGGTCGGACGCGGCCTCCCTCGGCCCGTGAGAGGACGAATCGCGCGGCGTTCCAGATCTTGTTGCCGAAGGCCCGGTAGCCGGCCATCCGCTCGCGGTCGAGGGGGATGTCGCGTCCCGGCACATCGAGGGCCGCGAGGGTGAAGCGCAGCGCATCGGCGCCATACTCGACCACCAGATCGAGGGGGTCGACCGTGTTGCCGCGGGTCTTCGACATCTTGCGTCCCTCGGCGTCGCGCACCAGACCCGTCAGGTGAACGACCTCGAACGGCAGGCGGTCGCTGAAGTGCAGACCCAGCATCACCATCCGCGCCACCCAGAAGAAGAGGATGTCGAAGCCGGTGATCAGGACCTGCGTCGGATAGAAGGTCGCCAGGTCCTCGGTCTGCTCGGGCCAACCGAGGGTGGAGAACGGCCAGAGGCCGGAGGAGAACCAGGTGTCGAGCACGTCGGGATCGCGTTCGAGCCGGTCGGTGCCGGCGAGGCGCCGGGCC
>Ga0299913_10004706_pt1 | contig 11505 bp, 10 predicted proteins | sample RVTome_9_FD_201360 | JGI IMG/M metagenome (GOLD analysis project Ga0299913, IMG submission 201360) | Soil microbial communities from uranium-contaminated site in the Upper Colorado River Basin, Wyoming, United States - RVT155D38 (version 2) ... | reverse complement strand
GAACCACGCCTGAGCCCAGCCCGACGCCACCTCTCACCAGCCGAAGCGCCCTGCACGCGGCCGCGAACCCTGTCGTTTCCCGTGCGAAGCGGGTCCTAGCCGATGAGTTCCGGCCTCGCCGGCGGTCTCGTGTATAGGTTGCCTGGAGCGAGGCGCCGGGGACGGCGCGGACTGGAGAACAACATGGGACAGCCGGTCGTTCACTTCGAGATCCTCGGAAGCGACGCCGAGAAGACACAGGCCTACTACGCGGATCTATTCGGGTGGCAGATCGAAGCCCTTCCGTTCGACAATCCCACGCAGTACGGAATCGTCAACCGCGACGACAACACCAACGCCGAGGGCATCGGCATCGGGGGCGGCGTCGGCGGGGCGCCGGAGGGTCACGGCGGGCACGTCACCTTCTACGTCGAGGTGGCCGATGTCGAGGCGGCGCTCGCCAAGGCCGAGGATCTCGGCGGTAAGCGCACGATGGGGCCCGACCAGGTGCCCGGCGGGCCGGTGATCGGCCTTTTCCAGGACCCCGACGACAACGCCGTCGGCGTCGTCCAGGCGCAGGCCTCGACATGAGCAGCGACACGCAACTCGTAACCGGCACCGACTTCATCACCGTCTCGACCAAGGACCTCGACGCCGCGGTCGAGTTCTACGGGGGCGTGCTGGGGTTGCCTGAGTCCAAGCGCTGGGGGAATATGCCCGCGGTCGAGTTCGAGACCGGGAACCTGACGATCGCGGTGATGCAGTCCGACGCGTTCGGGATCGAGTTCCGGGCGAACAACCATCCGATCGAGTTCCGCGTGGAGGACGTTGCGGCGGCGCGGGAGCAACTCGAGTCGCGTGGGGTCGAGTTCCGGGGCGAGACGCTCGACTCTGGCGTCTGTCACCAGGCGTTCTTCGCCGACCCGGACGGGAACGCGCTGGCGATCCACCACCGGTACGCGCCGGGGTCGCCTACGTAGGGCCGACCACTGACGGGAATCGGGGGTAGCCTGGCCGCCCCGTGAGCCCCTACCCCGACCTGCCGCACGTCGAGCGCGTAGCGCACCGCGACGTGGTGGCCAACGGCGTGCGGTTGCACGTCGCCGAGGCCGGCGATCCCGACGCACCGGCCCTGTTGATGGTGCACGGGTGGCCGCAGCATTGGTGGGAGTGGCGGGAGCTGATCCCGCCGCTGGCGGCGGACCACCGCGTGATCTGCCCCGACCTGCGCGGGTTCGGGTGGTCGGAGGCGCCGGGCCATGGATACGAGCCGGAGACCTTCGCTGCGGACCTGCTCGCGCTGCTCGACCAGCTGGAGATCGAGCGCACGCGGATCATCGCCCACGACTGGGGCGGCTTGGCCTCGTTCATCCTCTGCCTGCGCCGCCCCGAGCGGGTCGAGCGCTACCTCGCGCTCAACATCATCCACCCGTGGCTCCGCCTGCGCCCCGGACTGGCGCTGCGAGGCGGCTGGCGGCTTTGGTACCAGGCGGTGATGGCGGTGCCGGGGCTGAGCCCGGCGCTGCTTCGCCGGGCGACCAGGTTCGTCAACCGCCGGATCGCCGCCACCAGCGGGGACCCCCGTTGCTGGGAGGGCGGCACGCTGGAGGCGTTCACCGGCCAGCTCCGCGAGCCGGCGCGCGCGAAGGCCACCTCGGCGCTCTACCGCTGGTCGCTCTCGCCTGGTGGCGTCCTCGCGCTCGCCCGCGGGCGCTACCGCGACCTGCGGCTTCGGGCGCCGACGCTGCTGCTCTTCGGCACCGAGGACTTCGCGATCGCCCCCGAAGCCCTCCGCGGCTTCGAGCCCCACGCCGACGACATGCAACTCGAACTGGTCGAGGGCTGCGGTCACTACATCGTCGACGAGCGGCCGAAGCTGGTGCTGGAGCGCGCCCGCGAGTTCCTCGCCGCCGATTCCGCCGCTGACCCCCTGTAGGAACCATGGCCCTCTCAAGTGCTCAGTCGAGCTGCTCAGTCGAGCACGGGCACGAAGTCGCCCAGCCAGATGCAGGCCTCGAGGCGGCGCTCGCCCGTACCCCGCCTCAGCCGCTCGGCCTCCCAGCAGCCCCAATCGTCCACCTGGATCCCGTAGAGGGCCGTGCGGCCGGCGGTGCACCGCCAGACGGTGCCTGAGGCGCGCCCGCCCTCGATCTCGAGGCAGCTCGTGCGCTCGACGCCCATCTCGGCGCGAAGCGAGTCGGCGAGCGTCCCCTCGCTCACCCCCACGACACGAGCCGGGCGGGCGACCAGCAGCGCGATCGCCGCCAGCGACAGGGCGAGCGCGCCCACGGCCAGTACGAGCCCGCGGCGCCTCCTCCGTCGCGCTGCCATCGGCTGGCTCAGAGCGGGAAGTCCTCGCCCCGCAACAGCCGGCGAAGCAGGTGCATGGCAACCGTTGCCGAGCGATCGCGAATGTCGGCGCGGTCGCCGGGGAGCACCGGGTCACGGGCGATGATCCCTCCATCGGTGTCCTTGACGCAGATGCAGACGTAGCCGACCGGCTTCTCCTCGGTACCGCCCTCCGGTCCGGCGATGCCAGTGACCCCCACCCCGACATCGGCGTTGAAGCGGGCGAGTGCGCCGTCGGCCATCGCCTCTGCCACCTCGGGCGAGACGGCGCCGTTGCGCTCGATCAGCTCCAGCGGAACCCGCAGCAGCTCGACCTTCGCGTCGTTCGAGTAGGCGACGACACCCCCTGCGAGGTACTCGGAGGCCCCAGGCGGCTCCGACAGTCGCGCGGCCAGGAGCCCCGCCGTGCACGACTCGGCCAGGCCGATGCGGTGCCCGTCGCGCAGCAGCGCCGCGACCTGATCGTCGATCGAGGAGCCGTCGTCGGAGAAGAGGAAGCGCCCGTGGCGCCCGACGATCCCGTTGGTGAGCGCCTCGAGCGCCGCTTCGGCCCCGGCCCGGTGGCGGATGTCGACGTGAAGCTCCGCCCGGCGCAGGCAGGTGGTGATCTCAAGCGCCGAGATGTCGGACTCCTGCTCGATTTCTCGCAGCGTCTGGGCGATCTCCGACTCGGGGATGCCGAACAGCCTCAGCGTGGCCAGCTCGAGCGGTTCGGCGCGCGCCAGCGCCTCGCGGACGGGCGCCGCCTCGAGTGCCTGCGGCCACATCTGCTTCAGCTCGCGCGGCGGGCCCGGGAGCACGATCACCGTCGGCCCGCCCTCCACGGGCACCACGAGCCCGGGAGCGGTGCCCGCGGGGTCGATCGGCGTCGCGCCTTCGGGCACCATCGCCTGCTTTCGGTTGGCCTCGCGCAGCGCCTCGGCGTCGAAGTTCATGCGCCTGGCGAACTCGGCCAGGATCGCCGCTATGCGCTCCTCCATCGCCTCGTCCAGCACCAGCTCGCGCCCCGCGAACTCCCCCACGATCTCGGCCGTGAGGTCGTCAGCCGTCGGGCCCAGCCCGCCGCTCGTGACGATCAGGTCCACGCTCTGCTCGGAGAGGAAGCGAAGCGCAGCCCTCATGTCGTCGGGGCGGTCGGCGACCTGGATGATGTAGGCGACCTCCACCCCAAGCTCCGCCAGGCGCTCGGACAGCCAGGGGCTGTTGCGGTCGGTGATGGTCGCCGTCACCACCTCGGTCCCGGTGACGAGGATGCCGGCCCGGACGCTCATGGGCAGCCCGTCTCGGGGGCGTCGAGCTGGCGCGGGCGAGCGCCGGGCCCGATCGCGAACGCCGCCGGGCCGGACAGCTCCGGGAGTCGCATGACGTCCCCGTCGAGCAACAGCCTGAACTGCCCGCGGTCGTAACCGGAGGGGAAGCGCAGCTCGAATCGCTTGCGCTTGAAACGCTCCTCCGTGCCCGGACTCAAGACCTGGCTCGCGATCAGCACCTCGCCTGAGCCGGACAGCAGGCACACCTGGACGTCCCTCTCCACCTGAAGGCCCAGATCGACGGTGTTCGTCTCCCGGGCCTGCTCCCGGCGCTCCCTTTTGCGCTCCCTGCGCTCGCGTTGGCGCCGCTCGGCTCGCTGCTCGCGCTTGGCCTCCTGGCGGGCCGCGGCCCGGCGCTCGCGCTCGCCGCCATCGTCGCCGCCCCCGACCAAGCCGATCACCGCGAGCACCCCAACGGCGGCCACCAGCCCCGCAACCACGAGGGCGGCCGGGGGGAAGCGGCTCGGCGGCCGGTCACCGGGCCGTCTTCGTGCCTCCAGCACCGGCTCCCCCACTCGCAGCGGGTTCTCGGGCTCCAGCCCGCCCTCCACCTGGCGGCGAAACTCGTCGACCAGGACGTCAGCGTCCAGGCGCAGCAGCTGCGCGTAGGTGCGCAGGAAGCCCTTGGCGTACGCGGCGCTGGGCAGCACCTCCCAGTCCTCGGCCTCGAGGGCGCGCAGGTACTTGATGCGGATCTTGGTCCGCTCCTCCACCTCGCGGATCTCCAGTCCCTGGCGCGTGCGCGCCTGCTTCAGGATCTCGCCGATCCGCACTCCGTCGCCATCGCCGTTGTGCGCCATGGCGGCATATTCTCGCCCGCCGGCGTGCCTGGTGCGGTGTGCCCGTCCGCCGAGATAGGTACTAGACCGGCTCGAGGTCGGTCTCGGTGTCGGGGCGCTCGCCCGGCCTGCCGCCGGGAGCCGGAGCGCCACCGCCCTCGAGGATCCGCGGCAGGTCGGCCATGGAGACCAGGACCTGGCGCGGCTTCGAGCCCTCGTAGCCGGAGATGATGCCCCGGCGCTCGAGCATGTCGATCAAACGCCCCGCCCGGGTGTAGCCGACGCGGAGGCGTCGCTGGATCATCGAGACCGACGCCGTCTCCGACTCGACCACGACGCGCGCGGCGTCCTCGAGCAGATCGTCCTCGTCGGGCGAGAACTCGCCGTCGTCGCCTGGGGTGCCCTCCGAGTCCGGGCGCGCCTCGAGGAGCTCGACATCGAACTCGGGCTCGCCCTGCCGTGACCAGTGCTTGGTAAGCCGTGCGATCTCCTCCTCGGTTACGAACGCGCCCTGGATGCGCCCCAGCTTGGAGGTGCCGATCGGCCGGAAGAGCATGTCGCCCTGCCCCAAGAGGCTCTCGGCGCCGCCCTGGTCGAGGATCACGCGCGAGTCGACCTGCGAGGCCACGGCGAAGGCGATCCGGGCCGGGATGTTGACCTTGATCGTGCCGGTGATGACGTCGGTCGAGGGGCGCTGGGTCGCGAGCACCAGGTGGATGCCCACTGCGCGCGACTTCTGGGCGAGGCGGATGACCGAATCCTCGACCTCGGCCGGGGCGACCATCATCAGGTCGGCCAGCTCGTCGATGACGCAGAGGATGTGGGGAAGCGGCGCCTCGCCCGTGCGGCGCCGGACCTTGTTCAGCTCCTGGAGGTTGCGGGCGCGCGCCTCGCCCATCACCTGGTAGCGGCTCTCCATCTCGCCGATGAGGTTGCCCAGGACGTTCGCCGCGAGCCGGGGGTTCGTGACCACCGGCGTCAGCAGGTGCGGCAGCTTCTCGTAGTGGTTCAACTCGACCCGCTTGGGATCGACCAGCACCATCCGCACCTCGTTCGGCGAGGCGTGGAGCAGGATCGAGCACAGCATCGCGTTGATACACCCGGACTTGCCCGAGCCGGTGGTACCGGCGACCAGCGCATGCGGCATCAGCGCCAGGTCGGTCCAGGATGCCTGCCCCGAGACGTCCTTGCCAAGCCAAACCGCCAGCGGCGAGGCACCCTTCGGGCGACCGTCGTAGATGTCGCCCAGGCGCACCAAGCGGCGGCGCTGGTTGGGCACCTCGACCCCCACGGCCTTCTTGCCGGGGATTGGGGCGAGGATGCGGATGTCGGTCGAGGCGAGGGCGTAGGCGAGGTCGTCCTTGAGCTGGGCGATCTTCGAGACCTTGGTTCCGGGAGCAAGCTGAAGCTCGTAGCGGCTGACGTGGGGGCCTGAGACCACCCCGAGCAGCCGCGCGTCGACGCCGAAGTGCTGAAGCGACTCCAAGAGTGCCTTGGAGACGGCGTCGCGGTCGCGCGTGTCCGGGCCCTGATCGCCCTTGCCTCGTTCGAGCAGCTTCGGCTGGGGCAGCACGTACTTGATCTCGTCCGAGGTGGTGATCCCCTCCGCCTCGCGGCGGCTCCCCATGGGCGTGGTGCCGTGGTCGGGGAGGCCCTCAGCCGGCTCGGGAGACCCCTCCTCCTCGCCGTATGCGAACTGCGAGGTGTCGGGCGCCTGAGCGATCGTCACCTCCTCGTCGGGCCACTCCTCCTCGGCCGAGTCGGCGTCGTCCTCGGAGTCCGGCTGGGCTTCTCGCGTGATCAGCGGCTCGGTCGGGTCGGCGCGGGTGATCGCGATCTCGTCCTCCGAGGCATCCCAGTCCTGGCCCGCGGGCATGCGGGGCCGAACCGTTGAGGCCATCTCGCGCGTCCCCTCGTGGGCTCGACGGGCGGCCCGCCCCGCGCGGGCGAGCAGTCCCGCCACCGTCGCCCCGCTCAGGAGCAATGCCCCGCTGGCGAACATGACCACCCCGACGATGTGTGCGCCAAGGCGCTGGAACAGGGTGGTCGTGACCCAGTAGAGCCCCTCCCCCACCGCGCCGCCGTGCTCGGTGTAGAAGCGGGGTTCGAAATAGTCGTGGCGCAATGGCCGATCGGGGCCGAGGCCCGCGGTCTCGGCCGCAAAGCCCAGGAGCAGCGCACAGAGAAGAAGGATGCCGCCGGCGTTGATCGCGGCGGGCGCCTCGATGAAGGGCCGGAGCATCAACGACAGACCCCAGCCCGCCAGCGCGAAGGGCACAACGTAGGCGACCCTCCCGGCAACGTGGGTAAGGCCGGTCTCGGCCCACTCGCCGACCCGCCCGCCATCCCAGCCGCCGTAGAGGACGAAGCCGAGATAGAGGCCGAGCGCGGCCAGGGCGATGCCGATCACGTCGAGATGGCGCTGCTCGAGGCGAGCGAGCGCGTCGCGCGCGTCGGCCCGGAGGTCACGGGCCGCCGGACGGCGCGCAGCGGCGGCGCGCCCACGCGAGGCACCCCGCTCCGGGCGGCGCCTGGCTGGCTTGCGGCTGCGGGTGAAGGGCGTCCTCATCGCATACTCCGAAGCACGGCCCGCGGCCGTGCCTGGGTCACGCCTGACTTCGACGTCCAGGGCCGCTCCCCTGCGCCCAGTACGCACGCTTTACGCCTGAAGCGGGCGTCGCAGCGTGGCGGGCCGCGCCGGATCGAGGTCGCAGGCCCTACCGACCCCTAAATTCACCCTAAGACTTCCCAGGAGCCGCGGGATCGCGCTCTACCCTTGTCCACATGCTCACGAGCGATGAGAGCACGGGCCGCGTGCTGGTGGTGGAGGACGACGCCTCGATCGCCGACGTCCTGCGCCGCACGCTGCGACAGGAGGGTCACGAGGTCCGCTCGGCGGGCGATGGCGTCGAGGCGCTCGAGCTGGCGGCCGACTTCGTCCCCGACCTGGTCGTCCTCGACCTGGGGCTGCCGAAGCTCGACGGCGTTGACGTGTTGAAGCGCCTGCGTGCCGAGAGCGACGTGCCCATCCTGATCCTGACCGCGCGGACCGAGACCGGCGACCGCGTGGAGGGGCTCGACACGGGGGCCGACGACTACCTGGTCAAGCCGTTCGAGCGCCAGGAGCTGCTGGCGCGCCTGCGCGCCCTCCTGCGCCGTCGGCCACCGCGCGGCAGCGCCTCGCTCACAGTCGGCGACCTTCGCCTCAACCCGGACAGCCGGGAGGTCGCTCGGGGCGAGCGCCAGATCGAGTTGACCAACCGCGAGTTCGAGCTGCTCGAGTTCCTGCTGCGAAACGAACGCCTCGTGGTCTCGCGCGAGCGGCTCCTGGAGGAGGTCTGGGGCTACGACCCGCTGGCGATGACCAACACCATCGACGTCTTCATCTCGAATCTCCGCCGCAAGCTGGAGGCCGGCGGAGAGCCGCGCGTCCTCCACACCAAGCGCGGCGCCGGCTACGTCGTCAAGGCACCGAGTGCCGACGATGAGCGCAGCTGAGGCAGGCCCCGGGAGGAGTCGCCCGGGCGGGGGCGCGGATCACGCCCGGCTGGGGCTCCTGCTACGGCCCTCCAGGTGGCCGATCCGCTGGCGCCTCGCAGGCGTGTCGGCCGGGCTCACGCTGGTCATCCTGATCGCGTTCGCCGCGGTGGTGGGACAGCTCGCCACCGACCGTCTGCGCAGCGATTTCGAGGACGAGCTGCGAAGGGCGGCCAGCGAGCTGGCGCTGGAGATCGAACTGGCGCCGACTGGCGAGTTCGGCCAGGTCGCCTACCGCGGACCGAAGCTCGAGGAGTTCGCGATGGCGGGCGACGCCGCCGCCCAGATCGTCTTCGCGACCGGCCAGCCGATCGAGTCGACGCCCGGCGCGCCGGAGCTGGGCCCGCCGGCCCCCGGGGTAGAGCGGCGGACCGGGTTTCACGTGGTCACCCTTCCGATCGTCAACGACGCGGGCACCCCGCCCGCCTTCGTCCAGTACGCGCGAAGCCACGACGAGCTGGACGCCACCATCAACCGCCTATGGCTACTGCTGGTGGGCGGGGTCATCGCCGGCACCGGCCTGGCGTTCCTCGCGGGCTTCGCGGTCGCGAGCCGGGCGATGCGCCCGATTGCGTCGCTCACCGCAACCGCGCGCGAGATCGCGTCCACGCGCGACCCCTCCCGCCGCGTCCCCGAGCCGCAACGCGACGACGAGGTGGCCGAGCTGGCGCGGACGCTGGACCAGATGCTGCGCGAGCTGGACGCGGCACGCTCGGAGACCCAGCAGATCATGCAGGCCCAGCGTGAGTTCATCGCCGACGCCTCGCACGAGTTGCGCACCCCTCTCACCAGCATCCTGGCCAACCTCGAGCTGCTCTCCGAGCAGCTGAGCGCGGCCGAGCGCGACGGCGAGCAGGGCGAGATCGTGAGTGGCGCGCTTGCCTCGTCGCAGCGGATGCGCAGGCTTATCGCGGACCTCCTGCTGCTTGCGCGGGCCGACGCCGGCCGCACCGGCAAGCGGCGCGAGGTCGATCTCGCGGAGATCGCGGCGGCCGCGGTCGCCGAGGTGAGGCCAGTCGCCGATGGCCACGCGGTCTCGCTGCGAGCTGGCGAGGGCGTCTCGGTGAGGGCCGACGCCGATGAGCTGCATCGTTTGGTGGTCAACCTGCTCGACAACGGCATTCGTCATACGCCCCCCGGTTCGACGATCGAGATCGCGGTCGAGGGCCGCAACGGGTACGCGGTCCTGGAGGTCTCAGACGACGGCCCCGGCATCCCCGAGGCCGAGCGCGAGCAGGTGTTCTCGCGCTTCGCCCGGCTGGGTGGGCCCGCCGACCTCGTGGCCGACTCGGGCACCGGGCTGGGCCTGGCGATCGTGCGCGCCGTCGCCGGCGCGCATGGCGGGGCGGTCCAGGTGGGCTCCTCCTCGCACGGCGGGGCGCGCTTCATCGTCACCCTGCCTGCGGCGGCCGCCGAGTCTTAGGCGGCGTTTAGGGCCTGCGCCTAACGTCCCCTCTGGGACGAGACAAGACGCCCGCCGGACATCAACCCCGATGAGCGCCGGCGGGCGCATGGCCAAGAGCCAAGCAAGGGCCCGCCGGACCCACTCCCTTGGTCCGGCGGGCCCAAGTCTTGCCCGTAGGGGCTCAACCGCTCAGCAGAGGCTGCTCGCGTCAGGGTCCAGCAACCGGGCCTCGAGCTCCGCCGCCAGGTCGATGCAGTTGTCACCGCCGTAGAGCATCTCGTCAGCCGCGATCAGCGCCTCGCTCCCCTCCTCGAAAGAGGGGTTCGAGAGCAGCGCTTCGTGCGAGGTGAGGAGGATCTTGTCCATGATGTTGTCGCCGCCGATGTCGTCGCCCAGGGCCTGGCGCAACCCGAGCAGGGCACTGGACCAGACCTGGCCGACGCAGTGGATGTTGAATGCCCCGCACAGGTTCTTCCGTTGCGGAAGGGTGTCGCCAATATCCGCGCGGCGCAGGCAGATGCCCGGCTCGAAGTTGTCGTTGTACGAGGTCGCGTCCCACTCCATGATGCATGGCGTCCACTCGTCGTCGAAGCCGGCGCTCTCGGTGGAGTAGGCGGCGGCCAGGTAGTCGCCGAAGCCCTCGCCCATGGCGCCGACGTCGTTTCCTGCCGAGCGGAACGCATCCGGATTCTGGTCGTCCTGGACGGCGTGCCCGTACTCGTGCACGATCACGTCGGCGTCCTCGGCGTCGTCAACCCCGCCGGTGCCGAGCTGGATCTCGTCGCGGCTCGGGATGTAATAGGAGTTGTCCTCCTGGACCGGGTTGGCGACGACCCTCTGCGACCGCTTGTTGATCGGGGGGAGGTCCAGGGTGCGGATGTACTGCTGGGTGCTGGTGACGTGGAAGAACGCCATCAACGCTTCGAACTTGTTCGCGGCGCGCTTGATGTTGTTCCACTTGAGCGAGTCCTTGCATACCTGCTTGCGGTCCGGGCCAAGCGTCGCGCGCGCGAATGGTCCCCTGAGGCAGCTCTGCCCCTCCTTGATTCGCTCGAGGTCGACCGGCTCTCGGCTCTTGGTCAGCCTGGCCGTGTTGCGGTCGCCGCGGTCGCGGAGCTTGAAGTAGCTCCCCTGGGCGACAACCGGGTTGGGCACGAACAGCTTCGCCTCGCCGGACACCGTGGCCCGGCGGACCAGGTCCACCCTCGCCAGCACCGTCCCGTCATCGGCATCCACCGTCACCAGCCAGTCCATTATCGGCTGGCCATCGCTGTGCGAGACCTCCCAGGCAAGCCGGTTACCGTGGTCGGCGGCGATCACGAGCCGCGCGACCGTGCGCCCGCCGCTCGGGCGACCGATGTCCTCGAGTGCCGCGGCGAGCGCGTCTCGCCTGGAGACAGCGGCGCCGCCCGGCGCCGCCAGGTCTCCCACGGACTTGTCGAACAGAAGCTCGGCCGGCTCGCCGGGCGCTTCGATCACCACCGCACCGGCACCCACCACGGGGATGCCGGCGATCTCCTGGCCGAAGCGCTTGACGATCGCCCCTCCCGGCAGCTGCGTCGTGTCGACGCGGTCGAGCTGAGCCGCGGGTGCATGGGCTCGCTTCAGCGCCTGTGGAGCGGCGCTTGCGGCAGCCGGGAGGACCGCCACCGCGGTCGCAACGAGTGTCAACAGCCCTACGCGCTTCATGCTCACCTCAGGCCCCCCGCCCTCCCCGGCCTCGGCATGTCAGGCTAGCAGCGGCGCTAGACCTCGACGACCACCGGAAGCACCATCGGACGCCGGCGCAGGCGCTCGTAGACGAACTCGGCCACGTCGTCGTGCAGGTCCTCCTCGAGCAGGATCGGGTCGGTGACGCCCTTCTCCGCCGCCGACTTGAGCGAACGCCCGATCACGTCGGACAGCTCGTCGATCAGATCGTCGGCCTCCTCGCGCTCGATGAAGGGGACGCCACGGAAGATGACCTCCGGATCGGCCACCTGCGCTCCGTCGTCGGATGAGACGGTCGCCACGACGATGAAGATCCCGTCGGCGGAGAGCATGCGGCGGTCGCGCAGGGCGACGTCGTCGGGGTCGCCGATCTCGACCCCGTCGACGAAGATCATCCCCGCCTCGAGGTCCTTGCCGAATCGTGCGCCACCCTCGG
>Ga0299913_10004705_pt1 | contig 11505 bp, 10 predicted proteins | sample RVTome_9_FD_201360 | JGI IMG/M metagenome (GOLD analysis project Ga0299913, IMG submission 201360) | Soil microbial communities from uranium-contaminated site in the Upper Colorado River Basin, Wyoming, United States - RVT155D38 (version 2) ... | reverse complement strand
CCGGTCGGCCTGGCTCTCGCCTCGGTGCTCTTCGCCGTGGCCTCGATCGAGTTCAGCGCGCAGCGGTCGGAAGCCATCGTCGCCCGCGACAGCCAGGTCCGATTGCTTCTCATCGGCCTGATGGTGGTTTGGGGCGTCGTGTCTCTCGCCGGTCTCCCTCCCCTGGCCAGCCCGCTACCGGAGCAAGCCGTCGGAGACATGCGTTGGGTCGCGGTCGCCGCCATCGCCCTCTATGTCCTTTCTGCCGCCAAGTTCTTCATCTCACACCGGGTGCGGCCCTCCGTGATGCTGATCGCCCTGATCACGGCCGCCGTGCTGCTGGCGGAGTCCATGGCCACCATCGTGTGGGCGAGGAGTTGGCAACTGTCCTGGTGGCTCTGGCACGTCCTGATGGCGGCGGCCTTCGGCTTCGTCGCCTATTCCGCATACAGCCAATATCAGCGTGAGGGAGGCACCGCCGGCATCTTCGACGGCATCGTGTCGCAGGCGACAGCCGAGCAGATCCGGGAGGAGTACGGCGGCGCGCTGGAGACGCTCACGGACGCCCTGCAGAAGTCGTTGGCATCCGGGATGACCGACGACGAGATCGACCTGGTAGTGGCTGGTCTGGGAACTCGCTTCGCTCTAACCGAGATCCAAAGCGGGATCCTGGCCCGTGCCGCCCGGGCCCTGGCCACCGAGCGAGACCAAGCGCGCCGTCTCGGCGCCCTTGCCATGATCGGCACCGAGGCAAGGGTGGAGAAGGGAGAGCGAGAGACCCTCGAGGCGATCGTCTCCGTGCTGGCCGAGCACTTCCCGCCCGATGTCGTCCGAATCGGCCTGAGCACCGATGACATCTTGGTCTATCCCCAAGGACTGGCCACGGCGCCCTGGCCGCTCGAAGGCGCCCTGCATGCAGAGAAGCTCATGATTGGCGCGGAGACGATCGGTGTCGTCGAGTTCTCCAGACCCCGCGGCGAGTTCCACTCCCAGGACGTCGCCATCATGGAGACGCTCGTCGTGGAGATGGGAATCGCCCTGGAGAACGTCCGCCTGTACAACCAGGTCGACAGGCTCTTCCGCTCCTACCTCTCTCCCGACGTTGCCGACACTTTGCGGGCCGACCCGTCACGCGCCGATCTCGGCGGGTCCGTGGTCGAGCTGACCGCACTCTTCGCCGACTTGCGCGGCTTCACATCATTCTCGGAGTCCGCAGACCCCACCACCGTGACCGAGATGCTCAACCGGTACTTCGGCAGGGCCGTCCCCGTGATCCTCCACCATGGGGGCACCATCGTCCAGTTCGTCGGCGACGCCCTGCTCGCGGTCTTCGACGCTCCCGAGCCCCGTCCAGATCATGCCTTCCGGGCGGCCCGAGCCGCAATGGAGATGCAGGAGGCCATAGCCGAGGAGGCCGCCGGGACCGATCCGGAGATCCCGCGGTTCCGGATCGGCATCAACACCGGGATCGCGCTGCTCGGCAACCTGGGGAGCGCCGAGCTGCGCAGCTTCACGGTGGTCGGCGACGCCGTGAACACGGCCTCGCGACTCGAGTCCTCCGCCGAGGTGGGGACGGTGGTCATCGGCGACTCCACGTACGCAGCCATCTCCGACCGGGTCGAAGTGACCGAACTGGGGGCACTGGAGCTCAAGGGAAAGTCCCGGCCGATCGTCGCCTATCGACTGGACAGGATCCCCGAATCGGCCCACTCCGGTGGGCCAACGGGTGTCTAGTGATGTAGGGCGAACTTCGAGATAGTCTCTTGTACATCCCCATGTTCCGGGCAGCCTGATCGCCAGGCCGGGACAACCATGGGAGGGCAACCGATGCCGGTCACACATCCCAACTCAAGAGACTGCTCCCACCAGACGACCGTGAGCGTCATTGCCGACGGTCTCGAGGAAGTGATCTGCGAGGACTGCGGACATGTCGCGATCAGATACGAGTCGATGATCCGCCACGACGTCCAGCGATCGCAGTTCCACCGTCGTGCCGACCTGTTGGCCGCACGTGTCGGTCCACAGGGCCGCAACGGTGGGCTCAGCGCTGAAGGGCCCGAATAGTTCGATTGGCATGCGTCACCCGGCCGGCGAGGATTCGGGCCACGAAGACGTGGAAGTCGGCGGCCGCAGCCGGATCGGTCCGGCAGAGATCGTCGAATGCGCCGGGCGTGAGATGGAGAACGTCACAATCCGACTCGGCCACCACCGTTGCGGTCACCGGCTCACGCCGGTACAGACTGATCTCGCCAAGAACCGTGCCTTCCAGCAGCGTCCGGAGTCGGACCGGCGAGCCGTCGGTTGAATCCAGGAGAACCGTGGCCTGCCCACTGCGGATGAGGAAGATGCCTGGGGCGGGGTCACCCTGGGTCATCAACGCCTCTCCGGCGGGGATCGTGCGGGCGACCAGATAGGGGGCGAGCGACTCTCCCAAACCCGAAGGCAGGGCCCTCGGCTCTGACGGCCCGGTCCTTGCCCGATCCAGGATGCTCTCCTCAGCCGATGCCATGGCCCGATCGAGGTCGGCCTCTTCCCGTATGACCTCCCGGTACTCGGCGACCAGCTCTTCGAGCTGGCCACGCAGGGAAACCCCCAATGCAGAGAGGAGCACCGTGAATCCGTTGTCGCGTGCCAGCAGGCCGATCCTCTCGAAAAGGACCACTGCTGAGGAGTCCACCCCCGTGACGAGACGGAAGTCGCATACGACGAATCGCAACGAGCCGTTCACCTCGAGGTGATCCTTCACTCGACTGATGATCTTGCCTGCCGTCCCGAAGAAGATGTATCCCTGCAGCTCGAGGATCAACACCGACGCGCCCCGCTCACGCAGCAGGTCGGCGTCGGGAATCGGACGCTCGATGTTGCTCTGGTGGTCCCTCGCGGTGAGAGCGTGTTTCACGACGTCGATCCTGCTGTAACGGACGACGAAGAGGGCGATGGCGGCGACCAACCCCGCCATGACCCCTTCGAGAAACCCCACGGTGGCGATGATGACCACGATCCCGCACATGAGGGCGTAATCGAGACGACCCATCCTCCGCCGGGACGTCCACAGCCACTCGATCAGGAACTCGACTCCGAAGAAGAGCAAGATCCCGCCCACCACGAATTGGGGTAAGAGCTCGAGAACCCGGCCTCCGATGGCCGCCACACCGAGCGTCCCCAGGGCCGCGACGACCGCCGCTCCTCGTCTGGGCCCAACCATCCGGTTGGTCATCACGGTGTCGGCGACGTACATGTAGCCGGGTGCGCCTCCGAGGAGCGCCGAGGCCACATTGGCCCAGCCCGTGGCCTGCAGTTCGGCTCGGATGTCGAGATCGTGCTTCGTCTCGACCTCGAGGGCGCTGATATAGAGCAGAACCGATATCGGGACTATCAAGAGGATGCTGGCCAGGCTCACAGACTCGGCTGCGATTGCGGCCCAGTCAGCGCCCATGATGGCTTCCGTGACCGGCCCCGGCCAGAGCCCTTCGCTCGGTAACGGGCCGAGCAGCCACCCACGATCCAGTGACTGCGCCCGCTCGATGCCCGAGATCTGAGTGACGAGATGGAAGCTGGCACCGCCGGAGACCAGCAACGCCAGATACATCCACGAAGGCCACCCACGGTGGGCGGCCGTGAGCAGTAGGGCTGCCAGGGCCACACCGGGCCAGGCCAGCCCCAGAGACTCGATCGAGGTCAGGTCGGGGACGCCGTTGAGCCCGAGAACGGCGACAGAGCCGGCAACGATGAGATAACCCGTCCCAGCCAGAAGCCCTCCGATGACAGGGAACGGCACGAATCTGGCGATCTCGCCGAGACGGAAGTAGCCCATGGCCAGGAACGTCAGGCCTGTGGCCAACGAGGTGACGGCGATCATTGCCAGGACCGAGTCCAGCGCATCGGGAGCCACGAGAGCACCGGCGATCGATGCGGCGCTCAGGGCGAGGATCGCGGTGCTGGCGTCCTGGATCCCCGCATACATGCCGGGGAGGCTGCTCCCCACAGCCACCACCAGCCCTACGGCCGCCGAGCCCACCAGCCCGATCCCGATTCCCAGGGGCAGGGCATCTCTGAGCTCACCTCCGAAGATGAGCGAGACCAACGCGACGGTGAGGAGTGTGTTGACCATGGCGAGGACAAGACCTGCACCGACGGTCAGCGGGAGGCGACGCGGGCCGAAGTCGGCCGTGAGCTCGGACCAGCGGTTGTTCGCGTCGAGATCCCGCATACGTGAGACGACCTCAGCCGAGCCGGCCCACCACCTTGAAGACGGTATGGGCGGGATCGAGCCCTGCCGCGTTGAAAACGACGTACGCCGGATGGCTCATCTCGTCGGCGATAGCTCGCTCGTGATCGTCTGCGCTGGCCCAGATGGAGGCAATCTGCACACCGCCATCCGCCTCGAGGAGATAGCAGTCGACCAGGCCGGCCGGCCGCTCGTCCACGACGAGGTCTGACCAGATCCCGAACACGTGGTTGCTCGTGGCCTGATCGCACCGGGCATGGGCCATTGACAGAATCATCTTCTCTCTCCTTGCCGGTCGGATCATACGACGCCGAGGCCTCCGCTGATGTGCCTCAGCCCTGAGCTCCCCGTGCTTCCGGCATGAAGGCCCATGTTCAGGAATCCGCCGGGTGTCCCGATAGAACCTCGTGGCTCCAAGGGCAGCGAAGACTCGACCGCCCTCAGCTTGGTGGCTGGTCGTCAGCACCCTCATCTGGGTGCTGGCCGCGGCATGCCTCATCGCCGCCGTCGCCTACCAGGACTCAGCCAGCAGGCCCATCGGAGAAGGCGAAGTCTTCCTCGAAGATGTCGAAGACTCCTCCCGCATCGTGGCCTCGGCCCCGGAGCTGGAGGAGGGGGTGCGACGCGCCCGCAACCATCTGGAGATCGAGGCCGTGTCCGTGGTCTCGCGAGAGGGCATCATCGTCTTCTCGACGTCGGGCTCCTTCGTGGGCCAGCCACTGAGAAATCCGATGCTGGAGTTCGCTGTGGAGTCGGATCGACTCGCCGCCGTGGCCGGATCCATAGAACGGGGGCTCCTCGTCGACGGGGTCGTCGAATGGCCTCGCGACAGCATCCTCTACCAGGTCGTGTCACCGATGACGGGCGGCGACGACTTCATCATGCTCCACTACGACGTCTCCGAGTTGCTGGGGCGCCGCGCCCAATCGGGCGCGATTCAGGCGCTCACGATCCAACTCCTAGGTCTCGGTGGGGTGTTCGCGGTGCTCGGGGCCATGGTGTTCGTCGGCCACTCACGGGTGGCTCGCCGCCATCGTGAGATGCTCACCGAATCCGAGATGCTCCGGGTCCATTCCGAGGAGCTGGAGGAGGCCAACGTGAAGTTGGCCGAGGCGAGGCGGCGCGCTGAACGCGCCCTCACCCTGGCCGAAGAGAAGATGAGGATTCGCTCGGAGTTCGTTCTGATGATCAATCACGAGCTGCGCACCCCGCTGACATCGGTGGTGACCGGTGCGGAGCTGTTGCGGGACGGCAATCTCGGTGAGGAGGATCAACAGGAGGTGATCGCCTCGATGGTCGCCTACGGAAACAGGCTCAACGAGATCATCGACCAGATCCTCGCCGTCGCCAGGATCGAGAACCAGGGCATCACCTACGAGCCGGAGAGCATCCCGCTCTCGAGCCTGTGCACAGCGACCTCAGTGCAGCTCACCGACGAGAAGGAGATCGCGGACCGCACCTCTGTTCTCCTCGACGTGCGCACACTCTCATTGACGTTGGGCTCGCTGTCCGACAATGCCCGAACCCACGGGGCGGTCAACGTGGAGGTGCGCGCCACCACCGAGCCCGAGATCGAGCCCATGCTCGAGCATGGAGAGCGCCCGCAGCCGGCGGTCTACTTCATCGTGGCCGACGACGGTCCAGGCATCGACCCCGATTTCCTCCCCCGCGCCTTCGAGAAGTTCGAGAAGAACAGCTCCAGCTCCGGCACAGGGCTCGGCCTGTACATGGTCAGGCTCATGGTCGATGCTCTCGGCGGGTCGATCGGCGTCTCGACATCTCAGGAGGGGACGATCTTTCAGATCGCCCTGCCGGCCCACACCAGGGACCGGGTCATGGAGACGGTGTGATGGCCAGGGTCAAGGCCTTCGCTGCGGCCACTCTCCTCGCGGTGAGCGGGTGCACGCCCGTCGCCGACGCACGCTCGTTCGAACTGGTCGAGTTCGAAGTCGACGGTCCGGCCACTCTGTCCACCTCCACCACCTCGGTCGATGTGATCAATTCCGGCCAGTTCCCGCACACCCTCGTGGTGACCGACACCGATGGAAGCGTGGTGGCGGCCACGACCCTGATCCAGCCGGGTGAGACTGCCGGGCTCGAGCTCGATCTGCAGCCGGGGGCCTACAGCTTCACCTGTCGGATCGTCGCTCAGGACTCCGAAGGAGCGATCATCGACCACTTCGAGGCCGGGATGCACGCCGCTGTCTCCGTCGAGGACTGAGCCACAGCTCGGACCGTCGAGTACGTCGGACGTCTCGAGGACCCATCGATCGACGCGGCTCGGGCCGAACACGGTCAGCCCCGTGCCTCCATCAGACTCAGCTCGCCGGACGCGCTCACCTCGACGAGAGCGATCTGATTTGAGCCGTCGACGAAGAGACTTGGGGGAACCATTGCCAGGATGGCGACCTCACCCTCGTGGACATAGCTCCGGGTCACACTGCCGATGATCCCGTTCACGGCAACGGCCACGATCTCGGTGCCGTCGACTGCGCCGTGGAGCACCGCGCCCACCCGGGACGGGACGACCTGACCCGACGTGTCGACATTCTCGTAGAGCCCGGGCTCTCTGACCTCTCCTGTCATCGAGGACACAGGCAGCTCGTCGAGGTGGACTCTGCGACCAGCCAGATCTGGCGAATCCGGGGGACGGAGCGCCCAGGGATCACCGTCGGGAAACCAGCGCTCAATCAGAGAGGCGACCTCCAGCTTCTCCTCGCCATGGATGCCATAGGTGACTGCGTTTCGTGGGCCGATCGTCGTCGTCTCCTCACGATCGGGATTGGGCCCGAGGAGTGACACCCCCTCGATATCGCCCGGGAGATCGGCATCGATGACGTCGGCGATCGTGGGCAGGACATCGATAGTCAGGGCCCGTCGACGGTCTATCGCCCCTCCCTCGGCCCTCGGTGGCTTCACGAACAGGGGGACGGCGGCGATCTCGCCAACCGTCGTCTCGGCGATCATCCTCTGGTGGTCGACGCCGGGTCTTATCGAAATCCCGTGATCGGCGACGACGATGACCAGGGTGTCGTCGTAGATGCCCTGCTCCACCAGCGCCGCGACCAGCTCGCCCACGACGTGGTCCGCATATCCGACCTGGAGGAGGTGACGCTGCATCGACTGAGCGACCAGGAACTCGTCGTCGTTCCATCCGCCGTCGAGGCTGGCCGGGTTCGCATCCACGACGAAGGGGTAGCTGCGACCGTCGGGCAGATACTGCCACGGATGGTGAGGGACGATCGCGTGGAGGTAGTAGAGCGGCGGGCGATCCCCGATGCCATCGGCGATGTCGTCGAGGATCATGTCGATCGGTGCCCGCTGACCCGCGCTCAGCAGCTCCCTGAAGGCTTCTCTGGCGTCGAAGTCGCTGGCCACGGTCTGGAAGTCTCCCCAACCTCGGTCGATGGCGGGGAGGTCACGGGTCAGCGGCTCGGGAAGGAGGACATGACCCGCCACCACCCCGACGTCGCGAGCCAGAGAGCTGGCGGACGCGGTCAAACCCTCGCAGAGCTGGCGCGGGCACAGCTGGGTGATGGCCTCGTACACATGAAGATCATGGCTCGAGCGGAGAGCCGTGAAGAGATTGAACGGATACTGACCGGTGACCGGCACCAGCGATTGGTCGGGAATCGAGCCGGTGAGGATGGCAGGCACCGAATGCTCGGTCTGCTGCTGGACGGTCATCGCGTTCGGGAAAAAGGTCCCGTCGGCTGCGAGATCGGCGAGGTTGGGGTATCGGTCGGCTCGTAGGTCACCGTCGGGGTCGATGATCGACGCCACGGGAAATTCGTCGAACACGACCAATAGGATCGGGGCGGGGTCGGCTACCGATACGGGGTTGCCTACTGCGCTATCAGGCTCCCTCAGAATAGCGCTGACCGGTGTGGCAAACAGCAAGAGGCCGAGGAGGATCGGCGGCGTCACCAGCAGGTAGCGGGTCGCCTGTCTGACCTGAGGGAAGCTGAAGAAGGCCCAAGTGACGACCGCTCCGACGACGACCGCCAGGGCCGCCGAGATCCAGGCCGGCACTGGCAAACGTGCCAGATAGAGACGGGCGAGTGACGAGGCGGCCACCACCATCAGACCACCCCCGATCGAGACGCCGATCCGACCAGGGACGCTGCCGACCAGGCCCACCAGACCGGGAATCGCTATCAAAGCGATCACAGCGAGGGCCACCACCTCTTGCCTGGGAGAGCGTCGGGCCAGGAAGAACTCGGCGTTCTGCCCCAATAGCTCCAGCACCGGCCATGTGATCCCGAACGTGGTGAGAACCGCCAAGGCGGCGAAGCGATCGAGACTCATGGTCTTCCTGACCCGGGACTTCTCCACTTCGATCAAACGCCTGGCTGGTCGGTCTGCATACGGCTCGTCGGGCAGAGTATGGACACTCGCCGCGGATACGAGGGGAAAGCACAGGCCCTAACGTCGGGCCGTGACCACATCAACGCCCGAGCTCCCCCCAATCGCCGTCGCCGTCGACGTCGCCATCTTCTCGATGAGTGACGAGCGGCCGATGGTGGCGCTCGTGGAACGTGGCAACCAGCCCTTCCAGGGCTTGCTCGCACTCCCTGGTGGGTTCGTCGAGGAAATGGAGGGCCTCGCCGAGGCGGCCTCCAGGGAACTGGCCGAGGAAACGGGAATCGTGGTGCCGGCTCGATCTCTCACCCAGCTCAGGGCATTCGGCGCCCCTCGCCGAGACCCCAGGATGCGGGTCGTCTCCATCGTGTTCTGGGCATTCGTGGAGGGCGTCACCGACCCAGTGGGAGGCAGCGATGCGGCGGCGAGTCGCCTGGTGCCCGTCGACGACGCGCTGGACGACCGCCTCGATCTCGCTTTCGACCACCGCCAGATCCTCCGTGAGGCGTGGGAAGCGACTGGCCGGTGAGCGTGGAGACCCTCACCGTCGCCGAGCTCCTGGCCCGGGCCCAGCAAGCAGTCGTGACAGCCTTTCCCGGCCCTGTCTGGGTGAGGGGCGAGGTGACCGGCTACCGCCGCACCAGTGGAGGAGCGGCGTTCTTTCGCCTCGCCGACGCGGAGGTCGACGAAGTAGCCCTCGACGTCTCGGGCCGGGGCCGAATCATGTCCGAGATCGAGCGCGTCCTCGGGCACACGGGTCTCGGAGGTCTGCGCGACGGCGTGGAGGTCAGGGTGAAGGGGACCTTGGGTGTGGAGCAGCGCAGCTCGGTCCTGCGCTTGTCGCTCCTCGAGATCGATCCCGCCTTCACGGCCGGGCGGCTCGCCATCGAGCGGGCCGAGGTGATCGGGAGGATGACAGCCGACGGGTCGATCGCCGCCAACGGTTCCCTCCCCATCCCCCTGGTGCCGCTTCGAATTGGTCTGGTCACCAGTCGGGGATCGGCCGCCCACGGCGACTTCATCGACCAACTGCGACGGTCGAAGTACCGATATGCGATCAAAACGGTTCACACGACCGTCCAAGGTGAAACCGCCCCCGAGCGGGTTGCCGCGGCTCTCAGACGGTTCTCACCCGATGTGGTCGACATCGTTGCCCTCGTCAGAGGTGGAGGATCGAAACTCGACCTGTCGGTCTTCGACAGCGAAGTCGTGGCTCGTGCCGTGGCCGGCGTAGGGGTCCCGGTCCTGACGGGGATCGGCCACGACATCGACCACACAGTCACCGACGAAGCTGCCGCCATCGCCGAGAAGACTCCCAGTGCGGCCGGTGAGTGGCTGGTCGGCAGGGTGAGAGATTTCGCCGACCGCATCGATCGCGCCCGGGCTCACATCCGGCGAGAGGGGTTGAGTGCTCTCGACCGGCACCGATACCTACTGGGCCGGGCGGCCTCCGATATCACAGGCGGGGCAACAGTGCTTGGTCGCCAGCGTGACCACCTGAGGAGGCTCGAAGGCGACATCGCTCGTGTCTCCCGCCAGGTCCTTACCGAGCAACGGGCTCAGGTGACGTCCCTTGCCGACTGGTTCGCTGCAATCGACCTCGAACGAACCCTGCGACGAGGATTCGCCATAATCACCAATGAGGCGACCGAGACCGTCATCAAGTCGGTGACCCAGGTCGCCCCGGGCGACGAGGTCAAGGTCCGTCTTGCCGACGGTACCGTCCTGGCCCGCGTCATCGAGACATGAGCACCGAAGAACTCACCTATAGCGAGGCCCTGGACGAGCTGCGTCTCATCCATGCTCGACTCAGCGCCGACGATGTGGACGTAGACAGGTTGCTCGAAGACGTGCAGAGGGCGTCGGAGCTCTTGGACTTCTGCCAGAAGCGGATCACATCGGTGGGAGAGCAGCTGGAAGAGGTCCTCGCCGACTTCGACGAATCGCCAGGTTGAATCACTGCCCGGTCGACGACGACCCGGTCAACGCCCGGGTCTGGCCCGGCTCGGCCGGTGGCGAGAACAAGTCGAGCAAGCGGGTGTTGATCTGTTTGAAGTCATCGGTCGACAACTCCCCCTTGTTGTGGAGGTCGTTGGCCTCCCGGAGCAGATGCATCCACTGTTCGGTCACCTCCCGCGTTGGGACGATGTCGGTAGCCATCGAAGACTCAATCGCCTCGAGCCTGCGGGTGAGCCTCACGGCGTGGAGCACGTCGGCTCCGCTGCGCGCGGGATTGGGATCGCTCTCGATCTCGACGAGACGGCTCAGATTGTCCTGCAACGTGGCCACGGGGTCCAACTGGCGCAAACGACTTCTTCGCATGGCCGGTACCCAGGTCGAGAACAGGGCGAGGATCGCGAAGGCGACGAGACCCGTCCCGACCCAGAGGCTGGCATCACGCCCGAGTGGCTCGACGACGACGCACAGACGGTTCAGGTCCTCGCCAAGCAAGGCGACACCAGCGGTGGAGCAGTCGATGACGGCACCACCGGCCAGGGCCACCGTCGAGGAAGCCACCGAGAGAAGCAGCCGGATCAACATGGTTCGTATGCCCATCGGCTTGGAGCGCCCGATTCTTGAACGCACCCGTCCCCCGTGGGTCGGACCAGGTGCCCGCTCAACCACAAAACGGAACCTGCTCTAGGGTTGGTGGGGCACGCGACGACGAAAGGTCATTGTCTCATGAGACGTCGACTCACCGTGTTGGTTGCCGTGATGGCAGCATTGATCATCTCGGTCCCCGCAGGCGCGGCAGGGCAGTTTCCCGAGGTCATCCCGCTTCCGGATGGAATCCAGCCCGAGGGCATCGCCTCCGGGAGAGGGACGGAGTTCTTCGCCGGCTCCTTGGACACGGGGGCGATCTACAGGGGAGACCTTCGCACTGGGAGCGGTGCGTTCATAAACAGCCCTGCTGACTTCGAGGGCCTTCGCTCGGC
>Ga0299913_10004703_pt1 | contig 11508 bp, 11 predicted proteins | sample RVTome_9_FD_201360 | JGI IMG/M metagenome (GOLD analysis project Ga0299913, IMG submission 201360) | Soil microbial communities from uranium-contaminated site in the Upper Colorado River Basin, Wyoming, United States - RVT155D38 (version 2) ... | reverse complement strand
TTCGATATGTCGACGGAAACTTCAGTGCAAGGCAGCTTAGAATCACATCCGGCGAATCGGAACTCCGGGCGGACGGAAGCCTGACGAGCGAGCCGGGACTGGAATTCGCGCTGGACGTCGACGCCCTGGAGACATTTCATCCCGATGTCGCAGGTTCGTTGCAGGTTGATGGAAACCTCTCACTCTCTGGTGAGTTTCCTTCGTTGCGCATCGATCTCGAAGGGCGCGAACTCTACTGGGGCGATTATGCCTTGCAGGAACTGCGCGTCACGAGCGGCGCCGGGGAGAGTGGACTGCCACTGTCACTCGACGCCAGAGGCACCTCTCTGACGGTCGGCACCCGGGAAATGCAGGCCTTCAGCGCGGAACTGGACGCCGGCCCGGAGCGGCAGCGCCTGGTGGTGTCGCTTACGCCAGAAGAGCACGATTTCAGGCTCGAACTGGACGGTGGACTGGGGGACTGGCGGCGCCCGTTCGACTCCGTATGGACGGGGACGCTCCTGGCCATCGAGTTCGAGGCTCCCGAAGGGGACGGATTTTCGCTGGTTGAGCCTGCAGACCTGAAGCTTTCCGGGAGCCTCTTGTCCCTCGAGCGTGCGTGTCTTTCGGGAGGCGCCGGCGGCCGCGTCTGCCTCGAAGCAGACTGGACGGGCAAGAGGAATTTCGAACTTGGCGCAGAGATGGACGCGGTGCCCGTCCACCTGGTCGACCTCGTTTTCGAGACCAATCTCGAGTTCACCCAGACGCTGAGCGGGTCCCTGCTGATAGGGAGTGATGCCGACCAGTCGATTTCCGGGACCGGACAGATCGATATTTCCCCCGGGCGGATCCGCAATCGCCTCGACTCGCGCCTCGCCACTCAGACCGGTGCCGGAGAACTGCATTTCGACCTGGCCGATGGACAATTGCTTTCGGGGAGCCTGACACTGCCGTTCTCCGATTCAGCGGAGGTCGACGCGCGTTTCCGGGCCGAGGATATCGGCAGTGGGGCGGACAGTCCGGTCGATGGCCAACTTCGGGTGAATCTCAACGACATTGCCGTGGCCGCGAACGTGCTTCCGGAGTTCGACGAGGCTCGTGGCCGGCTGGATATCGATCTGGCCATCGGCGGCACATTGGGCAGTCCGCTTTTCACCGGCGAGGCGTCGCTGCGAAACGGCGCCCTTCGCTACGAACCACTGGGGTTACGGCTTACGGAGATTCAGCTGACCAGCACCATTCGTGAAGACAACCGGATCGATCTGCAAAGCACGTTTCGCGCGGGCGACGGTGTCGGCGAACTGCAGAGCAGTGCCGGTTCGCTGGAGGCAATCCGTGACGGTCTGGAGCTGACTCTGATCGGGGAGAATCTGACGCTGATCGACCTGCCTGACATCAATGTCGTGGCGGATCCGGATCTGATCGTCGGCCTGCAGGACGGGGGACTGACGATCAACGGCAACATCCTGATTCCACGGGCTCGTGTCACGCCCGTGGATCTGACATCGGGCGACAAAATCAGCGAGAGCGAAGATGTGGTCATCGTGTCGAACGAAGGCGACGAAGACGTCGAAGCGACCAACGATAACAGCGCTCCGTTCGCCATCCACGGAACGGTGGCCCTTGTTCTCGGCCCGGACGTGGTCGTCGATCTGGACGTTGCGGAGGCGCGCGTCACTGGTACCAGCGCCTTTCACTGGACCGGGCCTCACATGCCGGTTGCCAATGGCCAATACCAGATCGAAGGGCGAGTCCAGGCCTACGGACAGTTACTGGACATCACCGAGGGCACGATCCGGTTTCCGGGCGTTCCTGCCTCGAGCCCCAATCTGCGCATACGCGCAGAGCGCGAAATCTTCGGTAATCCGCAGATCCGGAGCGCCGGTGTTCTCGTCACCGGCACTCCGCAGGAGCCGCAGATCGAGGTATATACCAACCCGGAGACCAGCCGCGATCGTGCGCTGACGCTCCTCGTGACGGGCAGCGACTTCAACTACGAGCAGGGTGTGGGTGCCGTCGACGTCGGCACTTACATCGCGCCGGACCTCTATATCAGCTACGGAATCGGCCTGTTCGAGCGCGGCAACGTGATCAGCATTCGCTACGACATCGCAAAGGGCTTCGGTATAAAGGCGACGTCCGGTCGAAACGCTGAGGGTGTGGATCTGAGCTATACGCTGGAGCGCTGATCGGGCCTGCCGGAAATGGGAGACGTGCTACGATTCGGCATGCATCTCGTAAGTCACCGGTCGTCCGGCCGCGGAAAGGAACCTCACATGATGTGCCTGAAACCTGCCTTGCTTTGCACGACACTGCTTGCATTCTCGTCGGCCTTTGCAGGCTCCGTAATCGAACTCGTGACCACGGAGTATCGTGAAGAGCCTCCGATCATCGGTACCGTCGAAGTCTCGTCCCAGGATGGCGTTTCGCGAATGGAGGTCACGTCGGTAAGCAGCGACGAATCCGGCGGAATGATTTTCCGCGAGGAAAGCAAGGAGTTCATCGCTATCGACCACGAGGAAAAAGAGTACTACGTGATTGATGAGGCGACCCTGGAGCGCATCGGCAACCAGCTGAACAGCGCCATGCAGCAAATGCAGGAATCGCTGGCCGGTATGCCGCCGGAACAGCGTGCTATGGCTGAGCAAATGATGAAACAGCACCTCCCGCAGCCTGCGCAGGCGCCCGAGCCAATGACAGTGAAAGAAACGGGCGCTACCGATACCATCAACGGCTTCCGCTGCCGGTACTATGAAGTACGGCAGCAAGGCGAAAAAATTCGTGAGCTTTGCGTTGCGGACTGGGGCGACATGGACGACGGGCGCGAGGCCGCGGATTCGATGCTGGCGATTGCCGACTTCTTCGAAAGGATGGCGGAGCAGTTTTCTTCCAGTTCCGGGATAGACGTGATGGGCCAGCAGAGAGCGCTCTTCGGGCACATACGCGAAGTCGGAGGCTATCCGGTTCTGACTCGGGAATTCGACGACATGGGACGCGTCGAGAGCGAAAGCCGACTGAAATCTGCCCGGAGTGCGGATATCGATCCGGCGCTTTTCAATCCGCCGCAGGGCTATCGCAGGAAGGACCTCGGTATCTGACGTAGCAGGAAAGAGGACATCCGGGGATGCGCTGGAAGGACAGGAGACGAAGCAGAAACGTCGAGGATCGGCGCAGCGCTGCCCGCAGTACCAGGATGGTCGGGGGCGGAATCGGGACGATCGCAATTGTCCTGGCGGCGTTGTACTTCGGTATAGATCCCTCTGTTCTGCTGGAAGGAGTGCAGTCGGTCAATGTTCCGTCGGATACTGGAACGACACTGCGCGAGCAGGACTTTTCGGACGATCCTCTTGCGGACATGGTCTCGGTAGTCGTCGCCGATACCGAGGACGTCTGGAACCGGATTTTCGCCGAAAGCAACCGGCATTATGACGAACCTGTGCTCGTCATGTTTCGCGGTGCGACGCGGACCGCGTGCGGAGTCGGCCAATCGTACATGGGGCCTTTCTACTGCCCGGCAGACCGGAAGGCCTATATCGATCTCGACTTCTACACCGAACTGAAAAACCGCTTCGATGCCCCGGGCGATTTTGCGCAGGCCTACGTCATCGCGCACGAAATCGGGCACCACGTGCAGCACCTCCTGGGTATTACGGAAGAAGTGCACCGGAGTCGCCAGCGTCTGTCCGAGGGCGAAGCCAACAGGATGTCGGTGCGTCTGGAACTGCAGGCCGATTGCCTCGCCGGAGTCTGGGCCAATCGCACAGAGCGCGAGCACGGCTTTCTCGAAGAAGGAGACGTCGATGAGGCTCTGAATGCCGCGAGCGCCATCGGCGACGACCGGTTGCAGCAGCGGGGGGGCGGCGGGGTGTCCCCGGACTCCTTCACGCACGGCAGTTCCGAGCAGCGTGCGCGCTGGTTTCGTGCAGGCCTCGCGAGCGGCGAGCCGGACCGCTGCGATACCTTCAACGCCGAAAACCTGTGAGCCTGCCCGCGTCACCGTGTATTGACAGGCTGAAACAGAACGATTAGTCTGTTTAAATGGTACGCACGCGCGCTTTCGATCCTGCCGATGCTCTCTCGAGGGCAGTGGAGCTGTTTTCGTCCAAAGGGTACTCCGAAACCTCGATGGACGACCTGGTCAAGGCGACCGGCGTCAGTCGTTACGGCCTGTACGGCACTTTCGGCAACAAGCGTGAGCTTTTCGAGCAGGCGCTGGAGACGTATGCCGACCGGATGGGGCGCAAGTCCTTCCTGCGTTTGCTGGAGCCGGATGCCTCGTTGCAGCACATTCGCCGCATCTTCGACGAACGCATCGAACTGATGAGCGGCGTGGAGAAGCCCCGCGGCTGCCTGCTTTCCCATACGGCGATGGAGCTCGCGCCACACGACAGGGAGATCAAGGACGTGCTGCAGCGGTTCATCAGACGGATGGCGAAAACGTTTTCTATCGGTCTCGAGACGGCGCAAGCCAGAGGTGAGGTGCGGGAATCCCTGGATGTACGCGCCGCCGGGGATTTCCTGACCGGCGCCTTGTTCGGACTGGCCGTGCTCGCGAGTTCGGGACTTCCTAAGGACACCCTCGACAACTTCGTCGAGAACACGATCTCCTCCCTGACCTGATTTTTTTTGGCTGGCCCAGAATGATCATTCTGAACACGACACATTTTCATCGAATACAGAACATCTGTTCTGTATGTTCCCACCCCGTGGCTCTTTGTCACGCAACCAGAAGGAAACTCCACATGTCGACCAAAAACGTCCTTCCCGGCCTGGCGGCCGCCCTGGCCCTCGGCGCCACCAGTTCCGTCGCAGTAGGTGCAGAAAAGCTGGCCTTTGCGGAAGAAGTCGATAGCTGCGTTGCAGCCGTCACCTCGCATCTGAATCTGGATCGCGCGACGCGCGTGCGACACCTGGTGTCTACTGCCCGACGAACCGGGATTGGTTATGTTCTCACCATAGAGACCGCGGTATTTTCTGACAGCTACGAGAAAAAATACGAAGCGTACTGCGTGGCGAACGGCGACAACGTCCCGCTCAAGTTTCGCATCGAGGAAACCAGGACCTGAAAGGATATCGATTTGGAGACGCAGCGACTGGTCGAAAACGTAACACGGGCGGCGGAACGCGTCATGCCGTATGTCCGCCGTACGCCGCTCGATCATTCCATGCGTTTCAGCAACGACTCCGGCGCAAACGTCTGGATGAAACTCGAGAACCTGCAGCACACCGGTTCATTCAAGTTGCGCGGCGCTTTCAACAAGCTACTGTCGCTGACGGAGGACCAGCGGAACGGAGGCTGTGTCGTCGCATCGAGCGGTAATCATGGCGCGGCGGTGGCGCGTGCGATGGCGCGACTCGGCGTAAAGGGCATTGTGTTCGTCCCCGAGCAGACGTCATCCACGAAGGTCAGTGCAATCCGCGAGTCGGGTATCGAAGTCCGGTTTTTCGGCACCGACGGCCTGGACACTGAAATACACGCGCGACAGTATGCCGAGCGGAACGACATGCAATACATTTCTCCGTATAACGACGCGGACGTTGTCGCAGGGGCCGGAACCTGCGGCGTGGAGATTGCCGAGAGCCTCCCGGAGGTCGACGCGGTGTTCGTTGCCGTCGGGGGTGGTGGTCTGATCAGCGGTGTCGGAGCTTACCTCAAGTCTCTGAGACCCGAGGTTTCCGTCGTGGCGTGTCAGCCGGAAGCCTCGGCGGTAATGACCCGGTCGGTCGAGGCAGGACGGATCCTCGAACTGCACAGCGATCCAACCCTGTCGGATGGGACCGCCGGCGGAATCGAGGCGCAGGCGATTACCTTCGATCTCTGCCGCAGCCTCGCCGACGACTACGTGCTGGTCTCGGAGACGCAGATTGCGAAGGCCATGCGGACTTTTATCGACGCCCACCACATGCTGCTCGAAGGTGCGGCCGGAGTCGCCCTGGCGGGCCTGTGCGTTCGAGCCGACCAGTACCGGGACAAGAACGTCGTCGTCATCGTCTGCGGCGGCAACATCAGCCGTGAAACCCTGCGGAAGGTGATCTGACCGACCTAGCCCGGATCCGGGCTAGCCGCAGGTACGACGCTCCGGACGTGCAGGGAACTGCGATCCGCCCGGAAGATCAGAATATTCTCCATCTCCCCACAGAGAACGGTGTCATGAAAACGATAGCGACGACAGCCGCGCTGGTCCTGGTCAGCCTGTCAGCCCTCGCGGAATCGACCGCCTTCGTCAACGTCAACGTCCTGCCGATGAGCACGGAAGAAGTGTTACGGGGACGTACGGTGATCGTGACCAACGGCAGAATCCACAGTATCGGCCCGGTAGACCAAACGGCTGTGCCTGACGATGCACAGGTCGTCGACGGCACCGATCGCTTCCTGATGCCGGGCCTCTCCGAAATGCACGCACACGTCCCGCCGACGTCCTCCGAGGAACTAAATCGCGTCCTGTCTCTGTTCGTCGTCAATGGCGTGACGACCGTTCGCGGCATGCTCGGCGAACCCGGGCACCTGACTTTGCGGGAGAAAATCAGGAACGGACGGGTTTTCGGGCCGCGGCTGATTACATCGGGACCGTCGTTCAACGGAAGGAGCGTGAACGGACCGCGCGAAGCCGCTGAAATGGTTCGGCAACAAGCCGCGGCAGGCTACGATTTTCTGAAGATACATCCGGGCTTGAGTCGTGAAGAATTCGATGCCATCGCGGTGACGGCCGAGGAGATGGGCATTCCTTTTGCGGGCCACGTGCCGGAAGACGTCGGCGTCGAAGCAGCGCTGGCAGCGGGCATGGCGACGATCGATCATCTCGATGGATACATGCAGCTTCTCGTTCCTCCTGATGTCGATCCGTCCGGCGTTCCGGGCGGGTTCTTCGGCGTGCTGCTCGGATTGGTTGCCGTCGAAGAGAATATTCCGGCCGCCGCGCGAGCGACGGCCCGCGCCGGAGTCCGGAACGTGCCGACAGAATCGTTGTTCGAGCACGTGACGTCCTCGATACCTCCGGAGAAAATGGCCGAATGGCCGGAAATGCAGTACATGCCGCCGATGACGGTGCGGCAATGGCGACAAAGCAAAGCCGAAGTGATCGGCGATCCGGCTTTCGATCCGGACGCAGCTGCAAGAGCGATCCAGCTGAGGCGGAAGCTGATCAAAGCCCTCAACGACGCGGGAGACGGGCTGCTGCTGCTGGGATCTGACTCGCCGCAGATATTCAATGTACCGGGGTTCGCCATCCACAGGGAACTCCAGTATCTCGTCGAAGCAGGACTGACACCGTATGAAGCTTTGCGGACCGGGACCGTCAACTCCGCGGGCTTCTTCGGGCAGTCCCGCACCTTCGGCGCGGTAGAGGCGGGGCTCGAGGCAGACCTGATCCTTCTGGACGACAACCCTCTGGAGCGCATCGATGCGACGCGCCGCATTCACGGCGTGATGTTGCGCGGAAAATGGTTGTCGCGTCCGGATCTCGACGCGCGGCTCGAAGCCCTCCGTCCGTAGTGTTGCTTTTCGGCCTCGGCCGGGGGTGCCAGATCTCCTTCGTCTTAAACATCAGCAGCCTCCGTTCCTGAAAAAGTTGCCGGACGTGGCAACCGCTGACGGACGAGCGGCATCTAAACAGTCAAATAACTTCCGGATTACACGCCGGGCCGCATTTGCAGGAGATTTTCGATGTTGCAGACCTTAGTGATGCTGATCATGTTCGCCGCCAACCTGGTGCACGCCGCCTGGACGGATTACGAGGAAAAGCGGGACCTGTCGCTGGACGCCGAAGGGATAGAGACCCTGCAGATTGAAGCGGGTGCGGGCGGCCTCGACGTGACAGGTGTTGCCGGCAGCACAAAGATCGTCGTCGCGGCGCTGATCCGGGTGCCGGACGCCGATGCGGACGAGGCACGCCAGATCATTCGCGAAGACCTTGTGCTTGGCCTGGAGCGCGATGGCCGCAACGCTGACCTCAAGGCTTTGTTCGAGAACAGGAGCTGGTCGTTCGGCGACAGCCCGAGTATCAGTCTGGATGTACGGGTACCGGAGGGAATGTCGCTCGACATCGAAGACGGCTCCGGTCCCGTTGAAGTACGTAACGTCCGGGGAGACATTAAACTCGACGACGGTTCCGGCTCCATCGTGATGACCGACGCAGGCGGTCAGCTTCATATACGGGACGGTTCAGGATCGATCGTCGTAAAGGGTGCCGGCGGTGACCTGGAGATCGTGGACGGCTCGGGCAGCATAAACGTGGCGGGTGTTCAGGGCAGCGTCACGGTCGAAGACGGTTCCGGCAGCATAGATGTCAGTGACGTTTCCGGCGACATGCTCGTCGTGGACGACGGCAGTGGCTCCGTCAACTACTCCGGCATTGCCGGTCGCGTACAAACGGACGACTGAAGCCGGAATGACACCGCCTCCCCGGCGTCTCGCAGCCCGCCCTGTCCGGTAGCGAAAAGGCTGCCGGTGCCTCCCGACCTGGCAGCGTGGTGTCTCGACACCCTGTCAGGGCGCCGCGCCATTTAGCCGGACCCGGCCACAACTGCCGCCCAATCGAGCTACAATGTTGCCGACGATCCGCGGTCCCGTACGCCGGCGCCTCGCGGACTGCGCATGCCGTTGCTCTCCGGGAGGCACCATGAAACTCGTTTGTCATCTGCTCGATTCCAAGGGTCGCGATGTCGTTTCGATAGGGCCCGACGCCTCCGTTCTGGATGCCATCAGGCTGATGTCCGACAAGGGGATCGGCGCCCTGATCGTCATGGACGGGGATGAACTCCGTGGGGTCGTGACCGAGCGCGACTACGCGCGAAAGGTCATTCTGAAAGGCCGCGCCTCGGATGCAACCAAAGTGAGCGAGATCATGACGACCAGCGTCATCTCGACCAGCGGCGGCGAGTCCATCGAGAAGTGCATGAATACGATGACCGACGAGCGCATACGCCATCTTCCGGTCGTCGATGACGGCAAGGTCTGCGGCATCATATCGATCGGCGACCTGGTCAAGGCGATCATCGCCGATCAGCAGCAGGCGATCGAACAGCTTGAACATTACATCAGCGGATAGGACCGGGTGAATCAGGCACACACCCCGAGAGGCCGAATAGTGGACAGGAAGATATTCGATCAACGAGTACTCGACCTTTATGACCGTTACGCCCACGGGCTGATCAATCGCAGGCAGTTTCTCGAGCGCGCGGCCGCGTATACGGCTTCAGGGCTGTCGGCATCGGCGCTACTCGGCAGCCTGAGTCCGAATTACGCGCTGGCCAGGCAGGTCGACCCGGACGATGATTCGATCGATACGCGTTATGAGGAGTACTCGTCGCCGAAAGGCGGCGGGCAGATGCGCGGATATCTCACGGCACCTTCGTCCCGGGATACGAAGCTTCCAGGCGTCCTGGTGATTCACGAGAATCGCGGCCTCAATCCCTACATCGAGGATGTCGTCCGTCGGCTGAGCGTGGCGGGCTTCATTGGTTTCGCACCCGATGCACTGACGCCTCTCGGCGGTTATCCGGGCAGCGACGACGAAGGACGCGAACTTCAGGCGCAACGGGAGCGGGCCGAGATGCTCGAGGACTTCATCGCAGGCTTTCGCCATCTGCAGTCGCACGACTGGTGTAACGGTACCGCGGGATGCGTCGGTTTCTGCTTCGGTGGATGGGTTTCAAACGCACTTGCAGTGCATGTTCCGGACCTTGCCGCCGCCGTGCCGTTTTACGGCGGTCAGCCCGCTGCCGAGGACGTCGCCAGGATCCGTGCGCCGCTCCTGATTCACCATGCCGAACATGATGAGCGGGTCAACGCAGGCTGGCCGGCGTATGAAGCCGCGCTTGAAAAAGCCGGTGTGGATTACACGGAGTACACGTACGACGACACCAATCACGGCTTCCACAACGATACGACGCCGCGGTTCGATGAGGGGGCGGCCGACCTGGCATGGCGGAGGACCATTGAATTTTTCAGGAGAAAACTTGTCTGAAAAGAATCGGCTCCGCGCCGTCCGTAGCCGGCGTTCGTTCCGAGCGAATCCGGAGGTTACATTCATGGGCAGACTGACATTGCTTGTCCTCGCGGTCCTCGCCGCGCCGATCGCCGTTGCGCAGAACGCGGACCGCATGAAGGACGGTCCGATGACGGTGATCGGTCCCAGGAATCCCGACTTGCAGGAAGGGGCGCAGCAACTTCTCGCCGGCCGGGCACGGCAAGGTGTCGAGCTGACATTGCGCGGCCTCAAGGTCGCCCAGGGCGGACGGGAAGAAGAGGCGGCGCTCTCGAACCTCTGCGCGGGCTATATCATGCTCGAGAATTTCGAGGAAGCTCTCAAGTACTGCGAACTGCTGATCGCCAGAAACGAGGACAGCTGGCGCGGCTACAACAATCGCGCGGTAATCTATATCAATACGAAAGAATACGAGAAAGCGCACAGGGACCTGGTTCGCGGGGAAGAGCTGAATCCCGGGGCCAGGACGTTGCGGATTGCCCGGGCCATGTATCTCGACGCTGTCGACCCCGTGGCTCCGGAGGTGGAGATCGATGACCGTGAGACCGACTACGATGGGGAAGGTGAGAATCCGTAAAGAGGCTCTGTACCCGCGTGCAGCGCTTGCCGGACTGCAGTTCGCGACGGCGTCTGCACTCCTGATTACCGTGCTGTTGCTGCAGCCGCGACTTGCCGGTGCCGAATCCGGCGACGAAGAGGTCAGCCATTTTACCGACTCGTCCAGCGAGCGCCCCCCCGCCGTCACCGCCTTCCCGAAGTATCCTTCCGTCGCGCGCCGCGACCGGATCGAAGGGGAAGCCATGGTGTGCTTCAACATCGACAAACGCGGTCGCGTTGTGCGGCCGTCGGTCAGGAGCAGCACCCACAGGATTTTCGAAAAGCCGGCGATGGCGGCGATCAGGCGTTCCAGCTTCGAACCGCTCGAAGCCGGGGAAAAGCCGGCCACCGCGAAGACGTGCCGCACTTACCGGTTTCGGCTCGATCCGGTCAATGCGCGAGCCGGCGAACCGCAGGAGCGGGAGGAAACGAACGATACGGCAGTAACCGATCCCGCAACCTCGGAATCGATCGGGCAGGCGCTGGACTGATCGCGGCCTGGCCCCGATTCTGCGATTCGCTCTAGGGTAAAGATGTAGTCTCCCAGAGCCGACACGTCGTCGTTGGCGGCGTTCGCCGCGACGTGCAGATACACCGGACCGACAACCCCGGTCGCAATCCAGCGAAATACCCATCGCGCGGTGCCGTCGCTTTCGGGCTGCAGGCCATCCTTCGTATGTTGCAGGTAGACCTGTCCGGTCTCCTCGACGAGGCGCGTCCGCCCCGAGAGCGAAACGAGCCTGCCTGCCGGTTTGCCGTCGGGCGATCGCAGCGCAAGCTGGAAGCCGCTACTACGCAGTTCGGCGTGCTTTAGGACGATGTCGAGCTCGTAGTGGGCATCCGCAACGACGCGGTCGGGGAATCCCCCGACCTTCAGCGTGCCGTCTGCGGGGTTCGGATCGCTGTCGGCGTGGCACGCTCTGCAATCGGGTTCGCCGAAGCCTCC
>Ga0299913_10004702_pt1 | contig 11511 bp, 12 predicted proteins | sample RVTome_9_FD_201360 | JGI IMG/M metagenome (GOLD analysis project Ga0299913, IMG submission 201360) | Soil microbial communities from uranium-contaminated site in the Upper Colorado River Basin, Wyoming, United States - RVT155D38 (version 2) ... | reverse complement strand
ATGCCGTCGCCGGGATCCTCCTTGATCAGCTCGCGCGGCGTGAAATGGTGCTGGAAGTCGACGATCATCCCCGGTTCCCTCCTTCATTCTCTTGCGTCCGCCATGCTACGATGCTGTCCGGTTTCAGCAAGGGGAGGACGATCATGGCCGCATTGACGGCACGGCCCGAGCCGGTCGACATCGATCTCAAGCGTACCGCCTTGATCTGCGTCGACATGCAGAATGCCTTCGTCAGCAAGGGCGGGATGTTCGACCTCGCGGGCTTCGATATCTCCAAGGCGCCCGCGGTGACTGACGTGCACCGCAAGCTGCTGCCGGCCTGCCGCAAGGCGGGCGTGAAGGTGATCTATCTGGTGATCGCGTTCCGGCCCGACCTGCGCGATGCCGGCGACCCCAATTCGCCCGCCTATCACAAGGAACTGGCGCTGCGCATGATGCGGCAGCGGCCGGAGCTTGCCGGCAAGCTTTTGATCGACGGCGGCTGGGACGCGGCGATCGTCGACGGGCTCGAGCCGGAGCCCGGCGATCTCGTCATCCGCAAGACCCGCTACTCTGGCTTCTGCCGCACCGAGCTGGAATCGACGCTGCGGGCGAGCGGCATCACGCATCTTCTATTCACCGGCGTCGCCACCAACGTCTGCGTCGAGAGCACAGCACGCGATGCGCTCTTTGCCGACTTCTGGCCGATCCTGATCGAGGACGCCATGACCAATTCCGGCCCTGCGTTCAATCAGCAGGCGACGTTGTGGAACTTCGAGCACGTGCTCGGTTGGGTGACGCATTCGAGCGACGTGATCGCGGCGCTGCCGACGCAGAAGGCGAAGGTGCCGGAGTTGGCGTAGGGTGGGTTAGGCGCGCAGCGCCGTAACCCACCATGTGACTCGCGGTAAGCTCCGCCGGTGGGTTACGCGCTTACGCGCTAACCCACCCTACAAAAACTGCGGAAACAGCTTGAGCGCATTGCCGCGGTCGATGGCGGCGCGTTCGGCCTCGCTGTGCAGACCGGGCGCTTCGTGCAGCTTGATCGCTTCCGCGACCAGCGGCTCCTGCACGAACGGCCAGTCGCTGCCGAACACGATTCGGCCCGGGTCGGCGACGGTCTTGAGCGCCCCCATGGTGGTGGGTCCGCTCGAGATTGCGATATCGTACCAGAAATGGCGGAGCTTGGCGGCGAACTCCTCGCGCGACCACTGCGGCATGGTCGGGTCGATCACGGGCGTCGAGGCGAGCCGCCAAGCGAAATAGGGCAGTGTGCCGCCTGCGTGCGGCAGGATGAAACGGATATCGGGGTAGCGGTCGAGCGTGCCGCCCATCAGCAGGTTCACCGCCGCGCGCGTGGTGTCGAACAGGTACTCCATGATGAACGCGGGCCACGGCAACTTGAGAGCGCGGCTCGAGGGATGCAGCGTCGGATGGATGAACACCACGGCCTTGCGCCGGTTGAGCGCGTCCATCACCGGATCGAACAACGGATCGCCGAGGAAATTCTCGCCGTAGCTGGCGAACAGGCTGACGCCGTCGTGCTTGAGAACATCGAGCGCATGCTCGGTTTCGGCGACCGCGTCCTTGATATCGCGCATCGGCACGGTCGCGAGCGCGCCGAAACGTTTCGGCCATTTCGCTCTCAGCTCGGAGGCATGCTCGTTAAGCCGGCGCGCCAGCGTCTTGGCCTGTACGGGTTCGGCGAAGTGCACGCCGGGCTGCGCCACCGACGTGAGGCCGACCTCGATCTCGTTGGCGTCCATCACCTCGATCGCGAGTTCCGGCGAATAGGGCGGATAGCCGGCGCGGCGCGCGGGCCCAAGCCCGGCCTCGCGCACGATGTCCTGGTAGAATGGCGGGATGATGTGGAGATGCACGTCGATCCGGCGGGCGGGCATTGGCGCTCCGTGAGAGCTCGTAGGATGGGTTGAGCCTTTGCGAAACCCATCACATTGATGGTGATGGAATGATGGGTTTCGCTGCGCTCAACCCACCCTACCGTCGTCAGCCCGGTCGGGAAACAGGGGCCGCAGTCCGGTGACGAGACGCGCGCCTTTGCGCCGCGTGAGGTAGGTCCAGAACCATTCCAGCAGGATCACGGTCGCAGCCCGCACGCTGATGAGAAAATAGATGTGCACCAAGCCCCAAAACCACCAGCCGATCCAGCCCTTCAGGCGCAGCCATCCGAGATCGACCACGGCATGATTGCGGCCGATGGTGGCGAGGCTGCCGACATGCCGGTAGCGGAACGGCTTCGGCGCGGGCCGCTTCTCGATGCGCGCGCAGATCACGTCGGCCACATAAGCGCCCTCCTGCTTCGCGGCGGGTGCGAGTCCGGGCACGGCTTCCTCCTCAGTCCATTTCACCCGCGCCGCGTCGCCGATGATGAAGATCTCCGGATGTCCCGGAACGGAAAGGTCGGGCTCGACCGCAACGCGGCCGCCGCGATCGGTCTCGATGCCGAGCCAATCGCCGACATTGGGTACGTTCACGCCGGCCGCCCAGATCATCGTTGCCGCCGGGATGAATTGGTCGCCGACCTTGGCGCCGCGCTCGTTGATGTCCTGCACCGGCTGTTGCAGCACCACCTCGACGCCGAGCCGCTCCAGCGCCTGCTTTGCATAAGCCGAGAGGTCCGGAGCCAACGCGGCGAGCAGCCGCTCGCCTGCCTCGACCAACAGAATACGCGCCGCCTTGGGGTCGATGCGGCGGAAGTCTTTGGCTAGTGTGACGCGGGCAAGCTCGGCGATCGAGCCCGCCATCTCGACGCCGGTCGGCCCACCGCCGACGATGATGAAGTTCAACTGACGGCGCCGCTCGTCGGGATCGTCGGCTGTCTCGGCGCGCTCGAAGGCGACCAGGATGCGCTTGCGGATTTCGGTTGCGTCGATGATGCGTTTCAGTCCCGGCGCGTGCGGCTCCCATGCGTGGTGGCCGAAGTAGGAATTGCTCGATCCCGTCGCCACCACCAGGATGTCATAGGGATAGTGCCCGGCGTCTGTCGTGACGAGGCGCGCCGCTGTGTCGATGCGCGTCACTTCGCCGAGCACGACTCTCACATTGCGGTCGTGGGTGAAGATGCCGCGGATCGGCCAGGCGATCTCCGCCGGCGACAGATCGGCGGTGGCGACCTGATAGAGCAGCGGCTGGAACAGATGGTAGTTGCGCCGGTCGATCACCGTGATGTCGGCGTCGGCGCGCGCGAGCCGCTTGGCGGCGGTGATGCCGCCGAAGCCGGCGCCGATGATGACGATGCGAGGCCGAGGCCTCGGCGATTCAGTCATTGCGAATGCCCTTCAGGTCCCGTGCCGATGCTGGTGATGCATGTCGGGAACGTGCGCGTGGGTATGCCGCGTCCGGCGATGCCGGTGCACGTGCGTGTGCGGCTCTCGGGGCGGGTCGTCCGGGCCGTGCTCGTGCTGATGATGCTCGTCGTGCACATGCGGGTGCTCGTGCGTCATCGGTTCGTGGACGTGCTCGTGCTCATGATGCTCGCTCAAATGCAGCCACACGCCAATTGCCATTAGGATGCCGGCCGCGAGCAGTTGCAGGGTCACCGGTTCGCCCAGCAGCATGATCGCCACCACGGCGCCGATGAACGGCGCAGTAGAGAAATAGGCACTGGTCCTGGCCGCACCAAGATGGCGTAGCGCCAGCACGAACAGCGCAAGGCTGACGCCGTAGCCGAAGAATCCAACAATGCCCGAGATCGCTCCAGCAGAGAGATCAGGCAGCGCGCCGCCGACCCACAGGCCCAGCGTCAGATTGATCGGGCCGGCGATCAGTCCCTTCCACTGGACGATCTGCAGCGGGTCGGCGAGCGAAACCTTGCGGGTGAGATTGTTGTCCAATCCCCAGGCGAGGCACGCGCCGACGATCGCGGCCGGGCCGAGCATGGTCGCTAATGTCGGCGTGCCAGACCACGATAGGATCGCTGCGCCGGCAAGCAGCAGCAGCATGCCGACCGCGATGCGCCGGTCGAAGTTTTCGCCGAACACAAACCAGGCGAGCAGGACCGTCGCGGCTCCCTCCAGGGTCAGCAGCAGCGATGCCGTAGCGCCGTCGGTCGTCGTCAGTCCGATCATGAGCAGGATCGGGCCGATCACGCCGCCGGCGGCGATCGCGCCGGTGAGCCACGGCACGTGCGCGCGGTGCAGGGTTCCCTCCGCAGCGTCTGCCGAATGCAGGACGCCTGTCGGCAGCTGCCGCAGCAGGGCGACGCCGATGCCCGCGCCGCAATAGAGCAGTCCGGCGAGCACGGCGGGGTGGATCACGCCAACCAGCAGCTTCGCCGCCGGCGTCGAGGCGCCGAACAGGGCCGCGGACGTGAATGCGTATAAGACGGCGGTCCGGTTCATGATCGCACATTAGCGCAGAAACCATTGATATAACAGGTCTTTACCAATCGCCTTTACCCTCCGGAAGGCATGGTATTGCGTTAACGATGCGGGCATCGGAAGGTGCGCGCACGCTCCGTGCCGACGGACCGGGACGATGCCGCATCGCCAAGACGGCCGATCCCGCCGACCAGTCAATAGCCAACAACGGCAACGGGCGACGTTGGGATCTTCGGTTCCCAGGAGGCCGAGAGTGTCGTACGCAAGAGTTCGCCATCCTGCCGCGCGTGTTGCCGCCATCGTCATCATTGCGCTGACGGCGGTCGCGCTCAGCGCAGGCGACGTCGATGCCCGCGGCAAGAAGAAGAAAAAGCGTGTCGTTTACCGGCCGGCGCTGGCGCATATCGTGCTCGACGCCAAGACCGGCAAGACGCTCGAGACCTATAAGGCGGACGAGAAGCGCTATCCTGCGTCGCTCACCAAGGTGATGACGCTCTATCTGCTGTTCGAGCGGATCGAAGCGGGAGAGCTCAAGCTCAATTCGCAACTGAGTGTCTCGCGCCATGCGTCGTCGCGCCCGCCCACCAAGCTTGGGTTGAAGCCGGGCGATACCGTTCGCGTCGAAGACGCCATCAAGGCGCTGGTGACCAAGTCGGCCAACGATGTGGCTGTCGTGGTTGCCGAAGCGATCGGCGGCAGCGAAGCTGAGTTCGCCAGGATGATGACCGACAAGGCGCGCGCGCTGGGGATGGACAGCACGGTCTATACCAATGCGTCCGGCTTGCCGGACTCCAAACAGTTCACCACGGCGCGCGACCAGGCCGTGCTCGGGAGCGTGATCCAGCAGCACTTCCCGCGTCACTACCGCTACTTCGCGACCACCAGCTTCACATTCCGCGGCCGAAAGATTCACACCCACAACAAGGTTCTCGAGCAGGTGAAGGGGGTCGACGGCATCAAGACCGGTTACATCTATGCTTCCGGCTTCAATCTGGTGACGTCGGTGCGCCGAAACCTCCGCCATATCGTCGCGGTGGTCATCGGGGGCCGCACCAGCCGCTCGCGCGACGCGTTCATGCGCACGCTGATCCACAATTACATTAATAAGGCGGCGTCGATACGTGTGGTATCGCCGGCTGCTGCCATGGCCTCCGGCGTCATCGATCCGGACGATCTGCCGTTGCCGCCGCCACGGCCGGAGTCTCCGGTGGTGGCAGATTTTCCCCTCAATCAAGTGCTGGACGCGAATGAATTCGCGCCGCTCCAGACGGAAATGGCCCCGGCGAGCATCTCGGCCCAGCGTTGACCACTGTTATCTTACGGCGGCTGCTACGCGCGTTGCGATGGCCATGCCATGGTCGGAGTGCTAAGACCATCGCATGTCATTCTCAAACCTGGTAGTCACGGTCGCGATCGGTGCGGTTGCCGTCGTGCTGGTGCTCGGTCTTGCCAACATGCTGCGCGGAGGATCGCCGAACACCTCGCAGAAACTGATGCGGCTCCGGGTGCTGCTGCAGTTCGTCGCCATCATCGTGATCATGGTGGTGATCTGGGCGATGGGTCGATAGCGCATGATCCCGAAAAGTGGACACCGGTTTTCGGACAAGATCATGCGCCCAACCGAATAAGAGCCGCCGCATGGTCGTTCTCAACAAGATCTACACCCGCACGGGCGACGACGGATCGACGGCGCTCGGCACCGGCGAGCGGCGGCCGAAATACGACCTGCGCATTGCCGCATACGGTACTGTCGACGAGCTCAACGCGGCGATCGGGCTCGCACGCCTCCACACCGTGGCGGACGCCGAACTCGACGCCATGCTGATGCGTATCCAGAACGATCTGTTCGACCTCGGCGCCGATCTGTGCGTACCGGAACGGTCGGACAAGCCGGCGCGTGAGCGGCTGCGCGTTGTGGAGACGCAGGCGACGCGGCTCGAACAGGAGATCGACCGGCTGAACGCCGAGCTTGCGCCGCTCACCTCGTTCGTGCTGCCGGGCGGCAATGCCGCCGCGGCGTATCTGCATCTTGCGCGCACGATTTGCCGGCGCGCAGAGCGAATGATTGTGGAACTGGCTGCCAAACCCAACGAAAACGTGTCCGCCCCCGTCATCGCCTATATCAACCGCCTGTCCGATTTCCTGTTCGTTGCGGCCCGTCACGCCAACAGCAGGGGCGCCGGCGACGTGTTGTGGATTCCCGGACAAAATCGTTGAGCCACGGTTCGGCGCGAATCGGTCATATTGGCGGCAACGCCACATCCCAAGGCCCCGGATGCAAGCCGCGCTCATCGTTTTCCGCCTTGCCGTGTGTCTGATCGCGTCTGCGGCGCTGTGGTGCGCACGGCCGGCGCATGCGCAACCACAGACGCAAACGCCGCCGCCGGAGCAGGTGCAGACAAACCCTGGCGTCAATGTTCCGGGCTTTTGGGATCCGCGGCGGCGGCCTGAACGCCCCGATCTCTCGCGCGTTACCGCGATCCGCTTCCTCACCGGCTTCGACTATCCGCCGTTCAATTACACAGGCCCCGATGGCAACCCGGCAGGCCTCAACGTCGATATCGCGCGGATGATCTGCGAAGAGATCAAGGCGGCCTGCACCATTCAAATGCGCCGCTTCGACACCCTGCTCGAGGGGCTTGAGCAAAATCGCGGCGATGCGGTGATCGCTTCGATCGCCGCGACGCCGGAAGCGCGTCAACGGGCCGATTTCACCGACCCTTACTATCAGACGCCGGCGCGCTTTGTGGCGCGTAAGGATCTCAAGATCGACCAAGTCAAGCCGGAGACCTTGGAGGGCAAGAAGGTTGCCGTCGTCGCCGGCACCGCGCACGAAGGCTATCTGCGCAAGCTGTTCACCGATGTCGATTTACGGCCCTATCCGACCAGCGAAGCGGCACGCGCCGCGCTGCGCTCCGGGGCGGTGGATCTTCTGTTCGGCGACGGCATCGCGCTGTCGTTCTGGCTCAACGGCACCGATTCGGCAGGCTGCTGCGCGTTCCTGGGCGGACCGTTTCTGGAAAGCCGCTACTTTGGCGAGGGCGTCGGCATCGCTGTCCGGCGCGGCAACGATGCCTTGCGCATGGCGCTGAACTGGGCCCTGTTCCGGCTGTGGGAAACCGGCCGGTTCACGGATTTATGGCTTCGTTATTTCCCGCTGAGCCCGTTCTAACGACTCGTGAGGTCTGTTCAATTGGCGCCCCGTCACCTAACGTAAGACCCGGAATGCGGGAAGCGGATTTGGACCATGGCGCGTGAGCCAAATGCGGTCGATTTCTGGCGTGGCTATGCGCTGATCGCCATCTTCATCAACCACATTCCAGGCATCTACTATACCAAGTTCACGCATGCCTATTTTTCGGTTTCCGATTCTGCGGATCTGTTCGTCTTCCTGGCGGGATGGTCGGTGCGGCTGCTGGCCGGGACCGGGCCGCGGCGGCAATCCACGGGATACTTGGTGTTGCGCGTCGGGGGACGCGCGCTCACGCTCTACGCGGCGCAGATCATGATCACCATGATCGCGATCGCCCTGCTCGCCGGCGCGGCGATCCTGCGCGATAACCCGCTGCTCTTGGAGTGGCACAACGCCTCGGCTGTGTTCCACGACCCGGTGCATGCGCATATCGGGTTGGTCCTGCTGACGCATCACCTCGGCTATTTCGACATCCTGCCGCTCTATGTGGCGCTGATGCTGATGGCGACCGTCATCGTCGTGATCGACCGAACGATCCCAAGCTGGCTGCTGCCGCTGTCGTTCGCCCTCTACCTCACCGTGCTGGTCACGCAATTCAACCTGCCGTCGTGGCCAGTTGAGGGCCAGTGGTTCTTCAATCCGCTCGCCTGGCAGTTGATCTTCGTCCTTGGCTTCGTTCTGGCGAAGCCGGAAGGGATCGGCGACTTTGTGCGACGCAATATCGTGGTGATCCGCTGGATCAGCTTGCCGATCGTCGTCTTCTTTCTCCTGGTGGTCTGGTTCGACTGGTGGCACGATCCTACCAAAGCACCGCAACCGCGGCTGTTCTTCATCTTGAGCAAGACGTACCTGACGCCGATCCGGCTGATCCAGTTCCTGGCGCTGGTCGCCCTGTTCTCTGTTGCGTTCCCATATATCAAGCGTGCCGTGCCGCCCGTTGTGTCGTTCTGTTCGTTGCTCGGGCGTAACTCGCTCTATGTCTTCTGCATGGGATCGCTTTTGAGTCTGACCGGTCAGATCATCCGGTCCATCTATCGCGGCGATCTGGTGGTCGATACCATCTTGGTCGTCGCAGGCATCGCCATCATGGCGTTTACAGCGTGGCTTCCCGAATGGCGCGAAAGCATCAGGCAAAAATCACGGTCGCAGCAGCCGGCGTCTGCCTGAGCGTGCTGCTTGCCGGCGCCGTTGCGCTCGGCCAGGAGCGGCCGGCAGCCGAGGCGCCGCCCGCCATGCCGGCGCCGTTCTCGCGCGACTGTCGCGTACCCAACAATGCGGTGATTGCGGAGTCGCCGCTGCCGAACGTCGCCGCCGCGTTGCAAAAGCGTAAGGTGATCAGGATTCTCGCGATCGGCGCCGCCGCGATGACGGGCCGCCGCGGCGCCTACATCGAGCACATCGAGAGGATTCTCGAACAGGCCGTCAAAGGTCTGGATGTCATTGTCGTCAATCGCGGCATCTCCGGCGAGCTTGCCGCCGACGCGGCGAGGCGAATCAAGATCGAGGTAGCGCTGACCGAGCCCGATCTGGTGCTCTGGCAGGTCGGCACCAACGACGCGCTTACCTACGTTCCGATCGATGAATTGCGCGACACGATCGTCGAAACGATCCGATGGCTCAAGGATCACAAGGTCGACGTCGTTCTGGTCGGGCTCCAGTTCGTGCACCGCAGGGCGCAGGACGACAACTATCGCACGGTGCGCGAGCTGATCCGCAGCATCGGCCAGCAGGAAAACGTCGTGGTCGTGCGCCGCAGCGAGGCGATGCGGCTGATCACCCAGGCCGCCGGCAGCGGCGGCGGCCTGTTCCCCGAGGAGTTCGCGCGCACCGAGGCCGGCTATGCCTGCCTTGCCGAGTATGTCGCGCGCGCAATCGCGCTCGGCGCCTTCGGCCGAGGCTTGCGCGATCAACCGGGACCGAGCCGGGTTCCCGGTCAGCCGGCGCCTGCGCCACAGCAGTAGCGCGGTGCAATGCGCATCGCCTCGTTGGTATTGATCGGTCTTCAGACCGCAATCCTCGCCGTCGCCATCATCGGCGCAGCGACCGCGCGCTCCGACGCCATGGGCAACGCCATGGCGGAAGCCTACGCGATCATCGTGGCGGCAATCTTCGTCGTGTTCGCCGTGCCGGCGCTGATCGTGGCGCTCGCCACGCGCTTGCAATGGCTGGCTCTGACGCTTTCATCTCTGGGCGCGCTTGGGATGACCGCCTTCATGGCGATGCTGTGAGCGCGGGCTCCGGGTCGGGGTCGAGCGGCGCCGTTGAGGCATCGTAGCCGTAGAGCCAGCCGCCGTCGGTCCGCTGCCGCATCCAGGTGTTGCCGTGCGACGTGACCTGGATCTGCGCAGTGCGTGCGTGGCGCAGCGCCTCGAAGGTGCGGAATACGCGGGCAACATCCTCGAAGCCGTATTGCGAAAAGCAGCGGGCAAGGATCATGGCATCCTCCAGCGCCTGCGCCGCGCCTTGCGCCATCGTCGGCGTCATTGGATGGCAGGCGTCGCCGATCAGCATGATGCGCCCCTCGCTCCATGACGGCATCGGATCGCGATCGGCAATCGCCCATTTGTGCACGCGGGGGCAGGCGGCGAGCACCTGAGTCACGTCCGGATGAAAGCCGCGATAGGCGTCGCGCAATTCGTTGAGGTCGCCCACGGCCGACCAGGAGTCGGTTTTCCAATCAGGGTCCGGCGCCGTCGCGACGAAGTAGAGCTCGTCCTTCCGCGGATTGACGTAGTAAATGACGATGTGCCGGTCGGGCCCCCACCATTTCGTGTTGTCATCCAGCGCCAGATCGCCAAGCAGCGAGACCGGGAACACCGTGCGGTAGGCGACGTTGCCGGTGAAGCGCGGGCGCTCCGGGCCGAACAGGATTTCCCGCGTGCGCGAATGCAGTCCGTCGGCGGCGATCAACGCGTCGGCGTTCGCCGAGGAGCCGTCGGCAAACCGCAGCGTGACGCTTGCTCCGGTTCGCGTCAGGTCGGCCAGCTGTTTGTCGAGCGCGATCAGTTCGCGTGGAACCCGCGACGGCATGCAGGTCCGCGCGGTGCATCAGCAGATAGGGCGCGCCGTGCCGTTCCTCCGCGGTCGCGCCGAGCGGCAGCTCGAATTGCATCTCGCCTGTGTCCCAGGTGCGGTTCTTCCACGACCGCGGCTGAAAGGCGAGGCGGCGCACCTCGGGCTCGAGGTCGAGCGCGCGCAAGACTCGCACGGCGTTCGGGCTTACCTGAATGCCCGCCCCGACGCGGGCGAACGCCTTGGCCTGCTCATAGACGGTGACGTCAGCCCCGGCCCGGTTGAGCAGCGCTGCTGCCGCCAGACCGCCCATGCCTGCGCCGAGGACGGCGATTTTCGGCTTGCTCGCCATGTTGCTCCTGCTCACTTGCCTGGCGTGCGCCCCCAGACCTGCGCCACGGTATACATCGTAAAGACGGTGTCGGGATGACGCAGATGCGCGCGGCAGGCGGCGAGATCGGCCGCGAGGGAATCCTCGGTCATCAACCGGTGGCTGATGATCGTGCCGCGCAGCGATTCCACCGTCGACGGCAGGTAGTCGACCATCGGGTCGATCGAGCGCACGCCGACGACAAACGTGCGGTACTGCACGTCGGCAAGACCGGCATGGCGCGCCAGCGCGAACAGCTTCTGCGCCAGCCGTATGTCGGCGCCGACCACGGTGAACGCGCCTTCCAGCGCGGCCTTCAGCCGCTCCCACGCCGGATGCGGCGGGAAGCAGTTGAGCGTCGCCATGTCGGGCTCCTGCAGGGCGACGATCCCGCCGGGCTTGGCGAGGCGGATTGCTTCGCGGAACAGCTGCTCCGGATTGCCTGCCGTGCTGGCGACGAAGCGCATGTGCACGAGGTCGAAGCTGCCGGCCGGCAGTGCCGCGTGATAGGCGTCGCCGTGGATGAACTCGATGCCTTTGGCGGCGCGCGAGCGCGCGTGATCGAGGAATCCTGCATTGGCATCGAGGCCGACCACACGGCCGTTCGGCCCGGTCTT
>Ga0299913_10004701_pt1 | contig 11511 bp, 10 predicted proteins | sample RVTome_9_FD_201360 | JGI IMG/M metagenome (GOLD analysis project Ga0299913, IMG submission 201360) | Soil microbial communities from uranium-contaminated site in the Upper Colorado River Basin, Wyoming, United States - RVT155D38 (version 2) ... | reverse complement strand
AAGGCTGTGCGATCAGAGGTGACGGGTTTTGCACCGGCATCGGCGACGTGAGATCCAGATCGCCGGAAGTGAAGATCCGGGCGCCCGCGGGCAGGTCTCCCTCGACGGTCACCGACTCGATCCGGGCATGTGCTTCGATGCTTCTCACGAAGACGGCGTGGAGCAAACCGGGCATCGTCTTGTCATCGACATACTGGCCCGAGCCGGTTATCAGCCTTGGGTCTTCGAGCCTGCGGAGCGCCTGTCCGATCATCGTGTCCTGAGCATGTTGGTGACAGCCGATGGCACTTTAAGTGACGATCCAGGTGGGTGGACCGTGGTGGCGTCGAACCAGATCAGTAGTCGAGCAGCGTCTTGACCACACTCGAAACCGGAGGCTGAGTCCGGGTTGATGCTTCCCAGTCGATGTTCCAGGCGTCGCCGGCTGATCGATCTGAGCAGTTCGCATTGGATGTAGCTGATCTCGTCGAGGCCGGACTCGTCAGTCGGCTCCACCTCGACGTGAAGCGAAAGCGCTCGCGAGGTCAGGTGGTCCGGGTGTCTGCTGTTAAGTCTTTCAGCAGCTCGTGGCAGCGATTGGCCCGCTGTTCGTCGGCCTCCTGGCACTCCTTGATGAACTCTTCCACTTCCGGGTGTTCCGCCTGTTGGGCGTCATGCAGAAACTGCTCGTAGAGGTGTGAGCCTTGGAGAGCGTGGTACTGGATACTGACCAGATCGAAGACGATGTCTTCGGTGATGTCGTGGTTGCTTGACATAGCCCACACTTACCCGGAGCCACAGAGCAGAAACCAACGGTGACAACCCTCGTCCGGATGTGTGGGCTCGCCGACCTCGAGGGGTGACGGTCGCACGTATCGTCATCAGCGGACCGACACCTCCGCCCAACGGTGTGATTCAATCTCGATCATGGCTGATTCCAACACAGGTCGGTTCGCGGTTGTCGGTCTGGGGCTGATGGGATCGCGTATGGCCGGTCGACTCATCTCCCACGGCTTCGAGCTGGCCGGCTTCGATGTCGACCCGGGGAGACTCGGCGAGGCAGAAGCGATGGGCGTGACCGTCGCCGGGTCGCCGGCCGAAGCAGTGCGAGGCTGTTGGGGCGCTCTGCTCTCGTTGCCCAACTCCGACATCGCACGCGAGGTCTGTCTGGGGGAGGACGGGCTCATCGAGTCGGGAGTGGGCTCTCTGCACGTCTACGACACGACTACCGGTCGCCCCCAGGATGCGGAGGAGATCGCGGCTGCCCTCGGTGAGGTCGGCATCCGCTATGCCGATGCCACGGTGAGCGGCAACGGCGAGATCGCGGAACGGGGCGAGCTCGTGGTGATGGTGGGCGGAGATGAGACCACCTACGAACGCGGTGTCCCCGTGTTCGAGGCGATCGGGCGATCCCACCATCACGTCGGAGACGCTGGATCGGGAGCGCGGATGAAGCTGCTCGTCAACCACATCCTGACGATTCATCGGATGGCGCTGGCGGAGGGCCTGGTCGTCGCCGAATTGGCCGGCATGAACCTGGACCGGGCCTTGGCCGTCTTGAAAGACAGCCTGGCCTACTCGAAGGCGATGGACTCATGGGGCGAGCGGATGATCGCCGGAGACCACGCGGAGCCCTTTGCGCGGGTCCGTCAGAGTCACAAGGACGCTCGCCTCATAGTCGAGCACGGCGAGATGCTTGGCGCTCCGGTTGACCTGGTCCGGGTGGTGAGAGAGGCCCTCGCTGAAGGAGAGCTCTCCGGTCTTGGAGAGATGGACAACGGAGCCATCGTCGAGGTCCTGCGGAGACGAGCCGGCCTAGGTCGTGTCGCCGCGCGACTGGATTGAGAATCCGGCGACGAATCCTATATCCTGCATGATTCGAGCCCAATTTGAGCAAAGTCATCGACATCCACTGTCATCGGGAGTGCACGCCCGCCGCAGCTCTGGTCAAACCCGAGGCTGAGCGTATGGGCCGACGTCCGCTCTCATTCGGCAACGAGCTGACCAAAGAGGTCAATCGCCGTCAGCTCGAAACCATCCGCCCCAAGATGGAATCCATCGATGTTCGGCTGGCCGACATGGACTCGATGGGCATCGACGTCCAGGTTCTGAGTGTGTCTCCTTACCACATGTTCTTCTGGGCGGAGGGGGACCTCGGGGAACGTGCCTTCGCCACGATCAACGACGACCTCGCCTCGGTGGTGGCGTCCCATCCCGATCGGTTCGTCGCACTCGGAGCGGTCCCGATGCAGGACACGGAGGCTGCGGTCAGGGAGTTGAAGCGATGCTCGAGCGAGCTCGGGCTCCCCGGTGTGGAGATCAGCACCAACATCGAAGGCGAGGAGCTCTCGACCGACCGCTTGCGCCCGTTCTGGGAGACGGCGGAGGAGCTCAGGATGGTCGTTTTCATCCATCCGACAGGATTCACCCATCCGGATCGGTTTGCGGACCACTACTTCTTCAACACCATCGGTCACCCCCTGGAGGAGACCATCTGCGCGGGTCGTCTGATCTTCGACGGGGTCATGGAGCGTCATCCGGGTCTCGAGATCGTCTTCGCCCACGGAGGCGGATATCTCCCGGCCTACGCCGGCAGATTCGATCATGCCTACCACGCCCGGGAGGACGTCCGCCACGGCCTGCCCCGCCCACCCAGTGAGTACCTGGCGATGTTCTACTTCGACACGATGGTCTTCGCACCCGACCAGCTCGGCTTGCTGATCGACCGGTACGGAGCGGACCACATCCTGTTGGGGACCGACTATCCCTACGACATGGGCGAGGACGACCCCCGCGGCCTGATCAGCCAGGTCGAGTCCCTGTCGAGCCACGACCGGGACTTGATCGAAGGTGGCAACGCCGCCCGACTCCTCGACCTGGACATTTGAACTTGGACAACGAACCAGACCCACTCCGATGAAAGGAACCGAGCGATGAGCGATAGCCCACATAGGAGAGACCCGATCGAGGTGGGGGTGATCGGGACCGGATGGTGCGGCGGGATCCGCGCCGTCGCCGCTGCCGGCAGCGCGATGGTCTCGAAGCTGCACCTCGCCGAGATCGACGAGTCGCGACTGGCCGAGGTCGTCGAGATGACCGGAGCGGACAGGGCAACGACCGATTGGGGAGAGATCATCGCCGATCCCGCCGTCGCGGCCGTGATGGTCTCGGCGACCCCGGAGACCTTGCACTATCCGATGGCGAAGGCTGCTCTCGAAGCCGGCAAACACGTTCTCCTGGAGAAGCCGATGGCGTTGACGCTCGAAGAGGCCGACGAGCTGGTCGAGATCGCCGAATCATCTGATCTCAAGTTCACCATCGGCTACTCACAGCGCTTCAACCCCAAACAGGCGATGGTGAAGAGGAGTCTCGAGGACGGGACCCTGGGTGATCCGGTTTCGGTGCTCGTCAGCCGTCACATCACGAGATCGCTCGGTTCCAAGATCGGGTCGCGCACCAAGCTCTCGCCTGCTGCGATGGAAGCCACCCACGACATCGATTTCGCGTTGTGGGCGTTGGAGCCCCGCACCCCCAAGCGGGTGTACTCACAGGTCGCCTTCGGGGCGAGAGAGGCAGAGCACGGGGTGCCCGACCACCAGATCATCGTGATCACGATGGACGACGGCGTGACGGTCACCATCGGTGCCGGCTGGTCGCTGCCACCGGGGTACCCGAACTACTCGTCCACCTGGATCGAGTTCCTCGGGACCGATGGCGCGTTGATGATGGACGCCACTCACAAGGACATCGTGCTCCACACCACCAAGGATGGGACGCAGTTCCCGCTCTCGACGATGCCGGGCGAGTACGTCGACCACGTCTACGCGGGTCCCATGGAGCGGGAGACACTCCACTTTCTAGAGGCGGTGTACCGCGACGGAGAGGTGATGGTGAAACCTCGACTGGCCCGTCAGGCCATGGAGGTGTACATCGCTGCGGATCTCTCGGTCGAGAAGCAGCAGGCCATCGACCTTCCTCTCCGCTGAGGGGCAGCAGAAGGCCTCCGGCCTCGAGGACCGTCTCAATTCACTCGATAGTCAGGCTTCTCCCCGGTCAGCACCTTGATCACCTGGGTGGCTGCCTTCCGCTGTGATTCTTCGAGGGCCTCTTCGGAGTAGTACGCCATGTGCGGTGTGATCGTCAGATTGGGAACGCCCTCGACCCGCTTGGGGTCCAAGGGCTCGACGTCGAACACGTCCAGGCCGGCGCCTGCGATCTGACCATCCCTTAGGGCGGCGACCAGTGCGTCGAGATCGACGAGCGGGCCCCGGGAAGTGTTGACCAGGATCGCCTCCGGCTTCATGCTCTCCAACTCCTCCGCTCCGATCATCCCCCTCGTCTCGTCGGTCAAAGGAGAGTGCAACGAGATGATGTCTGAGGTGGTCAGCAACTCCTCGAGCGAAACCAGGGGAGCCAGGTCCGGGCCCGGCTCCAGATAGGGATCGTGAGTGACGATGTTGGTGCCGAGCACCTGCAGGGGGGCAGCGATCTGGCGGGCGATCCTGCCATAGCCGACCAGGCCCACGGTCAGCGTGGAGAGACGTCGGATCGGACGGAAGGCGTCGATCGACCACGTCCCCTCCCGCACCGACCGGTCCGCGGCCAAGACCTTGCGCAGACTGGTCAGGATCAGGGCCAGGGCGTGGGTGGCGACTTCCTCGACGGAGTAGTCGGGCACGTTGGTGACGACGATGCCCGCCTCGGCCGCTGCTTCGAGGTCGACGTTGTCGAACCCGATCCCGTAGCGGGCGATGATCTGGCAGTTCTCCAGGCGGGAAATGGACTCCGAGCTCCACGGAAGGTAGGTGTTGAGTATGGCGTCGGCGTCCGAGGCGACTTCGAGGACGTCGTCGATCTCCCCGGTGGCGACGATCAACTCGGCCCCGATTCTGGAAAGGAGATCTCGCTCGACGTCCACCGTCGGGAACACCTGATCACTCACCACCACCTTGTAGTCGGCCATTCACTCCTCCTCGGGCGTACCTGAGGTGATCCTATAACATGCAGGATGTGCGGATAGGGAGGACGACTCTCAAGCCACCTGCATCAGCACCTTCAACGACGAGGAGTCGTTGACCAACGCGAACGCCTTCTCGGCCTGGTCCAAGCCGAGCTCGTGGCTGACGATCGATTCGAGGCGAAGAGATCCGGAAGCGGCGAGAGCGACTCCGTCGGCGTAGTCGCCGATCAGGGCCGCCCTGGGATTGTGGAGGGTCAGCTCCTTGTGATAGAGGTGGTAGTAGGGAAGCCCCTCGCCTCCACCGGTGAGCGTGCCGAAGACCACGATCTCCCCTCCGATGCCCACCAGCTCGATGGCCTGGGACAGCGTGGACTCTTTCCCCACCGCCTCGACGACCAGATCAGGGCCGCGCCCCGAGCTCATCTCGTCGAGAACCGCCTCGGCTTCCGACGGTTCGGCGACCGCCTCGGCGCCATTATCTGCCGCGAGGTCGCGTTTCCACTTCGATCGGGTGATGCCGACCACCCGCATCCCGCGCAATGCCAGCAGCTGGGCGACCAGCTGTCCCGCCACACCGAGTCCTATCACCGCGGCGATCTGACCCGGGAATGGATCGATCGTCTTGACCGCGTGCACACATGTCCCGAGGACCTGGAGCAGACCCGAAGCCTTGGCAGAGATCCCGTCGGGGACGGGGACGAGGCGCCCGACGGGAACCAGGACGTGCTCGGTGAACACGCCATCGACGTCCCGACCCAGCAAGCCTCCGTTCCTGCAGAGATTTAGCTTGCCTGCAAGGCAGAGGTCACACCATCGGCATGCCACGGCGGGATCCACCAGCACCCGTTCCCCTGGTTGGTAGGGAGCACCTTCAGGAGCCGAGACAACCTCACCGACCAGCTCGTGTCCCAGGGTGCGCGGATACTCCACGGGGATCTTTCCGGCCACTATCTTGGTGTCCGTGCCACAGATCCCCACCTGCCGGGCCCGCACCTTGACGAGCGCCGGATCGGAAGGCTCGGGCACTTCGGCTAACTCGATCACTCCTGGCTCGACTACTCGAACGGCTCTCAACACACTCCTATCGGACGGAAATCTCAATCCTATATCCCGGCCCGGGAGTCACTAGGGCTGCGAATGTGACACCCGGCCGGCTGTTCTCTTTGTAGGATCAACATCGATGGAATCGACACCGCAGACGGGCCTCGCCGCCGTCGGCGACCAATACTCTTCGATTCGACAGACCGCACACGAGTTCGTGCGCGGCGTCCTCCGCCGAGCAATCCTGAACGGCGAGCTGCAAGGTGGGACGAGGCTCGTCCAGGCCGAGATCGCGGCCACGCTCGACGTCAGCACGACTCCGGTCCGAGAGGCTCTGAGAGACCTGGCTACCGAGGGTCTCGTCCAGTTCGATCCGCATCGTGGCGCCATCGTGGCCGAGCTGAGTGTCGATGACGTGCATGACATCTACGAGATCCGGATGGTTCTCGAGCCCCTCGCCATGCGTCAGGCCGTCCCCCATCTGAGCGAGACCCTCCTCGACCGTTTGCGCGAGCTGCACCGCACGATGCTCGACGAGCCCCATGCGGCGGATTGGGTCGATCGCAACCGGGTGTTCCACATGGCGGTCTACGAGACCACAGCCTCGCCACGGCTCGCTGCCATAATTCGCAACCTCCAGGATGCGTCGGTGATGTACATCGGTGCTTCTCTCAAAGACAAGCCTTCGCTCAGGGAAGAAGCCAATCACGACCATGCCGACATCCTGGCCGCCCTGGAGAGCAGGGACGCAGACGCAGCGGTTGCGGCCCTGATCGAGCACCTGAGGACTGCGATCGACGCCTTCGACGAGACCCACACCTCTGATTAGACACCGCGCTTGGCGAGCCCCTGGCGTCCGGGCAGCCCAGCGTCGGACAGGAGGTTCACCGTCACCCCGAGGATCACGAGCGCGAGGCCGGCCAACAGCCCGAGTGTTATCTGCTCTCCGAGGAATACCGCCGATGAGATGACCCCGACGGCGGGCACACCCATCATCGTGAGGTTGGCGGAGACTGGGTTGATGTTGCGCAGGATCACGATTTGGGCCCACAGAGCGATCCCCGAGGCGAGAAAGCCCTGATAGGCCACGATGGCGGCCAGGCTGGGAGTCCAGTCGATGACCGGCATCCCGTCCACGAGGACGGCGAGGATGAGCACGATCGCTGTGGCCCCGGCGAGTTGCCAGGGAAGGGCGTCGAGTGGGGTGATCGTCCAACGGTGGCCACGGATGTGGACCGATGTCGATGCGTTGGTGATGGCACCCGTGATCAGCAGCACGTGCCCGATCGCGATGTCGGAGTTCGTCCAGTCGAGGCTCCAGGGCTCGAAGAGGACAACCACTCCGGCAATTCCCAACGCGAGGCCGACCCAGCGTCGCTTGGTCATGGTCTCGCCGAGGAAGACTGCTGCGATGGGGACGGTCCACAGGGGGGTGGTCCAGGCGATGACAGAGGATCGTCCCGGCGGAATCATCTGCAGGGCGGTGAAGACGAGCAGCGTGACACCTGCGAGCCGGAAAAGGGCCAGGGACAACACGATCGGCAAGTCGGCGCGGGGAGGCAGGCTGAGTCGACCGGTGCTCACTGCGATGACCACTACCACCAGAGTGGCTCCTCCCATCCGGAAGACCCCCATCCACATCGGCGTCACGTACTTGACCGCGGTGGCCATGATCGGCCAGTTCAGCCCGAGGATCGCCACGACGACCACGAGGAGGGCATAGAGCGCGATCGGAGTGAGACTCCGCTCCGGTGCCGGGTGCTGGTCGCCCTCCCAGATCAGATCTCGAATCGGGCCGCTCACCAGATAGCGGCTCCTGGATCGACAGCCACCCAGGTTATGGTCTCAGCGAACCCTGACCAGGACCGATGGAGAACATGACGACTATCGACATCCACTGCCATCTGGCTACTCCGGCGAGCCGCGATGTGGTCGAGCCACATCGCCGTCCGGAGTACGAGCCATATGACTACTACATGGGCCGGGACTCGGTCGAGCACAACAAACAGATGTTCCCCGGCATCAAGGATCAGCTCACCGTCCCCTCGTCCCGTATCGAGCACATGGATCGGATGGGAATCGACGTCCAGGGTCTGTCCACATTCGTCTCCGAGTACTTCTACTGGGCTCCCGCCGGCACCGCCGCGGAGTCGGCGAAGATGCAGAACGACCGTCTCGCTGCCGCCGTGTCCGATCATCCGGACCGTTTCGTCCCGATGGGTGCCACGGTTCCCCTCCAGGACTCCGACCGGGCCATCGCGGAGATGGACCGGGCGGTGGACGAGCTCGGATTCAAGGGTCTCCAGATCGGCGGGACCGTCGACGGGCGCAATCTCGACGAGCCGAGGTTCAGGCCATTCTGGGAGGCGGTCGAGGCCAAGGGAATCCCGGTGATCCTCCACCCGAGCGGGTATCCGGAGAGCTCGCGTTTCAGCGACTACTTCCTGGTCAACTGTATCGGGAACCCGCTCGAGACGATGGTGGCCGTCACCCGGATGATCTTCAGCGGCCTCTTCGAGGAGCATCCAGGGATCAAGCTGGTGCTGCTCCACGGTGGCGGGTATCTGCCCTTCTACAGCTCGCGTTCCGACCACACCTGGAAGGTGCGCCCCGAGACGAGGCGAGCCATCCCCGATCACCCACCAAGCCACTACATGAAGGTGTTCTACTACGACACGATGGTCTTCCAACCCCTCTATCTCCGCCACCTGATCGATGTGGTCGGCGTCGATCACGTCATGTTGGGGACCGACTATCCCTTCGACATGAGCGAGACCGACCCGATCGGGCTGATCAACGCCGTGGACGGCCTGGATGACGCGGATCGTGAGGCGATCTCGGGAGGCAACGCCGCCCGTCTCTACGGCTTGGCCTGACCCCGGGCTCACTCTTCACCCATTCCGGGCCCGTCGGGGTCGTACTCGTAGCTGAGGATGCGCGGCGACCACTTGGCGATGGCGAACGTGCCGAGGATGCAGGCCAGGCCTCCGGAGATCACAGAGAAGCGGACGGACGTGAGCGACGCCACCACACCGGCTTCGAGCTCGCCGAGTCTGGGCCCGCCCGCGGTCACTGCCATGTGCATCGAGGAGAGCCGGCCGCGCAACTCGTCGGGGATGGTGAGCTGGACGATCGCCTGGCGGAAGATGGCGGACACGACGTCGGCGGCGCCTGCCAGACCGAGCATCACGAGAGCGATGGGCACCGAGTTGCTGAACCCGAATACGGTTATCGCCACTCCCCAGCCGATGATGGCGATGATCACCGCTCGTCCCTGACGACGCACCGAGGGGACCCACCCTGATGTCACCGCGCCGAGCAGGGCGCCAATCCCCGGTGCCGCGTAGAGGAGCCCGACGGTGAAGGCGTCGCCGCCCAGGGTCGCCGTCCCGAAGGCAGGGAACAGGGCCGTGGGCATGCCGAATACCATCGCGTTCAGGTCGAGGAGGAAGGTGGCCTGAATCAGCCTCCGGGGCTTGAGGGCGCGGAACCCCTCGACGATGGAGTCGAGCCCGAACTTGCGCCCCCCACCTTCGATCCGCACGTCGGGCAGCCGGCTCAACAGCGCACCGCTGATGAGGAACATGACGGTTTCGGTCCCGTAGCTGAAAGGGAGGCCTTCGACGGCGATCAGGAGCCCGGCGAGGGCCGGAATGGCAGCCTTGGCCGTGTTCACCAGGGTCTGATTCAGGGATAGTGCCGAGGGAAGCAAGGCTCGACCGACGAGCCCGGGGACGATGGCGTGGCGAGCCGGGCTGTCGATGGCGGACACCCCGGCGTTGACCCCGCTGAGCACGAACAGCGGCCACACCGCGGGTTCGGGGAGGACCGAGTTCCACAACAGCCCCAGCGCCGTGGCCGCGAGGAGCATCTGGGAGAGAAACAGGAGACGCCGGCGATCTACGGCGTCGGCCAGGGCGCCCCCGATCAGCGAAACCGCGAGCAGCGGGATCAACTGGGCGAGGCCGAGGAGACCGACCATCAGCGTCGAGCCCGTGATCTCGTAGACCTGGAAAGGGACCGCGACCACGGTCAGCTGGCGCCCGGTGTGCATGAAAAGCATCCCGGCGAAGAGCCAGCGGTAACCGGGTACCTGCCGCAGGGGCGTGATGTCCACTACGGCCAACCGGGTGAATTTGCGAAGAGTCACTGATCACCTTCCCGCGGCCTCGCCCGTCGGGGGCACCCAAGGACCATGGACTCTCGTTCCGGTCGGTCCCGGCGGGAAGCTGACCTGCTCTTCGCCATTCTATGGGATTGCGCGTACGAGCACGGCGAATGGCTCGGCGCTGATCAACCGACGGCGAGCGTGGCCACGATTCCGGCGAACCCGTCCACCGCCACCACGAGTCGCTCGTTGCCGGGCAGGTCGACTCCGGTGACAGCCGGGACTCCCAGAGATCGGGCGGACTCGAAGAGGTGGGCTGCGGGGCTTCCCCCATGGGTGACGACTCCGGAAGAGTCCCACAGGAGCTGGGAGAGGACCGGAGCGGCCTGCTCTGAGTGGAGCACCGAGCGGGGCGGCGGTGTCCGTAGCCCCCCATTTCCGTCGATCGAGTGCAGCAGCCCGGCTCCCAATCCCGGAGATGCAGCTGCTCCCTCTATGCGATTGCCGTGGGTCAGCACGATGGAGGTGATCAGCGGCTCCCAGCGCCCGGAGCCGACTCGACTTCTCCCGAAGGCACTTCCTCCCAGGACGGCCCGGAGTCGGCCGGCCGACAGGTACCAGGCAGTGTCCGGGCTGGCGACCCCTCCGTCTCCTGTCACGGCGTTACGGAGCCCGTGCACGAGCGACATCAACTCCCGGGACAGCTCTGGATCGGGTTCTCTCAGGCCGCCGATAGCTTGGAGGGCCTGTTCCGGCCGGGGCCCGAGGAGCGCGTCCAGGCACTCCCGAGCTGCCTTCTCTGCGTCTTCGGGGGGCATCGCCCACACCTGGCCGGTCAATTCGCCACTGAGTCGTTGGGCCATCTCGACCTCCCCGGGCCCCACGTCTTGGCGAGCTGGGGCGGCGGGAACACCGCTCCCGATCGCCCATGGGAGAACCAATTCGGCACCGAGTGGCCCCGGCGCGCCTAGCAGTGATGGGACGATCGACAACCAGTCCTCCCTGTCTCCGACGACGTTCGGCGCCCAGCCGGTCTCCGGTTGCCTCTCAACGACTCTGCCCAGCTGGAGCAGCCAGAGCTGGTTGTCGTCTACCGCCCACTCGCATCGGTTGGTCCCGAGCATGGCCTTCGCCTCGAGTAGCACCGCGGCGATGTCGTCGAGGAGCACGGAACCGACTTCACCGACGAGCTCACCCTCCCACGACCCTGCCGTCGGCCTCGTGGCGGGTCTTCCTGGCTGCCACCCCTGGAGGAGAGGTGCGGGGGAGCCCTCGATGGCATGGATACGGGCGGTACCGTCGTTGGCCAGCTCTGCGGTGCCCCCCCACCGGGGCTGGATCGCCGGCTGGACCAGGACTGCCATGTCGAAAGAGCCGGGAGCGATCCCGGCCGCCTCCTGCCGCTCCAGTGCGTCGACAGAGA
>Ga0299913_10004699_pt1 | contig 11513 bp, 11 predicted proteins | sample RVTome_9_FD_201360 | JGI IMG/M metagenome (GOLD analysis project Ga0299913, IMG submission 201360) | Soil microbial communities from uranium-contaminated site in the Upper Colorado River Basin, Wyoming, United States - RVT155D38 (version 2) ... | reverse complement strand
ATCGAGGAGGCGATCCGAAATGTGTAAACCATGAGGCCGTATATGGACTCCTCCTCGTTGCCAGCATCCTGAACGCTACGATCGCATATTAGCGCAAAGGTTCTGGAGGGCCCGAAATTTCTGCGGGTATTGGCATGCTCACCAGATAAGGTCGAGTCCTCTACAGCAACAGAGAACCCAGTTGCTCTAGGATTTTTTTGCATGTTATTCCCTGCACAAAGCCAATTGGTCAACCCGCGTGGCCAAGCTCGAGCAGTGATTCCAGCGTCCGTTTGCACGCTCACCTGCCTCGTGCTGATGGCCACCGCGACGGCCTCGCCCGCCGGCCTGCTGCAGTGGCGAGTCGATCACCACATGCACCTCGGCTCCGTGGATCTCTGCGAGCGAGTGGGCGATTGCCTGCCTTCCCATGATCCCCCCGCGGTTTTCGGCTCGGACGCGGTCGCGGCGCTCGATGAAGCCGGTGTCGACAGGGGCGTCGTAATCTCTTCCGGATACCTGTACGGTCTTGCATCTCTGAATCTCGAACCTGAGGCGGTGGCGCGCTGGACGCGACGGGAAACACCTTTACCGCAGCCGAGGTTGCGAAGTTCCCGGACCGGCTGATCGGTTTTCTTTCCGCCGATCCGCTGCAGCCTTCCGCCATCGACGAGCTGCGTCACCGGCAAGGCAGTCCGCGGCCTGCGCATATCAACCCGCAATTGGCCGCTAGAGCACGTGATGTCTGGCAATCAAAACAGGTGTGCGAAAACCTTGGGTGAGATTTGCGTGATTGAGCTATCACGATCGACCTGGCAACGTCGTTCAGGACGATCAGCCTTTCGTCACCGTTCTTGACTAACTCTCCCGCTCGAGCACGCTGATCCAGTTCGTTTCCCAGGTCGTCCCGCCGTCCGCCGAGGCCGACTGCTCCCAGCGCGCCGAGCGTGGCGTGATCCGTGACCACACGACTCGCGTTCTGACCGGTTTTCCGTCGACCTGGTCCTCGCCGATGAAAGTGCCCACACCGTCCGCGAACCCGCCGCGCACTGGAGCAGCGATGTCAGAGGGATCGCGCCCGTCCAGCCACCAGCTCGACCATTGGTTGCTGGTCGGGTCCCAAACGCGGACGCCCATGCCGCGCACGCCGCCGCCCGGAAACGCCATCGCGTTGTCGCCGACGTTGCCGTGGCCGCCGAGCACCGGCCAGTTGTGCAGGGTTCCGTCGAATTCGTCCCAGGTATCGTTTTCTGCCAGGCGTTGGCGCAGGCGTCGATGGCGCACTGTCCAGCGCCCCGCAAGGAAGTCGAAATCACGCGGCGCGTCGTCGAGTAACGGCAGCGGCTGCGGCTCGGCCGCGGTGCGGGTGAACCAGTTGCGCCAGTTCACCTCCCAGCTGGCGCCGTCGTCGGGCGAAAACGCCTGTTCCCACCACGGCCGCGGACCGTGGATGTCGCGCCAGCGGAAACGGACCACGACAGGCTGTCCATTGAACGTGTCGGTGCCCAGAAAGGTGCCGGTATCGCGCTCAAAGCCGCCGCGCACCGGCGGGTCGACCCGGGTCGAGTTCCGGCCGTCGAGCCACCAGATTGCCCAGGTGCCGGACACCGGATCGAAGGCGCGGATGCTTAAGCCCCGGTAGGTGCCGCCGGGCAGTTCCATCAGGTTGTCGTCGATCGTGCCCAGGCCATCGAGGGTCAGCCACAGGGCGCTCTTGCCGGCGAATTTCTCCCAGCGGGTGTCGCCCGCGAGCCGTTCCTTGAGACGGCTGTGGTGCACGTCCCAGGTACCGAGCAGCCAGCGCCAATCGTCCGCGTGTCCGGAGCCGTTCCTGGCGGGCCCCGCTGCCGGGGGTTCCATTCCTGCCCAGGCACCGGCAGGTGAGCCGACGAGGGCTGCGCCGCCCGCGGCGGCCATTTGTCCAAGGAAATCGCGTCGCAACATGCCGGCACCCTTTCGATCGGAGGAGAAGGGCTTCATGTTGGCCGCGGTCACGAGCTGTTGACCATGCGGAATACGGGGCTTAGCCTAAGCCAGACTTATGCTCACCGGTCGCCGCTTCCCGTCACTGCCTTCGATCCGCGCTTTCGAGGCGGCCGCGCGCCTGGGCGGTTTCGCCAAGGCGGCAAACGAACTCGATACCACGGCGGCCTCGGTCAGCTACCACGTGCGCAGGCTGGAAGAGCAGCTCGGCGTGCGCCTGTTCGTGCGCCACGCCCAGCGGGTCGAGCTGACGGATGCGGGCCGGATGGTCGCGCGCGAGGCCACTGCCGCTTTCGAGGCCCTGCGCGCCAGCTTCATCCGCGCGACCGACATCGATGCCGCGCGCTTGACGCTGACTACGCTGCCAAGCCTTGGCACGAGCTGGCTCACGCCGCGGCTCGGCGCATTCCGCGCTCGACATCCGGAAATCGTGGTGGAGCTCGAGCTATCGCCCGAACCGCAGGACCTGACCGGCGGCCGCTTCGATGCGGCGATCCGCAACGGCTACGGCGACTGGCCGGGGCTGCGCGCCGTGGAGCTGTTCCCGAGCGTGTTCATGCCGCTCTGCGCCCCGGCGCTGCTGGATGCCGCGCGAATCGCGCTGGCCGATCCGGGAGGGGCGCCGGACGTGCCGTTGCTTGGCCGCCCTGACTGGTGGGCACTCTGGCACCGGGCGCGCGGCTCCGCGCACACGCCGCCACCGGGGAGTTTCGGTACGACCTTGTCCGCCGAATACCTGGACATTGCCGCCGCCGTGGCGGGGCACGGCATCGCCATCGGCTCCCCGATCCTGTTTCGCGCCGAGCTCGATGCCGGCCGCCTGGTACCGGTGCACGACTTCGCCGCTTCCGATGGCCGCCGCTTCTGGTTTGCCTGTCCGGTGGCCCGGCACGGCCATCGCAAGATCGTGCAATTCCGCGAGTGGCTGTGCGACGAGGCTACGGTCGCGCGGCGCGCGGGGCGGCCCTTCCTTCGGAAGCTGGCATCAGGTCCAGCTTGATCAGCACGACCTTCTCAACCCAGCCCGGAAAATCCTGCATGAAGCGGCGGCAGGGATTGGGGACAACCGATGTCTCTGCTTTTGAGACGACTGAGAAAACCGTCACGAACAAAGCAGGTGAGCGAAATCCGTGCGTGAGATTCGCGTGATTGAGCTCTGTACGGTCCCGCATCGTCCTGCAAACTAAACAACGGACGCGCCTTTTGGTTTCCGCACACGGAACCGGCACGCGCCGCCGCCGCGCAGCATGCATTCGAGATGCTCGATCCTGGCATCGAGCAACGAGGAAAGCAGGGCGAGGTCGAAGTCGCACACTTCGCGGTGGTCCCGCGCGAGGTGGTGATAGACACAGTTGCGTGCATCGATGACGGGTGGGCCGCCTTCGGCATCGGGCGCGGTCGTCGCCTGGTAGCCGAGTTCCTGCATGATTTCGACGACGGCCCGGATCTGTTCCTCGGGGGCCAGGCCATCGAGTCGCGGGGCATAGTCTTTCGCGAGCCGTGCGCCGAGGTCGCGGAGAATGCCGGTCAGGCCCTCGCTGCCCAGCTTGTCCTTGAGCGCTTCAATGAGGAGGTCCGAGAACAACGCGTAGTGCTTCGGGAAGAGGTGTACGCCGCGGTCGGTGAGGCGCCAGGCGTAGCCTGGCCGCCCGCCGCGGGGCTCGCGCGCATGTTTCTCGACGTAGCCGTCGCGCTCGAGTGCCGCCAGGTGCTGGTGCACTGCGCTGCGTGATATTTCGAGGCTCCCGGCAAGCTCGTCTGCGCTCAGGCCCGACTTCGTCTCCAGCAGCAGAGTCAGCAGCCGATGCTGCCGGCCGCCGAAGGTCGAGAGGCTTTCCGTCTTCACAGGACTCTGATTATCCGATCGTTTGGACCCTAATTCAACTTTGTCCAGGTTTTAATTGACAAAGTTCCCAGGCTCTTCTAGTCTTTGCGTCCGACACCGGAATGCCCGCGGAAGGAGGACTGCCATGCTGACTATCGCTCTCATCGTCTTCGCCGTCGCTGCGGTCGGGGGACTCGTTCTCGCGCTGCACGTGCTGCGCGGCAAGTTCGCACCCTGGCCGCTGTCGCTCCTGCATGCCGCGCTCGGCGCGACAGGGCTGGTACTGCTGCTGCTCGCGGTGCTCCAGGGGCTCGCGGGTTCGCTCGCGGCGTGGGCGCTGGGCCTTTTCGTCGTCGCCGCACTCGGCGGCTTCTATCTCGCCTCGCTGCATCGACGCCAGGTCGTTCCCCCGAAGGGAGTCGTGGTGCTGCACGCACTTCTCGCGGTTTCCGGCTTCGGGTTGCTACTTGCCATGGTGCTCCGCTGAGGCAGGTCGTATGACCCACCATCCCTGGCATCCGGCGGTCGTGCATTTTCCGATTGCGTGCTGGGTGCTCGCGACGCTCGTAGACGTCAGCGGATGGTTCATCGAACTCCCGCCGATCCCTGGCATCGAGTGGGCCGGCGTGTCACACCTGTTGCTGTGGGGCGGCGTGCTTCTCGCGGTGCCTGCGATCGTCGCCGGCGTTGTCGACTACATCCGCTTGCCGGAGGAGGTGCAGGAAAGCGCGGAGCTTTCCCGGCATGTCGCTGCAATGGCCGCCGCATGGCTGCTGTTTCTTGGCGCGGCCATCTGGCGCGTCCGTTCGGCACCGTTCGCTAGCGCGCCGTCCTGGGGGATCATGCTGCTTGAAGTTGCCGGGTCCGCGTGCCTGATCGTGGGCGGTCGGTTCGCCGCCGCGGTCGTGTTCGAGCGCATCGCCACCACTTACAGCTCGCGGCGGGACGTCCGCTCGGCGACGTGATCGACCTGGCGGATCGCCGGGGCGACGATCGTCAGCCTGCTTCCGTCGCGCGCATCTTGTCTTCGCCTCGCCCCCTGCCCGAAAGCCCACCAGCCTCCCAAGAGAATTCCCGAACAGGAGCTCGAGACCATCCTCGCGATCGTGGCGGCCCATCCGGATGGCGTTCAGGTCCGGACCATCCGCGAGGGACTGCCCCATGAGCCTCCGCCGCGCATGCTGCAGCGCCGCCTGGCCTTGCTGGTCGAACAAAAGCGGCTGATTGCCGAGGGGCGTGGCAAGGGCCGTCGCTATCGGATGCCTTCGGGCGACATTGTCGTCCGTCTCCCGTCCACTCAACTCTCCATACAGGGGCACTCGCCATTCCGGATACACGATTACACTTTAAGATTGCGAGTCGCAAGAATCAGAGTCCGCGCCAAAGCTCGAAACCGGCCGCGGCGAAATCCTCGTCGAAGCCCAGGACCTGCTTGCACTTCGCCGCCGCCATCACGGCAAAGCTCACGGCATCCGTATAGGTGATGGGCCGGGGCGCGAGGCGCTCGAGCCAGCGACGTCCTTCCGCATGATCGCCGGTTGTGGCGAAACGAACCGTTACGCTTGGACTCGCGTCGATACGGTCGAGTGCTCGCAGCGCCGGCTCCAGCCCGGCGCGGAACAGGGTGAGCCTGTGAGTCTCGGCGATGATAAGGTTCGTGGTGACTAGCGGAATCCGACGATCGATCGCATTGCGGAACAAGCGATCGGCCTCGGCGTGATGCTGATCCCGCCGGCTGCGCAGCGCGATCCAGGCGCCGCTATCGACGAACAGTTTTGCGGGGGCGGCGTGCGCGGTACTTGGGCGACGGCTCGGCAACGAACGTCTCGGTCAGGTATCGATTGAAATTCTCGCTCAAATCCGGCGGCAGACCGTCCACGTCGCCGCTCAGGTCGAGCACCGGATCTTCCGCAGGCCGCCGCGTAAGGGCACGAATGGCGGTGCGGACGGTCTGCGATTTGGTCCAGCCCCGTGCGCGGGCGAACGCCTCGAGACGCGTGAGGTCGTCTTCATCGAGATAGACTTGCAGCGGCTTTTGCATGAATGGGTATGCTAAGAAGTCATGATGATGATGTCAACAGAATCATGAAAGCGAGCGACCGTCAGAGGCAAGACTGGGCCAACGAAGGCCCCGGTAACACCTCCCGGGAGGGAGCTCCTCCGGCCCCTCTCAACAGTCATACGGGGTAACGTTGCCGCAGCGTCGCCAGTCCCCGACGGCTGGCGGGGATCGCTCGCGCATCGCCGCGCAGCCGCACGCGTGACTGCCGCGAGCCGGGGATACGCTCGATGCGGTCGATGAAGTCGAGGTTGACCAGGAACGAGCGGTGGATACGGTGGAAGCGACCACCTTGCAACCGCGCCTCGACGTTGCTCAAAGTGCTTCGCAGCCGCCGCAGTCGTTGTCCGTCGCTGAACTCGACATAGTTGCCGCAGGCACGCACCCACCGGATATCGGCCAGCGACATCACGGTGCCGCCGGCTTCGATTTCGAAGCGGCGGGCGGCAGGCGCCGGTTTCGGTTCCGTTGGCTGTCGATAGCGACGCAGAATCTCTGCGGCTGCCACGACGATCAGCAGCGCCGCCGACTGCGGAACGAAAAGGTAAGTCTCGACCAGCCAGAGCGAAGCGCCGCCTCCCTTCGGATCGAGCGCCAGCCTGATGACCGCCGAGAGGGCGAGGGCAACGAACACGGTGACTACGCGTGTGGGGACACGAATGTCCGGCCGGTGCCAGAGGCCGATCAACGCCGGTGCCAGCAGCAGCCATGCGCCCCATGAGCGCAGGGACCAGGTGACCGACAATCCCAGGTCCGGCCGTCCGTCCAGCGCCAGGTAGCCATGAATGTAGCAGTACGCCGCGGCGGCAGCGAGCCAGCCGCCGGTGACCGCCGCACTGAGCCCCTCCGGCGAGGCAGTCAGCGTACGCAGGTAGCGGTTCGGGATCATGCCTGCATCATCTCAAGCGGCTGCAAGCTGTCAAGCCCGACGACCCGGCAACGCGACGGGCGTGCGCGCCGGCCGGCGGGCTGTTCAACTCGTCCCCGAATCGCTCATTCGTCCCGGCACCGGTCCCCGAGGCTTCTTCCCGGCCTAACATCGGGATTCCCGAATCGCGACGGAGGCAATCCCATGGCAAGAATCGAGCTACGGCTGAACGGCTGCCTCCGAACCGTGGACTGTGACCGTTCGATGCCGCTGTTGTGGGTCCTCCGGGACCTGATCGGCCTGACCGGCACGAAGTACGGTTGCGGCATCGGCATGTGCGGCGTGTGCACCGTGCACCTCGACGGCGACCCGGCACGGTCGTGCCTCGTGAAGGTTGCCGACTGTGCCGACCGTGAGATCACCACGATCGAAGGGCTGTCCGGGTCCGGCGAACATCCGGTGCAGCGTGCCTGGATGGCGGTCAACGTACCGCAATGCGGCTACTGTCAACCGGCGCAGATCATGGCCGCGGCGGCTCTGTTGGCGAGGAATCCCAGGCCGGATCGCGCCGAGATCGACCGCCACATGTCGAGCGTGCTATGCCGCTGCGGCACGTATCCTCGCGTGCGACAAGCGATCGCACTGGCAGCGGGAAGGCAGGTGCCCTGACCGTGCGCAAGCTCACACGTCGCGAGTTCCTCGCCCGGACGGCCTGGGCGGGTTCGGGCCTGTTCCTCGCCATGCCGCTGGCGGCGACCGGGATCCGGGCGCCGGATCGTCAAGGTACGACGCTGAGCGCCTACGTGAACATCGGCAGCGACGGCATGGTGCATCTTTTCTATCCCTTCACGGAGATGGGGCAAGGCGTCCGTACGCTGTCGGCGACCGTTGCGGCAGAGGAGCTCGACGTGGTCTTCGACTGCGTCCGGGTCCACACCCCTTCACCGGGGCCCGGCTTCGACGACATGCAGACGGGAGGCAGCTACACCGCGCGCGCAACGTTCGGCCGGCTGCGGCAGCATTTTGCGGCTGTCCGGCGCATGCTCGAGCAGGCGGCCTCGGAGCACTGGCAAGTGCCGCTGACCGCGCTCCGCACGTCCGGCGGTCGAGTGATCCATGACGACAGTGGTCGATCATTGGGCTATGAGGAACTCGCATATGCGGCCGCGCAGCTTCCCGTTCCCGATGATGCCCCGCTCAAGGCACGAAACCGTTTCCGATTGCTCGGCCGGCCACAGCCTCATGTTCACGTGGCCGACATGGTTACCGGCCGCGCTGTCTACGGAATCGATCAACGCGTAGAAGGAATGGTCCACGCAGCCCTGGTGAGGGCGCCCGTCGTGGGCGGGCGCCTGCGATCCGCCGACGACCAGCCGTGCCACAACGTCGGTGGCTACCTGGGTCATGTCGTCATCCGGGGCAATGCCGTGAACAGTTATCCCGAGCACCTGCGGGACGGCATCGCGGTGCTTGCGAGCAACACCTGGGCGGCACACGAGGCGGCGCAGCGGCTCGTGGTCGACTGGGAGTTGGGCGAGAACGCGGGATTCGACACGCCGACCTACATGCGCCGACTGGAAGCGTCGGCGTCCGCTTCGAGGCATACCGTCCGCGAGGAGGGCGACCTGGCAGAGGGGCTGACGCAGGCCGACCGGGTGCTGGAAGCCACCTACCGAGGGCCCTTCCTGGCGCACGCGCCGATGGAGCCGATGAATGCCGTCGCGATCGTGACGGACGCCCATTGCGAAGTCCTGGCGCCCACCCACGCACAGTCCCGGTTGGTCGCAGGCATCCGCCAGCTCACCGGGTTGCCTGCCGACGCCGTCACCGTGCGCACGCCGCTGATCGGGGGCTCGTTCGGGCGCCGGCTGCAGGTGGACTATGCGCTCGAGGCGGTGCTTATCGCCAAGGCCGCCGGACGGCCGGTCAAGCTGACCTGGTCCCGCGAGGAGGACATGCGTTTCGGGTGTCTTCGCTCCCCTTACGTGCAAAAAATGCAAGGCGCGGTGAGAGGCGGCAGGGTCACGGCTTTCCGCCAGCAGATCGCGTGCTCCAGCGTGTGGCAGCTGCGTGAGCCGCACATGCTGGTCGATGGGCTGGACGACACTGTGGCGATGCCGGCCGCGGTTCTGCCGTATGCCATTCCGAACGTGCGTATCAGCCAGCACACGACGGCGCTGCCCTACCCGATCGGCTGGTGGCGCGCGTCCTATCCGACGATTCAGCATACGGTCCAGGAATGCTGGATGGACGAGCTCATCCACGCTGCCGGGCGCGACGCATTCGATGCCCGGCTATCCCTGCTATCCGGAGGAGATACGATCGAGTTCGCCTGGCACAACGGCTGGGGGACGGACAAGGTCGACCGCTCGCGGCTGATTCGCGTGCTGGAAGAGCTTCGGCAGCTGTCACGCTGGGATTCTCCGAAGAAACCGGGACAGGGGCGGGGGCTGGCCATGAGCGTCTACTCGGACACCCACCTCGCCCAGGTCGTGGAGTTGACGGTGCACGACGGCGAGATTCAGCTCGATCGCGTGACCTGCGTCGTAGACTGCGGTTTTGCCATCAATCCGGACACGATCGCCGCGCAGATGGAAGGCGGCATCATCTTCGGGCTGTCCGCCGCGCTCTTCGGCCAGATCACTTTCGAAAAAGGCCGGGTCGTACAATCGAACTTTACCGACTACCGCATCCTCACCTGCCGGGAGACGCCCGAAATCCACGTGCACATCGTCGATTCGCAGGCGGAGGTCTCCGGCGTCGGCGAACCCGGCACGCACCCGGTGATGGCGGCAACCTGCAGCGCCGTGTTCGACGCCACAGGAGTGAGGATCCGGAGCCTGCCGATTGCCGATCAGCTGAAGAAGCCGCAACGGACGGAGTCGTGACGGCCTTAGCCCGGACGTCACGTTGCCGCTCAAGCAAAGCACCGCCAGAAGTCGCGGTAGGCGTCTTACTGATGCAGCTGTTCGACAAGCAGCTCACCCAGAGTAAAGCAACATTGACGATGACCGCGTTCTCTTGATAGGTCGATTACCGCGTAACCGCCATCGGCAGTGTCAAAGTTGATTGGCCAGTTCGCCTAAGCCGCTGCCGCGTGGTCTGCCTGCGGCCCTCATGAGCCTTCGAGGAACCGTTCCGCTGGTCGTCCCCGCCGCAGCGCGCTGCGCCGCAGTCCATCGTTGACACTGTAGTTTGCCGGGCGTAGGTTCATCTCGTCACGGAGGGAGCCCTCGTGAAGATCGCGATACCCGAGCACTTGACACGAGACGAAGGCGTCATTCGTCTCGAAGTGGCATTTCCCGAAGCCGGGCTGCACGTTCGCAAGACACCTGGTGGGCTGGAGGTGGATCTCGAGGGCTGCTCTAATGCCGGCCTGCCCGGAGAGCCGGCCCTCCCCCGAACCACGATCCACGTGGCGCTCCCCGAAGGCGCGTGGCCGGCGAAGATCGACGTGGGTGAACAGCACAGCATCCGCTTGACCGACGAGCCAACCCTCGTCGTGCCGGTCCAACCGCTGCGCCCCGGGGTTGGGAAGGACCCACCCGAAGAGGACGCCGACAGCCCAAGACAGGGGAGACAGAAAAAGCGGCCGCAGCGCCCAAAGCCGACGCCGGACCGAGCCGATGACGAGGTCTTCGTCGAGCCGTTTCCGACACCTGCGTTCGTGCCGCCGGACCCCCAGGCCTATGAGCGTGCGATGCGCAACTGGGAGCCTGTGCGGCCGTCGGGGTTCACCCAGCTCGGTGCCTCTCCGATCGTTGCCATCGAGCTGCGCCCCGTGAGGCTTACTGAGGATGGTCATCTCGAGCTGGTGACCGAGCTCGAGGTGGCCGTGGCATACGGTCGGCGGCCGCGGCCCGACGAAGAGGACCGGCGTGGAGCGATCGAGGCGCTCGCAAAGCTCGGGTACACAGACATCGACCCGGATCGGGTGGTTCCTCTTCCCGAGCAGACGATCACGTCCCGCGCTCAGGCCAAGCGTCTCGCCTCATTTGCGAAGGACCTGGTCGTCAACCCGGACATCATCGAAGACTGGTGGCACCGATACCCGGTCCTCGATCTCCCGGCCGATTACCTCGTGATCACGGACAACCAGACGTGGGACGCCGAGTCGATCACACCGATCGCCACCGTCAGCGGCGACATGATCGCCAGCTTCGAGCGGCTGGCGGCGTGGAAACGGAGCCGCGGCGTGTCCGCGAAGGTCGTGACGCTGACGGACATCGTCGGTGGCCGCTACGGAGACTTCACCCGCGGATCCCGCGACCTGCCGGAGGTCATCCGCCGGTTCATGAAATGGGCCCACCAGCACTGGGGCGTCGCATGGCTGCTCCTCGGCGGAGACGTCGGCGTGGTGCCAGCACGGCTGGCGGCCGGTGCGGTCGAGGGGCACATGAACACGACTGCCGACGATCCTCCCGGCGACAACCTTTCGCACTGGACGGGCAGCTTCCTGAAGATGCACGTCGTGAGTCCAGGGACCTGGTGGCGCGGAAGCTGGCAACCGATCCTGGTGAATCCCCGGACGGGAACCATCATCCCGTTCGACAGCACCGGCGGGAGTGCCAGCGGCGGCACCGGCTGGTATTACACGACCGACGACACATACGCGACACGCTCGACGATGGCGACGAACTTCGTCCGCGCGAATGGGCCGGCGTCGCAGCTCAACGAACGTCTCCAATGGCTGTACGAGTGGAACCGGATTCCGACCGATTTCTATTACTCCAGCCTCTACAGCTGGGTCTGGGCCTACCACGAGATCCGGGTGCTGTTCTTCACATTCAAGATCCCGT
>Ga0299913_10004698_pt1 | contig 11513 bp, 9 predicted proteins | sample RVTome_9_FD_201360 | JGI IMG/M metagenome (GOLD analysis project Ga0299913, IMG submission 201360) | Soil microbial communities from uranium-contaminated site in the Upper Colorado River Basin, Wyoming, United States - RVT155D38 (version 2) ... | reverse complement strand
GAGCGCCTCCAGGGCCATCCAGAAGCTGGCCACGACGAGCGGGATGCCGAGGATCTCGCCCTTGGCGGCGACCGCGTCGATCATCGTGTTGCCCGTGACCGCGGCCGTGGCGACCGCCGACCAGCGGGCGGCACGTGCGCCCGCCAGGAGGTACGCCGTCCGCGCGGCCGCCAGCACGAGCAGGGCGCAGCCGACCGCGGCGACCAGCCGGATGAAGAGCGGGCCGCCGACCCAGTCGCTGAGCTTCACCAGCGCGATGATCGGCGGCGGGCGGTCGACCCAGTAGGTGCCGTAGAGGCTGTCGGGCTGTGGGTCCCACGCCCGGGCGACGAGCGTGAAGCCCGCCTCGTCGGCCCGGATCGGCCACATCATCCCGGGGAAGCGCAGCAGCATCGCGGCCACCGCGGCGATTCCCACGACGCCCCGTGTGCTGGTCATGGCGGCCAAGCCTGCCATTGGTGGCGGCTGTTGCAGAGCGGAAACACGCCTGCCGCGGGTGTGCAATGCGCAACGTCCACAGTGGTTCCCATCGACGAAGGAGGACCCATGCTGTGGCGGATCAGGACCACGTTGCCGGACCGACCGGGGTCGCTCGCCGTGCTTGCGCAGCACTGCGGCGACGCAGGGGTCAACATCCTGGGCCTCCAGATCTTCCCGGGCGTCGAGGCGGTGACCGACGAGCTCGTCCTGCGTACGCCGACAGGATGGGGTCTCGCCGACGTCGCCGCGCTGGTGGAGCGGTCGGGCGGCGAGGGCGTCACTGGTGCCGAATGCACCGAGGCTGCCCTCGCCGACCAGCCGGTCCGCTACGTGCGGGCCGCGCGCACGATCCTCGCCCAGCCGGCGAGCTTCCCCGAGGTCGTCGCGCGACTCTTCGACGCCGAGGCGGACCCGGCCGACGCGGCCACGGCACCCGTGCAGGACGTCATGGAGATGACCGTCGGCGACGTGCAGGTGCAGGTCCGTCGGACCGCTGCGTTCACCGCGACGGAGCACGCACGCGGCGCCGCGATGGCCGACCTGGTCAGTGACGTCCTCGCCCGCAGCCGGGCCGCCGCGGACCCGCTCGTCCCCGCGCCGAGCCGGCGCGTCGGTGTGGGGGCCACCCCCGTGTACGTCGCCGACGGCCAGACGGTCGCCGCGGTCGTGGAGGGTACGACGGTCGGCCTGGCCACGCTGCGCGCCGAGGCCGTGGAGCCCGGCGTACGCAGCGTGGCGCTGCAGGTCGACCCGGCCTGGCAGCGGCGCGGCATCGGCACCCGGCTGCTCACCGACGTCGCCCGCCTGGCCTCCGGCGCCGGCGCGCACGAGATCGTGCTGGTGACGGGCGCCGACAACCAGGCCGTGCTGCCGATGGTGCTGGCGGCGGGCCTGCGGGGCCGCATCCGGATGGCCGCCGAGCGGCTGACGGTGCGGATCGCGGTGCGCGACCTCAGGCCGCTCCCGGTGTGAGCGCCGGCGCCCGTCCGTGTGAGGCGGTCGACATGGGGTGGGTCACCGGCGACCAATAGAATGGCGCAATGGAGCTCCCCGAGAAGTTCGCGGCCCTCGGCCTGACCTACGACGACGTCCTCCTGCTCCCGGGTGAGTCGGACCTCAGTCCCGCCGACATCGACACCACCTCGCGGCTGACGCGGGAGATCAGCCTCAAGGTGCCGCTGGTCAGCGCGGCGATGGACACGGTCACCGAGTCGCGCATGGCGATCGCGATGGCGCGCCAGGGCGGCATCGGCATCCTCCACCGCAACCTGTCGGCCGAGGAGCAGGCCTACCAGGTCGACCTGGTCAAGCGGACCCAGACCGGCATCATCTCCAACCCGGTCACGATCACCCCCGACCGCACGCTGGAGGAGCTCGACCACCTCGCGGGGGAGTACCGCATCTCCGGCTTCCCTGTCGTCGACACCGACAACCGCCTCATCGGCATCATCACCAACCGCGACCTGCGCTTCACGCCCGTCGCCGAGTGGGCGACCACCAAGGTCGACGAGGTGATGACGCCGATGCCGCTGATCACCGGTCCGGCCGGCATCTCGCGCGACGACGCCACCACGCTGCTGCGCCAGCACAAGCTCGAGCGCCTGCCGCTGGTCGACCCCGACGGGCGGCTGTCCGGGCTGATCACCGTCAAGGACTTCGTCAAGGGCGAGCAGTTTCCCGACGCGTCCCAGGACGCCGACGGCCGGCTCATGGTCGGCGCCGCGGTCGGCTACTTCGGTGACGCCTGGGAGCGGGCCACCACGCTCGTCGACGCCGGTGTCGACGTCCTCGTCGCCGACACCGCGCACGGCCACGTGCACCTGCTGCTCGACATGGTCCGCAAGCTGAAGACCGACCCGGCGACCCGGCACGTGCAGGTCATCGGCGGCAACATCGCGACGCGTGCGGGCGCGCAGGCGTTCGTCGACGCCGGCGCCGACGCGGTCAAGGTCGGCTTCGGCCCCGGCTCGATCTGCACCACCCGCGTCGTCACCGGCTGCGGCGTCCCCCAGGTCACCGCGGTCTACGAGGCCTCGCTCGCAGCGCACCCCGCCGGCGTACCCGTGATCGCCGACGGCGGCCTGCAGCAGTCCGGCGACATCGCCAAGGCACTCGTCGCCGGTGCGGAGACGGTGATGATCGGCTCCATGCTCGCCGGCTGCGAGGAGTCGCCGGGTGAGGTCGTCTTCCACAACGGCAAGCAGTACAAGACCTACCGCGGCATGGGCTCGCTGGGCGCGATGAGCTCGCGCGGCAAGAAGTCCTACTCCAAGGACCGCTACTTCCAGGCCGAGGTCACCAGCGACGACAAGATCGTGCCCGAGGGCGTCGAGGGCCGGGTCGCCTTCCGCGGCCCGCTCGCCGCGGTCACCCACCAGCTCGTCGGCGGCCTGCAGCAGTCGATGTTCTACATCGGCGCGCGCACCATCCCGGAGATGCAGGAGAAGGGCCGGTTCGTCCGGATCACCTCGGCGTCGCTGAAGGAGAGCCACCCCCACGACATCGAGATGACGATCGAGGCGCCCAACTACCACTCGAGCTGAGCGAGGAACCCCCGCACCGCCCGGGCGAAGGCGGTTGGGGCCTCGACCGGGCTCACGTGTCCCACTCCGTGGAGCTCCACCAGCCGGGCCCCGGGGACCGCGGAGCGCAGCCCGTCGGCCACCTCGCGACCGGCGCGCACGTCGTGCTCGGCGTGCAGCACCAGCGTGGGTACGGCGACCCGGGGGAGGGCGGGGCGCAGGTCCGCGGCGGCCACGGCCCGGGTCATCGCGAGGAAGCCGCGAGGGTCCAGCCGGGCGACCGAATCCACGAACCCGGCGACCAGATCGGGCTCCGGGTCGGGCGAGAACATCGACGGTGCCAGTGCCGCGACCCGCTCCTCGGGCTCGGCCTCCGCGACCCGGACGCTGAGCCGCAGGCGCCGGTCGACCTCCTCCGGAGGCAGCGACCCGGCCCAGCCGGCGTACGCGCCCGCCAGCACCAGTGCTGCGACCAGGTCGGGGTTCCGGTCGGCGAGGGCGATGCCCGCGACCCCGCCGAAGGACAGGCCGACCACGGCTGCGGGACCGCCGGCCTCCGCCCGCAGCAGGTCCGCGAGGACGTCGGCGTAGAGGTCGACGCCGCTTCCCGCGGGCGGCGGTGCGGACTCACCGGCACCCGGCAGGTCCGGCACCAGCACGGTGAAGTCGGCCGCGAGGTCAGCCGCCACCCGGTCGAAGGTGGCCGGGCCGTCGCCGACGAAGCCGTGCGCCAGCAGCACGGGAGGACCGGAGCCGGTCCGCTCGTAGCCGATCCGCAACCCTGCGGCCTCGGTACGCAGGCGCATGTGTTCCAGCCTAGGACGGATAGGCTGCCCCCGTGACTGAGATCGAGATCGGCAAGGCGAAGCGCGCCCGGCGGGCGTACTCCTTCGACGACATCGCCATCGTGCCCTCGCGGCGCACGCGCGACCCCGAGGAGGTCAGCGTCGCGTGGCAGATCGACGCCTACCGCTTCGAGATCCCCGTGGTCGCCGCCCCGATGGACTCGGTGATGTCGCCGTCGTCCGCGATCGCGCTCGGCAAGCTCGGCGGCCTCGGCGTGCTCAACCTCGAGGGGCTCTGGACCCGGTACGACGACCCCGCCGAGCTGCTGGAGGAGGTGGCGTCCCTGCGGGGGCCCGCCACGACCGCCCGGATGCAGGAGATCTACGCCGAGCCGATCAAGCCCGAGCTGATCACCGAGCGGCTCCGCGAGATCCGTGCCGCCGGGGTGACCGTCGCCGGCTCGCTCTCGCCGCAGCGCACCAAGGAGTTCGCGAAGACCGTGGTCGACGCGGGCGTCGACATGTTCGTCATCCGCGGCACCACCGTCTCGGCCGAGCACGTCTCCTCGCAGGCCGAGCCGCTGAACCTCAAGGAGTTCATCTACGAGCTCGACGTGCCGGTGATCGTCGGCGGCTGCGCCACCTACCAGGCGGCCCTGCACCTGATGCGCACCGGAGCCGCGGGCGTGCTCGTGGGCTTCGGCGGCGGTGCCGCCCACACGACGCGGACCGTGCTCGGTGTCGCCGTACCCATGGCCAGCGCGGTGGCCGACGTCGCGGCCGCGCGCCGTGACTACCTCGACGAGTCGGGCGGCCGCTACGTGCACGTGATCGCCGACGGCTCGATCGGCCGCTCCGGCGACATCGCCAAGGCGGTCGCCTGCGGCGCCGACGCGGTGATGGTCGGCTCGCCGTTCGCCCGGGCCACGGACGCGCCCGGCGCCGGCTTCCACTGGGGCACCGAGGCGCACCACGCCGAGCTGCCGCGCGGCGAGCGGGTCGAGTTCGGCACCGTCGGCACCATGGAGGAGCTGCTCTTCGGTCCCTCCTGCGTCGCGGACGGCACCATGAACCTCATCGGGGCCCTCCGGCGCTCGATGGCCACCACCGGCTACACGGACCTCAAGGAGTTCCAGCGGGTCGAGGTCGTCGTCGAGTGAGGGCGTTGACGGTCGGCCCGGAGGATCCGAGGTCGCCCGACATCGTCGCCCTGCTCCGGGCGCACCTCACGTTCTGCCACGAGACGAGCCCACCCGAGGACGTCCACGCGTTCGACCTCGATGCGCTGACCGGCGACGCCGTCACGTTCGTCGCCGCGCGCGAGGACGGCGTACTCCTCGGCGTCGGGGCGGTCGTGCGGCTCCACCCGGACCACTACGAGATCAAGTCGATGCACACCGCGCGGGAAGCCCGCGGCCGCGGAGTGGCCCGGCACGTGCTGGCCAGGCTCCTCGAGGTCGTGCTCGCGGAGGGAGCCGGGAGGGTCAGCCTGGAGACCGGCTCCATGGAGGCCTTCGCTCCGGCCCGCGCGCTCTACCGGGCTGCCGGCTTCGTCGACTGCCCGCCGTTCGGCACCTACCGGGAGAGCCCGTCCAGCGCCTTCCTCACCCTCGACCTGGCCCGGGCGCGCGTCTGAGCCGCCGCGAAGAAAATCGGCTCAGCGGCATGACATGCCCCCTCGTGCGGCGCGTCCGGCCCCCTCGGCGGTAGAACAGGTACATGGCGAACCCGAGCGCACTGAGTCCGGCCGCGCGGGACACCGCGCTGCTGGAGATGTCCGCGAGCTCGGGCAACGAGCTCGACGTGCTGGTCGTCGGCGGCGGCATCGTCGGCGTCGGCACCGCGCTGGACGCGGTCACCCGCGGGCTGACGACCGGGATCGTCGAGCAGCGTGACCTCGCGAGCGGCACCAGCAGCCGCAGCAGCAAGCTCGTCCACGGCGGGCTGCGCTACCTGGAGATGCTGGACTTCGCGCTCGTGCGCGAGGCCCTGCAGGAGCGCGGGCTGCTGCTCACCCGGCTCGCACCGCACCTGGTGCGGCCGGTGCCCTTCCTCTACCCGCTGACCCGCCGGATCTGGGAGCGCCCGTACGTCGGCGCGGGCCTCGCGCTCTACGACGGCCTCGCGATGCTCGGGGCCCTCGCGAGCCAGGGCGGCGACATGGGCCTGCCGAGGCACCGCCACCTCACGCGCCGGGGTGTCGCCCGGATCGCCCCCGACTTCAAGAGCGACGAGCTCGCCGGCGCGATCCTCTACCACGACGCCCAGGTCGACGACGCCCGCCTCGTGCTCGGCGTCGCCCGCACCGCCGCCCAGCACGGCGCGCTCGTCGCCACCCGCACGGAGGTCACCGGCTTCCTGCGCGAGGGCGAGCGGGTCGTCGGCGTACGGGCCCGCGACCTGGAGAAGGGCGTCGACCTGGAGATCCGGGCACACGTGGTGGTCAACGCCGCCGGTGTCTGGACCGACGAGATCCAGGAGCTCGTCGGCGGCCGCGGTGCGCTGCACGTGCAGGCCAGCAAGGGCATCCACCTCGTCGTCCCCCGCGACCGGATCCGCTCCGAGGCCGGCTTCATCACGCGTACGCCGACCAGCGTGCTCTTCGTGATCCCGTGGGGACGGCACTGGATCATCGGCACCACCGACACCGCGTGGGACCTCGACAAGGCCCACCCGGCGGCGAGCCGCGCCGACATCGACTACGTGCTGACCCAGGTCAACGCGATCCTGCGCGAGCCGCTCGACCACGACGACGTCGAGGGCGTGTACGCCGGCCTCCGCCCCCTGCTGCGCGGCGAGTCCGAGCCGACCAGCCGGATCAGCCGCGAGCACACGGTGGTGACCCCGGTGCCCGGCCTGGTGATGATCGCTGGCGGCAAGCTGACGACGTACCGGGTGATGGGCAAGGACGCGATCGACGCGGCCGCCCACTCCCTCCGGACGACCGGCAACCTCTCGGTGCGCGACTCGATCACCGACCGGGTCCGGCTGGTCGGGGCCGACGGCTACGAGACCCGTGCCAACCAGCGGGTGATGCTGGCCCGGCGGTCCGGGCTGCACGTTGCGCGCATCGACCACCTGCTGGGGAGGTACGGCGGCCGCATCGACGACCTGCTCGAGCTCATCGCCGAGGAGCGGCTGCTGGCCAGCCCGCTGGAGGGTGCGGAGGACTACCTCGCCGCGGAGGTCGTGTACGCCGTCACGCACGAGGGCGCGCGCCACCTCGACGACGTGCTCGCCCGGCGCACGAGGATCTCGATCGAGACCTTCGACCGCGGCGTGGCCACCGCCCCTCACGTGGCGCGCCTGATGGGGGAGCGGCTGGGCTGGGACCGGGACCGGCTGGCCGCCGAGATGGACCACTGGATGCGGCGGGTCGAGGCCGAGCGGCAGAGTCAGCGGATGGCCACCGACCAGGAGGCCGACGAGGCCCGGGTGCGGGTCTCCGACATCGTCTGACACCACCCACCGAGGAGCCCCGATGGCCGAGATCGTGCTCTACCACCACGTGCAGGGCCTGACCGAGGGCGTGCGGTCCTTCGCCGGCCTGCTGCGCGAGGCGGGCCACACCGTGCACACGCCGGACCTGTTCGACGGGCGCACCTTCGCCACGCTCGACGAGGGCATGGCGCACGCGCGCGAGGCCGGGATCCGCGCCCTGGTCGAGCGCGGCGTCGCTGCGGCCGGGGACCTCGCCCCGGAGCTGGTCTACGCCGGCATGTCCTTCGGGGTGATGGCCGCGCAGCAGCTGGCACAGACCCGCCCGGGGGCGCGCGGTGCCCTGCTGCTCCACGCCTGCCTGCCGGTCACCGAGTTCGGCAGCGCCTGGCCGGACGGCGTCCCGGTGCAGGTGCACGGCATGGAGGGCGACCCGTTCTTCGCCGAGGAGGGCGGCGACCTGGACGCCGCGCGGGCGCTGGTGGACGCCGCTCCGGAGGCCGAGCTGTTCCTCTACCCGGGCGACCAGCACCTGTTCACGGACGCCTCGCTCCCGGCGTACGACGACGCCGCGGCGGCCCTGCTGACGGAGCGGGTGCGGGAGTTCCTCGACCGGGTCTGACCGCTTTACACGGCCGGGGGATGTGTAAACAATCTCATTTCGTTACTGAAGGGTAGTGACTGAGACACCGGTCACCTACCCTCGGACCATGAGCGCTCAGAACCCCGAGTCCGGCCTGGTGCAGGGTCCCCATGACCCCGAGCACAACCCCTCCGCCACCTGGGCCCTCGAGCCCGACTACGTGGCCGCGCTGACCGGTCAGATCCGCACCACGAGCGGGGAGACCGCGGTCGCGACGTCGCCGATCAACGGCCAGCCGCTGGCCACGGTCCCGCAGTCGAGCGTCGAGGACGTCGAGGCTGCCTTCGAGGCCGCCCGCGCCGCCCAGGCCGCGTGGTGCCGCACCTCGCTCGACCACCGTGCCGAGATCCTGATGCGCCTGCACGACCTCGTCCTGGGCCGCCAGGAGGAGATCATCGACATCGCCGTGTGGGAGTCCGGCAAGGCCCGCAAGGACGCCTACCTCGAGGTCTTCCACGTGGCCGCCACGGCTCGCTACTACGCCCGCACGATCCACCAGCACCTCGACACCCAGCGCAAGCAGGGCGTGGTGCCGGGCGCGACCCGGGTCGACCTCAACCGGGTCCCCAAGGGCGTCGTCGGCATCATCTCGCCCTGGAACTACCCGTTCACGATGGCGCTCTGCGACGGCCTCCCCGCGCTCGCGGCCGGCAACGCCGTCGTGGCCAAGCCCGACAGCCAGACCGTGCTCACCGCGCTCGTCGGCGTACAGATCATGCGCGAGGCCGGCTTCCCGGAGGACCTGTGGCAGGTCGTCGCCGGTCCCGGCCGCGTGGTCGGCAGCGCGATCATCGACCGCGCCGACTACGTCTGCTTCACCGGCTCCACGGCCACCGGCAAGCGCGTCGCCGCCCAGGCCGCCGAGCGGCTGATCGGCTGCTCGCTCGAGCTCGGCGGCAAGAACCCGCTCGTCGTGCTGCGCGACGCCAGCATCGAGCGCGCCTCCGAGGGCGCGGTCCGCGCGTGCTTCTCCAACGCCGGCCAGCTCTGCGTCTCGACCGAGCGGCTGTTCGTCGCCGACGAGGTCTACGACCAGTTCGTGGCCCGCTTCCTCGCGCGCACCGAGGCGATGACCCTCGGCGCGGGCCACGACTGGGCCATCGACATGGGCTCCCTGATCTCGCAGGACCAGCTCGACACCGTCACCCGCCACGTCGAGGACGCGGTCGCCAAGGGCGCCACGGTGCTCACCGGCGGCCGGCACCGCCCCGACCTCGGCCCCTACTTCTTCGAGCCGACCGTGCTCGAGGGCGTCGCCCCCGAGATGGAGGTGCACGGCAACGAGACCTTCGGCCCGGTCATCTCGGTCTACCGCTTCCACGACGAGACCGAGGCGATCGCCCAGGCCAACGAGGGCAGCTACGGCCTCAACGCCGCGATCTTCTCCCAGGACGGCAAGCGCGCCCGCGCGATCGCCCGCGAGATCAAGTGCGGCACGGTCAACGTCAACGAGGCCTACGGCGCCACCTTCGCCAGCATCGACGCCCCCATGGGCGGCATGCGCGAGTCGGGCATGGGGCGCCGCCAGGGCGCCGAGGGCATCCACCGCTACACCGAGCCACAGGCCGTCGCCACGCAGCGCCTGCACGGCTTCCACCCGGTGCCGGGCATGAGCAACGAGCTCTTCGCGAAGACCATGACGCTCACCGAGCGCATCTTCGGCAAGATCGGGCGGGCATGACCACTGCGACCCACTACGACGTCCTCGTCGTCGGCTCGGGATTCGGGGGGTCGGTCACCGCGCTCCGGCTGACCGAGAAGGGCTACAAGGTCGGCGTACTCGAGGCCGGCGCGCGGTTCCGCGACGAGGACTTCGCGAAGACCTCGTGGGACCTCAAGCGGTTCCTCTTCAGCCCGGCGATCGGCGCCTACGGCATCCAGCGCATCGACATGGTCAAGGACTGCCTGATCCTGGCCGGTGCGGGTGTCGGGGGTGGGTCCCTGGTCTACGCCAACACCCTCTACGAGCCGCTCGACCCGTTCTACAAGGACCCGTCCTGGTCGCACATCACGGACTGGAAGTCCGAGCTGGCGCCCTACTACGACCAGGCCAAGCGCATGCTCGGCGTGGTTCCCAACCCGGTGCACACGCCCAGCGACGACGTGATGCGGGAGGTCGCCGAGCGCATGGGCAAGGGCGACACCTACCACGTGACCCCGGTCGGCGTGTTCTTCGGCGGCCCCGACGGCACGGACGGCGGCAAGACCGTCGCGGACCCCTACTTCGGGGGCGCCGGACCGGAGCGCACCACCTGCCTCAACTGTGGCGAGTGCATGACCGGCTGCCGCCACAACGCGAAGAACACGCTGGTCAAGAACTACCTCTACCTCGCCGAGAAGCACGGCGCCGTGGTGCACCCGCTCACCACCGTCACCCACGTCCGTCCGCGTCCCGGTGGTGGCTACGAGGTCAGCACCCGCTGGACCAAGGCCAAGCTCTCCCGGCGCACGGCGGTCCGCAGGTTCACCGCCGACCACGTGGTCTTCGCCGCGGCAGCGCTCGGCACCCAGAAGCTGCTGCACCGACTCAAGGACGAAGGTGACCTGCCCCGGATCTCCGACCGGCTGGGCCACCTGACCCGCACCAACTCCGAGTCGATCCTCGGCGCGATCGCGCCCCCGGAGCAGAAGGACGTCGACTACACCTACGGGGTGGCGATCACGTCCTCGTGGCACCCGGACGAGGTCACCCACATCGAGCCGGTGCGCTACGGCAAGGGCTCCAACGCGATGTCGCTGATGCAGACCGTGCTGACCGACGGCGACGGCCCCGACCCACGGTGGCGGACCTGGCTCAAGGAGCTGGGCCGCCAGTGGCGCAACATCGGCGACCTGTACGACGTCAAGCACTGGTCCGAGCGCACCGTGATCGCCCTGGTCATGCAGACCCTGGACAACTCGATCACCACCTTCCGCAAGAAGGGGCCGCTCGGCACCAGCCTGCTGTCCTCGAAGCAAGGCCACGGGGCGCCGAACCCGACGTGGATCCCGGTCGCCAACGACGCGGTGCGCGAGATGGCCGACGTGATGGGCGGCGGCACCGCCGGAGGCACGATCGGCGAGCCCTTCAACCGTCCGCTGACCGCGCACTTCATCGGCGGCTGCACCATCGGCGACTCGCCCGAGACCGGCGTCGTGGACCCGTTCCACCGGGTCTACGGCTACGAGGGCCTCCACGTCGCCGACGGCTCGACGATCTCGGCCAACCTGGGCGTGAACCCGTCGCTGACCATCACCGCGCAGGCGGAGCGGGCGATGTCGTTCTGGCCCAACAAGGGCGAGCCCGACACGCGCCCCGCCACCGGCGAGGGCTACCGCCGGATCGAGCCCGTGATGCCGAAGAACCCGGTCGTCCCGGACGCCGCGCCGGGGGCCCTGAGGCTCCCGATCGTCGGCGTCAGCTGACGCCGGGAGAGACGCACAGAAACTTCCGTCCGGACCGCGTAACCCGGGTCACACCAGGTCGTTGGACTCGTGAGTCCGACAGTCATGCTCCCTCCCAAGTCGGGCTCGATGTTCATGCGCTGTCCAGCAGTTGCGTGGACGGTCAGGGCCCGACCATCCTCCCTCCCCGGTCGGGCCCTGATGCGCGTCCGGACCACCTCTCGGTGGCCGAGCCGGTCGGGACCGGCACGGCGGATAGAC
>Ga0299913_10004697_pt1 | contig 11514 bp, 9 predicted proteins | sample RVTome_9_FD_201360 | JGI IMG/M metagenome (GOLD analysis project Ga0299913, IMG submission 201360) | Soil microbial communities from uranium-contaminated site in the Upper Colorado River Basin, Wyoming, United States - RVT155D38 (version 2) ... | reverse complement strand
TCCGCTGATAGGCAGAGTTCAGGCGATCGTAGGTTTTCTCAAGTTCCCCGCCGTCGACGCTGATCAGCGCACGATAGTTGTCCAGTGCCGAACTGAACTGTTCCTTCGCAGCAGACTGGGCGTCACGCGCGTCGTCGATTCGATTCACGAGCACGTCCCGTTTCTCGATACCGACCGTTTCCAGCGCCCTGTAGTAGGTCGACGTGCAGGCCGCAATGACCAGCGTTGCGACGATTGCCAGCGGACAAACCTTTCGTTCGTTAGGCACTTTTCCGATACCTCCGGAGGTGGACCGCCAGGCCGGGTCGCCACGACCGGTTGCGGATCATCCTTCAGCAAAAAGCAAGAAACGTGCCGCGATCGAACGACAGCCTCTGCCGTAAAGGGCGAACAGGTGTCCGGCCAGGCTGCACGCAGCCCTTGGTATGCTTCTTGCACACGTTACACGAGCAGCGGCAGAGGCAACGGGCCTTGGTCATTCAGAGACAGGAGACTGGAGATGCTGAAATTTCTCGGTAGCGCCGTAGGAGTCATATTCCTCATCGGCTTAATCGTAGTGGTTCTTCTCTTGATGCTGATCTTCTGACTGTCCGAGCGCGGATGTAAGGCATGGATGTCCTTAACTCCGTGGATCTGCCCGTAAGTTTACCGTTGTCGAATACGCCTGGCGCCCGGCCCCGCGAGAGCGGGCCGCGGTGCGTCCGGCGCCTTTCCGAGTTCCTATGCATTGGAGAAATACGATGATCAAGAAACCACAGCTCAAGGAGCTGATTCTTCAGTCCCTCGAGCATGAAAAAGGCGGCGTGGCGGTTTACGAGTCCGCCGTTGCCTGCGCAACCCGGGAGGATCTTCGGGAAGAATGGCAAAAGTACCTCAAGGAAACCCGAAATCACGTGCAGATCTTGCAAAATGTTTGTAAGGAATTACAAATTGATCCAGAAGAGCAGTCGCCGGGCAAAGACGTCGTCCGACACGTAGGCGCAGCGCTGGTCCAAGCGATGAAACTGGCAAAAGAAAGCGGCGATCCGGCTGCCGCCGAGCTCGTTGCCTGCGAGTGCGTCGTGCTTGCCGAGACAAAGGACCATGCCGATTGGGAGCTCCTCGGGAAATGTGCCGAGAAACTGAAGGGCAAGGAGAAGGAGGCGCTGACGGCGGCGTGCGAAGAGGTGGAGGACCAGGAAGACGAGCACCTTTATCACACCAAGGGTTGGAGCCGCGAACTGTGGCTCGAGTCTCTCGGCCTCGAGGCGGTACTGCCTCCGCCCGAGGAAGAGAAGGACGTGAAGACGGCGATCGGCGCCTCTCGCGCGCAGCAGGCGAGCGAGCGCGAACGAGCGCATTGATTTGCCGCGCCGCGGGCGACCTGCGTCCTCGCCGATCATCGGCGTGGGTCGCCCGCAATGGCGGGCTCCTGCCTCGGGGCGGCTGACAGCTCAGGCGACCGTAGGGAACGTCAGTTCGCCAGTGCCGGGAGAATTGCGAGGAGCTGGTCTTCGTCCCGGGTAAGTTCGGCCTGGATGTCGGGTTTCGAACTGTCATATTTTTGCAGTAATGCCTGCAATGTACCCGCCTCCGCGGCAGCCAGCAGCCCGGGATGGACGTAGCTCTGCTGGCAAACAGCTTTGGTATGACTCATCTCTTTGGCTGTTTTCTCTATCGCCTGCGCGATTGCCCGCTTCGTCGTCCTGCCCTCGGCTTCCTGCAGAACGCATTTCAGGTGCTTCAAGGCTACGACGCTTGCCGACCAGGTACGAAAGTCTTTCGCGGACAACGGCTCGCTCGCGACCTCCTGCAGATACGCGTTCACATCTGACGAGCTGACGGGACGGTACTCACCCTCGTCATCGCGGTAGCAAAACAGGAACTGCCCACTGATCTCTTCGCACTGCTGAACCACAGACGCAACTTTCGCGTCATTAAGGAGCACTTCGGTCTGTTTGCCGCTTTTGCCGGGAAAGTCCAGCGAGATGGTAATGTCGTCGATCTCGACCTGCTCCGCGGTCAGCGTAGTGGCGCCATGAGAGCCGTTGTTCTCTGCATAAACCGGACTGCCTATCCGCAGGTGCGCTTTGTCGATCAGTCGGACGATTGCGGCGATGATTCTCTGCTTTGGCAGTCCCTTTTTGCCGAGATCCCTTCGGACGCGGCGCCGGATCTTCGGCAGGAGGCTGCCGATGCGTTGCAGGCGATCGAATTTGGTTGCCGCACTGACGGCATGCCAGTTGTCGTGATAGAGGTATTGTTGACGCCCCTTGGCATCACGGCCGATCGCCTGGAGATGACCATTGCGGCTGGGACAGATTCGCACGTCTTCCCAGGCGGGCGGAATCGCGAGCGCCGCGATTCGTTCCAGCGCGCGTTTGCCTGCCAGGCGTTTGCCATCCGATGAAAGGTACGTAAAGCCGCGGCCGCAGCGCCGCCGTCGCCACCCGTTATCGAGGTCCTGGACGTAATGCAGCCCCGCCTTGCGCGCTTTGCGGGTGCCCTGCTGTTGCTGTTGCGTGCGCATAGCCGGTCAGGCTTGAACCTTCGAATTGGTGACCGTATGGCATATGCAACAATCTTGCCAGTCTCATGCCCGGCGGAGGACGATCTCCTCGAGCTGCTGTTCGCTCAGAAGCCCGGGCTGCTGCCATTGCAGACTTCCATTCCGGAACAAGGCAAAGTTCGGAATACTGCGCACACTGAACTTCGCTGCGAGCTCCGGCACTTCTTCGGTATTGACCTTCAGCACAATGGCTTTCCCGGCGAGATTGGCAGCTGCCTTGGCAACGGCTGGGGCGGCCATTTTGCACGGTCCGCACCACGGAGCCCAGAAATCCACAAGTACCGGCACAACGGCGCCGCCGGTAATCCCGGCAAACAGCGCGGCATCGACGTCCACCGGCTCGTTCACCGGCGGCAGCGTCTTCTTGCAATTGCCGCAGCGCCCCGTGGCGGCCAGGTGCCGTGCCGGAACACGATTCTTCGAGCCACAATGCTTGCAAGTGCGAATCATGCGTTTTCCAGGTTGGCGGACATTCAATATCGAAACGCGTGGGGAATCGGCCACGACGAAATCGGGGCGATCGCACGCAAATCAAGGTACCGGCGTCGAGCGACGGCAAAAAAAGGCCGGCGGCAGAGCTTCGCCGCCGACGAGGCGGTGACCTTTCAGGGTCGCTCGACGGTCGTCGGCAAACCGGAGTAAATCAGCGTAACGTCAGGGTCCACATCGAAATCGGCCGCGCGCGCGTTTGGTCCGTCGATCCAGCGGACGGCGACACTCCGTTCTTCGGCCATGCCCTCGAACCGGCCTTCGCGTTCTGCTATATAAAGAGTGCCGTCGCTCTCCCTGTAACGAACCGGAATACGCGACCAGTAGCCCTGCTCGTAGTCGTAGGAAAGTCCGTCGTCTTCGTAAATCTCAAAACTGCCGTCTGCACCCGTGTAGACATTCAGGACCAACGGTGCGTTCAGGCTTTCCCCGGTGTGCTGGATCGCAGGTCCCGAAGGCACGATGGACCCCGCCCTCACGAACAACGGCATCCGCGCCAGCGACGCCTTTGCATCTATCGTGCGTCCTCCGGCGTGCTTTTCGCCGCCGTAGAAGTCGTACCAGTCGGACCCCGCCGGCAGGTATACCTCACGGCTCCGCGCGCCGGACTCGAGAACCGGGCTCACGAGAAGAGCAGGCCCGAACATGTACTGTGTCGCGATATCCCGGACCGCGGGATCGTCGGGAAAATCCATCGCCAGTCCGCGCATCATCGTGCCGTCCCTGTGGTGCGCGTCCCCGGCAAGAGTGTAGATGTAGGGCATCAGCCGGTAGCGCAGATTCGTGTACCACACCATGCTTTCGTACACTCCGGAACCGGGATCGGCCATGTTGAAGATTTCACGGTAGGGATTCTGCCCGTGAGACCGGAACAGCGGCGCCAGGGCGCCGAACTGAAACCAGCGCAGATTCAGTTCCTGCCACTCGTCCCGATGCTCCGGCGCCATCTGTGAAAAATGTCCGACGGTAGTCGGGCCGTTGACACGGTAATGCTCCTCCGGGGTAAAGCCGCCGATATCGAAGGTCCAGTAAGGCATGCCCGCCAGGCCCGCGCCGATGCCTGCGGCAATCTGGTCTTTCAGGTCGGACCAGCGCGAGACCACATCGCCGCTCCATATCGCCGAACCCGTACGTTGTATCCCTCCGAAGCCGGAGCGTGTAAGTATGAACACACGCTTCTCCCCGTCGATTTCCCTCAATCCCCGATACACCGTCTCCGCATGCGGAGTCGCATATGCGTTGAAGTATTCGGCGCCGGTCCCGAGCGCATTCGGCGTCATCAGATCCTTTCGCTTTTCGAAAGACAGGTTGGAATGTATATCCGGCTCGACCGCATCCAGCCACCACGCATCGAATCCGTAGACGGTCAGCTGGTCGCGGATCTGGTCCCAGTACAGGTCACGGCATTCCTCATTGAAGGCATCGTAGAAGGCATTGAGATAGCCCCCGCCGACCCAGTCCAGGTTCTTTTCCTCGATGTTCTTGTTGAACATGCAGCCGCGGGCGTTCAGCACTTTATAGTTGTCGGTGGTCGGATAGAATTTCGGCCATACCGAAATCATGATCCGTGCATCGAGTTCGTGGACGCGCTCGACCATCGCCCGCGGATCGGGGAATCCTTCGGTGTTGAAGTCGTGGCTGCCCCAGGCATCCTCGGGCCAGTAGAACCAGTCGAGCACGATATTGTCGATCGGAATTCGGCGCTCCCGGTACTCCTCCAGGACGGCAATCAGTTCATCCTGCGACATATACCGCTCGCGGCTTTGCCAGAAGCCGAACGCCCACTTCGGCAGCATCGTCGCCCTGCCCGTCAGCTGGCGATAGCCGGCAACGATTTCATCCATGTCCTCGCCGGCAACGAAGTAATAGTCGATCGCCTTGCCGGTTTCCGAAGCGATCGACAGACCCTCTATCTCATCGGCCGGCGGCGGCCCATGGTGCAGCAGCCGGAAGTAGCCGCCCTGTGCCTTCCAGTCGACGCGTAACGGATACTTTTTTCCGGCTTCCAGTTCGACCGTCGCGTTGTGATACCAGGGGTTCCAGTTCATGCGCCATCGGTCCAGCAGTTTCTGGCCATCGAGTGTCAGCGATGCATAGCCGCTGGAGTACATCTTCAGCTCATGCTCGCCATGCCGCGCCGGGGCGATGCTGCCCTCCCATTCGATGCGCAGGTCTGCCGCATCCCGCACTTCGTCAGGCAACGGAACTTCGCGCACATTGCCGCGCGACAGAAACTGGTAGTCCAGATCCGGCTCGACTCGCTCGAGAATCAACTCGTCACCATCGAAGTAACGTGCGGTGAGGCCACCGGGCGTGCCGTCCCCGTCGAACAGCTCAAAGCCGGCGGCGAGCGGCTGCGGCTGCTCCGGATCTCCAAAGCGCGTGATGGACGTGTTGTTCCACAGGACTCCGTACTTACGGGTCGATGCGAAAAACGGTATGGCGATTTCGATATTGTGAGTAGTGAGCTCGATGTTTTCGCCCGTGTAGTTCACGCGGCCATCCTGCTGCTGGCCGAGTCCGTAAATTGCCTCGCCCGCCACGGGTGCGAACTTCTGCCGAACGGCGAAAGAATCCCTGTCCACGGAACCGGGGTCGGCCGTGACCGTCATCAGGCTTCGCCCCGCCTCGGCGAGCAGCAGTCTGCCTTCCGCATCCTGGAATCTGACGGCGCCTGTCGCCAGTGATACGTCCGCGGCGAGCGTGCCGGTATTTAAGACCACGGTGCCGCCGCGCTGCTCTGCCTCGAAATTCGCTTCCCGGGGGCCCGCAACGATCATCAAGGTTTCCGGCAGGTTTGCGAAATCGTCGTTCGGTGTTGCGGTAACGCGAATGATGCGGTCATCGATCACCTGCAGACGTACCCGGCGGAAGTCCCCTTCGTCGGGAGTCACGACCACGCCGTCGCTGACAGCTTCCCAGTTGCCGGCGGTGTCTTTGTTGCCGCATGCCGGCAGTGAGGCAAGCATTGCCAAGCCTGCGAGCAGGACGGTGCAGCTCCTCATGTCAATTCGCATTCCGTTTCCGGTTAGTCCGTTTTTCAACTTCATTGGTCGGCACGTGGGGATTGCCGGAGAAGTTCAGGTCCGGGTCTGTCGCTTGGCCTTGTCCGACTCGTCGGCGATTCGCGCTGCAGGGCCGAGCGTGGATCCGGCCCCGACAAATGGGCGAACCTGTTGCGTCGCGTGCAGTGGCCGCAGCCACTATAAGTGTGCCTCTGTCAGCTTCGCTTACTTACGCGTGCACCGCCCACGTCTTCCCTCCAGGCTCGTGAGGAGCGCAGGGATCGAACCGACCGGGAGTTTCGACGTAGCGCATCGCCTGGGTGTATCCGATTTCGGACGTGAAGTACCCGAGCAGGGAAAGTTCCTTGATCATGCGGAAGTAGTGCGCCGGCTCATCGCTTTTTGCCGCACGCATGAATTGCAGTTGCTCGGCATCGAGCTTCCGGAGCAGCGCCAGTCGCTGGGTGGGCGTTGCGGACATGAACGATACGCCATGCAGGTTCCGGCATTCCTCTTCGAGCTCACGCAAGCCGGCGCGAAAGACCTCCTGCTCCCGATCATCGTAAGTATCGGCAACCATCAGAGCGATGAAGGACCCTACTCCGGCAGCTTTGGCGCCCGGCGTATCGGTCTCCGGAAGAATCGTCTCGGCAACTTCATCGAGAAACGCAATGTCATCTGCGGTAAAGAGCGCAGGGTTACTCGCCTGGCGCAGGCATCCCGAGAGCATTGCGCTCTGGCCGACGAGCGCTACGCCGCCGAGCATTGCGCTGACGCGCAGAATGGCTTGGCGCCGGGAAATCAATTCGCGCTGATCATTGTCGGTTTTCATTACCTTACTCCGCATTCCAGGACGTCAGAGGTTTCGCCGTTTCAGCTCTTTCACGGCATAGTCCGCAGCGCGCGCAGTAAGCGCCATATAAGTGAGCGAAGGATTCTGGCAGGCCGATGACGTCATGCACGCACCGTCCGTGACGAACACGTTCGGCGCATCCCAGACCTGGTTCCATTTATTCAAAACCGAGGTACGCGGATCGCGCCCCATCCGCGCCGTGCCCATCTCGTGGATTCCCATGCCGGGAAAATAACCTCTGTCGTAGGTCTCCACGTCTCGCGCTCCCGATGCCTCGAGCATTTCGGCCATGTCGTTCATCATGTCGACGCCCATCAGCGCTTCGTTCTCGCCCGTAGCACAATCAATTTTCAGTACGGGAAGACCCCATTTGTCCGTTCTCGTTTCGTCGATCGTGACCCGGTTGTCATGGTCCGGCAGCATCTCGCCAAAAGCGGTTGCGCCGATATTCCATTCCCCGGGTTGCGACATTGCGTCCTTGAAGTCTCCGCCGATGCCCAGTTCGCCGACGGCACGCTGCCAGTCGTCGCGACTTGCGGAACCCTGGTAACCGAAGCCGCGCAGATACGGACGCTTGTCGCCGAAAAGATTGCGGTACCGCGGTATGTAAAAACCACTGGGCCGCCGTCCGTAATAATAGCGGCGCTCGAGCGAAGGCTCCGCGAGCCTGCCCGACGCTCCGCGCCGGAAGTGGTGGTCCATCAGGTTGTGGCCCAGTTCACCCGAGCTGCTGCCGAGGCCTTCCGGCCACACGTCGGTAGCCGAGCGCATGAGTATCCAGGTCGTGTTCAGCGTCGATGCGCAAAGGAAAATGACAGGGGCCGCATACTCCGTGGTTTTCTCGGTTACAGCGTCGATTACCCGCACCCCGGTTGCCCGCTTCCGGCCGGGGTCGTAAGTGACTTCCGTGACAATGGCAAACGGCTTGAGTGTGAGCCGGTTCGTCGCCATCGCAGCCGGCAGCGTCGAAGACTGCGTACTGAAGTAGGATCCGTAGGGACAGCCGAGCCAGCAGGCGTTGCGATACTGACATGGGGCACGGCCCGGCAACGCCTGGGTGAGATTGGCGGCGCGGCCGGGAATGAGCCGGCGCCGGCCGTCGAACAGCCCGCGAAGTCTGCCTGCGACGAGTTCCTCTCCGCAGTTCAACGGCATCGCCGGCTGAAACTGACCGTCCGGCAGTTGCGGCATCTGCTCGTGCGAGCCGGAGATGCCTGCGTGGCGCTCGACGTGATCGTACCACGGAGCAAGGTCTTCATAGCGAATCGGCCAATCGACGGCGATGCCTTCACGGGTATTCGCCTCGAAGTCGAATTCGCTCAGCCGGTAGCTTTGCCGTCCCCACATCAGTGAGCGCCCACCCACCTGGTACCCACGGTACCAATCGAAGCGCTTGACTTCCGTGTACGGCGAGTCGGCGTCCGATGCCCACCAATCCAGATTCTTTTCGTTGAGAGGATAGTCGCGCTTCAGGACAGGGTAGGCTTTCTCCATCGCCCTGGTGCGGCCGCCGCGGTGAGGATACTCCCAGGGCGCCTTTCGCGCATTTACGTAGTCCTTGATATGTTCGACGTTCTTGCCGCGTTCAAGAAGCAGCACGTCAAGGCCTTTCTCGGTAAGCTCCTTCGCCGCCCAGCCCCCGGAAATCCCGGAACCAACGACGATTGCATCGAATACTTCTGCGGGCACTGCATCGACCTCACGCTGCGGAAAGCACTGTAACGGGCACATGATACGTTGCCCTGCGCCAATTGGGTACCGTACAAAACGTCCGCTGTCCATCGCCAGTTGGGCATGAACGGGAAGTTCGAGTAATGTGCAGGGCAGGTAAGCCAGCCGGAGTACGGCAGTGCAATCGCTGGAAGTTTTTCAGTCGCTTTGGGCAATGCAATTGCGCCAGCCGAACAGGCCGGAGCATTCTCAGGAAGAGAGCTTCTCGATGATAGCCGACGCCGGTTTCGCTGGCGTGTGCCTCGATCCCGCCGTTTCGGAGATCGAAGACACCCTCAAACTGAAGCCTCTATTCGAAAAACATCAGCTGAAATGCATGATGAACGTATTCCCGAATGCCATCGACGAACTCGTTCCCCTGCTCCAGCTCGCGAAGCACATGGATACGTGTCTCGTGAACATAATCGGCGGAGTTATGCCGATTGCCGTCGACGATGCGGTACCTGTCGTGCAACGGTGGCTGCGAGACGCGAATGATTTCGACATGCCCGTGTTGTTCGAAACGCACCGCGACAGCTTGCTGAACGACCTGTTCTATACGCTGCAACTGATCGAGATGGTGCCGGAAATGCGGCTGTGTGCCGATCTGTCCCACTTTGTGGTGAACCGCGAGCTGCGTCTGCCACTGCGACCTGCGGATCGCGAATACTTCGAGGCGATACTTGACAGGTCCGATTGCCTTCAAGGCCGCGTTGCGACACGCGAGCAGATACAGATTCAGATCGGCTTTCCGCAACATGCTGCCTGGGTGGACTTGTTCAGGAACTGGTGGAAATACGGCATGAGTCGCTGGCGCGAGCGCAACGCCGATGATGCTGTGCTGATCTTCCTGTGCGAACTCGGCCCGCCCGCTTATGCGATTACCGACTCCCGCGGGAACGAGCTGTCGGACCGGTGGCTCGAGGCGGGGACCATCCGCGGATGGGCCGAAAGCACCTGGCAGGCACTGGAAGCGGTGGACGACGCTATCGTGCGTTGACGCAACAGTCTTCAAGCGTCGTGCCTGCATGGATATGCGCCTTACTGGTTCGGACCGTTGCCTTCCCTGCAGAGGACAAGCTGAGCCAACGCTGCATTGCGGCCGTCCGGATCGGTCACGATGCCTTCACGATAGTAGAGTACCCGGTGAGCAGTATCTGCCTCACTGACGAATGCGCGAAGAAGCTCGTTCTGCCGCAACCTGTAGGCTGGGTTCTTTGGGCCGATCACATCGTCCGAAGAGACGACGTGCTGTTCGCACAGCAGTATTCCGCCACACCTGAGCCTTTCGACGAGCGGTCGATAAACCGCCGGGTTGACATAGCGCGCGAGGACAATCAGATCGTACGGTCCCGCCGGCAGCACCGCACCGGGGTCGTCTTCCAGGTCCGCTTGCAGCCAGCGAACCTCCACTTCTTGTGCTGCGGCGCTTTGCCGGGCGCGTTCGAGGCCGACCGGCGAAATATCGACCGCATCGACGCGCCAGCCGTTTGCTGCAAGATACAGGCTGTTTCGTCCGGCTCCGCAGGCGACGTCGAGAGCGCTGCCGCGTGTCAAATGCGACACCCACTCGGCGAGCAGCGCCGTCGGATGCCTTCGGTCCGTGTAGGCTCCGGTCCGATATCGTTCGTCCCATTTGAGACGTTCCGCCTGACTCATTGAAATACCACTGCGCTCAAAACCAGAACCTCGCACCGACAACCAGTTGCAAACTCCGCTCGTCCTCTCCCGAGAGGAGTGCGAAGTCCGCAGTCTCGCCGAGCTTCCTTTCCCACGCAATGCCGACATACGGCGCGATCTCGCGCCGGATTTCGTAGCGCAGGCGCAGTCCGGCTTCGATCGAGTTAAGCCCGGACCCGATCCCGAGTTCGGATGCTGCCTGCGCCGCGAACTCGAGCTCGATCCGGGGTTGCAGAACAAGGCGTTGCGCTATTTGCAAATCGTATTCGGCTTCCACGCGACCGCTCAGGTCGCCTTTCTCCGACAGAAAAAGTGCAGCATCGACCTCGAAGACGAACGGCATCAGCCCGTGGATGCCCCCTGCAAGATAAGAGCGATCGGGATCGGGACGTACGTCGTGACGGATACCGAACCGGGCATCGAAGAAGGGTGAAATGGCCTGGCTGTAGAGCGCCTGGATTTCAGCGTCTTCGATGCGTCCGCCCGGCTCGCCCTCGCCTTCGGACTTGAGCCACATCCTGTGGATGTCGCCGCCGTACCATCCCTCTATGTCCCAGGCATAGCGCTCATCCCCGTCGCCGAACGCCGTTTCGAGCCGGTCGGCAAGAAACAGGTAATGCATCAAAGCGCCCTCCTCGGCCCGAAGCCGGTTTCGCGCGGCCGCCATGACCTCGGGATCGAACAGGCTGTCGGCTGCGTGCAACGGGCCGGACGAGGCTGCCGGCGGAGGAACACCTGCGGGGGGTGCTTCAGCGGCTTCCCGATGCGCGCCCAAATCATGCGCACGGGGCTCGGCAGGTTTCTCATCGTCGCGAGGAGTGGCGTGCATCTCATGTCCGGCGCGAGGATCGGCTGCCTGGTTTTTCAGGGCACCGGGTTCACCCTCGTGTTCTTCGTGTCCTTCATGCCGGGCCATGGCCGACGTAGCCAGCAGAGCTGCCCACAGCAATACGGGAACCCGGATCATGCCGCGGTTCCATCCATGGGACGAACGGTAACGACGTTAAACATCCCGGCATGCATGTGGTAGAGCAGGTGGCAGTGAAAGGCCCAGTCACCCGGATTGTCCGCCGTCAGGTCGAATGTGATCTTGCTGCCGGGCAGTACGTTCACCGTATGCTTCATCGGGTGTCGGCCGGGATGCCCGTTTACGACCTCGAAGAAATGCCCGTGCAGGTGAATGGGGTGCTGCATCATCGTATCGTTGACGAGGGTCACACGCACCCGTT